>Ga0228702_1000182_pt1 | contig 53873 bp, 44 predicted proteins | sample McNCre217_Aug_MG_2_FD_178018 | JGI IMG/M metagenome (GOLD analysis project Ga0228702, IMG submission 178018) | Freshwater microbial communities from McNutts Creek, Athens, Georgia, United States - 20-17_Aug_MG | ecosystem: Environmental > Aquatic > Freshwater > Creek | place: USA: Georgia...
GCTCAATGTACTCACGTTGATCACTCCTGCCACCCTGCACAAAAAATAAGCAGGGTAGCTTGTGGGGTGGCTCAAATTTCAACGTGTAAAGCTCCGAAACTGGCTCAGTTTTGGTTGTGATTCAACATCCTTTGTCTCGGTCACACAGCAGTTCAATACGACCACCTCCATGGGGCGGTTGATGCTCAACGTGCTGTTGTCCTTTGCTCAATTTGAGCGCGAAGTCACAGGGGAGCGTATTCGAGACAAGATCAGCGCGTCCAAGAAAAAGGGGATGTGGATGGGCGGCGTCCCACCGCTCGGGTTTGATGTGGCTGATCGAAAACTCATCATCAACGAGCCTGAGGCTGCTTTGGTGCGCAGGATCTTTGGTGACTACAACCGCTGCAACTCATTGACCATTCTGATTCAGCACTATCGAATGGAAGGCATTTGCAAAAAGCACTGGACAACTCAGGATGGAAAGCAACGCATCGGCAAACTGATTGATAAGGGCTATGTCTATAAGATTTTGAACAACCCTGTCTACTACGGGATGATTCATTTCAAAGGCGAAAAGTACCGTGGTGAACACTCACCAATCATCACCCAAGAAATGTGGGAGACGACTCAAGCCAAACTCGCATCCTCAACTCGGGGTAGCAAGAAAAACCAACGCAAGGGCAAGCACGCCGCATTACTCAAGGGTTTGATTTTCTCCTCTGACGGAAGCGCCATGTCGCCTGTAGGAAAAGCGATACCGGGAACGACAAAGAATTACCGGTACTACCGCGCTGTTATCGATCAAAAGGTCAAGGCTGGCACATCCGGCTTGCCAATGATGCCTGCGCATGAGGTAGAAAAAGCTGTCATGGATAACGTCCGAAAAATCCTGAAGTCCACAGACATAACCGCTGAGGTCTACAAAGCCATAAAGATTTTGGACAACCCATACACGAGAGACTTGGACCAATACAAAACAAGCAATCTGATGGCTGGTGTCGAGAAAATTTGGGATTCTCTTTATCCATTAGAGCAACACCGAATCGTGCACCTACTGGTCAAGAAGGTGGTGGTCTACCCAGAACGCATCGAGGTATCACTGCACCCCTCAGGAATTGCCAATTTGGTCATTGAAGTCGCACATAAAAATCTGGAGTTACAAGAAGCATGAAACTAACAACCCTTGAACAAAAAGACATCTCCACGATGCGTCGAGAAGAGGATGGAACGATCACCATCTCGATTCCGATTCGGATTCGAAAATACAGCGGCAGACAACAAGTGTTCTTGCCGCAGAACATCGTCTTTAATGATTTCAAAGAGAAACAAGATTTGACCGTCTTGCAAACTGCGCTTGCTCGTGGACGTCAATGGCAAATGATGCTGGAGTCAGGGAAATTCAAAAACCTGCGTGAAATTGCCGCTGACGAAAAGGTTGATCCAGGCTATGTCAGTCGAATAATGAACATGAATCTGCTTTGCCCAGAAATTGTCAGACGCATACTAGACGATGACATTGAGTCAGATTTTTCTTTCAGCGAAATTTATCGGGACATCCCAGTTCTCTGGGAGGACCAATTCAAGAAATTCAAAGTGCCGATGAATGCGTGACGGCTACTGCGTTCAAGTCTGCGCACCAACCTTCGCGGGACGACAGTCGCCGCACATGAACATGCTCTGATTCAAAAGTCGCTTGAACGTGCCAAGCGAACGGGGTTTGTGCAGACCACACTTGTAGCAACTCATGGTGCTTGTAGGGCTAGACCCGCCAAATGGCGAACCGCCAACTTTGGCTTTGTACCTTAGGCCGGTCTTGTCAATTTTTGTTTCTGCGGGTTGGCGACTCATGCTGAGAATTTTAGACGGCAGGCAGCTCTGACCAATTAGTGAATCAAACAACACCCGTGCAATTCACACACTTACTTCTCCCCCCGTCGGCGTATCATTTCCCTCGAAATCACACTCATCTGTTCGGGTTTCAATGCTCGTCTGGCTTCTGGAAACACCAAACCTTCTTCGGACCGGATGTGATCCTTGTAGATTGAAATAAATGCGTCCATGTCGGCCAGTTCCGCTTGGCTGAAGGGGCTCTTGGTGTTGGCGTCTTCTTGTGCCACACGCGCTAGCGCCTGACGCACCTCACCCCAAAGGTTTTCCATTCTAAGATGCTCTTGCCTCAGACGCAAAATCAGCAGATCTAGATGGTCGTTACACATCGCCATTGCCGCTGGAAATATATGTAGTTCTTCATCCTGGTGGTGCAAAGGCGCAGCCAGATCAAAGTAGCGCATCACGTCCACCGCAGCATCAACTGCTTGGGCATCGCATCCGTTTTTTGCTACATGCTTCCTCAGACGGTTCAACAAATCCAGCATGCGCTGGACTCGCTCATGACAGGCTTCAAGCATTTCAAAAGGTGCTTCAAAGCCCACGCCAGGGGAACGCAGGCCTGGCAAACTAACACCTATGACCACTTCCGCTTTGGTCGGGGTGCTCATGCGCTGTCTCCCCAAATTCGAGTGAACTGCTGCACCTCAGGGCGTAGCTTGAAGGGTTTGCGCGAACTCACGGTGCCCACACTCAAACAACAAATAACGTGCTCAGAAGTCCCCAGCCCCAAGCCAGCCCGAAAACAGGTGGCTTTGAGCGCTTTGCCACTCGTCAGGGCCGAGCCGTAGCCCATGGCGTTGGCCAGCAACATGAGGTTTTGCACCGCGCAGCCCGCGCTCAACACGCGCTCGTTCAGGTCAATTTCGGCTGAGCCCTTAGCCTCGTCCACGATCAGCAGCATCAGCAAAGGGGCCCGCAGGGCCTTGTCGCGAGCTTGATCAAGCTGCTCGGTCGATGCGCTCGGGTCACGCTCCAGCAAGGCGGCTGCAAACAGATCACCCAAATCGGTCCGTTTGTGCTCGGGGATGATCAAAAACCGCCAGGGGTTGATCATGTCATGGTCGGGCGCGGCCGCAGCGGCCTGAAACAGTTGCGCCAGTTCCGCCGCGTCAGGCCCGGGTGCCACCAGGCGCTTGGGCAACACCGTCTGGCGCGAAGTCATCAGATGGCTAGCCATACGATTAGCGGTGTGTTTGTCTGTATCGCTCATTCAGGTATTTCTCCATGACCACACCCATTACGTTCAATTTGCAATGATCTGGCCATCTTGCTCAACATAGGGTACGAACGGCCCGGTGCCGCTGTGCGAGGACTGCGACGCGGGCACAAAATCGCCCCGCTGTACATCGAACACATGCACCTCACCGTCTTCAATCACATAGTGCCAGCCGTGCAGGGTAAGGCGCCCCGCCTCGATTTCACGCCGGACCATGGGATAGTCCATCAGGCGCTCGAGCTGCAAAACTACCGAACGCTGCTCGGTACGCATCAAAGCCTCGGGGCTGGGTCGCACCGGCAGCAGTGCCTCGTCAGCCAGTTTGAGCCAGCTTTGCAACGCCTTGGCTTCTGCCGGAGCACCTTCGTATGCTGTGCGGATCGCGCCGCAGTGGCTGTGCCCGCATACGATGATGCGCCGCACATGCAACTGCAGCATCGCAAATTCGATGCCCGCCATGGTGCCATGCAGCCCGTGCGAACCATCGTATGGCGGCACCAGCGCGCCCACATTGCGCACGATGAACAACTCACCCGGGCCGGCACCAGTCAACAGATAAGGCACCAGGCGCGAGTCCGAGCAACCAATGAACAAGGTCTTGGGGTGCTGCCCCTGCGCCACCAGATCCTGAAAACGCTGCTGGTGCAGCGGAAAATAATCCGCATGAAAGCGCTGCAAACGCAGTAGCAGTTCATCGGCCGAATCCGGCAACACATGCTCGTTCATGGCTATTGATTTATTGCACCAGGGGCGAGGCATCGCCCTCCAGCGCTAGGCCTTGCACCTGCGCGAGCCCCTCCAATCGGCGCATGTACTGACCCAATGCGGTCGCACGCGACTGCCATTGCAGGCGGGTGGCGATCTGGGTTTGCAACTGCGCAAACTCAGGCAGGTGCCCTGGGTTCACCTCCAGCACATCGACGATGTGAAAGCCAAAGCGCGTGTGCACCAAGCGCGGACGCAGGCCCAATGCCAGACTGGACTCGGCCAGGAAGAACAATTCCTTGGCAAACTCAGGCGCGCAGTCTTGAGGCGTGAGCCAGCCCAGATCACCGCCTTGTGCGCCCGATGGGCAGTTGGACAACTCGGCCGCCAATTGAGCAAAGCGCTCGGGCGAAGCCGACTTGTTGCTCAGCTCAAGCAAAGCCGCTTCGGCGCGTTGCGCCAGCGCGGGCACATTTACGCCGGGCGTGACAGCAAACAGGATATGGCGAACACGGCGCGCTTGCCCCACCGTGAACTGCGCCTTTTGCGCGTCGTAATAGCGCAACGCTTCTTCAGGCGTGGGCTGGGGCGATATTACTTCCTGGTCCAGCATCCGGTCGATGACGGCTTGCTCGTTGGCACTCAGCTCGGGTGCGGTCAGGCTCGTATGCGCAGGCAACAGGCCCAAGCGCACGGCCTCTTGGCGCAGCAGTTCGGCATGCGCCCGCTCCAGCAGGTGTTCTGCCGACAAGGTCTCTCCGGGGGCGAGCAAGGCGATGCCGTTAATGGAAGGTGGCGTGGAAGGCGTCTCAGCCAGCGAAACATCGTTGGCCGCTTCAGACTGTGCGGCAGGCACCGCCGCTGGCATGGATGCTGCTGTGCGCTCATAAGCCGTAGATGAAGCCGAAGATGCAGACGCGCTGCCGCAACCGCAAGAACCGCTGCCGCACGAACCGGATGCGCCCGCGGTGCCCAGCGGCTGATCTGTCATGGTGTCAAAATTCATATGAAGCCCCAATGCATCGTTTCAAAAATGTGGACGTCCGATCAGCTACGGCCAAACGGGGACCGTGGCGTCATGCCCACGCGGCGGCTGCGCACCACTTGGTATGGGCGCACCACATAGCCCAGCGTGCCAAAACCGCTCCAGACGTGCACCAGCCGGGTGAACGGAAAGATAAAGAAGATGCTCATGCCCAAGAACATGTGGGCCTTGAAAATCCAGCTGGCTTCGGCCAGCAGCTCCACTCCACCGCCACGGAAAGTGACGATGCGCTGCGCCCATTCGGCCAGCTTGAGCATCATGCTGCCGTCCAGGTGCTGGGCCGACAGCGGGATGGTGGCCAGGCCCAGCGCAAACTGCGCCCACAGCAAGACCAGCAGCACGATGTCGCTGGTTTTGCTGTTGACCCGGATGCGGTCGTCCGACAGACGGCGGTACAAGAGTAGCGTGACCCCCACAAAGCCGAGCACGCCAAACACACCGCCCGAGACCATTGCCAGCAGCTGCTTGTCGCCCGCGCTCATGAAAGACTCGTACACAAAGTGCGGCGTGAGCATGCCCACGCTGTGCCCGCCAAACAAGAACAGGACGCCCACATGGAACAGGTTGCTGCCCCAGCGCAACTGGCCTCTGCGCAGCAGCTGCGAAGAATCACTTTTCCAGCTGTACTGGTCACGGTCAAAACGGATCAGGCTGCCGAGCAAAAACACGCTCAGCGCGATGTAGGGATAAATGCCAAAGATGAAGTGGTCCAAGTAGCTCATGCTGCAACTCCCCGGGTTTGGGTGGATGTTTTTCTGACGATGTGAATGGGCTGCGCCTCGCCCGGCCGAGCCTGGCCGCGTGTGCTGCAACCGTCAAAGGCTTCGGGCTCGCTCCAGCTCTCGTCCAGCGGCTCGTCGGCGACGATCTGCACCGCCTGGGCCTTGTGCCCGGCCAGCTCCAGCACCGCCGCCAGAACCACCGCATAAGGGCTCTCGCGTTTGAGCAAGGCGCTGAAGATGGCGTTCAGGATGTGCGCCATCTCGCCCAAAAAGGACTTGGCCACCTCGGGGGGCTGGGTCGATGCGAACTCGAGCACCACGCACAAATGGTCGGGCAGCTCGTCCGGCGACAGGAACAGGCCCGACTGTTCATAGGTCTTGGTTAGGTCGATCATGGCCGGGCCCCGGTCGCGCGAGTCGCCATGCACATGCTCGAACAGGTGCAGGCAGGTGGCTCGGCCCCGGTCGAAGGTCTCCACATAGCGCGACTCGGCGTCCAAGCTGTCCAAGCGCTGCAAGTGCGTGGCCAAGGTTTGCAGTTCTGCCTGACGTGCTGCGCTCAAAGCGTCCTCTTCTTTCAGCACCGGCATCAGCTGGGGCAGCTGTGCGCGCTGTGCAGCGTCCGGGTAAGACAAGAGCTGCGACAGCACGCGCAAGGTGTATCGGTTGTTTTTCATGAGAAACCTCGCTTCAGACCACAGGCTGGATGGGGATGGTGCGGCGTTTGTCGCCACCGAACAGACTCGCTTCGGACTGGCCGTCCGAGCAACCGTTGCCAAACGAGAAGCCGCAACCGCCGCGCATGTCAAAAGTGTTCTCGGCATATTCGCGGTGCGAGCTGGGGATCACAAAGCGGTCTTCGTAATTGGCAATCGCCATGACGTGGTACATCTCTTCGACCTGAGCCACCGTCAGACCGGTTTGCTCCAGCACCGCCAGGTTGTCTATGCCGTCCACATGTTTGCTGCGCTGGTAAGTGCGCATGGCCAGCATGCGCTCCAGGGCGCGGGTCACAGGCGCGGTGTCACCGGCGGTGAGCAGGTTGGCCAGGTACTGCACCGGAATGCGCATTTGCGACACATCGGGCAGCTCGCCGTTCATGCCCACATGGCCCGCGTTGGCGGCGGCCGTGATGGGCGACAGCGGTGGCACGTACCAGACCATGGGCAGCGTGCGGTACTCGGGGTGCAGCGGCAGCGCCACTTTCCAGTCGATCGCCATTTTGTAAACCGGGCTGTTGCGTGCGCCCTCCAGCCAAGCCTCGGGAATGCCGTCCAGCCTAGCCTGCTCGATCACCTTGGGGTCGTTCGGGTTCAGGAATATGTCGAGCTGGGCCTGGTACAGGTCTTTTTCGTTTTCGGTGCTGGCCGCTTCGGCGATGCGGTCTGCGTCATACAGCACCACACCCAGATAACGGATGCGGCCCACACAGGTTTCCGAGCACACCGTGGGCTGACCCGCTTCAATGCGCGGGTAGCAGAAGATGCATTTCTCGGCCTTGCCGCTTTGCCAGTTGTAGTAAATCTTCTTGTAGGGGCAGCCGCTCACGCACATGCGCCAGCCACGGCATTTGTCCTGATCGATCAGCACAATGCCGTCGTCCTCGCGCTTGTAGATCGAGCCAGAGGGGCACGAGGCCACGCACGCCGGGTTCAGACAGTGCTCGCACAGGCGGGGTAAATACATCATGAAGGTGTTTTCAAACTGACCCACCATGTCTTTTTGCACCTGCTCGAAATTGGCCAGGTTGGCGTCTTTGCTGCGCTTGCTGAACTCGCCGCCCAGAATTTCTTCCCAGTTAGGGCCCCACTCGATCTTTTGCATGCGCTGCCCGGTGATCAGGCTGCGCGGACGCGCCGTGGGCGTGGCCTTGGACTCGGGCGCACCCTGCAGGTGTTCGTAGTCGTAGGTAAAGGGCTCGTAGTAATCGTCAATCTGCGGCATGTTCGGATTGGAAAAAATACGCATGAGCAGTTTCCATTTGCCGCCCTGCTTGGGCTCGATGGAACCATCGGCCTTGCGGGTCCAGCCGCCGTTCCACTTGTCCTGGTTTTCCCAGTCCTTGGGGTAGCCAATGCCGGGCTTGGTTTCCACGTTGTTGAACCAGGCGTATTCCACGCCGGGTCGGCTGGTCCAGACGTTTTTGCAGGTGACCGAGCAGGTGTGGCAACCGATGCATTTGTCTAGGTTCAGCACCATCGCAATTTGTGCACGAATTTTCATGTTTTTTCTCCTTCAAGCCTGCACAGTGGCAGGGGCTTCACCGTCGAGCCAATCCACCTTGCGCATCTTGCGCACTACGACAAATTCATCGCGGTTGGTACCAATGGTTCCGTAGTAGTTGAAGCCGTAGCTGAACTGGGCGTAGCCGCCGATCATGTGGGTGGGCTTGGTCACGATGCGGGTGACCGAGTTGTGGATGCCGCCACGAATACCGGTGATTTCCGAGCCGGGGGTGTTGATGGTTTTTTCCTGCGCGTGGTACATCATGACCATGCCCGGATTGACCCGCTGGCTGACCACGGCACGGGCCGCAATCGCGCCGTTGCTGTTGAACAGTTCGACCCAGTCGTTGTCCACAATGCCTGCGTTTTTCGCATCGTCTTCGCTGAGCCAAATCACCGGCCCCCCCCGGTTGAGCGTGAGCATATGCAGGTTGTCGCTGTACGTGCTGTGGATGCCCCATTTTTGGTGCGGCGTGATGAAGTTGAGCGAGATTTCCTTGTTTCCGTTGGGCCTGCGGTCAATCATCTCGTCCACCGTCTTCAGGTCCACGGGTGGGCGGTAACTGGTCATGCCTTCGCCAAATGCCTGCATCCAGGGGTGGTCTAGATAAAACTGCTGACGCCCGGTGAGCGTTCGCCACGGGATGTACTCGTGCACATTGGTGTAACCGGCGTTGTAGGAGACCTTTTCACTCTCCAGCCCCGACCAGGTGGGCGAACTGATGATCTTGCGCGGCTGGGCTTGGATGTCGCGGAAACGGATTTTTTCGTCTTCGCGGTGCAAGGCCAGGTGCGTGTGGTCGCGCCCGGTGATTTTGCTGAGCGCCTCCCATGCCTTGACTGCCACATGGCCGTTGGTCTCGGGGGCCAGTTGCAGCACCACTTCGCAAGCATCGATATCGGTGCTGATGTTGGGCATGCCCTGTGTAACGCCCTCCGCGCGGACCTTGCCATTGAGCTCGCCAAGCTGGTGTACTTCGTCGGTAGTGTTCCAGCCAATGCCCTTGCCACCGTTACCCGCTTTTTCCATCAAAGGGCCCAGCGCCGTGAAGCGTTTGTAGGTGTTGGGGTAATCGCGCTCTACCACCGAGATTTGGGGCCCGGTTTTACCGGGAATCAGCTCGCACTCGCCTTTACTCCATTCTTTCACATCAAAGGCCTGGGCCAGCTCGGCCGGAGTGTCGTGCATCAAAGGCATGAGCATCAGCTCTTTTTCAACGCCCAGATGGCCCACACACACTTCGCTGAAGGCTTTGGCGAAACCTTTGTAAATTTCCCAATCGCTCTTGCTTTGCCAGGCCGGGTCCACGGCGGTGGACAGCGGGTGGATGAAGGGGTGCATGTCGCTGGTGTTGAGGTCGTTCTTCTCATACCAAGTGGCGGTGGGCAGCACGATGTCCGAATACAGGCAAGTCGTGCTCATGCGGAAGTCCAGCGTCACCAAGAGGTCCAGCTTGCCTTCGGGCGCTTTGTCATGCCAAGTCACTTCGGTCGGCTTGGCGTCTTCGGCCCCCAGGTCCTTGCCCTGCACACCGTGGGAGGTGCCCAGCAGATGCTTGAGGAAATACTCGTGCCCCTTGCCCGAAGACCCCAGGATGTTGGAACGCCAAACAAACATGTTGCGCGGCCAGTTGAGCGGGTGGTCTGGGTCTTCGCAGCTCATCTTGAGGCTGCCGTCCTTCAAGGCCTTGACCGCGTAGTCTTTGGGGTCCATGCCCTGAGCCTGTGCGTCCTTGACGACCTGCATCGGGTTGGTCTGCAGCTGCGGCGCACTGGGCAGCCAGCCCATGCGCTCGGCGCGCACGTTGTAGTCGATCATGCTGCCGCCAAACTTGGACTTGTCAGCCAGCGGCGAGAGGATCTCCTCCACGCCCAGCCGCTCGTAGCGCCACTGGTCGGTATGCGCATAAAAGAAGCTGGTGCTGTTCATCTGGCGAGGTGGGCGCACCCAGTCCAGCGCAAAAGCCAGCGCGGTCCAGCCGGTCTGGGGACGCAGCTTTTCCTGGCCCACATAGTGCGCCCAGCCGCCACCGCTTTGGCCAATGCAACCGCACATCATCAGCATGTTGATGATGCCGCGGTAGTTCATGTCGCTGTGGTACCAGTGGTTCATGGCCGCGCCGATGATGACCATAGACTTGCCACGAGTCTTGTCGGCGTTGTCGGCAAACTGGCGGGCTACGGCGATCACTTGGTCGCGCTTCACGCCGGTGATCTTTTCCTGCCAGGCAGGGGTGTAGGGGGTGTCGTGGTCATAGCTGGTGGCGGCGTTTTCGCCGGGCAGTCCTCGAGCTACGCCGTAGTTGGCAGCCGTCAGGTCAAACACCGTGGCCACCAGGGCGTAGCGCTCTTCACCGGCCTTGCCCAGCTTGATGCGTCGCACCGGAACATGCCGCACCAGCACATCGTCCACCGCGCTGGCTTGTTTGTTGGCACTGAAGTTGGGGGTGTCGATGCCACCAAAATACGGGAACGCTACCTCACCCACTTCGTACTCGCTTCCCTCCCCCTCCATCAGGCTCAGCTTGAGCTTGACTTCGCTGTCTCCTCGCGCCTCTTTGTTCTCGAGATTCCATTTGCCCGCATCGCTGCGGCCTTCGGCGCCCCAGCGGAAACCAATCGAGCCGTTGGGCAAGACCACGCGGTCGTTCTGGTCCAGCGCCACGGTTTTCCACTCGGGGTTGTTGTCCTGCCCCAGCTTGCCATTGAAGTCGCTGGCGCGCAGGTAGCGACCAGGCACCGTGACCTTGCGGCCATCGGGCAAGGTGCGCTCTTCGAGCTGCACCAGGTTGGGCATGTCGGTGTAGCGGCGCACATAGTCGTCAAAATAGGCGCTGCGCTTGTCGAAGTAAAACTCTTTCAGGATCACATGGCCCATGGCCATGGCAATGGCCGCGTCGGTGCCCTGCTTGGGGTGCATCCACAAATCGGCCAGCTTGCTGATCTCGGCATAGTCGGGCGTGATGGCCACGGTCTTGGCGCCCTTGTAGCGCACCTCGGTGAAGAAGTGGGCATCGGGCGTGCGCGTCTGCGGCACGTTAGAGCCCCAGGCGATGATGTAAGTCGAGTTGTACCAATCGGCCGATTCGGGCACATCGGTCTGTTCGCCCCAGACTTGTGGACTGGCAGGTGGCAAGTCGCAATACCAGTCGTAAAAGCTCATGCACACGCCGCCAATAAGCGAGAGGTAACGGCTGCCTGCGGCGTAGCTGACCATGGACATGGCCGGAATGGGCGAAAAGCCGATGATGCGGTCAGGGCCGTATTGTTTGGCGGTATAGACGTTGGCACTGGCAATAAGTTGGTTGACTTCGTCCCATGTGCTGCGCACAAAGCCGCCCAGGCCGCGCTGCTGCTGCCACTCGCGGCGGGCGTCTTCGTTTTGCACGATGCTGGCCCAGGCGTCCACCGGGCTTTTGGCCACGGCCAGTGCGGCGCGCCAATGCTTGAGCAGGCGAGCGCGGATCATGGGGTACTTGACGCGGTTGGCGCTGTACAGGTACCAGGAATACGAAGCCCCACGCGCACAGCCACGCGGCTCGTGGTTGGGCAGGTCGGCACGGGTGCGGGGGTAATCGGTCTGCTGGGTTTCCCAGGTGACGATGCCGCCCTTGACGTAAATCTTCCACGAGCATGAGCCAGTGCAGTTCACGCCGTGCGTGCTTCGCACAATCTTGTCGTGCGCCCAGCGGTTGCGGTAGGCGTCTTCCCAGGTGCGGTCTTCACCGGTGGTCACACCGTGCCCGCCCGAGAAAGGCTCTTTGGGGTTTGAAAAGTAATTCAGTCGGTCCAGAAAATGGCTCATCTTTTTCTCCAATTCAGCGGGGCGGTTGGCGCCCCTTGTCAACAACTTTCAGACAGGGCTCAGGGGTTGCGGATCTCGGCTCCGGCACGCAAGTAAAACCACCAGTTGAGCCCAAGGCACAGCGCGTAAAACACGGCAAAGCCATACATCGCCACCTCGGGAGAGCCCGCCTTGATCTGCTGGCCAATCACCACGGGCGCGATGAAAGCGCCGTAGGCAGCCACCGCCGATGTCCAGCCCAGCACGGGGCCGGCTTGCTGACGGTCAAAAATCACTGCGATGCTGCGAAAGGTCGAGCCATTGCCAATGCCGCTGGCGGTGAACAACAAAACAAACAGAAGCATGAACATCAAAAAGTACTGCTCAGGCGTGGTCGACTGGTAAGCCAGCCACATGACGTAACCCACTGCGGCCGAAGCCACCACCATCACCGCCGAAATGCATTGCGTGACGATGGATCCGCCGGTCTTATCCGACAGCCAGCCGCCAATCGGCCGGACCAGCGCGCCCACAAAGGGGCCGATCCAGGCATAGGTCAGGGCCGAAGGTGCGTTGGGGTTTTTGAGGGTGTGCTGCAGCACGCCGCTGGCATCTGGCACATGGCTGATGCCAAAGATCACCGTGATCGACAGCGGCAAGGCCATCGAAAAGCCGATGAAGCTGCCGAAGGTGACAATGTAGAGCACCGTCATGGCCCAGGTGTGTTTGTTCTTGAAAATCGAGAACTGGGCCGCGATGTTGTCCTTCATGGTTCCAAAGGCGGTGAGCTTCATCACCATCAAGGTGCTCACGATGATGAGCGGCATGGTCAGCCACATGTTGAGCACACCCAAACCGCTTGGTGCGGGCAGGTACAAATACAGGCCCACCCCGGCAGGCAAGAACGACAAGGTGTAGAGCCAGATGATTTTCAAAAAGGCGGGTATGGTGCCGCCCATGTTGGGCGAGACGGTGGTCAGATTATTCATGCCAAAAAAGCAGATCACCGACAAAGGCACCAGCGACAGTACCCAGGCAAAGCCTGCGTTTTGTACCCAGGTGGTCGTGCCTGCGGTGATCTTGCCGAAAATCCACCCACTGTCTTTCACCAGCGTCATGGGCTCACCGCCTAGGCCACCAAACAGGCTCACAGTCATGACCAACGGGATGACGATTTGCATGGTCGTCACACCAAAGTTGCCCAGCCCTGCGTTCAGACCCAGGGCCGTGCCCTGCAAGCGCTTGGGGAAAAAGGTGCCGATGTTGGACATGGAGCTGGCGAAGTTGCCGCCGCCCACGCCCGACCACAAGGCCATGAGCTGGAACACCCACAAGGGCCACTCGGGGTGCTGCAAGGCGATGCCCGTGCCCATGGCCGGGGCCAGCAGCATGGCCGTCGTCAGAAAAATCGTGTTGCGCCCGCCGGACAGCCGGATCAGGAACGAGGCCGGGATGCGCATGGTCGCCCCCGCCAGGCCCGAGATGGCCGTGAGGCTGAACAGCTCGGCCTGGCTGAACGGAAAGCCCAGGTTCAGCATCTGCACGGTGATGATGCCCCACATGCCCCAGATGGCGAAGCCGCACAAGAGCGCAGGCACCGAGATCCAGAGGTTGCGGTAAGCGATGCGCTTGCCGGTGCTTTCCCAAAATTTTTCGTCTTCGGGACGCCAGTCGTCAATATCGGTTGAGCTTCCTGCGGTTTGCTTAGAAGATGTGTTCATGCTGTAGTTCCTTTAAAAGGTTTATGTGCGCTGCTCGGCTGGTGCAGCGATCAATTCCCTTGGCCCCATGACGTCGGTCTGGCGCACTTCGGTCCAGTACATCCAGATGAGAGAGACCCAGACCACGCCGTACATCAGCATGAAGGCGCTGCTGCGCACGCCGGTCAGGTCCACCAGCGCACCAAACAAGATAGGTAAGACAAAGCCACCCAGGCCACCAGCTAAGCCGACGATGCCACTGATGGCGCCAATGTTGCCGGAGTAGTCATTGGCGATGTACTTGAAAACGCTCGCCTTGCCGAAGGCAAACGCTATACCCAGGATGAACAGTAAAACTGTGAAGGTATAGACGTTCAGGCCAATGACGAAGGTTTGCGGCCCAGTCACGGTGGCGATAGTGAATTCAGTTTGCGGATAGGACAGAAGGAAGAGGCAGATCCAGCTGACCCACATCACCCACCATGTGACGTTGTGCGCTCCGTATTTGTCGCTGAGCACCCCACCCACGGCGCGCAGCACGCCACCGGGCAGAGAGAAGCAAGCTGCCAGCAAAGCCGCCACGCGGATATCTAGACTGTATTCACCGATGTAGTACTGCACCATCCACAAAGCAAGCGCCACGTAGCCACCAAACACGATGCTGTAGTACTGGCAGTACTTGAGTACGCGGGGGTCTTTGAGCGACTTGATCTGGTCCTTTAATGACACTTGACTTTGCACCAGGTGCGTCGGATCGCTATGGCTGAACAACCAGAACAGCACCACCGTGATCGCCATGATGGCCGCATACACCTGTGGCACGGCCGTCCAGCCAAAGGCCACCAGGATCAACGGAGCCACAAATTTATTGACGGCTGAGCCCGAGTTGCCTGCGCCGTAAACCCCCATGGCCATGCCCTGTTTATTTTTGGAAAACCAGCGCGCCACGTAAGGCGTACCCACTGAAAACGATCCACCCGCAAGACCTACAAACAAGCCGATCACCAAAAAATGCCAATAAGATGTGGCGTAAGACATGAGCCAGATCGCCGGCACCGTTAAAGCCATCAGCAACGTCATGACGATGCGTCCGCCATAACGGTCGGTCCAGATGCCCAGCGGCACCCTAACCAACGAGCCAGTCAACACTGGCATAGCCATCAACAAGCCGAATTGCGTGGCATTCAGGTTCAGCATTTTTTTGATCGGCACGCCGATCACACCAAACATCATCCACACCATGAAGCAAACCGTGAATGCCAGGGTGCTGACAATCAGCACCGACCATGCTTTGCGCTGTTGAACCAGATTACTTGCCATTTGTATTCTCCAAACTCATGCGTTGAGTGTGGTTTTTTGAGCAAGCCTTGGGTATCCATCTGAAGGTTATCTACCCTCAAGCAAAAGGAGGATGAAGAGCTGACCTTCATCCTCCTTTGGAACTATGAAAATTGACGAATATCAAACAATTCCGTTTGTTGCCGCGAAAATCGCGATCTGAACCCGGGAATTCAGCATCATCTTTTTGAAGATGTGCTGAATGTGGATCTTCACAGTGGTTTCGGCAATGTCCAGATCACGGGCAATTTGCTTGTTGCTCAGGCTTTGAGCCACCAAGATAAAGATATCTTTTTCGCGAGGCGAGAGCATGTGTAGCAACTGCAAAGGGTCTTCCGAGATGGGAATGTTTTCAGGTGCCAGAGGCGTAACAGCAGGCTGGCGCAATCCAGACACCAGTTTGTTCAGCATGGTCGGACTGATGACCGAATGACCTTCATGCACCTTGACCAGTGCCTCGCACAGTTGATCCGATTCGGAGGTTTTGAGTAAATAACCATCGGCCCCGTTGTGCAGGGCTCGGGACAAATCGTCCTCATCTTCGCTTACGGTGAGCATCAGGATGCGCAAATCAGGGGCCAACTCTTTAAGCGATCCAATGGCATCCACCCCCTTTACACCAGGCAGGTGGTTGTCCAACAGCAACATATGTGGCCGTGTTGTGGCCAGCACACGCAAGGCCTCACCCACATCACCTGCCTCTCCCACGATGCGAAAGCGCTCGTCCTGCGATAACAGGGCCATCAGCCCCCGGCGGAACAAGGTGTGGTCATCGACCACCAAAAGCTCAATAGGTTCGATCATCCTAAAGAGGACAGGATCTCTGTCGGTTTGGTTTTAGATAGAGACGGTTGGAGCGTTGGCACCTGCAAGGTGACCACCGTGCCTTGTCCTATGGCTGAATCCACGGTCACCTTTGCGCCAATCTGCTGGGCGCGCTCGCGCATAATTTTCAGGCCCACCTGCAGCTCACTCTGCTGACTACCTTCGTCAAAACCTGCGCCGTCATCGCGGACCACAAAGCGCCAGCTTTCGCCTTTGTGGATTTCGATCTCGACTCCTCTAGCCCCTGCATGTTTGCGAACGTTGGACAAAGCCTCTTGCAAAACGTGTAGAACATGGATCTGCACATCCTGTGGTAATGGCAAGCTCTCTCCGATCACCCTGCGGCTAACCTTAAGGCCGGTTTGGTGTTGGAACTTTTGCAAGGTCTCACGCACGGCCAGGTCAATGTCATCGGCCTGGGCTCGGGTGCGAAAATGCACCAGCAACTCTCGCACATCGGCAATGCTGTCCTTGAGTCCGCTGTCGAGCTCCCCCAAGACCATTGTTGTTTTGTCGGCATCTTTTTTAGCCATGGCGGTGCGCAAAAGCTGCACTTGAATCTTGAGAAACGACAGAGACTGAGCAATTGAGTCGTGTAACTCGCGGGCCAACAAAGCACGCTCACCCGATATGGCCGCCTCCCGGTCTAACACCACTGCGCGCAAGCCCTCAACCGCTGTGGCGAGGTGACTGGCCAGTGTGTCCATCAGATCCAACTCTTCGGCAGGCAGGCTGACCTGACTTTTGTAGAACAGATTGATCTCCCCCAGCACCTTGTTATGCATGCGTACAGGCACAGAGATCATGCCAACATAGCCCATGCGCGAGCAGTGTTGCAAGGGGGCCACATCGCTGCTCATGATCGGAATCACGCGCGTGCGGGCATTGGACTGGGGTTGGCCGCAGGCGCAAGCCCCCGCCACCAAACATTTCTCCTCTTCCTGCATGAATTCTGGAAATTCGTCAGACGCCAGCAATAGCGATTTACTGGGATCTTCGCCCGACCAGCGCAGAGCCATCGCATCGGCTCGCATCATCCGACGCACCCTTTGCACAAAGCCCTGGGTCAACTCGGTCAAGTCATTGGTTTGCGCCAGAAAGACGCTCACACCATACAGCGCTTCAAGTCGCTCCTTTTGCGCCGCAATACGCTGCGTCTTGGCAGCTACCTGGCCTTCCAAATTGCCGTACAAAGACTGCAAAGTCGCCGCCATGCGGTTAAAACTTGAGGCCACCTGACCAAATTCGTCGTTCGAGGACACATCGACCCGTACCGAAAATTTGGCCGACTCAATCTTGTGTAACCCATCGCGCAAATGGCTCAGCGGGTTGATCACATACATATAACCTGTGTACAACATAATGACCGCGCCGCCAATGGCCAGTGCCATCATCACGAACTGGAAGAGATTGAGAATTGCCGTCAATCCAGTCATCTGGTCTTCGATGGACAAGACGAAGCTGTCAATTGCCACCAAAAAAGTGTTGGCGTGTTGCACGAAACTGGCATGGTTAAGCGAAGGTTGAGACATGAAGAGGCTTTTCTGGTTGTGCCACAAGTCCTCCACTTCGCTGTAGCGCTGATGAACGACATCGTTCCAAGGCACAAAAAGAGGTCGCGTTGCATCGCCGTTTTTGAGCACCTGCATGCTACGGTCGAATTCACGAGTCAACTTTTCAATTTCAGTGGCTGGCAACTGCGCCTGCACCTCGCTAGTCAGACGCCACGTTTGCATTCGCATGCGCCCAGCCTCGTTCAAAGCAGCGGCTCCGCCGCTGAGCTTCCAAGTCACCCATAGGGTCAGGCCAATCGAGATCAGCACGACAACCAACAATCCCGCGCCTATACGCACCAACTTGGCCGACAGGGAGGCAGTGTGTTTCATGCTTTGACTCTGACCGCTTTGGGCTGAAACGTAAGTGTTTGAAAACCGAGCAATCGCTCTTGTGTGGTGTTCATCAAATCAGCCAAAGTGACCCCATCAAGTTTGGCCCAAAACGCATCCAGCGCTTCGGCCAAAATTTGTTTCAAATAGCAGGCAGGCATCAATGCGCAACTACTGGGCACATCACCAAAGCACTCAACCATCTGAAAGTCGGTTTCGGTCTTGCGCACCACCTCACCCAGCACGATCTGCGACGCAGGTCGCCCTAGCCGAATGCCTCCGCCCCGCCCCCGACTTGTCAGCAAATAACCATCGGCCGCCAGCGTCATAACAATCTTAGTAAGGTGGCTTTTGGAGATGTCGTGCTGATCAGCAATGGTTTGTATGGTCGCCACTGTCTGCAGCGACTCACATTGCGCGCAATACATTAGTACGCGCAAACTGTAATCGGTCCATTGGGTCAGTCGCATGGTTGTGAAGTCTTGGTTTTAGAGGCGTCAGCCTTAAATGTGCATTATGAATGCCTTTTATAAGCAACGATCCGCCAATGCATGAATTTGCTCATGCTGGCAACTCTCAGCATCACCCACAAGCCCCAACAAACCCGCACGCCGTACAGTAGTCGCAACCGTCTTTCTTTATAACGGCATGCGCACCGCAGTCGGCGCATTTTTTTCCGGCCAACGCCACGCTGGCTGAAGCGGCAGCTGGGGGATTTTTAATTTCATCCAATGGAAGCATCTGCTCTTTGGTATTGTGCTGACGATGGGATCGCAGGTCCAAAATGTTTTGAATGGACCATGCAATGGCGGCGACTTCGGAGTCGTGCCATAGTGGCATACTGGATCCGTCTTCGCGCACTTTGGAGCCGCAGCGCACTGGTCCACGATCCCAGGCCACTTTTCGCATATCAGACAGAGCGCGCTCCAGAAAGCCTCCTCGCGCCGCTAGTGAGAGTAATCGCATGCTGGACGTGATCCACTGCTGCGATTCGCCGCTTTGGCCCACAGGCATGAAAAATTCAATGGCTCGTTCCACTGTGCCCCTGCCTTCACAGCCCGACAGTGGGAGGAAAGACACAATCAAGTAAAGCGACTTTGCGCCTTCGTTGGTCCAGTATTCAATTTTTTCGGCCACGGCATCGAGCGCTCCAAGCGGTCGGCTTTCGATGACTGCGCGCATCGGATCCACCATAGTGGCGGAGGTTGCGAACTTAGCAGAGCTGTGGGGAACTGCTACAGCGGATTCTCCAGTTTTAACTTCTAACACTGCTCCCAGAATGCTGTTGGGCCGGTAGGTGGCCAGACCTTTGAGGCGAGCGCTCCATGCCTGCATGTACAAGTTTTTAAAGTCCTCGTAGGGGTAGTCAGCGGCAACGTTAACCGTCTTGGAAATTGAGGTGTCGATGTAAGGCTGCACTGCCTGCATCATTGCGATGTGGTCTTGCGCGCTCATTTCTAGCGCGCCCACAAAGGCTGGTGGCAGCTTAGACGCGTCACCACCTAGGGCCTTATACAGTCGGAAAGCATGGTCCTGCACTTCGTATTCGCTAAAAGTGCCGTCGGCTTCTCGCTTTTTCCGGGTGTAGTTCCAACTGAAGGCAGGTTCGATACCATTGGATGCGTTGTCGGCAAATGCCAAGCTCACGGTGCCAGTGGGCGCGATCGACAGCAGGTGGCTGTTGCGCAAACCGTGCTGTCGAATCTGGGCCTTGATGGCGTCGGGTAAGCGGCTGGCAAAGGTGCCTTCAGCTAGGTAAGTATGAACATCCAACAGAGGAAAAGCGCCCTTCTCTTTCGCCAGCGCAACTGATGCGGTATAGGCCGCATCACGCATGCACTCGGCAATGCGACGGGCCATGTTGCGGCCTTCGATCAAGTTGTAGGGCAGACCCATCATCACAAGCGCATCGCCCAGCCCTGTAAAGCCCACGCCAATACGGCGCTTGGCCTGCGCCTCTTGCTGTTGCTGGGGAAGCGGCCAGTGCGTCAGCTCCAGCACATTGTCGAGCGCACGGACCTGCAGTGCCACGCTTTGTGCAAACCCTTCAAAGTCAAAGTTGGCCTCTCCACCATGGTTGAAGGCATGGCGCACAAACTTCGGTAGGATGATTGGGCCCAGATCGCAACAGCCGTAGGGCGGCAGGGGTTGCTCGCCGCAGGGATTGGTCGCGTTGATTGACTCGACCGCACGCAGGTTGTTGTCAGTCTGGATGCGATCTAGAAACAAGATACCGGGTTCGGCAAAGTCGTAGGCCGATGTCATGATGGTGTCCCACAGCTCTCGGGCGGGCACCCTACGGTAAACCCATTGGCCATCGGCTCGGGCATGGGCGCCTTGCTGGATCTGCTCGGCCCCCGGCTCAGACGGGTGCACGAGCGACCAGTCGGTGCCTCGTTGGACAGCGCTGATGAAAGCATCGGTCACACCCACGGAGACATTGAAGTTGTTCCAACGGCCTGGCGTGCGCTTGGCAGTGATGAATTCGAGCACATCGGGGTGGTCGATGCGCAGTACGCCCATTTGCGCACCACGCCGCGCACCAGCGCTTTCGACCGTAGCACAAGACTGATCGAACACATTGATGTAGCTGCAGGGGCCGGATGCGATGGATGCCGTGCCTTTGACGTATGCACCCTTGGGGCGGATACGCGAGAAGTCGTAGCCCACGCCGCCGCCTCGTCGCATGGTTTCAGCTGCTTCGCGCAATGCTTCGTAAATGCCCGGGTAGCCGTCGTTGTCCACACCCTGGATGCAGTCGCCCACCGGCTGTACAAAGCAGTTGATCAACGTGGCCTGGATACCTGCACCCGCCGCGTTCATGATGCGACCCGCACCAATGGCGCCCGCCTCCAGGTTGCAACGAAATAGGGCCTCGTATTCGGCTTGCAGCTCAGGTTTTTCAACGCTGGCCAAGGCACGGGCCACGCGGTCATAGATCTCGTTGATGGTAGTTTCACCGTGCTTGAGGTACTTTTCCTTCAGTACGTCGGTGCTGATAGGCTGGGGAGACAAAAACGGCAATGCACCAGACAATTGAGAGGCTTCTGCGGGGTGATTCATTTAGGTTCTCCTTCAAAAAAGGGGCTGTATCGATGCATCATGCTGACAAGTGAGGCTGTGCGCACATTTGTTCGGGGGTGGTGAAGTAGACAGCGGTTTGCCCCATGCGCTGACGCGCTTTTTGCAGCTCGTGCCGAGCTACGGTACGCAAATGGACTTCATCGGGGCCGTCCATCAGATGCATGGCGCGGCCCCATGTCCAGAAATACGCCAGCGGCGTGTCGGGCGACAAGCCCATTGCCCCAAAGACCTGCATGGCGCGGTCGACCACACGAGTTTGCAACCGTGCCGCCACGACCTTGATCGCCGACACTTGGGCTCGCAGTTCGGAAGCAGGCGCCTGACCAAAATCCAGCATCCAAGCGGTCTTGAGTACCAATAGCCGCGCCTGATCAATCTCCAGCCGGGACTCGGCCAACCAGTCCTGCACATTGGATTGATCAGATAAATGCTTGCCAAAGGCACTGCGCTCCAGCGCGCGTTCGCTGGACAGCTCCAACGCTAGCTCGCACTGACCGATGGTGCGCATGCAGTGGTGCACCCGCCCGGTACCCAGCCGAGCTTGCGCCATGGCAAAGCCCTGCCCCCATGCGCCCAGCAAATGGTCTTTGGGCACACGCACTTGGCGGAACACGATTTCGCAGTGACCTTCGGGAGCTCGGTGGTGCACCACCGGGATGTTGCGAACTACCTGGACGCCAGGGGTATTTAGTGGCACCAGCACCATGCTGTGTTGCTGGTGCGCAGCCTGCTCAGCTGCATTTCCATTTCGGCACATCACGATCAGTAGTTGGCAGCGAGGATGCGCGGCACCGGTGATGAACCATTTGCGGCCATTTAAAACCCAGTCGTTGCCATCAGAGCGCGTTGTGGTTTGCAGGTTGGTCGGGTCAGACGAAGCCACATCTGGCTCGGACATGGCAAAGGCAGAGCGGATCTCGCCGCGCAATAAGGGCGCGAGCCAGGTTTGCTTTTGGGCATCACTTGCAAAGCGGTGCAGCAGTTCCATATTGCCGCTGTCGGGCGCGTTGCAATTGAATACCTCGGCAGCCCAAGGCAAACGGCCCATAGTTTCCGCCAGCGGAGCATAGTCTAAGTGGCTTAGGCCCGTGCCAGGCTCGCTTGCCTTCAGGTCCGGCAGAAACATGTTCCACAAGCCTTCTTCTTTTGCCAACGCTTTCAGGTCGTCGATAAATGGGGGTGGAAACACGTCGTCTTTCACGCACTGATGCCAAGCTGCGTTGTAAGGCAACAAATAGCGGTCTATGAAGGCCTGTAGGCGTGCGTGCCACTGGCGTGCTCGGGGCGATGGCGAAAAATCCATATCAAATCTCCAGACATATCCAACAGCAGCTGGCTTCATTTAGCGTCCAGATACCAGCGCATGGCACGGCAAAGACCTGAAGCTCATCATGGTAAATATTCAAATCAAATGAATCTTAACGCATAATAGATTCACATCGAATGAATCTTTAAAGGAAGCACCATGACCTTAACCATCCAGTCCCAACAAAGCATTGGCTCTATCGCTGTCCAAATTCCTGGTGCGACCGCCATTTTTCGCAAGCTCAAACTCGACTTTTGCTGCGGCGGACAACAGCCCCTTGCCAAAGCTTGTGCCGACAAAGGGCTAGATACTGAGCAGGTGCTGCAAGCCATTCAGTCGCTGCAGCATAAGACCGAACTGCCTAAGACCCCCACGCCCGTTGTGCTGATAGACCATATCCTGCAGCGCTACCACGAGGTACACCGCCAACAACTGCCCGAGCTAATCCGAATGGCGCGCCGCGTCGAGGCCGTTCACCGCGACCATCCCTCAGTACCTCAAGGACTAGCCGACCACCTGGAAACCATGGAGCAAGAACTGCTGGACCACATGGCCAAAGAAGAGCAAATCCTGTTTCCGATGCTCAAACAAGAATTCAACCCTATGGTGGTGCACCCAATCGGCATGATGAGGCACGAACATGTGAGTCACGGAGCGCAGCTCGAAAAACTAGCCAATTTAACGTCTAACCATCAACCACCAATCGGCGCATGCAACACATGGCAAGCACTCTATGCTGGAACTGCGCGCTTGACTGAAGATCTTATAGAACACATTCATACTGAAAACAATCTCCTGTTTCCGCAGTTTGAACCAAATGCATCGCAAAGCCATTAAGAAGACTCAACATCTTAAGGAGAATTCTTATGACCTCTGACGCAACCTATTGGTTAACTCAAACTGAAGCTGCAGGTCTAAAGCCACTAAAAATCAAGGGTAAAACGCTATTACCAATAGTTCAAGGAGGCATGGGCGTTGGTGTTTCAGCTTCCGGCCTATCTTCAGCCGTAGCTAAATTAGGTGGCATGGGTACTATTTCCTCAGTCGACTTACGTCGCCGTCATGCTGATTTGATGATGAGAACCGGCCATTTGGATAAAGAGCCCGATGCTCGGGCTCAAATTGATGCTGCAAACCTTGAAGGGCTTGACCGCGAAATTAAAACTGCCAAGTTAAATTCGAACGGCCAAGGCTGGATAGCCGTCAACATCATGAAGGCGCTAAGTGCCTATGAGGGCTACATCAAGCAAGCAATCAAAAGTGGCGCTAATGCCTTGGTTGTTGGTGCAGGTCTGCCTCTAGATCTCCCTGAGTTAACAAAAGATCATCCAGAAGTTGCATTGATCCCGATTCTTTCAGATGCACGCGGTGTTCAACTTCTTGTTCGTAAGTGGGAAAAGAAAGGCCGGATACCAGATGCAATCATCATTGAAAACCCCAGACTAGCAGGCGGTCATTTAGGGGCAGCAAAGGTAGCCGATCTTCGCGATTCGCGTTTTGAGTTCGACGTTGCGATACCGCAAATTCTTGAATTTTTTAAAGCTTCAGGTCTTGAACATCAGATACCACTTATCGCTGCTGGCGGTATTAACAGCCACGCTGAGATTTTGCGTCTTCAAAAGCTCGGAGCAAGCGGCGTTCAACTGGGAACGGCATTTGCAGTAACTGAAGAGTGCGATGCTTCACAGGTCTTTAAGGAAATTTTGGCTCAAGCTAAACCGCAGGACATTGTTGAATTCGTAAGTGTTGCAGGACTACCTGCTCGAGCGGTTCGAACGCCGTGGCTAGATAAGTACTTGCGCATATTGCCAATTCTCCAAGAAAGAGCTCATCAAAAAGCCAAGTGCAACATGTCGTTTGACTGCTTACTGCATTGCGGCTTGCGTGATGGAGATTCAAATATCGGTCAATTCTGTATTGATCAGCAACTGAGTCACGCACTTGAGGGAGATATGAAAAAGGGGCTCTTCTTCAGAGGTGCAGGCACACTCCCATTTGGCGAAAAAATTAAAAAAGTTCCAGACCTCATCAAGTTCTTGCTTACACCTGTTATGACAAACACTGCGATTTAATCTGCTTAACCGAGGAGTCAAACATGCAACACATCAGCATACGGATCATCAATGAAGAACATGCATCATTATCTTCAGTATTGCAATCTATACGAATGATGCTTAAACGTGGACATCAAAATAGTCCTGAAGCTTTTTTTGATGTAATGAGGGCCATGCTTTTTTACATTGACGAAATCCCCGAAAAGCAACATCACATCAAGGAGTCAACTCTTTTATTTCCACTTCTCGCAGCTAGATCAGCTCACTGCGCAGATGTCATTGAACAACTCGAAAAAGATCACGACAAAGGTGAACCCGCCGTTCGAGAACTACAGCATCTACTTGTAGCATGGGAAATGTTAGGTGAATCACGCCGTAAAGAATTTGAAGAAGAGACATTGAAATACATTGACTTCTATTCAGCTCATATGCACCTAGAGGAGACAGTCATTCTTCCAGAAGCTTTAAAAATATTGACTGCTGAAGATTGGAAAAATCTAGATTCTGCATTTCAGAGTAACACTGATCCTTTGTCTGAAAGAATTCAAAGAATTCCGATGTACGACCGATTATTTACAAAAATAGTCATGCATGCACCTGCGCCAATTGGTTTAGGACACAGTTAATCAACCGCAAGCGATTTATTAATTTCTAGTTGCCAGTTCATCGGCAAATTTTGGACGTCCTCAGGGACGTCTTTTTTTGCGCTGAGGATAATTGTGAAGTGAGTCGAAAAGACTCATCCAAACGTAGTGCATACCAACTGATCGTATCGAACGGTTTGTTGTGGTACCAAAAAAAAATTAGATGTAACTAGAACAAAACTTCGCCAACTTGAAATCGCTTATCCATTCTTTGCAAGCCAAAAAAGCGTCAAAGCAGGATTTAGTGCGAACAGCTTGTCACAAACAATAGCCCTGCTTTACGAGGGTGCTGAGCTTGAAGGCGCTAGCAGTCACAGCGGCCGTAGAACGTTCTTAACAAACTTAGCGAACAAAGGAACTGCAATCCACTTACTTAAAACTCTTGCCGGTCACAGAAGCATTCAAACCACCGCCGCATATCTTTACAGCAGCCCTGCGCAGCTGCGCGCGGTAGTTGAGCTCGTTTAGCTAGTTTTAAAAGCATGAATATGAAGCAGTAATTAACGTTCGCTAAGTCGTTTACTGTTGACATCATATTTGTCTACTGATTTGGGGGAATGCCACTAGGCCCTACACCAACAATACAGAAATTGTTGACGCGTACCCATGGGGGTGTTGTGCTCGGATAACTCACTACCCATCATCTGAAAACCCTCGCCAAATTCATGGTGCAAACTTTGATCGTCGTACCGCACAACATCTAAACCGCTGCACTTTAAAGGACCGTCAGGTCCAAACGTCGCCATCAATACGTAGCCGCCGGGCTTGACAGCGCGTCTAACCAGCTCGACATACGAGCGTCTAGCAGCTGGCTCTGTCAAGAAATGAAATACCGCTCGGTCATGCCAAAGATCAAACTGTTTGGAACCAAAGTCATATTGAGTTATGTCGCCCACATGCCAACTGACCTCTTGTGCTTGCGGCCCAAGTCGCTGGCGTGTGAAGTCAATAGCCGTAGCCGAAATGTCCAACACAGACACATCTAAATAATGAAAATGCAGCAAATCATCAACTAAGGTGGACTCTCCCCCACCTATGTCGATGATGGATGCGGCGGAGTCGGGGCACAACTCTTGGATCAATCGAAGAGACTCGCTCAAGTGAGGTGCATACCAACTGACCACATCAAACGTTTTATTGCGGTACACGTTTTCCCAGTGATCAGATTTTTGCATGTGGCAACGCTTTCTTGGAAGCTATCTTAGTCAATAATATTAGACATTACTTATTTAAAACCCGTGTTCACACGCATATTAAGAGGCCAACAGCGCCTAATTTTTCTGACAATCGTGATTGCGTTGCACGTAGTTGTCGCAATTGGCGCGAGCCAACATTTGTTGATTTTCAAGCAAACAGCCAAAACACCCGATCAAGAGGTAGAGGTCTTTTTCATCAAGGCCGAACTGTCAAAGATGCTTGCGACCGCGCCTAATTGGTCCATGTCACATCAGGAAGCAGCCCCCGCTAAAACCCAGACTGAAAAACCACCCGCTACGATGGCCGCTCCTTCAGCGCCGTCCTCTGACGAATGGGCGTTTGCCGCTAAGTACACAAACAAGAACAGCAAAGGTTATCGCCACAGCTGGGGCCAGCAAGTTCGAAGCATGATGGGCACAGCGGTGGAAGGGCCCGACCAAGGTGAAGTTCGCTTTCGCATCGAGATAGCGCCAAACGGCACTTTGGCAAGACTCGACACACTATGGAGCACCTCAGCACATGCTGAAAAACTTGCTCGTAAAGCCATCCAAAACATGCCAGCTTCGCCTCCTACGCCTACAGGCAAGCCTTTGATTTTTGAGAAAACAATTTCGTTTTCCCCTTTTGCATCAGACGGCCCACCAACCTACAAAGACGACTGCCTGCCGGACACACCTGCTTTTAAAAATCCGTTTGCTTGGAATGGCAAATCTGAGCAGGTGAAAGCTCAACCCGCCCCCACAGAGCCTAAGCTTGACGCTCAGGCCATGGAAGAGTGCCTTCGCCAGTTGCCCAAAGACACATTGGAAGCCGAAATGGCACGCGACCAGCGCATCATGGACCAATGGGGAAGTAGCAAAACTGGCCGATGATGTACTGATTAAACGCAGCAGGAATTTCCATCCTCTTTAATTCCTAGTGTCTTAAATATCTTCCCAGCTGGACAAAAGCCTGTAAATCCAGATTGAAACAAATTCAATCCAACAAATGCGCAAAGCCACAGCCAGCTAGGCGAACTCAGATCAACTTGTCCATTGAAATGAGCAAGGGCTAAGCCCAGCGTCACCATGAATCCAGCCATGATGCTGATTAGTTTATTGACTGTCATTTTTCACTCCAATTAAAAATAAAACTGTGCTCTCTTAAATTATTCAAGAGAGCGTCCCTCGCCTTTTTCCTCAACCGTCTGTCCATCACGAATGTGATAGATGCGTTTGAAGGTTGGGATGATCTTTTCATCGTGTGTTACGACGATGATGGCGGTCTGTGCGAGACGGGCCATGTCATTCAGAATTCGAATCACAGAAAGAGCACGCTCGCTATCAAGAGGTGCTGTAGGCTCATCAGCCAGAATTACAGGCGGTTTGTTTGCCAACGCACGAGCAATAGACACTCGTTGCTGCTCACCACCAGAAAGCTGAGATGGTTCAGCCTTTGCGCGGTGCAACACATCTAAAGATGTCAACAACTCAAGCGCACGTTGCCTTGCAAGTTCATTGGGAACACCAGCCAACATTGGCAACAAAGCAACGTTATCTGTCACGTCCAAAAAAGGAATCAGATAAGGCGCTTGGAACACAAAACCAATACGATCCCGTCGCAAGGTTCGTAAATCTGGAATCTTCCATCCGTTGTCATAGATAACTTCATCGCCCAAAGTCATCCGCCCCGACGTGGGCTCAATGATGGCCCCCAAGCATTTGAGAAGCGTACTTTTACCTGAGCCAGAAGGGCCAACAAGTCCAACCACCTCACCCGCAGAAACTTGCATGTTGACGTTCTTCAAAGCCTCGACCGCAGTGTCTCCATGCCCGTAGACTTTGCGAAGATTTTCAATAAGGATGCCACCTGTTTTGTATGTCATTTCGTACACCTCAACTGATGGCCTGAGCCGGATCAACAAGTAAGGCAACACGAATAGCCATTGTGCTAGCCAATGCGCAAATAAGCATCGTGGCCCCAAAACCCACAATCGCATCTTGCGTCAGAAGCAAAACAAACTTAGGAAATACTGGTGCCCAAATCGTGGCAGCAACTTTTCCCACCACAAACCCAATCACACCTAAACCCAATGCTTGCTGCATGATCATGGCCGCAATGGTGACGTTATGTGTACCGATCAATTTCAAAACAGCAATCTCTCGAATCTTCCCAAGTGTCATCGTGTAGATGATGAAAGCCACGATTGCTGCACTCACAACAGCAAGGATGACTAAAAACATACCGATTTGTTTGGCAGATGTTGCAATCAATTTCTCAATCAGAATTTCTTCCATGTCTGCACGAGTGAATACGGTCAGATGCTTCCAGCGGCGAATGGGTTCAGCCACATGATCGGCAGACCACCCATCTGACACTCGCACTAAGACCGCATTGACATTACGACTATTGGTTTGTAAGTTTTGTACAGCCTCTAGCAAACCGGGCACTGCTGGCCTATTGAACGCACCATTTACGGCAGTTCGCACACGGTCGTTTACGATTGCCTCGTTGTCTTTAAGGAACTGCGCTTCTTGCGCATCCTTAAGTGGAATGAAGACCATAGGGTCCCCGCCCGATGACACCATGCGACGTGTCAGTCCAACTACCTCGTAGGTGTGGCGTCGGATCTCAACTTTGTCACCTATAGACAACCCACTTTTAATGTCGGCAACCGCCTCGTAGTGGCTAAGCATGAGGTGACGCCCTGCTAACAAATAGCTGGGTTGCCCCGGTAACCCCTTGGCTCCTGGCTCGATACCAACAACCATCGCTCTCGCCTCTTTACCGCCAACAGTTTTAACCTGCATGGTGAAGTAAGTGATGTTGGACGCCATGTCGACACCCGGCATTCCCGTGATGCTTCGAACCACATCGTCTTTGAGACTAGAGGCTTCTGCATAAGGTCCTTGGGTGTCTTTTTGAACTACCCATAAATCAGCGCCGCTGTTGTTGAGCAACGCCTGCGCATCATCAACCATGCCGCGAAATACACCAGCCATTGTTAGCGTGACGCCAATCAGCAAGCCTAGACCTAGGCCTGTTAAAACAAACTTAGCCCAGCTGTGTTGAATGTCGCGTGTAGCGAGATTAATCATGGCTTAATCTTTTTAACTAAAATATCCACCACACGAAAGTTGGCACCTTCAGACAGCGTCTTTTCGCTATAAACAACCACGGTGTCACCTGAAGCCAGCCCTTGAATTGCCTGAACTCGACCATCTAGGCTGGCAGCGCCCCATTGCACTTGCACAAACTCAAGTCGGCCATCAATGACTCGCCAGACACCTGAACGACCTTGATAAGTTTGCACACTGGCTTGCGGTATCGCTAAGGCGTCCGTTGCTTCCTTTAAGTTAAGCGTAACCTCAGCCATTTCACCAATAGATAAAGATGGCGGCATTTGCTCAAAGGCGACCTGAGCAATTCGCTCTTCAGTTACAGCGTCCGCTTGTAGTTCCACCCGTTCAACCTTGCCTAGGAGCGAGTGCTGCGGACTAGATCTCAGTACGATCTGCGCAGGCAACCCAACTTCAAGACCAGATGATCGCCCTTGGTCTACACGCAACTTGATCCATAAACTAGACGGATTTGCCAACCTCAGAACAGGTTGCCCAGCGACAACAGTGCTACCTGATTCAGCATCTCTGCTAATTACGACGGCATCAGCTGGTGCTAACAATTTGGTGTTTTGCTTTTGCAAAGCAACCGCAGTTCGTTCAGCCTGCAAACGTAAGGTTTCTTGCTTAGCGGCTTGCAGGTTAGCTTGAGCAGCTTGATACGCCGCATCCGCAGATTGCAGCTCTTGATCTCGTCCCTCTAAAGCCGCAGGACTAATGAAATTTTGCTTTGCTAATTCTTCATAACGCTTCAAATTTGCGTTAGCAAGTTCTCGTCTTGCCTTGGTGTCAGCTACTTGAGCTTTACCGGCCATCTCCACGCTAGATGCTTTCGATAAAGCAGCTTCTTGTGCATTCAGGCGTTGGTCTAGATCGACTGGGTCCATTTCTGCCAACAACTGACCTGCTTTTACCACCTGCCCCACATCGACGTGTACTCGTAACACACGACCAGCTACGGTTGGACCCATAAGCCAACTTTGACGAGCCTCTACACTGCCGATTCCAAATACAGAGGGGGTTAGGCTCTCTTTTTTAACTTGGATGACAGTAATTTTTGTTGGTGCTAGCGGTCCCATGCGAAAAGCCACGAAACCAATCGTGATTAGCACTAGACCAGCTGCTGCAACCATTACGACCTGTTGCTTGCTTAATTTTGGAATTTTCATTTGGACGTACCTGCTTTTTTCACGGAAGAAGCAAGAAGTCCCGCCTCATAAATGCTGAACACTGTTTTTGCTTGCTGTTTTATCTTTTCGAGACTGCCAGTAATTAGTGACTGCATCACCAAGCCTTGGATTGCGCCAATAAACAGAACCACAGCTGCTTGCAAATCAGCTTCAGGTGAAATCTCAGCATCCTTGCGAGCTTGTGCAAGGAGTCCAGAAATCAATTGCCGGTAGTCAGCCATAAGCAGCTGAACCCTCTCTTTAAGAAGGGTCTGCTCGGGATGCTGAAGCTCCTGAAAGATCAACCTAGGAACGCCTGGATATTGCTGAACAAAGCTGATATGAGCCATGAACACAGCTCTTAAGGACTTAAAGGCCGTTTGATTTCTTACTTTGGCTTCCAGCATCAATTTTTTCATTAGATCTTGATGCGCCCACTCAATAGCAGCAAGCCAGATGGCCTCTTTACTGTCAAAGTGCTTAAACACACCGCCTTGAGTGATTCCAATGACATTTGCCAAGTCACCTGTAGTAATTTCACTGGGACTCTTAGTTGCAGCCAAAAGCAAAGCAGCGGCTACTAACTCGGCTTGCCGATCTTCAGTTTTTAGCTTGGGTCGCAAAAGTCACCCCTCATTAATTAAGTAATTGATGAATTACTTTAACACGTATTGGTTTAATGTGTGTCTTTAAGAATTCATCTTCAAAACTGATCAACTTTGACAAGTTGCAGCAATCACTGATGTCGCTGAAAATACTCGAACTCACTCACCTCTTCTAGCTGAATAAACATTACAAATGACTACTTTTGTTAATCAACTCAAATCTGAAATCGCTCGCATTGCCAAGAAAGAAATTCGTGCCGAGACCCAGCAACTCAAGAAATCATCTGCGCAATACCGATCAGACATTGCGGCTCTGAAGCGCCACATCGTTGCTCTTGAGGCAACTGTGAAAAAGCTTTCAAAGGGTCAACTAAAGCCTGTGCTAAAAGTTGACAAAGAATCATCAACCCCCCTTCGCTTTCGAGCTAGTGGTTTTGCAACCCTTCGCAAGAAGCTGGATTTATCCGCAGAACAAATGGGCAAGCTTATTGGCGTTACAGCGCAATCGGTCTATCACTGGGAAGCTGAGAAATCTCGCCCACGTGCAAGCCAACTCCCTGCGATTGCTGCTGCACGTAAGCTGACCAAGAAAGAAGCCTGGGCCAAGCTAGGCCTCTAATTCAACATGCGTGAGCGTCACACCAACTTGTTAGTGGCTCAAGCAAAAAATTCTCAAGTAGGTTGGCTTACTGCTATGAATTGGCCGAGTCAAATTGAATAGACCTCACTACCAATTTGTCAATCTCTCCTAAACACCTACCAAGCTAGCAACTGCCTGCACACAACCGTGTAGAGTTGTTTTCATTGCTCAACTTTCCTAGGCGTGATATCAAAAAGAATGGCACATTTGGAGAGCCCGTAAGTTGTTGATTTATATGGATTCAGACTTGTAGACTGGCCTCTATCAAGTCCACAACTTTTGGAGAATGGAGAGTAAAAACTGGCCAATAAACTGTTTTTCACGGGGCCATTTTGGAACGAAGACAACATCTAAAAACGGCGAAACCCCGCAGAGACTGGGCCTCAGCGGGGTTCTTCAAAAAGTGAGAGAGTGTTTTCTCACTTTGCATATGGTGGTGCATGGTTGACCACTCATGAACTTTCTATTCGCACTCAAGCGTACCAGAGAGTACTAGAGCGTGAATGCGGGGAGGCGAAGAAGACCCAACCTTCGGATCACTCATACACGGGCACAACTCTTCAAGCCACTTCAAATCCGGTTTTGGAAATTGAACCCAGATCCACAAGTCATCTGACTTAGCGTGTCTTCACTCAAAATTGAGTGATCAATTTTCAAGAGTCCAGAATGCCATTTACTTGAACTCTCCTCGACCAATTGGAGGAACAATTTTCCACTCACCATCAGGGCTATCTCTTTCCCAATGTGTGTCACTATTGGAGTCCCATACGTAGTCTTTATCCAAACTACTACTAGATCCCCATCCGTTATCCAAGGGGAGTCCGAATTTCTTTTTTGCTTCCTCAGATTGTTCAAATATTTCTGTAAGTTTACTTTGCGTCATGAATCACCCCATTCTCTTCGTTGTTAAAAAATCTATCTGAAGGCCAACGCATTCATACAGCAATCAACTTAAGAATCTTCGAGGTCCGGAGGATCACGATCAGACCTGCGGATTGTCGATTGCCTTGTCAAGCCTGATGACGGTCTCGAGCATGAGTCGAACGATCATGGTGTCAAACTCTTCGGCCTAATTCTCTTCATGGGTTTCGTAGTCCAGGTAGTTCCACTCAATTTTGTACTTCTAGCTGCATTCCAGTATCTCGCCAATGTATGGCGCAGTTTCCTGGAACAGGACCACATCCTTCCTTCCGAGAAACTGGTTCCTCACAGCGATCTAACTTTCGTCCATGGCGGCACGCCAACCTCTGCCAACGTGTCACCTTCTGCCAACGACAAGCCGACATCGATCCAGTCGTAGAGAGCGGGCGATCCAAATGCATTTAGCCCTTGTGTCCCAGAGGCAGGTTGTATCGCACCGTTGTTCCAGAATGCTGCGGCCCGCGAAGCCACGGCAGCAGGATCGGGGAAGTGCTGCCATAGCTCCGCAAAGCGCTCTGGGGCGGGAGTGGAGATCGCGCTATCCACAAGCGTCCAGAAATTTGCCTCGTCTCGAATATGGCGGTTCGATCGGTGGCCCTGTTTACCAGTAACACCAGGCAGCCCCGCCGACAGCAAGAGAGTCGACTCCGTTTTCTGCCAATCTATATGCTCAACAACTGGAAGATACGCTACGAGTTGCAGAGGCACAGGCATCGTCTGAGGTCTTGGCTTCCCTTCCAGCATGTTGTAAGGATCAATATCCGCAATCACTACTGCCTGATCACGCTCGCTCAACGCATCGTTTCGATTGTTGTAGTAAACGCCTTTTGACCAGCCGTGATAGGGGGTAAGCGAAGACAAATATCCAGGTGCCGAGTGGACGGACTTCCAACTACCTCGACCAATGAAACAACTCCCGCCAACAAGATCTCCTCCAATCCCGTTTGCAAATACCGACGTTGTGCCAGCTGCAAGTTGACATGCTTGCCCAGCAATCCAGTAGTCTGCACTTCGAGATGTTGCCGCCGGGATGACGAGCACCGACCTCCTGGTTCGGCTTCCATCACCAGTAATCGACAGATGCTTCGCAAGCGCTTGAACGTCCTTCACAACTTCGTCAGATTCTGCCGACTCTCTAAAAAAACGCCGTCGTACATCCGCATAGTCATCAGCCATCTGTAGATAGTTGGCTGGACTTGAAACCAGAAAGACTTCCGAGCAGATCAGTTCCAAGACGTGCTTTAGCGGAAGGGGGGTATGCGAAAGTAGCGAAGTCACGGTCTCTACCGTTGGCGTCCATCCAGTCTCCTGAAGTTTCTTAGCCAGTTCTTCGGGCTTGAACAGAGGCTCCAATGGGCCAGTCATTGGCCGAAAAAGCTCATTCAGTGCTATTGACCTGTACTTTTTGCTGCGTGAAAACTCAAGTACCAGTCCACGGGCCAGTGGATCTCTGCTGCCCTTGCGATCACTAGCGACTCCATCTGCAGACCCTGTCATCTGGTGGGCTATATTTTTGGGTACCGGCCACAGCAAAGTGAGACGGGCGGCCAAATTATGTGATGAAGGACTCTGCCGGAAGTCCATGTACGTGCCGGCAAGCACCGCTACACGCTTGCCAGCCAAGTGGGTCTTCAACCAATCGACTGTTTCCGACCGAACCGAGTACTCTGGAAGGACAAGTAGGTCGACATTGAAAGCCTCGCAGCTATCGATGACTCTTTCGAGGACGCGTCGACGACGATGTTCCGCCCAACTCATCATCTGAACCGGATCAGGTGCCCCCCATTTCCAGTGATGCTCGGAGCCAGAACTTGCTGTCGCACGAGCAAGCATCTCGTACTGATCCCTCGGCGTAAGTTTCTCGGACAAGCTACTTCTAGCTTCAAGACAGAATGGCCATTGAGTTGGACACACCTCCATTATTGGATGCGAGTAGGTGATATCCAGTGACATCTGTAGCAATGCAACGCGCACATGACTTTTGCGGTTACTTGATCCGGAGCGTGTTTCCCAGCTCAAACGTTGATTGTTTCTAAATGCGCGGGGGTCAACTGCGGCATGAGACGAGTGAGCAGCGACGGGTGAAGGGGCTGGTGTTGAGGACCGTGATGTCGAATCTGAACTATCGACGTGCCCTCCTGCAGAGCTCTCACTACCTAGGGCATCAGCGATCGAAGGATCGACCAATGAATCGGAAGAGATTGCCTCAGAGCTGGCTTCGCCAGGGATCGGAAGACCAAGTAACCGTTCCCCCTTTTCTTCGGACGGCAACAAATGTGCTGCCCGAACTTCCAGCAATGCGCCATCACGCTGTTTTACAGGGTTCAACTCGTCGCTAGACACTATTGGCACAGCGATCTCTTTTTTGAGTGCGATCGACGCAAAGGGCTCGCCCAACGCCGCCACAGAAAGCAGGCGGCCGGAGCTTCGGTCATAGACTTCAGACCAGATCCTTCGAACTCGCCCATCGGCGACCGTCTCTTCGATGTGCTTCGTTTGACGTGGGAACTGCGTAATCATCCAAGGAGTAACTTCCCAGGTGCCATTGCGAGAATCGACAAACCGACGCTTTTGTCCGTTGTATCCATAGGAGGATTCGCTCGCCAGAACTAGTTCGAATCCCAATTCCGCATCAAGTTGACGAACAAGCGTCGCGGTCGTTTCAAGTAGTTCAAGATTCAACAGATTGAGCGCTTGGTTGCTAAGGCAATCAAATGGCCAATCCAGGGTTTCGTCGAATTGCTCGTATGCGTATTCCGCCTGAGCGACTCCTCGAACGACAGTCTCAAGAAGACCGTATAGGTCGTCTGACAAGCGGCTTGGTGAACTGTTTTCTCGTCGAAGCCTATGACCAAGGTACTGAACAACTGTTCTCAGTTGATCAACCAACCCCACTCGTCCGCGCTGTCGATTAGGTTCTTCAGGTTGCTCAGACTCGTTTATCTCAGCACTTGAGCCATTGCGGGCAGGTACGGCAACGTTCCATTCTGCAGGGAAGTCGAAAGCGTCAAGTACCGCGAAATCCGCATGGCTTCGCATGGAAGCGATCACTCCTTCAAGCGCTACGAAAATTCCCGCACACACAGTTCCAGCACACAGAGCCCTCCACGCCGGCTCCTGAGAAATCGATAAGCTGCCGCTCAGAGAATTCAGTTGTTTCGCGAATGCGAGAATTCCAGTGAGATCCCTGCGTAGTCCATCCATGGGGTCGACATCCACCGCTAGGTCTTTTGATACGGAAAGTGGCAGACGCGCAATCAACCTGTCGGTAAGCTCCCTCAAGAACACCACAGCCTCGATGCAGCTCCATTGCTCACGGAAAGCCAGGAACATTGCTGCTGATTCGGCCTCAATTGCCAGTACATGGGCCAGCTGCTGGACGGCTGGTGCTGAGTCATCCGGGAACTCTTCCAGGAGCCGAAGCGACCGCTCGATACTGGTGGGCAGCGCGTTAGCAGACATTTGCCTTTTGCTGATCTTTGAGTCGGCAAATGCGCCACGGAGCTTTCGCATCTGAGAACGGAGGACATATCTCGCCGGATTGCCTAGCGCAGCGGCGTCGAGTACCACTTCAGTTTCAGCTCCACTGAATTTGGCCACATCATCATGCAGGCCGACGAAGTCGCTGACAGCTGCACCAACGCGCCAAAGATTCGCCTCATAAATCGGAATTTCTATAGTACGAAGCGCACGGCCGCCATCACGGACAAATGCTCGATTGCCTAGTTCTGCTCGCGAGACACATTCTCCAATGACGTAGTAGTCTTGTCCATTCAGACTCTGTGCGAGATAGGGCCACGCAGGGACAAGCTCCAATTCAGCATGCTCGCGAGCGAAATGTCGAACGGCCGCAGCGATTGCTCGATACAGAGAAGCAGCAAGTCGGAGATCTCCTGTTGTGAATGGCTGCCCTAGCGGTTCCGTTGCAGTGCGCAGCCGGAGGTAGTTCTCAGGCAAGAGCGATCCTTCAAGTCGACGAACGAGGCCGCCGGTTGAAGCGACATCCTGTCGACTCCAATCGAGCGCCAAGGGTCTCAGAGATGCTTGTGAATTGGCGCCGATGAACACCGGGAAGTCCGGATCAGATTCGTTCAGCTCGATTGCTTCTAACCCTCTCGCAACTACGCTGCTTCCGTTCGCGTGGCCATCGAGGAGACAGGAAAATAGGCGCTTGGCGCGAATGCCTGGAAGTGGTGGCAAAAATAGCCGTGATGTGGCGTCAACTGAATTGGTCGGTGCCAACAAGTGATGCCGCCTGCTAAGGCAGGACAAAATCTCGCTCCGTGGAACGACGCTTGCTAAGGTCTGCAATGCAATCGCTCCGGTGGTCTCTTCACTGTCACCATGGGAGCCTGCCTCACCTTCCGACATTGGTTCTTGGACTTCTCTGTCAGGAAGTAGACTTTGAAAAAGACGAACTGCAAAGCTATCGAAGAGTTCACGATCTATGACGTTTCTGAACGGCTCGAGAAACGGCTTTAGCGGGTCTTCACCTGATGCTGTTGGAGTAGCCAAAAGCGCAACTGCTTCGTGCATCCACTCGAAAGGTCGCCAAGCCTGGACCAACCTAGCACGCTCGGCTATAGACCTCGTGGCAAGTTCGGTGCTCATTCCAGTAGTGCGCCTGGCCTTCCAGATCAAGAGTTGGAATCTCACGTTGCGCTGGAATTCTGGCCCGGAAAGAGGGGCGCTGAATGGCGTACTGAACGTTGGATCGAGCACGAAAGTAGCCAGCGATGCGATTCGATTACGTCGAGTAACGTTTTCTTCGGCGGTCAATTCATGAACATCACGGGCCTTCGTGTCAAGCAGGTGCTCTAGACCCTCTAGCCCAAAGAGGAGTGGTGATTCCCACGAGTGCTTCTCCGGCAGTAGGAGCCATGAGGTCCCCTGCACACATTCCTCCCAAAGCGTCATGAATCGAGTCCAAACTGAAGCAGCAGTCACGCGCCCGGCATCCATCTCCTGTTCGCTTGCGATCGCGTACCACAGAAGACGCGCGGCCTTGGGCAACTCGGACGTTCTAAGGTCTGGGGCTTGTAGGGCCGTCTTGACCGTCTGAATGATGGTCGCGACGGGCGCCTTATAAAGTTCGACGTTGTGAAGTAGCTGCAGTGAGGATTGCCGATCCGTGGTTGGCGAAACAGACCAAAACTCCCATCCTGATTCGCCATCGCCGATGAGGGGCGGCTCCCATGCAGGACCTGACGCGGCTAACGCGCGGCCCTGGTTGATGTACATGGAAAATTCCTCCGCACTCATTGCGGGAATCTCATCAGCTTTGGCCAACAGCGTCAGCTCAAGTGCTCTCGCATGTCGATCAATTGTCTCGCGCATCTCATTGAGGACGGTTGGACTGTCGGCCAGCAGGACGATGTCATCGACATAGCGGGCGTACCCAACGCGGGTCTTTTCCGTGTTGAGCCGCTCAATGATTCGGTTCGCCTCCTGATCCAAAGGAAACAGCGCTATTGAACCAATCCATGCGGAAAGAACTGGCCCCTGCGGTATACCGCGCGTCGGGTCTGACTCCTCCTCAACACCTGTATCCGGCCGACGGTAGGCAACACCGAAGAGTTGTTCGTCAAGCCTTTCCAGAATCGCTGTTGCCTTTTCTGCTGCGCCCATCGTGGCTGCCTGCATCCCGAGCAAATCGGCAAACCCGGGGGTGTCGCCCGTGACGGATTCGATCGCACGACGCAGACGAGCCTGAAGGCTGTCCCGTACGACGTAGCGACGCAAGCGATCGTAGTAGCGCTTCACGTCAAGGCGAACCGCGTAGACATAACCGATCTCAGAAACCTGCCGTGAAACCGATTTCATGAAATCGAGCCAGCACTCATGGAAAGGACGGTACATGCCCTGAGAAGAGGCTGGTAGCCTGCCTTCAACAACATCCATGTCAATCTGATAGGCGAAGCTCAAGGTCCGCGAACTTAGCTCACCCCAATTGCCTTTCCCATCAATGTCAAAGCCAGTGGTGACTGTACGCCGCTCCTCGCGGTAATAACGAACCGCTGGAATACATCTGCTGAAAGTTGAAGCGGAGTTCGCGCTGTGATCCCATCGTTCGGTTAGGATCTCGTTCAACAGGTATTGCTGGATCGTCAGGTCCTCTGGTCTCGGCATCATCTTGAGCCTTGGCTCGGATCCACCGAAGCTTCTTGGAACCCAAACCGCGTCATATGAACCCAATGGCTCGACATGCCGACTCTTCAAACGCTCAACCAGAAGCGCATTGAACGCAGTTGCAGCGATATCAAGACGCTCCCAGCGTGGTTCATCACAAGGCAGCTCGCCTCGTTTTGATCCCATGTAGGCCAGTAGGCGGGCGTGATTAAGTCGAGCCCGAGCGTCATTCAAGAACTCTTCAGACAACGAACCGTGAGCTTCCGACTTGGCTTCGGCTAAGTGAGCCGCCCAGTCCCTCTGAGCTTGGACGCTGCCCGGACTTGCCTCGGTCGGGCTACCGGTAGGAACTAAGAAGGTCGCGTCTTTTCCGGCAACTCTCCTGAGTTGCGCGGATGCCCGAGCGAAAGCGCGCATCCTACGCGAACGAGGTGCAGCCGACCAGAGCGAATCACTGAGTGTGTCTTCTGCGGTTGTGCCAAACGCAAACGCAAGAATGGCCATCGGCGCGCCATAGGTAGACCGCGTAAGTAGATCTTTTGCAAGTTCGGGAGACAGTGCCGAAAGGAAGTCGTTAGGATCCTTGGCGTGCTCGACTTGCACGCCGGCCTCGCGTAACTGCGCATCCGTAGGCCAGCAAAACTTGCAGTCAAGACCGGCTGCCAGCAGCTTGAGGCATGCATCAGCGGCACCCCGCAAGCCGGCCTCGTCTCGGTCGAAGCAGACATTCACCGTTACTGTGGTTTCTTTGCCTGGCAAGCTGTCGCACAAGACCTTGATCAACTGGGTTTGTTGCTCGCTTAGTGAGCTCCCCATGACAGCTACCGCTTCCAGACCCGCACTCTCAAGTCTGAGTGCATCTAGAAAACCCTCGCACAGGAAAAGCTGCTGCTCCTTCTTTCCCTGCTTCGCGTATTGTCGAATCCGTTCGAAGGCTTGCTCGGCGCGATAGAGGATTCGAGCCTTTGCAAAGCCACGAGTGAATTGGTACTTCGGGCTGGTTGATCCAGCGGGGTTACCTACAGAGCGAGCCCCAAGGCCAACAAGTTGTTTGTGGTCGTTGTAAATCGGAAAAACAACTCGTTCGCCAATAAAGAAGTCCCCGTACTTGGTCGGTACGGAGTCGCCTGCATTCAGCGGCAAATGTTGTGCCGATTTGACGCCGGGGAACAATCGCCTCACCAGATTGGCGTCCTCCAGAAGTCCGGCCCGCTCGCGCTTTCGTGATCTATCCGTTTCTGCATCAAGACGACTCGACAGAAAGTTGCTGGCCGCATGCGCGAATCCAGCTAGGCGAACAATGGCTGGATTGAGATTCCGTTCAACCATCCACGAATTGAGGTGTTCTGAACTTGACCCGCGTTGATACATCCGCAATGCCAACTCAAGGCCTGAGACAGATTCAGGCCCGTTACCGCCTTGAGGGCGTCGATTGTTTGATCTCTGGCCTACAGAGGGAATTGCAAAGCCGCTGGACAGCCATTCAACTGCCTCCATGAATCCGATGTTGAGACGTTCCTTGACTAAGTCGATTGCATCGCCGTGCGCACCACAGGCGAAGCAGTGGAAGTGCTGTCGACCGTGGTCTCGGCTTGAGTCGATTAGCAAAGATGGCGTCTTGTCGTCATGGAACGGACACAAGGCCCTAGCCTTCGTGCTTGTCTCCGTTCGAAGCTCCATACCGAGGCGTTTAGCAACTTCGTCAATCGGGACGCTCGCAAGGAGCTTTTCATAGTCGATTCTTGGCACGTTCTTTCCTCTATTTTTTTCTTCGAATGCGCTTTGCTCAAGCGCAGGCCGTTATCACCCTTCAATTACCAATCAGAATCCTCATTGAAGATTGCGCCTCTTCCCGTTGCAATGTTGCCTGTCCGGATACTGCCATCTGAACTTGTATCACCGAAGCTGGCAAACAGGCTCCCCTCACTGCCGACCACAGTGTCGTCGCTGACCCTGGTGTAAACCGTTCCCTTCGCTGAGACACTCACGTCATCGCTGACTTGGTTGATGACATCACCGTTATTTGAGACCCAGGTCTGATCGCTCACCTTGGTCAATATTTCGCCACGGTTACTGTCGGAAATACCGAGAAGGCGTTTGAAGAAAGACATGTGTGAATCCATTTCCTTGATGAAGTTAACCGTGAAACCAGCTCTGCAGGACAAATCCCATTGCCAATGTATCGAGCTCGCAATAGCGCAGCAAGCCTTTGCGCAACCTGTCCCTGGCTTCGAGCTGCAGGTCTTCAAATTGAAGTCTTAGATATGCATTGCTCGCAGCACCACCCTGATTGATCTTCTCGGCCTCCTCGCCCTCAGCACCCAGCTCACCCACCAGCAATTTGTAGGGATCCATGATCTTCCCATCCGCAGACTGCTGCCACCAGGCAACTTCCTTGAAATTTAGGCTTGGAAATTTCTCACTGGAACCGTAGACGGATTGGCCATAGGTTCTACGAAGGAATTCAGAACTCTGCATGGCCGCTGGAAGCACTTTTTTGATAGAGCAACTGCCATTCGTGCTCGGGTGAAAATAGTGCTTGCGAGCAATTTCAGCCAGATCGACCATGGCACGCGGACCATCTTTGGTTATGCACTCAATGAAACTGATCAGCTCGTTCTTGTCCGCAGGCGGTTCGGCTTCGGCATACAGCTGATCTTTGATGGCGTTCAAGATCGAGTTTTCGTGATGACTCCACCGCATGATGGTGCCCTGGTCATGCCGCAAGGCCTCATGCAAAGCGCGAACAAAGGCGTAGTTCGGGAACTCACCAGGTGTATCCGACAGAAACTGTCCCACATGGCGCAGTCTCCCGTCTGCTTCAAGCACATGGTGCGAGAACTGGAATGCAACCTGTTCATAAGGTCGGCGTCCGGCATGAAATGGCAACGCAACAGCAGCCGTCTCAAAGTCAATCAAGTGCAGCGGATATTTCCATTCGCGCATCGCACTGTTCAGGCCAGCCTGGTCAAGGTAATAGCCCTGAGCCCTCGAGTCTGCTGGCAACCCTACAACCTGCATCCACTGTCGCTCAGTGTTGCTCAATGGGCTGTATTCGTGCTCCGTCAGTTTCAGGTCTTCCTCGGTCACCTGACTGAGCTTGCACACCCCCAGCTGAATAAGCCGGTCTTTGCCTCTGAAGTTCCTGAGGTCGAGGACGGTACCTCCTGAAAAATCTGAGTCACCCCAACCCTTGGCCTCTTTCCAGCACTCCTGAAAACCGCTGCGTTGCGTGGCTCCTGGCAAGGCCTTGAATTCACATGAACTGCACTGCCCACCAATGACGGGCGGCAACTTCTGATCAGCTGCATATTGCTGCGCCCACATGGGCGCCAATGCCTGAAGCGTTCCCTGCCCTCCAGGAATCTGAAGAGGACTGGAAAGAACTTCACCAACCAGGTGGTCAACAGACATGGATGTGAGAACCGAATCAGCCAGTCCAGTTTGCTTGGCCCGTTCATCCACCTGCACTTCGATGTCTCGCCCCTGCCGCTTGATCTTGAACCACTGATTCAGACCCGTGACGGTCGCTTTCTTACTCTTGTCGGGCATGAGCAGGTAGGCACTTACTGTAGCCCCTGGGAATGCCAACTGAATCACGAATTTCTGGAATGCTACGTCCTGGACATAGGACAAGAAGTCACCGGAAATCGGGCTACGTTTACCGCTCAGACTCGCTGGGTCACCAGAATATGACTTGGCCTTGACCTCAATAACTTCAATCACCTGACCACGCTTGACGAGGACATCTACACGGACCAAAAACCCTTCATGGACGATGGCTGGCTCGAACAGAGTGATGTTGTCCCGCTTTAGCAGCTCAGTAGTCTCTGCGATAGCCTGATCCACCTGTTTGGTACTGATTTCAACCCCATCGGGATATTTGAGCTTGGCCAGCTCGCCAACCTGAAACCCGCCATCGGCCAGCATGGCCAAGAATTCGTTGTCATTCTTGGTGTTGGCGTACACCCCTTTGCCCGTGTAATAAAGCTTGGTCGGGCATTCAAGCGCCAGCTTGAAGCGGGATTTGGTCAGGTAGCGCTGACTTGGGCCACTTTTCATCTAAACCTCAATCCCAGACTAACGGCAGCATCGGCTAGCCCTCAGTCTTGAATGACAGCAACTTACGTAGTCGTTCCAAAATTGATTGACCTTTTTCGCTCGCCAAGATGTCAAGGGCATGCTCTAAGGGCATCTTGTCTCGGTGCTTCCCATCTAGAGTTTGAGATGCGTTGTATGCGATAGCTTCAATTGCCTTGCCAATCAATTCTCTTTGCAGCGGCTCCGCCTCTGTTTTCAAAAGGCCTTCCAGTTGCTTCTTGTAACTCTCATAAGATTTCGCTAATGCCTCCTTATGCGCATACTCTTGCTGGAGGCGTTCATACTGACTACGACGAATCGATGCAAAAACAGCCAACCAAATCAACGGAGCCATGAAAGGAAGCTTGATAAGCATCGATTTCAGAATGGCTTCCAATGTGTCATGATTGACAAACGATACAGACCAAAAACCAATACTCTGTATGGACGTAAGAAATGCGACGATCGGCATCAGTCCAACTGCCGCATAAAACAATCTCGTACTATTTTTAATTGGAATAGAAAAACTTCTTCGCTGAACCTCATATGCTTTGGCCAAACCCGCACTCGTTGCTCCTGGGAGGAGTTTCTCAATTTTTTCATAAAGTGCGTCGTATTTCTTAAGTTGAGCCGTTTCTAAACTATCAAGTTGCGTTACACGAGCATCGAGCTCCAGCTTCAGACCACCAGTAGGCTTACCTTCTGAATCAGGTGATCCGAAAATTTTCTTATGAAAATCACCTAGCTCGCCAACTTCTTCTTTGGTCAATTTCAAAAGGTCAGTAATTTTTCTCTCAGCATCAGAGATAACCGTAGCAGCTTGATCAACTTTGGCTTTTATTGAGACTGAATCAGGAGCATCAACAAGCATGGCTTTGTGCAGATTTGCAATCTCAGCGGCCTGTTTTTCAATCAGTATTTTTGCTGATTCGACTGAACTCTTGATTGACTTCTTCTGATCATTTCCATTAATCAGATCAATCACTAGCGCATCAATATCAGCTTTATTTTTTAAAGTTGCCTCAATTAAATTATTTGAAGCAACTCGATTATCTTCGATGCTCTTAGCAGCTCCAGAGACTTTTTTCTGGAAATCCTCCACAGAGCTCTCCATCTCCGCTCTATAAGCTTTCGCAGCTGCCCCAATCACCTTGATAACTGACTCTGGGAAAATAAGGTAAGGTTTTATGTATGAGAGAAGATTGTCAAGATGCTGATTCGCATTTTGAAGGTGCGTGATATTCCTATTAGATTTGAAATTCGCAACTTCTTGCAGACAGGGTGAACATTGCGAATGGAAGTTATCCCATATGCTTTTAGGGACCAATTCAACATCAATACTTGCAATCGCTTCTCTCAAGTATTCAACAACTTTTTTTAATCTGGCTAGCTCTTGAACGGCGGTCAAAACAGTCTGGTCATCCACGGTTAGTGATGGGACTTCCTCCAAAAGCACTCGCCACTTTTCTTGAAAGGGATGCTGTTCAAATTCTGTCTGCCACCGTGACATAAATTCTCCGATTGACTAGGGATACAAAAAGCTAGGTCAATAGAAATTGATCCTGCATGAATTCATCATATTGCAATGGTAATTCATTACATTTCTGTCTTATCAGAAAGACTGATTTGTGCACACATTGCATCATGAATGAATTAACTCACAGGCCACCGTCCAACCCCCCTTTGAAGTGCTGTGACTTCGATTGCGTTGCACATTTGGCCATATAGGGCGTTCTGCCAGTTATTCTCAGGCATGACCAGCAACGTCTCCGCCTCCTTGTCGAACCGCAGACTGTTCTTATTCCGCAGCAACTCCCAGTAGCCGACTATGCAGTCCTTGCGCAAGCGCAGGACGTCGGTAGATGGCAGCTTATTGCTCTTCTTGCTGTTGGCCGTCTTGGAGGCAGGCAACAGATTCCAAACATCATTGTTGTGCCACAGGTCAAACGGGATCACATGGTCGACATCGAAACTGTCGCGTAAGGTGGTGCCGGTCCAGATGCACTCCAGGCGCTCCATCCCCGAAAACAGCTTTCTGGCTTCGATGGTGGTGCGCTCGTCTTCTTTGTCCAGCAGGAGATTGACCACGGTGGCAACCTCGATGCCTTCACCCAATTTGGTCGTCTTTTCCGCCCATTGCAGGATGACGGCCTGGCTCACCCAGTAGCCCAAATGGCTCAGTTCAATCCACAGGTCGTTCGGAATCAGGATCTGCCTTGTCTTGGCATCGTAGCCAAACACCCGGCCGGTGATCAGCGCTCCACCGGCAAAAACCACAGGACCCTTGATGATCGCGTCCTCGATGTCCGTCATCAAGGCACGCAGCAGCTTTTGACTGTCGGTAGACAACATCCCCTTGTTTCGCTCGATCCTGAATCCGCTGTAACCGCCAGCTTTGGCATAGCGTTGGATCAGCTCCTGCAGGTGCTTGCGAAACTTGATGGGCTTGCCAGCGTAGGGGCGCTCGCCATTCAACTGGGGAATGAAGGTGCGCGATTCGACCAATGGCCAGTAATACTGCAGCCATTTCTCAGCCACGTACCTGACAGGCAATCCAACCTGTCCATCGACCAGCCAGGTCACGCTGTTGGGACTCTGGGTGGCGATTTCAGCCAACGCCCGAAACAGCGCGAATTTGTAGGTGGCACTCTTCTTGTCGTGGTTCAGAACCCCTTCGATCTGATCGATGGGACGGGTATTGGCTCCGGATTTGAGCTGAAACAGCAAGGACACCCATTCCACCCCTTGGCGATTCATGGCATCCGAGTTGCCCCACTGGTCGATCAGGCTAAAGCCTAGCCGCTCAAAGATCAGCCGCAGGTAGCCCGGGTGATAAGTCTTGAACAGCCGCCCGTTGGCATCCCTCTCTCCATCCCCGGTATCGGAGCGCTGGCTCGGCACGGAAATCAACAAGCGTCCATTGACTTTCAGACAGCGTTTGATGGCCAAGGCCGCATTGAAAAGCTCGGTCGAATCGATGTGCATCAATACCGCGCAGCACAGAACCCCATCGAATTCGCCACCAAATGGCACAGGGAACTCGGGCAGAAGACCTTGCGCGATGCGCCCTTGAAGTTCAGGGTGGTATTCCTGCGCCAGCTCAACAAATTCAGCGGTACCGTCGATGCCGTACGGCTGGAAGCCCTGGCGGCTGAGCTCGGCTAAATCACGACCAGAACCACAGCCGATGTCCAGAACTCGACCGCCTGGCGCAAAGGCACTAGGGAACCGAGCACCCAACGAACTCGGAGCCGCCTCATAGCGCTGCGCCACCTCTCTGGCGTGGGCCATGTAGTAATCAAGCGTTTGGACATCCATATAGTAATTATGAGACTAACAATTTGGCGATATTCATCAAACCATGGGAACCTCATCCCAATCCGATGTGTAGTTCGGTGACTTGCGCTCCTGCCGCATCTGCCAGTCTTGGTATGCCCCCTGCGTAGACACCTTGACGGTGCCTCGCCCAAAACGTTGGTTCAGGGTATCCAGGGCCAGCATCAATTTGCTATTACTGGACAAGTCCCCCTCTAGCAAATCGCCCTGACGATGCGTCACCGGGCTGATCTCGCTGAGCATGATCCCAGCCTTCTTGTACTGGTACTCCGGCTTGAACATCCTTTCACACAGGTAGCTGGCCCAGCGGTTCACCTCCAGGCTGTCACTGGTGGGATACGGCAGTGGCACCGCTAGGCTTGGCATGTACTGCGGCAGGTCCTTGCGGAAACGGTTGGTCTGTAGAAATACCTGAATCACAGCTGCATGACTCCCCTGCCCCCTTAGCTTGGCGCAGGCATTGGCTACGAATGTGGACAGCGCATCTTGCAGGATCGGTAGCTCTGTGACCATCTTTCCGAAGGACCGGCTGGCGATGATCTGCTGGCGGTCTGGCTGAATTTCCTGCAATTCGATGCACGACACCTCATGAAGTTCGCGCTGGATCTTCTCCATCACCACTCCAAATTCGGCACGCAAAGTCGGCACATGCGCATGCTTCAAATCCTGCACGGTTCTGATGCGGTGGCACTCCAGCCGTTTAGTCAGCTTGCGACCGACACCCCAAACCTCTTCAACTGGAATTCGTTGCAACAGCAGGGCTTTCTGAGCCTCGCTAAGGGCGTTGTAGTTGAAGACACCTTTGGACCTGGGGTGCTTCTTGGCCACGTGGTTGGCCAGGGTCTTGGTCGGGCCGATGCCAACACACACAGGAATTCCTGTCCACATCCCGACCCGCTCACGCATGGCGTAACTGACCTCGCGCAACTTGGGCATGCCGGTCAGATCGACAAAGCACTCATCGATGGAGTACACCTCATGCCGGGACGTAAAGTCGCTCAGAATGCTCATGACCCGGTTTGAGAGATCGGCGTAAAGCGCATAGTTGCTGCTGAATGCCAGGATGCCATGTGCCTCAGCCAGCTCTTTGCATTCGAACCAGGGTTGCCCCATCTTGATCCCGAGAGCCTTGGCCTCGTTGGAACGTGACACAACACAACCATCGTTGTTCGATAGAACTACCAACGGAACACGCACTAGGTCAGGTCGAAAGACACGCTCGCAGCTCACATAAAAATTATTGCAATCGACCAAGGCCAATTGCTGTACTGCGCCTGCCATGAATCGCCCTCAGTAGAGCTTGTGCAGGTTGTAGGTCACAACACCCCAAATGGAGAACTCATCTTCCTCCTTGACCACAATGGTCGGATAGCGAGGGTTTTCAGGCACCAGCTTGATAACGCCTCCACGGCGATGCAGGCGCTTGACTGTGAAATCGTTGTTCAATACCGCCAGCACGATGTTGCCGTGCCTGGGCTCGATAGACCTATCAATCAGCAAAGCATCGCCCTCGTAGATGCCAATGTCGATCATCGAGTCGCCTTTTACCTTGAAGATATGGGTCGCGGCTCCATTGCGTATCAAGTGCTCATTGAGGTCAATGCGCTTTCGGGTGTGATCTGCTGCAGGCGATGCAAACCCAGCAGCAACTTTCCAGCCGCACACTTCCAGCCAGACCTTCTTTTCCGGGATGAAAACAGGTTGAGGATGGGAAAAGACTGCGGATTTCATGCAGCCAAATATACTGGATATTTATCCAGCACATCAAGTACACTAAGGGCCTAAGCTCTGGGTGCAGAAACCGCTCGAAGCTCGGGCATGTGCGACCAGGTCATCAGCTCAGTCGCTTTGGCAGGATCAGAACCCAGCCATGTGTCATAAAGCTTCGGAGCTATGACCACGGGGGTTCGCTTCTCATCACCTGGTTTGTGAAATTGACGCATCACAGGGTGCTCGTCAGCATTGACCGTGAGCATGGAGAAGCTGACCACCAGCTCGCCCGATGTCGGATCGGTCCAGCGATCCCATAGGCAAGCGATACCGAACGGATCGCCTGAAGCCAGTTCAATCTTCCAACGCACAGCCCTGCCCGACTCGTAGCTGGGTTCGTAGAAATTGTCGACCAACACTAAGCCATACTGACGATGCCGCCAAGCGGCACGGTAACTGGGCTTTTCCGCCGCCGTCTCACTCCTGGCGTTGTAGGTATGGCGACTGATCTTGTCATCCTTGGCCCAAGTAGGAATCAGGCCAAACCTAGCCAACCCGCAAGCAACTCGCTCTGTCTGATGACTTTTGACGACGATGGGAGCAGAGAACCCCGGATAAGACTCTTCCGGGTATCCCGTAGGCAGATCTACACCCAGAGTCCCTTTGACCCACTGGGCGCGTTTCGTTGGCGTGAAATTCGTGCACACGCAAGCAGTTTATCGCTGTACAAATAGCATGACTCCGGATCAATCATCTGGAAATAGTAAAGTTTGAATGCAGCACTTCGAAATCCATGACTCCAGACTCCGAACTTGAAGAAATAAAAGCCCGCTATGCCCTCCATATGGCTGAAGAGGCTCAGCGCAAGCTGAAAAAGGCTGCACAACAGATTGAAAAATTTACCGCGATAGCAGCTAGCAAAGGTGTAATGCTTGATGCCACGTCGTTTGAATATATTCAGACGATTGGCGTGGTTGCAAAAGCACCGGGGCTTGCAAAAACGCTGCTAGGACCGATACAAGATGAGCGGGATGAACTGCTCTCCTTCTCGGAAATCGCGAAAAAATTGCAACCAAGCACGCTGCGAGCAGGATGTTTTGTCGGAGCTGACTACATGCTATTGGCGCATCCTTTCTATAGGCGAAAGATGAGCCCAAATGCGAATTGGTCCCCCAGGTTTTTGGAATTATTCTGGGCATTCGACGCTTCAGGAGTCCAGAAATTCATAGCCATTGACGAGGATCGAGTTCGAATCAATGTCGACAGCTCAACTTACATTGAAGAGGACACATGGCATGGAGCTCCGTTCAATGAAGACATACGTGCGATCAAACCGGGCATCGCCAAGCTACGACCACCACTAGATATTGATCCAAGCCACATCAGTTCTATGTTCGCAGATGCATATTGCCTAGACATCAAATGGAGTGAATCAGATAGATTGAAAACTTTTGAATCTATTGAGATAAAAACAGAAAATGTACGCCTGGAACTTGATGGAAATATCTACTTTCCAGCAAGATACATTCATGCCGAATTCGATATTTCAGCAAATTGTTTCAGCCATTTTGATGGTGCAGTTCAGTTGTTTCTAGAAGATGAATACCTACAAAGAAGGGAAGCAGACTTCAACATGAATGCGAAGACCATCGATCACATCAAAGCACGCTCGAAAAAAATCTTCAAGCTAAATGGCACTATAAATGTCAAGAGTTGGGTCGAACTTTGCTGTCAGTTTTACACAGGCAATCCATTGACATTTGAATATTTCTCAAAATCTTATCCCACGCATATCAAAGACAGACTTGAGAAAATTCGCGCTCGCAATGCCTAGGGGACATCGACGTCACTCGGCCTCATCGATGGATCAAATAAACCGAGAAAATCTGTCATTTTTGACTGGATGCCTGGGATTGATGCCATGCCTCACTCTGGAGCGAAGGAACCATGCATATTTCATTGATAGGAACAGTCCACGTCGAGAACGGACTAGCTAATATCAGCGCATTAAAGGCCATTCTTGACCGCCTACGACCAGATGTCATTTATGCGGAAATTTCAACCGCGATGCTCACTGACTATCTTGACGGCTCTCATGGAAATCTTGAATCCGTTGCAGTCGCACAGTACCGTGTAAGCCATTCAGTCGCCATAGTGCCTGTAGATTTGGATAAGCCCAGCGAGGATTTTTTCCAAGAATCCATGGAAATGTTCAATAGAGTCGAAAGAACAAGTTCCATTTATCGCAGTCTGTTAGATCAGCATCACCTTGACACAAAAAATCAGGGCTTTGCCTATCTCAACAGCGAACGTTGCGAACAGGTGTGGACAGAAATATACAAAGAGACCTTTGAAGCCCTTAAGTGGATCGGCGACGCTAGGCTTCGAAAAATCTATACTCACTGGAAAAAAGTTAACGATCATCGCGAAACGGCAATGATAGAAAAAATCATAAGACATAGCATTGAAAACACACCAAATCGCAGCGTGCTGCTGGTTGGTACCGCACACAAGAAAAAGCTGGCAGACAAGATTAAAAAATTTCAAGAATCAAAAGCGTCAGCAATTTATGGGGACTTTAAATACCAAATATCCTAGATATGTGGTATTCCACTAAATCTGTAGACATATTTCATAGCGAAGTTGCAATTTATTTGTAGCAGATTTACCGTCTCGCTCAGAAGAAGATTTAAACATCAAAACAACGTATCAAAAAGCCACTAAATGCCCAGCAGTTTGAACCAAATAAAAATATGAACGTATAGACGGTGGGTGCGCCATGTTACGAAAAAATGAGCTTGGCGCCTCATCTATTATGCTTAGCTCTACTGAACGAGGATATTCATAAATATCATCTCCCGTTTGATGATTTCGGAGTTCTTTCAAATCTTCGTACAAAACTCCATAGTAATGCCAAGCAACATCTTTCAACTTAACTCGTTGAGGCTCACGGCTTCGAGTCAGTCGCCCTTCTTCAGGCACCGTCGCTTTATCCCAAACATTGTGAAACTCTTCGGAAGAATTGCTACGTGCCACAGCTAATTTTTCGAATTCATCCGGGCATTTGTATTTGATTGCACAGAGTACAGAAAGCCATAGAAGAAAAATTTTCTTTCCCTTAGGGACCCCGGAAGCCGCAGCAAAAACCATTTCAACAACTGTACGCTGCGACCGAAGATCCAACACAAAAACTTCAGCGACCCATGTCAATACATAACATGCATCCATCGGATCGTTGGCCCCATCAAATCCATTATTAGGCAAACCTAACGCAAGGTTTTCTGCTTTCAGTTCTGGATGTTCAGCCAACAATAACGTCATAAAACTTCGCCCGCTCACAAACGGTAGCGAATACTCAACATCAAAGAATCTTTTTAAGTATCCATACCCGTCGAATCCAGATCCATACACGGCCTTGATAGATTCAGACAACTGAGCCATATTAGTTGAGACAACAAAACAAACGCCTTGGATTCCAAAAAGATGTTTAACTCCTTCCAGTAACTCGATAGCAAAGTTCGGACGACATCGGTCAAGTTCATCAATAAACACAAACATGGGCAGAGCGATAGCACCGCAGTCTGATAAATCCAACAGCGCATCTTCAATCGATTTTCTAAATTCGCTAATGGCTTGTTCGCGTTCAGTCTGCTCCTCAAGGGCTTTATTAAAAAACTCATCAAGCCCTTTATTCAAAGTTTCCAAGCCTACTTCGACTAGCTTATCTTCAGCCAACTCAGGCTTCGAGAAGCCCCCTTTTTTGTAAACATCAAAAATTTCATCTATAGCAACACCTGTTGTTTTCTTAAGCAGACCTTGGGCCATCACTTTACCTGCAGGCACTATTGCACGGCGAAAACCATTAACCGCCTGAAGGATATGTTCTATTGCCTTGCTTTTTTGACCTTCGTTTAGTCCTGCAGCTTTAACTCTCTCATCTAACGTTGCTTTAAATGAAGCCATAAAACCGACCATTGGCTCAGTTCCGTAATCTGCGCTCCACGCATCAAAAATCATAGTTGGATATGCAGGAGAAGCATCTCGCAAATCTTGCGCCCATTTGGTAACAAAAAAAGTCTTGCCTTGCCCCCACTGTGCATCAAGCGCTAAGGTAAACGACCTCTTCGACTTACTAGCTTGTCCGTGCATTTTTGACACAAGGTAATTTGTAAGAAAGTCAGCATAAGGTTTACGTTGAAGAACGTCACCTACCCATTGTTCCTTTACAAGTTCTGCTTGATGGTCCATCTATTAATCCTCACAAGACACATACTAGGTTGTCACATTACGATTCTGAATGCGGATGAATGAGTCGATACACACGATTAAGCTGCCTACACAGGGCGACAGTCGGCATGCTATTGGCGTAGCAAAAAAGGCATTAAAGTGCTATGAAAATGAATCATTACATGTTGAGCGCGTATGCATCCACAACTCTATCCATAGCCTTCAGATGCTCAGGAGTACTGAGTTTTGCCACTGCCATTACAAAGATTCCCAAATCAGTTTTGATTTTCTCCGGCAACTCGATGACTTGCCCAGGTTGCAACAACGCTGACAGCTGAACAACATCGGATAGATGTTTGTTAATTTTCTTCGAATCGATCTTCTCACCATTCTGTACTCGCTCGTTCATTTCCATCCATGCAACTGCCTTGAGGGGAATCAGACGATCCTCACCAACCCACGAGGGCATGCCGTACTTGCTCTTGCGACCAGTTAGTACAAACTGGTAGTACTCATCATCAAGCAAGATGGCAGAGAGACTGGAAATTTGCTCATCCATTGGAATGGGAGTGAGATGACCAGGCGGGAAAAAATTCAAGCCATCTGGAACACGTGAAAACAACTCCAACATGTAGGGAAACTCATCATCATGTGGTTTCTGAAATCTGTACAAACAGGGCTTTTGCTCCGGATTTCCCTCGTTTTTCTGATAACCACCTGCTTGCACAAATTCCCAAAATTTTTGGCCGAACTCAGGCGTCAGGACTTCCACATGCAAAACGATGTCCAAATCTTTGGTGCCACGAAATGGCAAGCCCGCCTCTGTCATGGTGATCGACGCGGCTGTGCCGCCGATCAAGACGTACTGGTTCTCGAAGTCCTTGAACCACTCCTGAAAAATCGGTAAACCCTTCACCATAAAAACTTCTCCTCTATTTCATCAAGTGCCATCTGGATTCGATCATCTCGGTTGTCTCGCAAACTCAACCATAAAGACAACAGATCAACGGTTTTTTCTTTCGCCTGTATGCCAGGCATATAACGCCATACTTGAACGGCCACACCATCAGCCTGCTCTCGCGGCTCGAAGAAAACTCCAGCCTGCTTAGCCTGTTGTGCAGACTCAGCTGTCATTGCAAGCACAGGCTGCTGCGGTTCGTTGAGCATCGTCATCTTCGCCAATGCACTCTCACCAGCCCAGCGCGCACCGTTTGCATCAAGAATCCGGCGATCGTAGGTCCACAAAGTTCTTAGAACAGGCGTTCGTAAATACGGCTTAGCCTTTTCCCAGAGTTCACGACGAGTTCCAATTAGCTTGAGATATTTAGCTCGCCCTCGAACTTCAAGCTCAAACAAATCGAACTGCAGCAACTCTCTGATTGCCCGAGTTGCTGTCATCCCCGCATAACCTAATGCTGCGGCATCCTCAAATGGATGCCAAGTTTCACTAACTAGATGGTGATTTAAAAACCAAATCAGTAGCGCCTGGGTGGCAGGACTTGCAAGTTCTTGTTCACGATGCGGCGGCATTCCAAATCGCTCGCTAAGAATTATTCCCATCTGTGGAGCAAACAATTGCCGACCTGGAACCACGAAGGCAATGCCATGCTGGATAAGTTGCTTGCGCTCACCTGGTGTAATTTCGGGCAAAGCCACTACCACGGGGTTGTGCAACAACTCATGCAGTCGCTTCGCATGTTGATCTATTTGCTGGGCAACCATTAGCTGACGCCCTTTGACACAGGCAAGCGTGACCGTTTGCCCCAGCAAATCAACAAGTAACACTTCATAAGTGTCTTGAAGGAAGTATGGCAATTCGTCCGCTCGACTTTTGGCGGTTATACGAATGGAATCACCTCCAAGCACCTGGTTCAAGTACTGGACAGTCTTTTGAGGAAGCGTCACATCTAACATAGTTAAATAATATAACACAACAGATGTTACAAGCAAATAAAAATGTTAGATAACATATGAAACCCACTCAAGAGTCAATAACTACGGACAAGTACCTCATAGCATCCACCTGTCAGAGCTACTTTAGATGGCCTCATTGATTTCAAATTTACACACTCATATACTGTGTGCATATTTATTGATACACAGTTTATGAGTGCAACAAACAACACGGCGATCATCGATTTCGGTCAACAACTGCAGCGACTCCGCATCCAAGCAGGGATCAAGACGCAGAAAGAACTTGCTATTGCGATGCGCGTCCAGCAGCAGACGTGTTGAATCACAACCAAAACTGAGCCAGTTTCGGAGCTTTACACGTTGAAATTTGAGCCACCCCACAAGCTACCCTGCTTATTTTTTGTGCAGGGTGGCAGGAGTGATCAACGTGAGTACATTGAG
>Ga0228702_1000185_pt1 | contig 53506 bp, 50 predicted proteins | sample McNCre217_Aug_MG_2_FD_178018 | JGI IMG/M metagenome (GOLD analysis project Ga0228702, IMG submission 178018) | Freshwater microbial communities from McNutts Creek, Athens, Georgia, United States - 20-17_Aug_MG | ecosystem: Environmental > Aquatic > Freshwater > Creek | place: USA: Georgia...
ACTCACGCCACTCCATTTGCTGCATCAAAAATTGAGCAGGCATCGCTGTATTGGTTTCTAACTGAGGATCTACGCCATGTTTAGCGCAAAGATACAGCCCACGCTGAATTGGATTGATCAGTGTTCGATAAGCGGCATTGGCCAAGGTAGCCATTTGCATGGAAACACGTTTTTCCGCATCACTTCCCTGCACATGCAGATCAGGATGCACCTGTTTTTGAACTGTTAGATAAGCAGACTCCAAAGCCTGCCTATCTATTTTGAATTGCGGCTTTAACTGAAATAGAGCAAAGTAATCGTCAAACTCTGAAAGACTCGCCACAACCGCACTCATCTTTCGCATTCGGGTTTTCAAACTTAAACCCTTCATTCAACCCTTCACGCACATAATCTAACTGTGTGCCATCAAGATATGCCAAGCTCTTAGGATCCACATAGACCTTAACCCCTAAAGACTCAAACATCGTATCTTCAGGCGCTACTTCGTCCACATATTCCAATTGATAAGCCAAACCAGAGCAACCGGTCGTTCTAACACCAAGGCGCAAACCAATACCTTTTCCACGACGCTCGATATAGCGCGTGATGTGCTTAGCAGCTTTTTCAGTTAGCGTGATAGCCATGATTATTTCGCGTGTTTTTCTTTGTAATCTTTAACAGCCGCTTTAATAGCGTCTTCAGCCAAAATAGAACAGTGAATCTTTACTGGTGGCAAAGCTAACTCTTCAGCAATTTGAGAATTCTTAATCTCTAAGGCTTGATCCAAAGTCTTACCTTTCACCCACTCTGTTACCAAAGAAGATGAAGCAATCGCTGAACCACAACCGTATGTCTTAAATTTTGCATCCTCAATAACACCTTGATCATTCACACGGATTTGTAATTTCATCACGTCACCGCAAGCAGGTGCGCCAACCATCCCTGTACCAACATGGTCATCCCCTTTTTCAAAGGAACCTACATTGCGTGGGTTTTCATAATGTTCAATAACTTTTTCGCTATAAGCCATGATTAACTCCTTAATTCTTTAATGCTAATTAGTGGGCAGCCCACTGAATCGTATTTAAATCGATACCATCTTTATACATCTCCCATAACGGAGACAACTCTCTTAATTTGGCAATCTTGCTCTTGACCAAATCAATTGTGAAATCAACATCTTCTTCTGTCGTGAATCGGCCAATCGTAAAACGAATCGAACTATGAGCCAATTCATCATTACGGCCTAGTGATCGTAATACATAAGATGGCTCAAGAGAAGCCGATGTACAAGCCGAACCACTTGATACAGCGATATCTTTTAACGCCATGATCATCGATTCACCTTCTACATAATTAAAACTAATGTTCAAATTGTGAGGCACACGATGATTCATGTCACCATTGAGGTACACCTCTTCGATTTGATTCAAACCATTCCATAAACGATCGCGCAACATGCGGATACGCTCATTTTCAGTCTGCATCTCTTCTCTGGCGATTCTGAAACATTCACCCATACCAGCAATTTGATGAGGTGCCAAAGTGCCAGAACGCATACCGCGCTCATGACCGCCACCATGCATCTGAGCTTCAATACGCACACGTGGTTTACGTCTCACATATAAAGCACCAACACCTTTAGGGCCATAGGTTTTATGGGCAGAAAAACTCATTAAATCAACCTTCATGGTTTGAAGATCAATCACAACCTTACCAGTTGCTTGAGCAGCATCCACATGGAAAATGATGCCCTTCTCACGACAAAACTCACCAATACGTGGAATATCCTGAACCACACCAATTTCATTATTAACAAACATCACAGAAATAAGAATCGTGTCTGGACGAATAGCTGCTTTTAAGACTTCAAAATCAATCAAGCCATTAGGCAATACATCTAAGTAAGTCACCTCATAACCCTCGCGCTCTAGCTCACGGCATGTATCTAGTACAGCCTTGTGCTCAGTTTTCACGGTAATGAGATGCTTGCCTTTTTCTTTGTAGAAATGTGCTGCGCCCTTTAGCGCCAAATTGTTACTCTCGGTAGCCCCAGAGGTCCAAACGATTTCTCTAGGATCCGCATTCACTAATTTAGCCACTTCAGAGCGTGCATTTTCAACAGCCTCCTCAGCACTCCATCCATACGCATGACTACGTGATGCAGGGTTACCAAACTGTTCACGCAAATAAGGAATCATCACATCGACCACTCTTGGGTCTACAGGCGTTGTCGCAGAGTAATCCATATAAATAGGGAAATGCTCTGGGCTAAACATAGGCACTGGTTTAGGTGATGACATATTGCTTAATCCTTTTTAAATTCTTTGTTCTTCTTAATTAATTTGCTGTGCAAAAGTAAACACGGAGTTGGCCAAAGGTTTTTTAGCCTCAGGCTCTTTCTTAGCTGTGTCCACTGTTGCTTTATGTGTTTTCGAAGGCGCATCAATCTTAGCTTTAGGTGTTCGCATATCTTGCATCACCACACGACCCTCTTGTTGCTTCATCAGATCAGCCAAGCTCACCGAGCTTAAATACTCAACCATTTTTTGATTCAAGCTAGTCCAAAGGTCATGAGTCATACAACGACCGCCACCCTCTTCCTCACCATGGCAGTTACCTTTACCGCCACATTGAGTAGCATCCAAAGGCTCATCCACAGCAATAATGATGTCAGCTACCGTGACTTCTTGAGGTCTTCTGGCCAAGGTATAACCGCCGCCTGGTCCACGCGTGCTTTCAACGATGTCAAAACGGCGCAACTTACCAAATAGCTGTTCTAAATAAGAAAGAGAAATGTGTTGCCTCTGGCTGATGCCCGCCAAAGTCACTGGCCCTTGCGATTCACGCAAAGCCAAATCAATCATTGCAGTTACAGCAAAACGTCCTTTAGTTGTCAGTCTCATCTGGTCCACTCCTCCTTTTAGGCATTCCAAAAGTAATACCCTAGTGATGGACTCAAGTTTAACAGATACCCAACTAAATTGCTCGGACAATTAATGAAAATGGCGTTTAAAAAGACGCCATTTTGACTATAAATGTATATAAATCAATTACTTCAATAATTTACCGGGGAGAATAACGCCTCGAACATCACCCTTTATTCGATCCCTAAGAGCGCGATAAAGCCTTAAACGATCTAACTCCGGCAAATCTCTAGACCTCAAAGCCATATGAAATGCCAAAGAGAAACTAACCAACACGTTCACAACACCAATCAGTAAGACACCCACGATTCCCAGCCAGAAGCCTGAGGTTAAAAACACCTTCCAACCTAACGCCGTGGCAGCAGCAGCAAATGAACCCGCCGATAAAGTGACATGACGCACATCCAAGCTAAAACCTAAAGACATCATGATGGATGGGCCCAATACCAACAAAATACCCAAGGAAACATTGGCCGCCACAATGGCGATGTTTTCACGCCACCAAACTGACCAACGAGCTGCCCGTTCTTCGCCAAAGACCATTGTTAAGCGTCGGTTATAACGAATCACATCTTGCATGTGATGCAAGACAAACCAGTTATCAATCAAGCCAGCAATCAAACTAGATAACCAAAGCAAAACACCAGTAAAGGCAGCAAAAATTAAAGCTCCACTCAATGGCGAAACAGTTTGCATCATGGCCTGAGCCTTTACAGCACTCATGCTCGGAGAGCCAATGATGAACATAATGGCAACCTGGATCAAAACAGCTACAGGCACCACCATCGCCAAGTTACCAAAAACCGATGCGGCCTGGGATCTAATTAAGTAAATCGCACGATCTACAAATGTATTTAAGCCTTCTTGGCTCTGAACGTTATCAAGCAATTGCGCCAAAGCGGGAGCTGTCATCGCAGGCTGCTTAGTTGCCAATGTGAAATTAGCAAACTGAATCAATAAGAAACTACCGGCATAGTTAAAGGTGAGGAATATATTCTCAAAAAATCTAGCGAGGTTCAAATTGGTAATTAAGAACTTCACATACACCGTACCCGCAACAACGGCTCCACCACCTAGAGACTTCTTAAGTATCGAGAAATACTCTTCGCGAGTGCTTGCAATATAGTGTTCACCAGTCTCCGCACTACGCTCCACCACCTTGCGGGACAATAAAGCAAACGACTGCTCTGCCAAGCGTTTAACACTTCGATGACCCTGCACAGTCAAAATGAGATCAGCCGTTAAGTGAGCATAATTTTGTATGTTGTCACGCTCTAACCAAGACTTCAGCAATAGCTCAACACGCGCTAAACGTAAACGCATGGTTTCCACTTGGAATACGGTATCGACTGACACACCATTTTCATCAAGGTGGTTGTACACATCATCACAAGCGATATAGCAACGATCAATCACCACCTTAAATTCTTTTAAGGACGATTGATAAGCAGGATCTTTTAAGCGAGGCTCATCTTTTAAGATTACCTCAGCCAATTTAGCCAACTGATAAAACGGTGAATGCTGTCCACTGACATCACGCAACCTTGATCTAACTGAATAGCTAAGGCCAGCAGCACCAATATAGCTAATCAGAATATGAATCGCTTCTGATATGTCAGCGAACAATTGATGACTCTGAGAACTCTCTTCTTGGTCATCTTTGTAGTGAATCAAATCATGAATAGCCGACAGTAGATCATGATCTAAATCATGAACCCACAAGGCGTCATGTTCACTCACAAAACCTAATGCAAATAAAACAGCTAGCTCAGGCTTATTGGGTGGAGGCGCAATGAATTTATTGCGAATACGCTCACTCATCTCACCCCAAAAATTGGGCCTTGTCGCAACACCTGTATCGCAAAGCAAAGACAGAGCATCGTTGTCTTTCAAAACACTTCGAAGGACGAGCGCAACTTGTAGCTTGACCTCAGGGCGAGTATTTAATAATTTAAATAAAGCGCGCAAATGTGCGTGTTCAGGATGCGTCACCTGTTCAGCAGGTTCAGACTGCTTCTCTTCTTTAGAAGGCTGCCTTAGCCAATAGGCCAACTCGACCAACCAACGATTGCGATCAGCTAAATCAGCATGAGGCGATGGCACCACCAAAAGACTATCCAATGCCACAGAAGCATCTCTTGAATCTTTCCAACGACGCCATAAGCGACTGATATCTTTTAAACCTAGCATCCGATTAATTTCCATTTAATTGAACATTATCATGTAGCTCAGCCCCAAACACCATGGCCTTTAATTTAAGTAATCGATCCCTTGCTTGAGCCGCTTTTTCAAACTCAAGGTTCTTGGCATGATCAACCATCAATTTCTCAAGCTGTTTGATTTCCTTAGCCAACTGCTTCTCGCTCATATCCTCGTAGCGAGCCTTTTCCTGCTCAATCTTTAATTCCTGTCGCTTCTCATCGACATCATATACACCGTCAATAATATCTTTAATTCGCTTCTTCACACCCTTAGGTTCAATACCATGAAGCTGATTAAATTCCATCTGCTTTTGACGACGTCGCTCAGTTTCACCAATGGCACGCTTCATCGAATCAGTCATTTTGTCCGCATACAAAATCGCTGTGCCATTAACGTTACGAGCAGCACGACCAATCGTTTGAATCAAGCTGCGCTCAGACCTCAAGAAACCTTCCTTATCAGCATCCAAAATAGCCACTAAAGAAACTTCTGGAATATCCAAGCCTTCTCTTAAAAGGTTAATACCAACTAAAACATCAAAAACGCCTAAACGTAAATCACGCAAAATCTCAACGCGTTCAACCGTATCAATGTCCGAATGTAAATAACGAACCTTGATTCCGTTATCAGACATGAACTCTGTCAGTTGTTCTGACATCCGCTTAGTGAGCGTCGTCACCAACACTCGCTCACCAACCTTGATACGCTCGTGGATCTCAGAAATAACATCATCTACTTGAGTGGCAGCAGGTCGAACATGAATCACTGGATCAACAAGCCCTGTCGGCCTAACCACCTGCTCCACCACCTTATCGGCATGTTCACGCTCATAATCAGCCGGTGTCGCTGACACAAAAATCACCTGCCTCATTTTTTTCTCAAACTCTTCAAATTTGAGCGGGCGGTTATCCATAGCGGATGGCAATCTAAAGCCAAATTCCACTAAGTTGAATTTGCGCGCTTTATCACCGTTATACATAGCGTTCAATTGACCAATTAACACATGACTTTCATCTAGAAACATCAAGGCATCAGGCGGCAAATAATCTACTAAAGTTGGAGGAGCTTCGCCAGGTTTAGCCCCAGACAAATGCCTTGAATAGTTTTCAATCCCTTTACAGAAACCTAACTCAGAGAGCATCTCCAAATCAAATCTCGTGCGCTGCTCCAAACGTTGCGCTTCAACCAATTTACCTTCTTTAACAAAGTAATCTAAGCGCTCACGCAACTCCGCTTTAATTGTTTCGATCGCACGCAAGACAGTCTCTCTTGGTGTTACATAGTGCGAACTCGGATAGACCGTGAATCTCAATGTTTTCTGACGAACGCGACCCGTCAAAGGATCAAAAAACTGCAAGCTATCGACCGTGTCATCAAACAAATCAATGCGCAAGGCTAGCTCATTATGTTCCGCTGGGAAGATGTCAATCGTATCGCCTCTGACCCTAAAGGTTCCCCTAGAAAAATCAACATCGTTGCGGTCGTACTGCATCGCAATCAAACGTGCCACGATGTCGCGCTGAGAAATTTTATCCCCCTGCCTAATGGTGAGTACCATCTGCAAATAGTCGCCAGGATTACCGATACCGTAAATAGCAGAGACTGTGGCCACAATAATGGTGTCACGACGCTCCAAAAGACTTTTCGTTGCAGATAAGCGCATCTGCTCAATATGTTCATTGATCGAAGAGTCTTTTTCGATGAACAAATCCCTCGTAGGCACATAGGCCTCTGGCTGGTAGTAATCGTAATAACTCACGAAATACTCCACGGCGTTTTGAGGGAAAAATTCTCTAAATTCGCTATATAACTGCGCCGCTAAGGTTTTATTAGGGGCGAAAACAATGGCAGGACGGCCCGTACGGGCAATGGTATTAGCCATCGTATAAGTCTTTCCAGACCCCGTTACCCCCAGTAAAGTCTGGAAAATTAAGCCATCATCAATACCCTCCACTAAGCCTGCGATGGCTTGTGGCTGGTCTCCCGCCGGCGGAAACGGTTGATGAAGCGAAAACGGGGACCCCGGAAAGCGAACTACATGCTCTTGCGGTTCCGGAGTGGAATTTTCTAATTTTTTAGGCATCTTTTTTGTCATCTCGGCTATCATTCTAGGCTTGCTTAGACTTTCTAACATTTTTCATACTATGAGCCTCTTTTCAAACGTTGAACTTGCCCCTCGTGATCCTATCCTTGGCCTTAACGAAGCCTATAACGCAGATAGCCGTACAACCAAAGTAAACCTTGGTGTTGGCGTCTATTTCACTGACGATGGAAAGATTCCTTTGTTACGTGCCGTACAGGCCGCAGAGAAATCGATGATGGAAAAACCATCTCCACGTGGTTATTTAGCCATTGAAGGTATTGCTGCCTACAACCAAGGTGTTCAAAACTTATTATTCGGTAAAGACTCTGCCCTAACAGCAGCTGGCCGTGTTGTAACTGCTCAAGCAGTTGGCGGTACGGGTGCTCTTAAGATTGGTGCTGACTTTATCAAACGCTTAGTGCCACAAGGTACTGTAGCAATTAGCGACCCTAGTTGGGAAAACCACCGTGCTCTTTTCGAAGCAGCGGGCTTTCCTGTCGTGAACTACACCTACTATGACCCAAGTACGCGTGGCGTTAACTTTGAGGGCATGGTGAAGTCTCTAGAGTCTTTCCCAGCTAAAACAACGGTTGTACTACATGCTTGCTGCCATAACCCAACAGGTGCAGATCTTTCTTTAGATCAATGGAAGCAAGTGGTTGAAATTTGTAAAGCCAAAGATTTGATTCCGTTCTTGGATATGGCCTACCAAGGCTTTGCTGAAGGCATTGAACAAGATGGCGCAGCAGTACGCTTATTCTCAGAATCAGGCCTATCTTTCTTCGTTTCTAGCTCATTCTCAAAATCATTCTCACTCTATGGTGAGCGTGTTGGTGCTTTATCAATTGTGACTGAGAACAAAGATGAAGCTGCTCGCGTGATGTCTCAATTAAAACGCGTGATTCGTACAAACTACTCTAACCCAGCAACACACGGTGGCTCAGTTGTGGCGACAGTGCTTAACAGCCCTGAACTACGTGCCATGTGGGAACAAGAGCTTGGTGAAATGCGTGACCGTATTAAATTAATGCGTAATAGTCTTGTCACAAAGCTAGCTGAAGCTGGCGCTAAACGTGACTTTGGCTTTGTAAATGCACAAAGAGGTATGTTCTCCTACTCAGGCTTAAGCGCTGATCAAGTAGAGCGCTTAAAAACTGAATTTGGCATTTACGCCGTATCTACAGGCCGTATTTGTGTCGCTGCCCTCAATAGCAAGAATATTGATGGTGTTGCGAAAGCCATTGCGACTGTACTTTAATCAATAAAATCAATTAGTTAAATCATATTATGGGGCTTTATGCCCCATAATGTTGCATTGCACAAATCTTATTTTTTGAGGATAATCTCAACATCGTGTAAAAAGTACACCTAGGTGTCGAAGTTCTTAAGTATTTTTAAGAGCCTTTTTAGATTTCGGGAGATTATTCAATGCTGTATCAATATCAAGAGTTTCAAAAAGCCCTACTTCAACCGTTAACGGCTTGGGCTCAAGCTACAGCTAAAACCTTTGTTAATCCTACCAACCCATTATCTTTGCTACCAGCTGCCACGCGTATCGCTGCCGGCTATGAATTGCTCTACCGCCTAGGTAAAGAATATGAAAAACCACAATTTGGCATTAAGAATGTTGTGGCTCATGGCAAAACAGTTGCCATCAATGAATTCACAGTGGTTGATAAGCCTTTTTGCAAACTAGTTCGTTTCAAGCGCTTTTCTGATGACGAAAGTACGATTAAAAAATTAAAGCAAGATCCAGCAGTTTTAATTGTGGCTCCTTTATCTGGCCATCATTCAACGCTTTTACGCGATACCGTACGTACCCTATTGCAAGACCATAAGGTCTACATCACTGACTGGGTGGATGCACGCCTTGTTCCATTGGAAGATGGTGTTTTCCATTTAGATGACTATGTTCATTATGTACAAGACTTTATTCGCGCCATCGGTGCCAAAGACTTGAACTTGATTTCTGTTTGCCAACCAACAGTACCTGTATTGGCAGCCGTTTCCCTCATGGCCTCTAATGGTGAAGTGACACCAAGAACCATGACGATGATGGGTGGCCCAATTGATGCACGTAAGAGCCCAACCATCGTTAACTCTACTGCGACTAATAAGTCTTTCGAGTGGTTTGAAAATAATGTGGTTTACACCGTACCTCCGCCACATGCTGGTGCTGGTCGCCGTGTTTATCCTGGCTTCCTACAGCATGCTGGTTTTGTTGCCATGAATCCAGACCGTCACTTGCAATCACACTGGGATTACTTCCTAGACTTGGTACGTGGTGACAAAGGTGATTCACAAGCGCACATCGAGTTCTATGACGAATACAACGCCGTTCTAGATATGGATGCGGCCTACTATTTGGAAACCATTAAGACTGTTTTCCAAGACTTCTCTTTACCAACCGGTAAATGGTTTGTAAAAGGCAAACAAGTTCGCCCACAAGACATTACTGGCACAGCCCTACTCACTGTTGAAGGTGAACTAGACGATATCTCTGGTAGCGGCCAAACACGTGCGGCTCATGGCCTTTGCAAAAACATTCCTGAAAGCAAAAAGCATCATTACGAAGCTAAAGGTGCAGGTCACTATGGCATCTTCTCAGGCCGTCGTTGGCGCGAAATGGTTTACCCAGAGATCAGTGCATTTATTCGCAAACATGCAGCTAAGGGTTCATCAGGTTCTGCTACTGCAAGAGCTCAAGGACTTACCAAGAGAGCTAGCGTGAAGAAAGTTGCAACTAAAGTAGCTAGTAAAAGACCAGTAGCGAAAAAAGCGGCTGCAAAAAAGAATGCCTAAATCCATAGACGGTCTAAATGACCTGTTTGACCGTCTATACGAGGCATTACCTCAAACACAGTGCACCAAGTGTGGATACCCTGATTGCCAGGCTTATGCCAAAGCATTAGCTCAAGGTGAAGCTTCCCATAATCAATGCCCACCTGGTGGCGCAGAAGGTGTGGCTCGTTTAGGCAAGATACTAAATAAACCCATCATCCCCGTTGTTCTGGTGAATCCAGATAATGGCGAAGAACGCGCTCGACCTGTTGCCTTCATTGATCCTAAAGCTTGTATCGGTTGTACCTTATGTATTCAAGCTTGCCCTGTTGATGCCATTGTTGGCGCCTCAAAACAGATGCATGTTGTTTTAAATGACTGGTGTACTGGTTGTGATTTATGTATTCCACCTTGCCCTGTTGATTGCATCACGCTGATTCCTGTCACCAAAGAAACCGGCTGGGCAGCCTGGAGCCAAGAGCAAGCTAATCTATCTCGCCAACGCTATGAGCTCAGAAATGCTCGCTTAGTTCGTGAAGCAGCGGATAACGACAAACGCTTAGCGGCTAAAGCTGAGAAAAAATTAAAAGCACTCGATGTCGATAGCGCGCAGAGCGAAACTGAAAAGTTAGAAATCGAACGCAAGAAAGCGATCATTGCTGCGGCCATGGCAAGAGCAAGAGAAAAACAACAAGCTCAACAATTAGAATCTGAAGAGCCTAACGATTAACTTTACGAATAACTTAGCAATTAGTTAGCCGTTATTTAAAGCAAGCGCTTAATCGATTCAATATAGGCCTGCATATCAGGTGGCGTTCCCTGGCGTTGCGCAGTCCAAAGCACCTCACCTAAACACTCCATGATGCGATGCTGGGCCTCATGCTCAGAGTCCAACTTCGTCATTAACTGTTGGCTCACCTCTCGAATGCCTGGTGGCTGATTAATTTGTACCTGTTCACTAATCGACATATGCATCGATAAGTGCAAAAACGGATTGGTCTCACCTTTTTCTGGCGTGTAATCTTGAGCCTTCGCATCTTCCGGATGACTTAATACCTGGTGATACTCTGGGTGCTCAACCATCCAACGGGCCGCAATCGATTCCATCGGGGTTAAAACACCTGCACGTTCATGCTTTGACCAAGCATCACAGAAAAACTGGCGCACTTCATCTCGACTAGGATTAAATAAACTCATTCTGAAAAATTCTTTTCTTTAAACGAACACAAAGGCTCAACGATACATTTCGCACAATCTGGTTTTCTTGCTTTACAGGTATATCGCCCATGCAAAATCAGCCAATGATGCGCATCAATTAAATATTCCTTAGGCACACGCTTTAATAATGCCATCTCCACGGCTAATACATCTTTACCCGGAGCTAACCCTGTTCGATTAGATACCCTAAAAATATGCGTATCAACAGCCATCGTGGGATGACCAAAGGCCGTATTTAAAATCACATTTGCTGTTTTTCGCCCCACGCCTGGCAAGGCTTCTAAGGCGTCACGATCTTCAGGTACTTCGCTATGATGACGCTCCATCAATAAGCGACAGGTTTCAATTAAATGCTTGGCCTTAGTCTTATATAAACCAATGTGCTGAATATACGGAATTAATCCCTCTTCACCTAAGGCATAAATTGTTTCAGGTGTATTAGCAATGGGATATAGACGTCTAGTTCCTTTATTCACAGAAACATCTGTTGCTTGTGCTGACAATAAAACAGCCGCCAATAACTCAAAGGGAGTTGAGTACTCCAACTCTGTCCTTGGATGAGGATTATTGCTTTTAAGCGCCTCAAAAAATGCTCGGCGTTTATCTAAATTCATCGCCAATTTAATTCTTACCTAATACATCTTTTAAGTGTTGTTTTAATGCTGGCACTTTTGCCAATTGTTCAGACAAATGCTTCGCATCACTAGCTCGCTGAGATACCGACCAAACCGAACCAGGAAAAGTAATATCTTGTTGATATCTTGGAATGACATGCCAATGAAGGTGCGGCACCATATTTCCCAAAGCAGCTAAGTTAACTTTATCTGGATGCATCACATCAATCATCGCCTGCTCCACTTTCATGACTGTGCGCATCATGAGTGAACGTTGCTCAATAGCCAGATCGGTCATCTCAGCAAGATGCTCATTCCAAATGACCCGACAAAACCCTGGGTATTCGGGCTCATTAGCCAAAATAACACGTAGCTGGTCATTCGACCAAACTAACTCTCCACCATCGGTAGTACATAAAGGGCAATTTGCATTCATAACGCTATTTTCGCTCAAAAATAAAAAGCCCGGCTTTTGGCCGGGCTTAATTACCTAGGTGGGATACACCCAAGCAATAACTTGCTTAGTGGAACTGCTCTTCTTCTGTAGAACCAGTCAATGCTGTTACAGATGATGCGCCACCTTGAATCACAGTTGTTACTTCGTCGAAATAACCAGTACCCACTTCTTGTTGGTGAGATACGAATGTGTAACCACGGTCACGAGCTGCGAATTCAGGCTCTTGAACTTTCTCAACATAAGCTGACATACCACGTGCCACATAGTCTTGAGCCAAGTCAAACATGTTGTACCACATAGAGTGAATACCAGCCAATGTGATGAATTGATATTTGTAACCCATCGCACCAAGTTCACGTTGGAATTTAGCAATCGTTGCATCATCCAAGTTTTTCTTCCAGTTAAATGATGGTGAGCAGTTGTATGCCAACATCTTGCCTGGGTGCTTAGCATGAACAGCTTCAGCAAATTTACGAGCGAACTCAAGATCTGGCGTACCAGTCTCACACCATACCAAGTCAGCATAATCAGCATAAGCAATCGCACGTGAAATCGCTTGATCAAGACCTTTCTTAGTCTTATAGAAACCTTCTGCTGTACGCTCACCTGTCAAGAATGGCTTATCGTTTTCATCGTAGTCAGATGTCAATAAATCAGCAGCTTCAGCATCTGTACGAGCAATCACCAATGTTGGCACGCCACATACGTCTGCAGCCATACGAGCAGCAATTAACTTTTGGCAAGCTTCTTGTGTTGGCACCAATACTTTACCGCCCATGTGGCCACACTTCTTCACAGAAGCTAATTGGTCTTCCCAGTGAACGCCAGCAGCACCAGCTTTAATCATTGACTTCATCAATTCAAAAGCATTCAATACACCACCGAAACCAGCTTCAGCATCCGCTACGATTGGAGCGAAACAGTCGATATAACCTTTGTCACCTTTTTCTACACCCTTTGAGTGTTGGATTTCATCAGCACGACGGAATGTGTTGTTGATACGCTCAACCACTTTAGGTACTGAATCAACTGGATACAAAGACTGATCAGGATACATAGAAGAGTATGTATTGTTATCAGCAGCTACTTGCCAGCCTGATAAATAAATCGCTTTCACACCTGCTTTAACTTGTTGCATGGCTTGACCACCCGTCAAAGCACCAAGACAGTTAACGTATGGCTCGTTATTAACTAAGCCCCATAGTTTTTCTGCGCCACGACGAGCTAATGTGTGTTCAATTGGGAAAGAGCCACGTAGTCTTACCACGTCAGCAGCTGTGTAGCCGCGTTTAATACCCTTCCAACGTGGGTTGGTATCCCAGTCTTTTTGCAATGCATCGATTTCTTGTTGACGTGTAGACATATAACTCTCCATATAAAAAAACTAAAAATTCTTGAACAAGCATCCTTTAAACAACTTAATTCAGGTCTTGTGTCTTATATAAGAGTGTATGTACTTGTGGTTTTAAATGCAAGAAAATATTTCCGGATGCAAAAATAAAAATAACCAATTAAATCAATTGGTTATTTTTAATATTCCACATTGTGGTGAACTAGTTCATAAGCTGCAATGCAATGCAGCATGACAGATAAATACTTAAACCAGAGAGCGGTCCGCCACCAAAATACCGTCTTGGTCGGCATAAATCATATCTCTTGGCTTGACTGCAATACCTGCCATATCAATGACCAAATCCCTCTCACCCACATTGCGCTTCACACTCTTTTGTGGATGAGCGGCGAGTGCTGCAATACCTACCTTTGATTGAATCAACTCAGCTGTATCACGGACACAACCATTCACCCAAATACCAGCCCAGCCATTCTTTTCTGCTAACACGCCCAAGTTACCACCCACCAAGGCGCAACGTAAAGAGCCACCGCCATCAATCACCAACACGCGCCCCTGACCCGGCTCATCCAATAGGGTTCTAACCCAAGTATTATCTTCAAACACCTTCAAGGTAACTGCCGGACCAGCAAATTGAATACGCGCACCATAGGATTTAAAAATAGGTGCAGCGACTCGTAACTGACCTTTAGTAATTAAGTCCTCATGTGCATCACAAATATCAGTTGTAGCAAAACTCATTTTTATATCCTTCAAATATAAAATAGATTAATTTAATTTTCTTAAGTTGATCGTCTTAAGTTGGTCGTCTTAAGTTGACTGTCTTTGGCTAACGACGCGATTCGCCGTAAACAAAGATGTCCATAAGAAAACAGCAATCAACACAAATACTAAAGACTCTAGATGCCAATCCATCAACATACCAAACAAAATAGGCCCCAAAGCTAAGCCTAAATCAAGACCAGAATAAACAATACCAAATACTCGTCCAGAAGCTTCTTTAGGCGTTGCTTGGCGAATCATCAAGTCTCTGGATGGTCCGGCGATTCCCACACCAAATCCCATGCATGTAAACAAGAGCAGCACCAAAGCACCAGAAACCCAAGCTAAAGAAATTAATACAGAAAGACCGCCGGCAAGAATGAAAGCAGCGGTAATCACACGCTCAGGAAATTTAGCTTTAGCTGCCACAAACCCACCCACAAACATGCCCCCAGCACTGGCCAACATATAAGTTGAGTAAGCAGTCGTGGACAATGCAACCGGTAAGTCATAAAGAATACGAAGCGCTGCAGAGGCAAAGCTTTGAACACCGCCTAAAGACAAGGCTGTTAAAAAGAAAAATCCCCAACACAACCAAACAGCTGGCAGTTTTAAAAACGAAACTGAAAAAGCTGATTGCTGTTTTTTATTTAACTTCTCCTGGGCTTGCTCTTCAACGGACCCCAACAGAACACGTCTTCTCATTAAAAGCAGCGCCACAATGCCAGCGACCATCGCGCAAGCTCCTAATAAAGCAGAGCGCCACCCAAACAAAGCAGTCATTGAAACCAAGAAAGCTGGGGCTGCTGCCCAACCTAATGCACCAGAAATACCGTGCATAGAATAGGCATGAGGAACTCGAGGAGCACTCACCCGCCTATTGATGAGGGTGTAATCAGATGGATGGAAAACACCATTACCCAAACCAGCCAAAGCTGAACCGATGAGCAGCACCAAATAGCTGTTCGACACAGACAAAATAATGGCCGAGGTACATAAAGTAACCAAACCAAAGATAAGTACTTTGAATGGGCCCGAATGATCAACCCAAAAACCAGCGGCAGCTTGTGTGATGGTTGAGACAACGAAAAATATCGTCATCAAAAAACCTAGCTCTGCATAACTAAAGCCAAATTCCAGCTTTAACCACGGAAATAAAGGGGCAAGAATTAATTGATAAAAATGTGATGAGCTATGAGCCAAACTGATGAGGCCGATAACTTCTGCGTCTTTGCGTATAGTCATCGGCCCATCTTACTACTAGTTCAGCCTTCCTGCCGAAAGCCCCGTCTGGCTTAGTGAACAACCCTATTGAAAGTAAAGTTTCCTTTTTTATCAACATCCACAGGCACAATATCTTTAGGCGCAAACTGACCTTCCAATATCAACCTAGCCACTGGGTTCTCAATATATTGCTGAATAGCACGCTTCAATGGTCTTGCACCAAATACAGGGTCATAACCCGCTTCGGCCACTTTAGCCAATGCTGCGTCACTCACTTCAAGAACCATATCCATCTTCGCTAAACGAGTGGTTAAACGCTGTAACTGGATCTTAGCAATCGAAGCAATGTTCTTCTGGTCTAAACCATGGAACACCACCATCTCATCAATACGATTTAAGAATTCTGGACGGAAATGACCTTTAACTTCTTCCATCACGGCTTCTTTGAGCTTCTCTTGCGACTTGCCGCTCATTGATTGAATCTTATGAGAACCTAAGTTACTAGTCATCACAATCACCGTGTTTTTGAAATCAACAGTTCTTCCCTGACCATCTGTCATACGACCATCATCAAGCACTTGCAATAAAACGTTAAAGACATCTGGGTGAGCCTTCTCAACCTCATCAAGCAAAATAACGCTATAAGGTTTACGACGTACCAATTCGGTTAAATAGCCACCCTCTTCATAGCCAACATAACCAGGAGGCGCGCCAATTAAACGAGCCACGCTATGTTTTTCCATGAACTCACTCATGTCCACACGAATTAAATGCTCTTCGCTATCGAACAAGAATTCAGCTAAGGCTTTGCATAGCTCTGTCTTACCGACACCCGTTGGACCTAGGAACAAGAATGAACCATAAGGTTTACCTTCATCAGATAAGCCAGCACGAGAACGACGAATCGCATCAGATACAGCACGAATAGCTTCTTCTTGACCGACCACGCGGTGATGCAAGTAATCTTCCATTTGCAATAACTTATCGCGTTCACCCTGCATCATTTTTGAAACAGGAATGCCTGTGGCACGAGAAACCACTTCTGCGATTTCTTCAGCCCCTACTTGGGTGCGCAACAATTTATTCTTTTGAGCTGCACCTTTTTCTTCAGCTACAGCAGCAGATTTCAACTTACCTTCTAATTCAGGTAATTTGCCATACTGCAACTCAGCCACTTTCTCTAACTTGCCATCGCGTTGCAACTTAGCAATCTCAGATTTAACTTTATCAATTTCCTCTTTGATAGAAGCAGTTCCTTGAGCAGCACCCTTCTCAGATTTCCAAACTTCTTCTAAGTCAGCATACTCTTTGCCCAAGCGCTTAATTTCTTCCTCAATCAAGCCAAGGCGTTTTTGAGAAGCTTCATCTTTCTCTTTCTTGACAGCTTCACGTTCAATCTTCAATTGAATTAAACGGCGATCTAATTTATCCATCACCTCAGGCTTTGAATCAATTTCCATTCTGATGCGTGAAGCAGCTTCATCAATTAAATCAATCGCCTTATCAGGCAAGAAACGGTCCGTAATATACCGATGAGATAACTCAGCCGCAGCCACAATCGCTGGGTCTGTAATTTCAACACCATGATGCAATTCATATTTCTCTTGAAGACCACGCAAAATAGCAATGGTGTCTTCGACACTAGGCTCACCGACCATCACTTTTTGGAAACGACGCTCTAATGCCGCATCTTTTTCAATATATTTGCGGTATTCGTCTAATGTGGTTGCGCCAATACAATGCAACTCACCACGCGCCAAAGCAGGCTTTAGCATATTGCCCGCATCCATAGCACCATCGGCTTTTCCAGCACCTACCATCGTATGAATCTCATCGATGAAAACAATCGTTTGACCTTCATCTTTAGCCACATCGGTCAAAACTGCTTTGAGACGCTCTTCAAACTCACCGCGATATTTAGCACCAGCCAATAGCAAGGCCATATCCAAAACTAATACACGTTTATTTTTTAATGTTTCTGGCACTTCGCCATCCACAATGCGCTGAGCCAATCCTTCAACAATAGCGGTCTTACCCACACCTGGCTCACCAATCAGCACAGGGTTATTTTTGGTGCGGCGTTGCAAGATTTGGATGGCACGACGAATTTCATCATCACGACCAATCACTGGATCCAATTTACCCAAACGAGCACGTTCAGTTAAATCAAGGGTGTATTTTTTTAACGCTTCACGCTGATTTTCTGCATCGGCACTATTAACAGACTGTCCTCCACGCACTGCTTCAATAGCAGCTTCTAAAGTTTTACGAGTAATACCCGCTGATTTAAGGGCTTTACCAACTTCCCCTTTATCGTCAGCCAATACCAATAGAAACAACTCGCCAGCAATGAAATCATCGCCACGCTTAGTCGCTTCTTTTTCTGTCAAATTAAGATGAGCCGATAAAGATCGGCCAATCTGCACATCGCCACCAGTTCCCTGCACTTGGGGTAATTTAGATACCAAGCTTTGGACGGCCTTTTCTAGAGTGGCAGCATTACCACCCGTTCTATTAATTAACGACTTAGCCGTACTATCTGACTGTTGCAACATCGCCAACAACAGATGCTCAGACTCGATATACTGATTGTCTGCGTTCAAAGCCAAGCTTTGGGCATCACCCAAGGCTTCCTGGAATTTGCTGGTTAATTTATCTAATCTCAAGACAATTCTCCTTATTCAATGTTCAGCATATGGCAATGAATGAGGTAATTTCAAGTGATATAGATCAAATATATTGCTGCTTTATCATTAGCAGATGTCTTGGTGTTTATATCTCTTGGAATGTTCTGACGGAAGCTACTACGCCGGCATTACTAACGACCTGGAGAACCGCATCAAAGCTCATAATCAAGGCCTAGGAGCCAAATATACCCGTGGCCGCTCACCAGTGACCCTGCTGGCTCAAAAACCCTTCTCAGACCGTTCTGAGGCCAGCAAAGCTGAAATAGCCGTCAAAAAATTGCCTAAACAGATGAAATTAGGGTTTTTTCAGTGAGTCAAGTCCAACTCCAAGAGATTCAACGCCAAGTTGATGAGATTTATAACGCCGTTAAAACTCAATGGCCAGGCTTTAAAACTCGTCTGGGCCAAGAGCAAATGTTTAAGGAAATCGGTCAAACATTAAGTCTGGCTAAAGACCTAAAGGATGAGCGAAATGGTGACAATATCCTCGTCGTTGAAGGTAAAACCGGTGTTGGTAAAACTTTGGGCTATCTGATTCCTGCCATTGTCTTTAGTAAGCTACTGAGTCGCCGAGTGATTATCAGCACCGGAACCGTAGCCCTTCAAGAACAGCTGATTCAAAAAGACTTACCTAAACTAGCCGATCTATCCCCTATAACATTCAATTACGGCCTAGCGAAAGGTCGTGGCCGCTATGTTTGCAATATCCGACTAGAACAAACCAGCGGCAAAGCTAAACAATCAGCCCTTTTTGAAGACGCCAATTGGGATGGACCTCCCAAAGAGCAAGATAAAGATAAATTCTCGGAAGCTCTAACCAGCCTGAATGATGGCTCTTGGAATGGCGAAAAAGACTCCGCCCCACCAGAAATAACAGATGGCATGTGGGCTCGCATTGCTGCAGAGCGCAGCTCTTGCTTAGGCAGACATTGCCAACGTTTTAATGTGTGCCCGTATTTCAACGCCAGGCGCGATCTTGTCAAAGCAGACATTATTGTGGCTAATCATGATTTAGTTATTTCAACGATTGCCTCTGGCTCAAAAATACTCCCAGACCCTAGCGAAACGCTCTACATCTTTGATGAAGCGCATAACCTGCCTTCGGTTGGTATCAAACACTTTGCATCATCCGTGGGTCTCATTGCGAGCACACGTTGGTTAGAGAAAATTATGGCGGCCGTTTTACGTGCTGATGCCCTACTTCCTGACTCTAGCGGTAAAACCGTTGAAGAAATTCATGGTCACGTAGAAGACTTAATCATGCACACCAAACAAATGATTAACTCTCTAAGACTTAGCAATTTTGTAACTCACGAGAATCCTATCCAGCGTTTTGCTGATGGCAAACTGTCTGATGAATTTACCAGCTATGCAGAAACCATTGGCCCTTTAGCAGTAGGTCTTAATAACCGCGTAGCAAAAATACTTCAACAACTCAACGACCAGCGAAACAGCAGCGTTGATAAAGATTCTTTTAGCCCAGCCATCTTAGAAGTTGGCAGCTATCAATCCAAAACAGAGAATCTATCCAATACTTGGCATTTAATGCAGACCGAGGTGGATCCACCGATTGCTAAATGGGTGGAATGGCAAGACTTGGGTGCCAGCTTTGACTTTAGACTCCATGCATCCCCTATTAGCGCAGCTCATAATTTGGCGCAAACACTTTGGTCGACCAGTTCAGCAGCCATATTAACTTCAGCCACACTAAGAACCATGGGAGACTTCCAATACTTCCTACGTCAAACGGGGCTTCATTGGTTTCCAAAAACTAAAACTTTCGAAGCCCAATCCCCCTTTGATTATGAGAAACAAGGAACCTTCTCAGTCCCTCATATGGACGAATGCCCTAGCGCCAATGCTCAAGGACACACCACAGAACTCTCCCAGGCTATCCCAAAAGAATTAAACGATTTGGCGCATGGTGCTTTGGTGTTATTTACCTCCAAGAAACAAATGAAAGAGGTTTACGAAAATCTGCCCAATGAGTTCTTGCAGGATGTCTTAATGCAAGGCGACCTTCCTCGCAGCAAATTATTAGCTTCTCACGAACAACGCATCCATGATGGTCAACGAAGTATTTTATTTGGCATGCAAAGCTTTGGTGAAGGTTTAGACCTACCTGGAAAACTATGTGAGGTGGTAGTCATTACCAAGTTGCCGTTTGCACCACCTGACTCACCCGTTGAAGAGGCTAAATCTGAATGGTTAGAAAAGAACCAGGGCAATCCTTTTTATGAAATCAGCGTGCCTGCTGTTGCTCTTAAGTTACAGCAATGGGTAGGACGTGGCATCAGAACTGAAACAGATATTGCCAAAATTATTGTTTTAGATAAACGCTTAAAAACAAAACCCTATGGCAAAAAACTGATGGCAGGTCTACCGCCCTTTAAGAAATTAATGTGACTGATGTGAGTGATGTGATTGATGTGAGCGTACGTTGCCAGTCACTTTTCTTTAATCCCACTTTTTAAGCGCTTCATCATCACTTAATCGGGCATCGACCCATCTAGCCCCATCAGCGGTCGTTTCTTTTTTCCAAAATGGCGCTAAGGTTTTTAAATAATCCATCACAAACTCACAAGCAGCAAATGCTTCACCCCGATGAGCACTTGTTACTGCTACGAGAACAATTTGATCTTCAATATGCAAGGGGCCCACACGGTGAATAATCAACACGTCAAAAATATCCCAACGAGCCTTCGCCTTTTGAATAATTTCTTCCAAAGACTTCTCTGTCATGCCGGGATAGTGCTCCAAAGTCATGTCAGATATGGAAGCTCCGTCATTTTGATCGCGCACAGTTCCAATAAAAGTGGCTACCGCCCCTACCCGAGCATCGCCAGCTCGTAACTGCTTGACCTCAGCAGAAAGATCAAAATCTTCAGTCTGAATACGTACAGGCATTTGCTTTAGCCTCCAGTCACCGGAGGGAAAAAAGCCACTTCTGCGTTATCTAATAAAGCCGCACTCCAATCAACCATATCATGGTTAATTGCTGCACGCACAGCCCGACCCTCTGCTAAAGCTAGGGCCCAAGACTCGCCACGTGCAATTAAATAGGTTCTCAACTGCCCAACTGTCTGAATCTCAATGGGCAAATCAAGCAACTCTTCTGAAGTTTTTAGGGCTTCACGTAAAGAAGCGAAGAATTTAACTTTAACTCTCATAACGTTATTAAAGCATTCCTGCAAAAGGAAGGTACTGAACCATATCCCCCTGCTTAATTATTTGATTAGGCGGGTTATCAACCAAACCATCGGCCCATGCAGCACTCGTTAAAACCCCAGAACCTTGATTAGGGAACAAATCCAATCCACCTTGATCATTCATACGCACCCGCAAAAATTCATTACGGCGGTCTGCTTTTGGCCAATCAAAATCAGCACGTACTTGCATAACAGGCTTTTTAATTAAACCCCTACCCTGCAAAGCAGCAATCAAAGGTCGGGCAAACAATAAGAAAGTGACATAACTAGCCACCGGGTTACCTGGCAAGCCCATAAAGAAAGTTTTCTCTGCATCTTGATGACTTCCTCGATGAATGGCACCAAAAGCCAATGGTTTACCGGGCTTAATCGCAATTTGCCACATATCCAAATGACCCTCTGCTGTAACAGCAGGCTTCATATGATCTTCTTCACCAACTGATACACCGCCGGAAGTAATCACCAAATCATGATCCATCGCAGCCTGTCGTAAAGCTGCACGGGTGGCTTCTAATGTGTCTGGAACAATACCCAAATCAGTTGCTTCACAACCCATCGCACGAATGCAACCTAACAAAGTATCTCTATTCGAGTTGTAAATACTACCTGGCTTTAATGGCTGACCGGGCATCGTTAATTCATCGCCCGTGAAAAAAGTAGCTACTTTAATTTTTTTACAAACGGGTAAGTGAGCATATCCAGCAGAAGCAGCCACACCCAGCTCTTGAGGTCTTAATAAGGTTCCTTGCTTGAGTGCCACCACACCAGTTTTTAAATCTTCACCCTGAATACGAATCCACTGCCCTTTTTGCGGCACGTCAAGAATCGTTACCTGATCATCATTTAACTCACAAAGCTCCTGCATCACAATTGCATCAGCCCCCGGCGGAATATTGGCACCGGTAAAGATCCTGGCAGCCGTTCCTTCTAACAACGGCGTCCCAACATGACCAGCAGGAATACGTTGCGCCACCTTTAGAGTTACACCCGCCGATGAAATATCTGCAACGCGCACGGCATAACCATCCATTTGCGTATTATCAGCAGGCGGTACATCGACTTGGCTTAAGATATCCTCAGCTAAGATGCGACCTAAAGCATGTTGCGTTTCAACCATCTCTATAGCTGGAGTTTTTGCCACATGACTCAAAATAAGCGCCAAAGCTTCAGCCGCAGTTTTCATAGCAGGTCGTTGTGGAGAAGATTGATTCATGGTCATAAAAATAATTGGAAGTTTATTTTTGTTGAATGCCGCTCACTTGAAGAATAAAGTTCGCCACCTCTTCTAAATGGTCTAAATTGAGAATAGGCAGTTCTTTATTTAATTGCGGTTTTTCTACGGCATCTACCCCGCCAGGATAAGCGACAGCAAGAATATAAGGGTCGATATGCGCCTTCAGATCGTTGGCGACACACTCTTCATGATCTGCTCGCCACAATTCGATCTTGGGAACCGGTGAGGCTTTAAACCCCTCCAAAAAGACTAAATCACAAGGGCCTAACTTACTAAGCTGCTCTTCGATACTCATCTCATGAATAGATGCTTGTTCATGCATTAACACCCACCGCTGATCAGAAACCAACAAAACCTCGCCAGCCCCTGCCTCACGATGGCGATAAGAATCTTTACCCGGACGATCCACATCGAAACGATGGTGGGTATGCTTAATTACCGAAATCTTGTAACCCTTACCTGTTAGATAAGTAATGAGTTTTTCGATGAGCGTGGTCTTGCCAGTACCCGAGTACGCAACAAAGCCAATAATGGCTGGCTTTGTTGGTATCGCAACTGGGCTCATTGGCTAATTAAAGACCTGTGTGCTTTGCCAAGAAATCTTTCACTTGATTGACATCTGCAGCCATCATCGTCACGCGCTGAGGCTTATCTTCAATACCCACGAAAGATGCTGGGCGATCTGGCACGCGACCAATCGCCTCTTCAATCGTTGCCGCAAACTTAATAGGCAAGGCAGTTTCCAAAACCAACATAGGAACTTGCGCTTGAAGATTTTCACGGGCCACTTTCACGCCATCTGCCGTGTGTGTATCAATCAATACACTGTACTTAGCGTGCACATCTCTAATCGTTTCTAAACGATTAGCATGCGTACTCTTACCAGAGACAAATCCATATTGCTGAATCGTTTGATAAGCTGGGTCTTTTGACAAATCGAAGCCACCTTTTGTCTCAACATCATTAAACATGGCTGCTGTACGAACTGGGTCACGCCCCACTAAGTCATAGACAAATCGCTCAAAATTACTGGCTTTAGAAATATCCATTGAAGGACTGCTGGTATGGAAAGTTTCAGCAGATTGACGGGCTCTATAAACACCTGTCTTAAAGAATTCATCCAAGACATCATTCTCATTGGTAGCTACAACCAATTTCTCAATAGGCAAGCCCATCATGCGCGCAATATGTCCGGCACACACATTACCGAAATTACCTGATGGCACACAGAAAGAAACTTTTTCTTGGCTGCTCTTTGTCGCCAATAAATAACCTTGGAAGTAATACACCACTTGAGCTACGACACGCGCCCAGTTAATCGAGTTCACTGTACCAATCTTATGCTTCGCTTTATAGGCGTGGTCGTTACTAACGGCTTTAACAATATCTTGAGCATCATCAAAAACACCTTCAATAGCAATATTGAAAATATTCTCATCCTGCAATGAATACATTTGCGCCACTTGGAACGGACTCATCTTGCCCTGAGGGGACAACATAAATACACGCACGCCTTTTTTACCGCGCATCGCATATTCAGCTGCACTACCAGTATCCCCAGAGGTTGCACCCAAAATATTAAGCTCTTGGCCTTTTTTATTCAGCGCGTATTCGAAGAGATTACCAATTAACTGCATGGCCATATCTTTAAATGCCAAAGTTGGGCCATTCGACAAACTCAACAAACCCAAGCGAGCACCCTGCTCATCGCCTAACCAATGAATCGGCGTAATATCTTCTGCACGATCATCCGCGCGACCATTGCAATAAACCTGCGCCGTATAGGTTTTCTTAATCAAAGCCTTTAGATCATCCGCAGGAATGTCATCACAATACAAGCTGAGGATTTCAAAGGCTAAATCTGCATAAGAAAGATTTCGCCATCCATCTAACTGCTCTTTTGTAACTTGTGGATACTGAGCTGGCAAAAATAGTCCACCGTCAGCGGCTAAACCACCTAAAAGAATTTCTGAAAAACTTTGGTTCGCGTTATGACCGCGAGTTGATATATAACGCATGATGTATTAGCTCAAGTTTTCCAAACGAATTTTTGTTACAGAACCGTCAACGGTTTTAAGGCCTTCAATCTTGGCAATGGCAGCCAAGATATGTTTTTCTTTTGTCTCATGCGTCAACATGATCAAATCAGTTTGGTTCTCACCGTCTCCAGCTTCACGCTGCAACATCGCATCAATAGAAATACCGTTGTCAGCTAAAACACGTGTGATGTCTGCCAATACACCAGCCACATCAGCAACACGTAAACGCAAGTAGTAACTAGTTGTCACCTCACCCATCGGCATGATGGTTGTATTGACCACAGAACCAGGTTGGAAGGCCAAATGTGGCACACGGTGCTCAGGATCAGCAGACATTAAGCGGCTCACATCAACCAAATCAGCAATCACAGCTGATGCAGTTGGCTCTGCGCCAGCACCTTTACCGTAGTACAACGTTGTACCAACAGCATCGCCCTGAACTTGAACAGCATTCATTGCACCTTCTACGTTAGCGATTAAACGCTTAGCAGGAATCAATGTTGGATGAACACGTAGCTCAACACCATCAGAAGTCTTCTTAGTAATACCTAGCAATTTAATGCGATAACCTAATTGCTCTGCGTAACGAATATCCACAGCTGACAACTTTGTAATACCTTCTACATAAGCTTTATCAAACTGCATTGGAATACCAAATGCAATAGCGCTCATGATGGTGGCTTTATGAGCCGCATCGATACCTTCAATATCAAATGTTGGATCTGCTTCAGCGTAACCTAAACGTTGCGCTTCTTTTAGAACCACATCAAAATCCAAACCTTTGTCACGCATCTCAGACAAAATAAAATTGGTTGTGCCATTAATAATGCCGGCAATCCATTCAATACGGTTAGCTGTTAAGCCTTCACGCAAAGCTTTAATAATAGGAATGCCGCCGGCTACAGCTGCCTCAAAAGCAACGGTTACACCCTTAGCCTGAGCTGCTGCAAAAATTTCATTGCCATGAACCGCCAATAAAGCTTTATTAGCCGTCACTACATGCTTACCAGCATTAATCGCAGCCAATACCAACTCTTTAGCAATACCGTAACCACCAATCAACTCCACGACCACATCGATCTCTGGATCATTCACCACCAACTTGGCATCATTCACCACCTTCGCACGGCCCTTCACCAACTCTTCAGCACGCTTCGTATCTAAATCAGCCACCGTGTGAATACGAATACCACGACCAGCACGGCGTGTAATCTCTTCTTGATTACGTTCTAAAACAGTAAATACACCACCGCCAACGGTACCGATGCCTAAAAGACCAACTTGAATAGGTTTCATGAAAATGCTCTTACTTATAAATATGAATTAAATGGAAATAGTTATTTGGTTAATTATTTTTTGCCGAACTTAGCGCGATAACGTTCTAAGAATTTAGCCAAGCGACCAATCGCTTCACGCAACGAGTCTTCATGCGGCAAGAAAACAATTCTGAAGTGATCTGGTTTTGGCCAATTAAAGCCACTTCCTTGCACTAGCAATACCTTCTCTTCACGCAATAAATCAGCAATAAATTGTTGATCATTCTGGATTGGATACATGTCAGGATCCAACTTCGGAAATAGATACAAAGCAGCTTTTGGCTTAACGCAAGTCACGCCAGGAATCTGAGTTAACAGTTCCCACGCAAGGTCACGTTGGCGACGTAGACGGCCACCTTCGGCCACCAAGTCATTAATGCTTTGGTAACCGCCCAAGGCTGTTTGAACCGCATACTGTCCAGGCACATTGGCGCATAGACGCATAGAAGACAACATGTTCAAGCCTTCGATGTAATCCTTTGCCTGACTCTTATCACCGGACACCACCATCCAACCAGAACGGTAACCGCAAGAACGATAGTTCTTAGATAAACCATTAAACGTGACAGTTAATACATCTGTCGACAATGATCCAATGGATGTGTGCTTCGCACCATCAAATAAGGTCTTGTCATAAATTTCATCGGCGAAGATAACTAACTGATGCTCGCGAGCAATGGCAATGATTTCTTTTAGAACTTCATCGCTATACAAAGCACCTGTTGGGTTATTAGGATTGATCACCACAATCGCTTTGGTATTAGGCGTGATCTTGGCTCTAATATCAGCCATATCAGGAGCCCACTCTTTTTCCTCATCACAGATGTAATGTTTGGGCGTTCCAGTTGATAGGCTAATGGCAGCCGTCCATAACGGATAGTCAGGAGCTGGCACTAAAACTTCATCACCAGGATTTAATAAGGCATTCATCGTGAGCACAATTAACTCTGATACGCCGTTACCCATATAGATGTCATCAAGACCGACACCTTGGATACCTTTTTCTTGGCAGTAATGCATCACCGCTTTACGCGCTGCAAAGATACCTTTTGAATCTGAATAGGCGGCTGCATTCGCTAAATTGCGAATCATGTCCAACTGAATTTCTTCAGGAGGATCAAAACCAAACACACCCACATTACCAATATTGAGCTTGATAATTTTTTGACCTTCTTCCTCCATTTTTTGCGCGAGCTCAAGCACAGGCCCACGAATGTCGTAGCAAACATTATTCAATTTGGAGGATTTTTTAATTTCTTTCACAGCTATCCACTTAAAGTCTTATAAGAACACTATAAAGTCTTAATTTATCTATAATTTTGTAATTATGACAGAGCCTGAGGGCAATCCTACGTGAAACTACAAGCGGACCATCAACCTAGCCTAAATACCGTATCAGCTTATGGGGTTAATTTCATTGAAATTAATGCCATCAGACATGAATCCTCCCTTCTCCTCATGCCTGAAGGGCCGGTTCTAGAATGGCCTTGCGCTTCATTTTCAGACCTAAAACCAGCGGATTTTCAGCTAATGGCCGATAAAAAACCCGCTTTAGTCATTTTTGGTAGCGGAAAAAAGATCCAATTCCCACGGCCAGAGCTGATTGCCCCCCTCATTCAAGCCAAAATTGGTATTGAAACAATGGATTTACAAGCAGCCTGCCGCACCTATAACGTTCTGATGGCAGAAGGCAGAAATGTTCTAGCTGCCTTAATTATTGAGAAATAAGGCCCAAACAACCTTTCTTTCTTATAAGTCTGATATAAATATAGCTAAGAACAAAAATTAACCTACGGAGTCCCCATGAGCGTTGTTTTAGGCAAGCCCATCCCTTATTTTGAAATCCCAGCAACCAGTGGCTTGGTATTTAACCCAACGGCCTGCAAGGGACGCAAGCTTGTGATGTATTTCTACCCTAAAGATTCAACACCAGGTTGCACTGTGGAATCAATGGAATTCAGAGATAACATTGATGCTTTCACCCAAGCCAACACACTGATTGTTGGCATCTCAAGAGATAGCCTCAAATCACACGATAATTTCAAAGGTAAGCTAGAGCTCCCTTTTGAATTAGCCTCAGACACAGAAGAAGTCCTTTGCCAATTATTTAACGTCATGAAAATGAAGAACATGTATGGCAAACAAGTTCGAGGCATTGAACGTAGTACTTTTTTGATTGATGAAGAAGGTGTTCTTCGGCATGAATGGCGTGGACTTAAGATTCCAGGCCATGTCCAGGATGTTTTAAAGGCAGCTCAATCTTTATGATTGCATTGTCATAAAAAGTAGGATAAGTTATCACTCAGATGCTAAATATTACTTTTACCTCAATAACCGCCGCCCCACCAGGTAGGCGGTTTTTTCTTTGTTAGGAGACCTTTGGAATGCCTTTGCCCCCTATCCCAACTCAAGCAGCCGATAAAGTGAACATTAGCCGCCAACCAAAACCTAGTTTAAAAAAGCGACCTAAAAGAATTGAAGTTGAGGAAACGGAAGAAGTTATTGAAGTAGCTCAAACCACAGAAGCAGATTTAGATAACCCAGAAGTTGCCATGTCTTTGGCAGAAGTTACTCTGGAAAAAATGCGTGCGCCGGCAAAAGCCAAAAAGAGTGCCATAGCACAAGCAATTCAAGCGCCTAAAACATCTACCAGAGTGAGGAAAATTCCTGACGACGGCATTATTCGTTTATTTGTTTTAGATACCAATGTACTGATGCATGATCCATCAGCACTCTTCCGTTTTGAAGAGCATGACGTGTATCTGCCGATGATGACGCTTGAAGAACTTGATAACCACAAGAAAGGCATGAGCGAAGTTGCTCGCAATGCTCGTACTGTTAGCCGCTCTCTTGACCAGCTAGTTGCTGATACGAGCGGCGTTCTAGAAGAAGGTATTCCACTTAATAAACTTGGCAATAAAGATGCTACGGGTAATCTTTACTTCCAAGTAGAGCTCAACAATATCAGCCTACCTGATGGTTTACCTACCGGCAAAGCTGACAACATGATTCTAGGTGTTGTCAGAGAGCTTCACCAAAGCCGTAAAGATCGCCAAGTTGTATTGGTATCAAAAGATATCAATATGCGCATCAAAGCACGTGCTCTAGGCCTTCCAGCAGAAGATTATTTCAATGACCAAGTTCTAGAAGATCGTGACTTGATGTATGCAGGTATTTTGCAATTACCTCATGATTTCTGGCCTAAGCATGGCAAGGATATGGAAAGCTGGAGCGATGCCAAATCTGGCACGATGTTCTACCGCGTTACTGGCCCTACTGTGATGCAAATGATGGTGAACCAGTTTGTCTATCAAGAAAACGCTGATGGTGGCACACCGTTCTACGCTCAAGTTCGTGAAGTACAGGGAAGAACCGCCCTACTACAAACACTCAAAGACTTTTCTCATCAAAAAAATAATGTGTGGAGTATTACGGCGCGTAATCGCGAACAAAACTTCGCCATGAATTTATTGATGAATCCTGAGATTGATTTTGTAACCTTACTAGGCCAAGCCGGTACAGGTAAAACCTTGCTAGCTTTAGCTGCTGCTCTTGAACAAGTGTTAGATAGCAAACGTTATAACGAAATCATCATTACACGCGCCACAGTTCCTGTCGGCGAAGATATTGGCTTCCTACCAGGTACTGAAGAAGAAAAGATGCAGCCATGGATGGGTGCATTTGATGACAACTTAGAAGTGCTTCACCGCAGTGAAGATGGTGCGGGCGAATGGGGGCGTGCAGCGACTCAAGAATTGATTCGTTCACGCATTAAAGTGAAAAGCATGAACTTCATGCGCGGCCGCACCTTTGTGAGCAAGTTTGTCATCATCGACGAAGCACAAAACTTAACACCTAAACAAATGAAAACCTTGGTCACCCGAGCAGGCCCTGGAACTAAGATTGTTTGCCTAGGTAACATTGCCCAAATTGATACCCCTTACCTCACTGAAGGCTCTTCTGGATTAACCTATGTCGTCGATCGATTCAAAGGATGGCGCCATAGCGGTCATGTTACTTTGGCCCGCGGAGAGCGTTCACGCCTGGCGGATCATGCAGCGGATGCTTTGTAATGCCAATCGGGTTGGATTCATCCAACCCTCTCTTCTCAAGATGCTTTATGCAGCTAAACGCCGCATTGGATTAACTATCCTCTGTGGCGTTTTATCTGCTTGTTCTGTTCTACCAAAATACTCATCTCTCCCTGACTTTGACAAAGATGTCAGCGCTGGACTAGAGGACTACTCCATTGCTGCCATTGGTTTAGTGGGCGTACCTTATCGCTATGGTGGCAATACACCCAAAGGTGGTTTTGACTGTAGCGGTCTGATTGGTTATGTTTACAAAAAGACTGGTGACATTCTTTTACCAAGAACCACTCAAGAGATGGGTAAGCTTGGTAAGTCCTTAGGTAATCAAACGCCTGCTCCTGGGGATCTAGTGTTTTTCAATACCCAAGGAGACCCCCACTCCCATGTAGGCATTTATGTTGGTAAAGGTCGCTTTGTTCATGCCCCATCACAAGGCGGAACAGTACGATTAGAAAAAATCACTGCATCCTATTGGGCTACTCGATACACCGAATCACGCAGAATCGTTGCTAGCAGAGAATAAAAAAGCCTGAATTAAATTCAGGCTTTTTATGGTTAAGCTACACAGCGACTTAAAGAATCTTTGTTCCAATCCACCAAGCACCTGCAGCCATCAATGCTGAGGCCGGTATTGTCAAAACCCAAGCCCAAACAATACTTCCGGCCAAACCCCAACGTACAGATGACATACGACGAGCAGAACCAACGCCCACAATAGCACCTGTAATCGTGTGTGTTGTAGAAACAGGAATGCCCAAAGCACCTGCCAAGAACAAGGTCATTGCGCCACCTGATTCAGCACAGAAACCACCGAATGGTTTTAATTTGGTAATTTTTTGACCCATGGTTTTCACAATACGCCAGCCACCAAATAAGGTTCCTAAACCAATAGCAATGTAGCAAGAAATAATCACCCACATTGGAGGAGATGCTTCACCTGCACTCACATAACCACCCGTGATCAACAACAACCAGATGATGCCGATCGTTTTTTGCGCATCATTACCACCATGACCCAAGCTATACATCGACGCTGATAGCAACTGGAAACGGCGGAACCAACGATCCACATGTGCTGGAGACATACGGAAACATAACCAAGAAAACAATAATGTTAGTAAGGAACCTAAGATAAAGCCCAACAAAGGCGATACAAAAATAAACACCACTGTTTTGATAAGACCTGAAGCCACTAAAGAGCCTGGTCCTGCCTTAGCCATACCCGCACCAACTAAACCACCAATCAGCGCATGTGAGGAACTCGATGGGATACCGCCCCACCAAGTAACAATATTCCACACCACTGCGCCCATCAAAGCGCCAAAAATAACCACGTGATCAACAATTGCTGGATCAATCGTCCCTTTGCCAACCGTGGATGCCACTTTGAGCTGGAAAATCATAATCGCAACAAAGTTAAAGATGGCCGCCATCGCCACAGCGTGATGTGGCTTTAGAACACCTGTTGAAACGACGGTTGCAATAGAATTCGCCGCATCATGAAAGCCATTCATAAAGTCAAATAGCAAGGCTAAGGCTATTAAAAACCCTACTACCCAAATACTCATCTCTACTGGTGTCATTACGCGTTTTCCAGAACGATGCCTTCAAGGATGTTAGCCACATCCTCACATTTATCAGTAATCGTCTCAAGCAATTCATAAACTGCTTTTAACTTTAACAAACGCTTGAAATCATTTTCATCACGGAATAGCTGTGAAATTGCAGCGCGCATCACACGGTCCGCATCAGATTCCAACATGTCAATTTCCGTGGAAATACGAAGAATATCTTTTGCATTCTTCATGTCGTGCAATTTACCAACTGCCGCACTCACACGCTCACAGCAAGCCACACAGATACGAGCCAACTCAACCGCCTCAGCTGTTACTTGTGTCACATCGTACAAATTAATAACTTCAGCCACGTCTTCCATCAAATCAAGAATGTCATCCATCGTGGTGATCAATTTATGAATTTCATCACGATCTAATGGGGTAATAAATGTCTTATGTAATAAATCGATGGTTTCATGCGTGATTTTGTCTGCTTTTTTCTCAGAAGACTGTATGGCACGAGAGTGCTCCGCCCCATTGGGCAAATCATTGATCAACTGATGAAGGTCTTGGGAACCTTGGACGCAAAGAGCTGCGTGTTGATTAAACAATTCGAAGAAATTCTCTTCTTTTGGCATGAAGCGACCGAGCATAAGTTTCCCTTAATGACATGACATAAAAGTGTCATCATTTTAGTCTAATAAACTATTTTTTTAGGGGAAAATTACTTAAAAAGGCTCGTAACCGCCAGATGACTGACCTGCCCCAAGGGCTAGGTTGTCAAACTTAGTAAATTGGCCTTGCCAGCTTAATTTCACTGTACCAATTGGGCCATTACGCTGTTTAGCGCAAATAATTTCTGCAATACCTTTATCGGTGGTTGTATCAGGGTGATAAACCTCATCACGATAAATAAAGAGAATCACGTCAGCATCTTGTTCAATAGCGCCAGATTCACGTAAATCAGACATGACTGGTCGCTTATTAGGTCGTTGCTCAAGACCACGGTTTAACTGAGATAAAGCAATTACTGGACACTGAAGTTCTTTTGCTAAGGACTTCAATGATCTTGATATTTCTGAAATTTCAGTAGCGCGGTTCTCACCGTTACCACCACTATTACCACTCATCAATTGCAAGTAGTCGACAACGATCAAACCTAATGTGCCACACTTACGCGCAATACGTCTGGCACGTGCGCGCAATTCCAAACTGCTCAGCGCACCTGTTTCATCAATCAGAATAGTTGTTTCATTTAAACGAGAAATAGCTTCTGTAATTTTTGGCCATTCATCATCTTGCAACTTACCGGTCCTCATACGTGACTGGTCAATGCGGCCAACAGAACCTAAGATACGAGAAGCTAATTGAGAAGCACCCATCTCCATGGAGAAAACTAAAACAGGAAGACCTTCTTTTAATGCGACATTTTCGGCGATATTCACTGAGAAAGCTGTGTTGTGTGTCACCACATAGTTATCAGTCACATAAGTCTTAGTTGGGTGACTGACAGAAATACACTGTGCTTGAGCGATTCGAGATGGTTCGATACTCTTAAACGTTAAGCGTCTTGTTCTATCCCAAGCACTTCTTAATCGTTCTTTCTTCTCAGGCAAGGTAAATACCTCCAATCCTGTTTCAAAAGACATATTTAAAACATAAGCCAATTGACCTTGCTTACGCTCACCGTTTGATACATAAGTCGTTGCTTTAGTAGCAATCGAGCAAAATGCACCCAACGATCTAGCTAAGGTTGCTACATCTTGAGCCAAGCGCGGACTAACCGTACAAAAACGAATCGAGCCCCACTTTTCAATCCAGCCATCTGTATCTAAAAGTCCTTGCAAAAGCGCTAATCTCGCTTTCTTATTAGCCTCTAAGTACTCAGCTGGAATATATTTGTCGTGGCTTCTAGTACCCAACAAACCTAAATGATTGATAGCGCTTCTAAAGGCATTAGGCACAACAGTTCGAGTGCCGTTGGCTGTGATTCGATCTTTCGATACCACACGCCAGTCATAAGCTCGAGCATGAACTAATTCCATCTCGTAGCCCATCAAAGCATTCATGCGTTCAACCATCTCTGGTGATTTTGTTGAGAATATCAGGCTGCTATGAGATAGCGCCAAAGTACCGTCTCCAAGCAAAGCACCTAGTACCCATGGATGAATCGGCAATTCGCGATCATGTCCGAAATCACCAGAAACGTTATCCACCCACAATCTATTCTTGTAACGAGCGCACGCCAACATCTCAATGAGACGTGTCGTATTAATCACTCGTGGCTCAGACCAATCGCGGTACATCACTCGCCATAGATGCTCTGCACAACACTCAGTCTCGCGACCATCAGAGAGCGTGACCTTAAAGATTTGTTTAAAGCCTTGAGGATAAATGCCGGTCACCAAAGATGGCTGACCATCAAATGAAGCCAATCGATCCCCAAGCTGCAAATCGCCCATGGCCTTCCAACCATCAGCAGTTTTAATTTGAGCATCTAAGGGCTGAGCCTTACCCATCGAGGGTCTGCCGGCCACAATAATCAAATCACCTTTTTGCAGACCACTGGTTTGTCGATCCAAATCAACGAAACCCGTTGAAACACCTGTTACATCACTAGAGCCTTGACGGTGGTACAACTCATCAATACGACTCACAACATCAGTTAGCAATGGTGCAATTTCAAAGTAATCAGTTTTGCCGCGACTACCTTCTTCACCAATGGCCAAAATACGAGACTCAGCTTCATCCAAAATAGTTTGGACTGAACGGCCTTCAGGAGTAAATGCTGTACCAGCAATGGTGTCCGACGTTTGAATCAAACGACGCAACACACTACGATCACGCACGATTTCAGCGTAACCACGAATATTAGATGCGCTAGGAGTAGATTGAGCTAAGGCATTTAGGTAATCAATACCAATCGCCTCACCACCACCCTGCGTCTTCATCGCCTCAGACACTGTAATAACGTCTGCAGGCATACCCTCACCAATTAATTTACCAACAACTCGATAAATCAATCCATGATCAGGGCGATAAAAATCTTTCTCAGTAATAACATCGCCAACCTTATCCCAGGCGTTGTTATCCAAAAGCAAACCGCCGAGCACCGATTGCTCGGCCTCGACGGAATGCGGAGGTACTTTTAAAGCTTGGACAGCGGAATCAGTCATAACCGATGATTCAATTAGTCGGTTATGAATTAAACCTGCTCACCAATAACTTGAACAGTAATATCAACTACAACATCAGTATGAAGTGCTACTGATAATGTATGGTCACCAACAATCTTCAATGGACCAGTTGGCATACGTACTGAAGCTTTCTCAACAGAGAAACCTTTAGCTTTCAATGCATCAGCAACATCATGGTTTGTTACTGAACCAAACAAGCGGCCATCAACACCAGCTTTTTGTCTGATTTCAACAGTTAAACCATTTAACTTAGCACCTACAGCTTGCGCTGCTGCCAATTTCTCAGCGGCCAATTTCTCTAACTCAGCACGTTTTGCTTCAAACTCAGCAATTGCTGTAGCAGTAGCACGACGAGCCATACGTTGAGGGATCAAAAAGTTACGAGCGAAACCGTCTTTAACGCGAACTACGTCGCCTAAGTTACCTAGGTTAGCTACTTTTTCTAAAAGAATAATTTGCATAATGACCTCTGATTATTTCTTGTGTTGGTCAGTGAAAGGCATCAACGCTAAAAAACGTGCGCGTTTGATCGCTGTTTCCAATTGACGTTGGTACAAAGCTTTAGTACCTGTTAAACGTGCAGGAGTAATCTTGCCGTTTTCGCCGATGAAGTCACGTAGTGTGTCTACATCTTTGTAATCGATTTGGTCAACGTTAGCTGCTGTGAAGCGGCAAAAACGTTTACGTTTGAACAATGGGTTTTGTGCTGGACGCTTGTTCTTGCGGTCATCACCTTTTTTTACAAATGCCATGATGTTTCCTTTTTACAATTCAATATGCGTAATATGAAAGACGAGTCGCTGACTGCGCAGGTTCTTATGAGTTAGAAATCCACTAAACCTAGCCACCTTCCCTAAATCCATCTGATTCAATTTTTCATATATTGAACCGATAGCAATCGCTGCGATACTCATTCTGACTTGCCTTGCACTACCTGCCTCTTGTACTTCACCACTATGTTCTAGTTGGCATTCGATGACGGGTAAACCTGCAGGGGTATATCGAAGAGCTTCTTTAGCGACCAGGGCGGCTGTTAGGATGAATTGATTCAACCCAAACCCGCTCAGTGCCTATTAGGCAGCAGGCGCCTCCGTTGCAGCTTGAGCTTTACGAGCCTCTTCGCGTTCAACTTGCTTCATCATGATTGAAGGCTCTGTTTCAGCTTTCTTAACCTTGATAACCAAGTGACGCAAAACAGCGTCGTTAAACTTGAAGCCATGCTCAAGTTCATCAAGCGTAGCTTGACCACACTCGATATTCATGCAAACGTAATGAGCTTTAGCAAGCTTGTCGATCATGTAAGCCATTTGACGACGGCCCCAATCTTCAACGCGGTGAACTTTGCCACCTTGAGTTGTAATAGTACTCTTGTACTTTTCAACCATGGCAGGTACTTGCTCGCTTTGGTCCGGGTGGACGATAAAAACGATTTCGTAATGACGCATTAATTACTCCTTATGGATAAAAGTCACCTGGGCGTCTCAATTAACCCTGTTTAAGCTAATTGACCAGTGTGACAAGGTGAAAAAACTACAGCCCTAGATTGTAGCAAAAATACTCTGCCAATCGTCTGTTTTCCTAGAATTTGCCTCCAAAATGGCTAATTGCAGAGCAATTCTAGCTTTAGGAGGGGATAAATCTCTGGCAGATAGCCAGTTTCTAGCACTGTCAGGCTCAGAAATCTCTGAAAAAACAGCTCCTGCACCGACTCTAGAAGACCGAACCACAGGAATACCTAATTCAGCAGCCTTAATGAGGGATTCCGCCAATACCCCATGAATACTACCCTGCCCTGTACCTGCGACCACAATACCATCCACATGTTCACTAACGAGCCAATCAACCACTCTCCCAGAAGCCCCCCCATGGCTGGTCACAATCTCGACCCAAGGCCAATGAGCTTGGCCTGGCAAACTTAAGTCAGCTTGCCGTTTATGAATCGGACCATCAATTTCATGGGCATTCACAACCAAAGCATCTAATGCATGGGTATGTTGTTTTGATAACTCTCTTGCCAAACAAAGCTTCCCAGCCATCACTGCCAAAATACCAAACTGCTCTGTTTGCTTAGCCTCTTTCGCCAAATATAGTGCAGCCCTAAGATTGGAAGGACCATCAGCATGATCGGCATTAGCGGGCAACATTGCCCCTGTCAAAATCACCGCTTTTTTGTAATGGCTAGCCAATTTACCCAAAGTGGCATGCAAAAAGATCCCTGTTTCTTCCATGGTATCCGTACCATGGGTGATCACGATGCCGCTAATATCTGGGCGGTCTAATCCGTCCTTTACCGCCCATCCTAGCTGAATCAGCAAGTTTTCAGACATATGACGACTATCAACATTAGCCACCTGAACAGCCTCAATCTCACCAAAATCCTCATCTAACTCAAGATCCTGAACCAAGCCAGATACTGGTAAAGATCCTGCTTTATAAGACATGGGTTTTGCTCGGTCCATCGCTAAACCAGCGATGGTTCCCCCCATACCTAACAGCAATAAATGTCCTGAATTCATGACGGCATTATCAATGGGTATTGCGTCTTGGGAAATTACTGTATAGAATCACAGCATGGATACAAACACAGCAAAACCTAAGCTAACAGCGAGACAAGAAGAGATTCTCGGGCTGATTTCTGATGCGATTGCACGCAGTGGCTTGCCACCTACGCGAGCAGAAATTGCGACGCGCTTAGGATTTGCTTCAGCAAATGCTGCTGAGGAACATTTACGTGCCCTCGCTCGCAAAGGTTATGTTGAGTTAACCCCAGGCACTTCACGTGGCATTAAGCTAGCAAAGCAACTATCCCTACCATTGCAATCACTACAACAACTAACCCTACCTCTCATTGGGCGTGTTGCTGCAGGCTCTCCTATTCTCGCAATCGAACATGTTGAAAAACAAGTACCTTGCGATCCATCCTTGTTTGATAAAGGTGCTGACTACTTATTAAAAGTTCGCGGCATGAGCATGAAGGATGCGGGCATTTTGGATGGTGATTATTTAGCGGTTAAGAAAACAGCGGAAGTGCGTAACGGTGAAATCGTTGTGGCACGCCTAGAGGATGAAGTAACCGTTAAACGTTGGTCACAAACCAAAGGTCCTCACGGCGTCAAAATTGAATTGATTGCTGAAAACCCAGACTTTAAAAATATCATCGTTGATCCACGACGCGATGAAATCACCATTGAAGGTTTAGCTGTTGGTCTTATCCGACCAGGTGGCTTATAAGCCACAACAGTTTTCTGATTAATAAATAGAGGCGTGACCTTCTGGTCGATTCTTAAAACGCTTATGTATCCAGTAATACTCTGGAACTCTTGGGCGAATAAGTTCTTCAAAGTATTGACTCATGCGTGCTGTATCAGCAATAGGGTCATCACTTGGGAAATTGGGCCACGGCTGCCCAATACGGCAGTCATAGCCAGAATCATCATCTCGCAAAGTAGTAACGATCGGACACACCTCTGCTCCAACTAATTTAGCCATCTTTGAAACAGCTAAGACGGTATTAGTTGGCACACCAAAAAAAGGAACAAATTCAGAATCTTTTCTACCTAAATCCATATCAGGTGATATGCAAACAAATGTGCCTCGGCGAATTTCTCTTAGTAACTCTCTACTATTTTTTTCTCTTAGGAACATTCTGGCGCCAAATCGCTCACGCCATTTTTTAATACGTGGCTCAAAGTAAGCATTGTTCATACCTGAATACAAAGTAATACCAGGCTTAGCATTTAAATGTTTCAAATAAAGAGAGGTGGCGATTAAACCCGCCTCAATGCCCACCATATGCATGCCTACATATAAACGTGGCTTACCATCAGTCACATCGACAGCAGATGTCACTGACACAAAATCAGTAATGGATTTTTCCGAACCTAACCAAAGGCGTCCACGCTCGGCAAAACTTCTACCTAATAAACGCCAATGTTGATGTGCAATACTCTGTCGCGCTAATACAGTTAAGCTAGGAAAGCATGCTTTCAAATTAGCATTGATCACTTTGACACGAGACTTTGCAAATGTTGGCACCACTGCAGCCAAAGCATAGCCCACTGCCACAGCCCACTTATAAGGCATGATGGCTAGCAACCATAGAAACCCATGGCTCAGAATGTTCAATAAAGTTTTCACTAGCCGAATTTTCTCATGAACTATCACCACCTTCTCCAAATACCCATACACCCTTCTAGATATTACTTTTGTTGATTTGCCAAATAGCCATAGCAGCCATTTTGGTAAGCATTATGATTTTCTTTCATCAGAAACCTTAAGCCTACGCAGAGTGGTTCTCAAGTCTGATGTCCTGAGTAAGTTAACTAACAGACAAACTAACTGAACATAAAGAAAAAGCCCCTTAAGCGATTAAGGGGCTTTTTTTATGTATCTGGGGTGGCTGATGGGGCTCGAACCCACGACAACAGGAATCACAATCCTGGACTCTACCAACTGAGCTACAGCCACCGTAGAGAAAAAGATTATACCTCGTCTACCTCATCTTGTTCAATATACATCCGCAACTCTTTATTAGCACTCTCAAAAAACGACCGGACATCTTGCTCAGTCTTAACTGACCCTAATAATCGGTAATCTGATAACTTCCTACGCCAATGCTTCGACCCGCCCTTACCATGGGCCAATCCCAAAATATGGCGAGTAATGGCTGCCATATGAAAATGCTCACCAGTCGCTTGGCAATGATGTAACCAACGCACACTCTGGTTAATTAACTCCTCAGTAATGCGGTTCCACTGCTCTACGCCAAAAAAGCTACCGAAAGCTTGGCCATCAGTTGCCAACATTTCATCCCAATCTAACATGATGCCCGGGGTATGGTAAGCCGCACGACCAATCATAAAACCATCAAAATCATTCCAATATCTAGCGATATCGCCATTATTTTCTAGACCACCATTCAGCAATACCTTTAAATGCGGGAAATGTTTTTGCGCATCTAACCGTAGCTGTTTTGCCATATCGTATTGAAGCGGTGGAATGGTTCTATTTTCTTTAGGAGATAAGCCTTTGAGAATAGCGTTTCTAGCGTGAATAGTTACCTGTGAAGCTCCGGCTTCTGCCACCTTACAAATGAAATCAAGCGTGAATTGGTAATCTTTTGCATGAGCCCTGACATCCATCTCATTTAGGCCAATACGATGCTTGACCGTAACAGGCATATCTACAGCATCGACCATCGATTTAACACAATCAGCTACCAATTGCGGCTCAGCCATCAAACAGGCTCCAAAGGATCCACGCTGAACTCGCTCAGAAGGACATCCACAATTCAAATCAACTTCATCATAACCCCATTTCATGGCTAACTTAGCTGATGTTGCTAAATCTGCTGGCTCACTACCCCCCAGTTGCAATACAACTGGATGTTGGATGTCATCAAAATCCAAATGGCGTGGCACATCACCATGTATCAATGCGCCCGTTGTCACCATCTCACTATAAAGAACTGTTTTTTTAGTTAAGCTTCGATGAAAGGTTCTGCACTGACGATCCGTCCAATCCATCATCGGCGCAACAGCTAAACGTTTTTGATTTTCTGACATATTTAGATTTTATAGATGAAGTGCTTGGTGACTAAAAAACTGATGTTGCATGTGAGTCACGGGGTCTTCAAAGGTTAGCTCTTTAGCGAGTAACTGAAGCGGTTTGGTGTAATCTTTATTAACCGTGACATGCGCTTGCAGCACTGGATAAATCTGATCATGTTCAATAGGCAAGCCTAAAGCACTCATGTGCACTCTCAACTGATGCTTTTTACCAGTTCCTAACTGTAAGCGATATATCGCCCAACTCTCTTTTACTTCTAATAAATCGATTGAACTATCTGAATTAGGATCACCTTCCACCTCATGCATTTGCATAAAATTATCGGACTCTTCGATTCTGCTGCAATGATGTATAGGAAATTTTAGATTGAGGTCTTCTCGATACGCTGCAATCGCTTCATATACTTTAGTAACCGCCTTCTCGCGAAATAAAGCTTGATATGCATTCCTATCTTCAGGTCTCTTGGAAAACGCCACCAAACCAGCTGTTTCTCGATCAATACGATGAATAGGACTGAGCGTATCAATCCCCGTTGATCTCTTTAGGCGAGTCAATAAAGTTTGCTCTATGTAATGACCGCCAGGTGTCACAGGCAAAAAGTGAGGCTTGTCAGCAATCAATAAATGATTGTCTTCGTAAATAATTTTTTCCTGAAAAGGAATCAACTCTTCAAAGGCAAGTCTCTTAAAGTAATAAACAAAATGTCCACCCTCATATGGAGCCCTTATATCAAGCGCCACCCCTTCATCATTAGATATCAAACCATCATGGAAGCGTAAGACCCACTCATCTTTAGAAATCAATGGGAATTGGTGCACTAAAAAATCTAATAAAAGCGCAAACCTCTCCTCTTGCTGAGGTAAAAAAACCTTACTAGGAGAGATACCTGATGGAGTTTGCATGAATGAGATTCCAGTTACAACAAAGCCGCAAATTTTGCGGCTTTGTTATTTGCTTAACTTAAAAAATTAAGCGGCTGAGTCACGGCTAGCTTTCTTACGCTCATGCTCTTTCAAGTGACGCTTACGGATACGAATGCTCTTAGGCGTTACCTCAACCAATTCATCTTCAGCAATAAACTCTACGGCGTATTCCAAAGACATTTGGATCGCCGGAACCAAGCGCACCGCTTCATCAGTACCTGAAGCACGCACGTTGGTTAGTTGCTTACCTTTAATTGGGTTAACGATCAAATCGTTATCACGGCTATGAATACCAATCACCATACCTTCGTATAACGCATCACCAGGAACCACGAACATACGTCCACGATCCTGTAGTTTCCATAAAGCATAGGCAACAGCTTCACCATCGTCTTGTGAAATCAACACGCCGTTATGACGCTCACCAACCATACCTTCTTTGATTGGACCATAAGCATCAAATGTGTGGCTCATCAATCCAGTACCACGAGTCATGGTCAAGAAGTCACCTTGGAAACCAATCAAACCACGAGCAGGGATTCTGTACTCAAGACGTGTGCGGCCCTTACCGTCAGAAACCATGTCTTGCAATTCACCTTTACGTTTACCCAACTCTTCCATCACTGAACCTTGAGTTGTGTCTTCAACGTCAACAGTCAAATTCTCGAACGGCTCCATCTTCACGCCATTTTCCTCGTGGAAAACTACGCGTGGACGTGAAACAGCTAACTCATAACCCTCACGACGCATATTCTCAATCAAAATCGTTAAGTGCAATTCACCACGACCTGACACTTCGAAAATAGTATCGTCATCTGTATCGCTAACACGTAGCGCCATATTAGATTTCAATTCGCGATGCAAACGATCACGAATCTGACGGCTTGTAATGAACTTACCTTCACGACCAGCCAACGGGCTTGTATTAACCATGAAGTTCATGGTTAAAGTTGGCTCATCAACTTTCAACATTGGTAATGGCTCAACCTTATCAGTTGAGCAAACTGTTGTACCAATCGCTAAATCTTCAATACCGTTAATCAAGACGATGTCGCCAGAAGCAGCTTGATCTACCTGAACACGCTCCAAACCTTGGAATTTCAATACTTGGTTAACACGGCCATTGAAAGGTGTACCTTCTGGTCCATTTTGACAAATAACGTTCTGACCAGCTTTAACAGTTCCACGGCTAATACGGCCTACACCGATCTTACCGACGTAGCTGTTGTAGTCAATTGATGAAATTTGGAACTGCAAAGGACCGTCTGGGTCTTCATCACGAATCGGCACATACTTCAATACTGTTTCAAACAATGGAGCCATTGTGCCTTCACGCACATCAGGCGTTAAACCAGCATAACCACTCAAACCAGATGCGTAAACAACTGGGAAGTCCAACTGCTCTTCTGTTGCGCCCAACTTATCAAATAATTCAAAAGTTGCATTCACAACATAATCAATACGTGCACCAGGACGGTCTACTTTGTTAACAACCACAATCGGTTTCAAACCAAGAGCTAAAGCTTTCTTAGTCACAAAGCGAGTTTGTGGCATTGGACCTTCTACGGCATCCACTAACAACAAAACGCCATCAACCATCGATAGAACACGTTCAACTTCACCACCGAAGTCCGCGTGACCTGGGGTGTCAACGATGTTGATATGAGTACCTTCATACTCAACTGCACAGTTTTTAGACAAAATAGTGATGCCACGTTCTTTTTCAATGTCATTCGAGTCCATCACACGCTCAGCAACCTGTTGGTTGTCACGGAATGTGCCGGACTGACGCAATAATTGGTCAACCAATGTTGTCTTACCGTGGTCAACGTGGGCAATGATGGCGATATTTCTTAAAGCGCGGATATTACTCATGGTTCTGCTTTCACTTATATTAATTTGTTAATTCGTTACAACAACAGCTTGGGCAATCAAACGACGAGGATGTAATACGCCCTTACGCCAATCTGCAGTACCCATAAAATTACATGACTCAACTGAGCCACGATAAATTCTCATTAACTCTTCTTCACTACCTAACTTCTTCACTGGTACACGCTGTCCCAAACGCAAGCGATCTGCTTCTTCATCAGAAAGCTCCAAGGGATTTAGCTCTTGAACCAATGCATCTACTGGTAACAAATAATTAGCTTGTTCATTTGCATTATTTGCCACTTCTTTAACCTTCTCCAAAGTAACACCTTTGGCCAAAGTTAAATGTCCTACTTGTTCGCGTCGCAACCCAATCAAATGGGCACCAACACCTAAATGTTCCCCAATGTCCTCAGCCAGCGTTCTGACATAAGTACCTTTACTACAAGCCACTTCCAATGTTGCAACCGGCCACTCAACAGATACCCACTTCAATGAGTAAATAGTGACTGGGCGAGCAACCCTTTCCAATGTTTCACCAGCCCTAGCATATTCATACAAAGGCTTACCATCACGCTTTAATGCTGAGTACATCGGTGGTACTTGTTCAATATCACCTGTGAACTTAGCAGCTGCCTCTAACAACTTATTCTGCAAAAGTTCTGTGTCACTCACATTAAAACTTGGTAAACGCGTCTCAAGCACTTCACCTTCCGCATCACCCGTTGTTGTTCTTTCACCAAACTTAATCGTTGCCAAATAAGTTTTGTCTGCATCTAATAAATCTTGCGAATACTTCGTCGCCTCACCCAAACAAACTGGCAGCAAACCAGTTGCCATAGGATCTAATGTTCCTGTATGCCCTGCTTTGTCAGCCCCAAAACATCGTTTAACAATTGTTACTGCTGTTTGAGAGCTAATACCTTCTGGCTTATCCAGCAGCACCACCCCATGAATCACTTGGGGCATCACTTAAGCCTTATCACTATCTTTAAGCGCTTGATCAATCAAACGAGACATCTCAACTCCACGCGCTACAGATTCATCATGATGAAAATGCAAGGTCGGTACTGTGTGGATATGCAAACGCTTAAATAATAATGAATGCAAATAACCTGCTTTTTCACGTAGCACTGCTAACGCGTACTCAGGCTCAGCGCCTAAGACCGTAAAAAACACTTTGGCATGAGCCATATCAGTAGTTAACTCAACAGCCTGCAAAGTAATCAACCCAGCTTTAGGGTCACGCACCTCACGTGGAATCAGCTCAGCCAAATCTCTTTGGATTTGGTCCGCTACACGTTGGTTGCGATGATTCTTTACAGGCATGGAGCACTTCCTAATTAAAGCGTTCTTGCTACTTCAGTAACTTCGAAAATCTCTAATTGATCGCCAACTTCGATGTCGTTGTAGTTTTTGAGAGATAAACCGCACTCAAAACCACCTTTAACTTCTTTTACGTCATCTTTATAGCGCTTCAATGAGTCAAGTTCACCAGTCCACACCACAACGTTGTTACGCAATAGGCGTGCACGTGAAGTACGTTTAACGATGCCTTCTAGCACCATACAACCAGCAATTGAACCAACTTTAGAAACTTGGATAACCTGACGAATCTCAACTAGGCCTGTGACTTCCTCTTTCTTCTCTGGAGTCAACATACCGCTCATCGCAGCCTTCACTTCATCTACAGCGTCATAAATAATGTTGTAGTAACGAATATCTACGCCGTTAGCTTCAGCCAACTTACGAGCTTGAGCATCTGCACGAGAGTTAAAGCCAATCACAACCGCTTTAGATGCAACAGCTAAGTTAATATCAGTTTCACTAATACCACCAACAGCAGCATGAACAATTTGAACTTTAACTTCAGGTGTTGATAGTTTTTGCAATGACTGAGATAGAGCTTCTTGAGAACCTTGAACGTCAGCTTTAATAATGATTGGCAAGTATCTAGCTTCAACACTACCTTCGCCCATGCTTTCAAACATAGTTTCAAGTTTCACAGCTTGCTGCTTCGCCAACTTCACATCACGGAACTTGCCTTGACGGAACAAAGCAATCTCACGAGCTTTACGCTCATCTGCTACAGCAATCACTTCTTCACCTGCTGCAGGCACCTCAGATAAACCTTGGATCTCAACAGGGATAGAAGGTCCAGCTTCCTGACATGGTTTGCCGTTCTCATCTAACATGGCACGAACACGGCCAAATGAAGAACCAGCCAAAATCATATCGCCACGTTTTAAAGTGCCAGACTGCACAAGAATCGTCGCTACTGGACCCTTACCTTTATCTAGACGAGCTTCGATAACCAAACCTTTTGCCGCTGCATCTTTTGGAGCTTTCAATTCAAGCACTTCAGCTTGCAACAAAACGTTTTCTAGCAACTCATCAATACCTGTACCGGCCTTAGCAGAAACTGGAATAAATGGTGAATCGCCACCGTACTCTTCAGGAACAACGCTTTCAGCAATTAACTCCTGCTTTACTCGATCAGGATTTGCTTCAGGCTTATCAATCTTGTTAATTGCTACAACTAAAGGAACGCCAGCAGCTTTCGCATGAGCAATCGCTTCTTTAGTCTGAGGCATCACACCATCATCTGCAGCCACAACCAAAATAACAATGTCAGTAGCCTGAGCACCACGCGCACGCATCGCTGTAAACGCCTCGTGACCCGGCGTATCTAGGAAAGTAATCATGCCGCGTGGCGTCTCAACGTGGTAAGCACCAATATGTTGAGTAATGCCACCCGCTTCACCAGAAGCTACCTTAGCGCGACGAATTGAATCTAATAAAGATGTTTTACCGTGGTCAACGTGACCCATCACTGTCACAACAGGAGGTCTTGTTAACAACTCAGCATCATGAGCATCCGTTGTCAAATCTAAATCAGGATCATCTAACTTAGCAGCAAACGCTTTATGCCCCATCTCTTCAACAATGATCATAGCTGTATCTTGATCAAGCACTTGGTTGATCGTAACCATCTGCCCCATACCCATGAGCAACTTAATCACTTCAGCAGCTTTTACAGACATCTTATGTGCCAACTCAGAAACAGTAATCGTTTCTGGCACATGCACATCTCTTACTACTGGCTCAGTAGGTGCAACGAAATTTGTTTGTACTTCAGCAGCAGGTTGCTGTTGATTTTTCTTGCGACCACCACCAGCACGCCAATTACCAGCTCCGCCAGTTGTATCTCCACGAGTCTTAAGACCACCCGGACGTTTCTTGCCATCTTCTTGCCATGTTGACGAAGACTCAGACGACTTAATTGTTTTAGCACCTGGTTTTGCAACAGCCGCTTTATCTTTCTTCTTGTCATCAGCAGTTTCTGTCTTAACAGGCTTATGCAAGGTACCTTTTTTCTCTTCTTCAGCAGGCTTTGGTGCTTTAAGAACACGCGCAGGCGCATTCATCATTTCACGTATAGCTAATGCTTCTGCTTCTGCTTTAGCGCGACGAACACGAATTAACTCCAACTCATCATCACGTGCTTTGGCCGCAGCAGCTGCAGCTGCTGCCTCTGCCACTTTTTGTTTCTCAGCCACATCTGCTTTAGCCTGAACGTCTTCAACCGTATCTTTAACTTCAGACTTAGCGGCTTGCTCAGCCTTCACTTTTGCCGCTGCTTTCTCAGCCTTCTCAGCTTTTTCAGCCTCTTCGCGAGCGCGGCGCTCCATCTCAGCCTTCATATCAGCTTCTTGACGTGCCAACAACTCAGCTTGTCTCTTTGCCTCAGCCTCACGCTTTGCTAACTCAGCATCATCCAACACCGGTTTAACTGGCGCTGATGGCTCTTCAATAACAACTTCCTGAACCACAGGTGCTGCTACTTCTTCAGCTGATTCATCACGTTTCACAAGCACGCGCTTTTTACGTACCTCCACTTGGACTGTGCGAGTTTTACCTGCAGAGTCCGCTTGACGAATCTCTGTTGTCTCACGCTTAGTCAAGGTGATTTTCTTACGCGCACCAGCTTCTGCTGTGCCATGAGCTGCCTGCAAATGCTCAAGCAATTTTGTTTTATCTTTTTCAGTCAACGTATCTTCTGCTGTCTCTTTTTTAATACCGGCAGCCTGAAGCTGTCCCAACAGTTCTACTGTGGAACGCTTCAGTTCTTTTGCCAAATCTTCTACGGTCGTGGTCGCCATGCGAACCCCTTATGAATCAGTTAAACCAGTGTGCGCGAGCTTTCATGATGAGAGCTTTTGCGTCTTCTTCGTTGATGCCAGTCATTTCAATTAACTCATCAACAGCCAATTCCGCCAAATCGTCACGAGTATGAACATTACCTTCTGCTAATTTAGTCATTAGGGTTGTTGTCATACCATCTAAGCTACGCAAATCTTGCGAAACTTCCTCTACAAGCTCTTCTTTTGCCAACTCCATCGTCAACAAAGAATCACGAGCACGAGTACGCAACTCATTCACTGTGTCTTCATCAAATGCGTCAATTTCAAGCATTTCTGATAACGGCACATACGCAACTTCTTCTAAGCTATTGAAGCCTTCTTCAATCAAGATATCAGCCACTTCTTGGTCCACATCCAACTTATCCATGAACAAAGCGCGAACTTTTTCTGACTCTTCTTCAGTTTTCTGCGCAGACTCTTCTGGAGTCATGATGTTGATATGCCAGCCAGTTAACTCACTTGCTAGACGAACGTTTTGACCGCTACGGCCAATCGCAATCGCCAAGTTTTCTTCATCAACCACTACATCCATCGCATGCTTTTCTTCGTCAACCACAATTGACTGAACTTGCGCTGGCGCTAACGCACCAATCACAAACTGCGCTGGATCTTCAGACCACAAAACGATATCAACCGCTTCGCCAGCCACTTCGTTACGAACAGCTGTTACACGTGTACCACGTACACCCACGCAAGTACCAATTGGGTCAATACGCTTATCGTGAGCTACGACAGCAATCTTTGCACGAATACCAGGATCACGGGCAGCACCCTTAATCTCTAATAGACCTTGCTCAATCTCAGGCACTTCATTCTCAAACAACTTAATTAAAAATTGTGGGGCAGTACGAGACAATTCAATTTGTGGACCACGCGCTTCACGATCTACCTTGACGATAAAACCACGCACACGGTCACCGCTACGTAAATTTTCTTTAGGGATCATTTGATCACGACGTAACAACGCTTCAACACGGCCTGATTCAACAATCAACCCATTTTTGTCTGCACGCTTAACGGTACCTGTCATCACGTTTTCGCCACGCTCAAGGTAGTCATTCAAAATTTGTTCGCGCTCTGCGTCACGGATACGCTGCAAAATGACTTGCTTCGCTGTTTGCGCACCAATACGGCCAAAGGCAATTGATTCAACCTGCTCTTCGATGTAGTCACCTACCTCAATATCAGGGATCTGCTCTTTTGCTTCAAAAGAAAGAATTTCCTTATCTGGCTCTTGCAAGCCAGCTTCATCAGGAACCACTAACCAACGACGATAAGTTTCGTATTCACCGCTATCGCGATCAATGGCGACACGCATATCTACATCTTCTTCATAGCGTTTCTTGCTAGCAGAGGCCAAGGCCATCTCCAAAGCTTCAAAAACGATATCTCTATCTACGTTCTTTTCGCGTGCTAATGCGTCAGCTAGCATGAGGACTTCACGACTCATGATTTTCTTCCTTTGAAATCAACGACAGGGACTAACCTAGTTTTTTCAACTTCGGCTAGAGTAAATTCAAGCATGGCTTTATTGCCATCTGATGCTTCAAATAACAAACCTAGTTTGGCATCTACAGAATCAGCATCACCGCTTACCAATCCTTGCAAAACACCCACATAATTCTTTCTGCCAGCTAGAGCGACACGCAACTTAACATTCGCCTCCAAACCCGCAAAGCGGATATGGTCAGCAACTGTCTTAACGGGTCGATCTAAACCTGGTGAAGAAATCTCTAATCGCTCATAGTTAACGCCATCTACAGGCAAGCTGTAGTTCAAATGACGGCTAACTTTTTCACAATCCGTAATATCAATCGGGCGCGAATAATCAATATTTTCAATCGTGACGCGCAATAAACCACGGCCCTCACGCTCGATATCCACGAGTGTGTAACCTAGGCCTTTCAATGCATCAGCAATTAAAACTTGTTCGTTTGCCATAAAGCTTTACGTTTAATTTCACCAAAAAAAAATGGGCATAGAGCCCATATTCCTAAACAAAAAGAACATGCCCGACTTACGTTGAACGCAACTTTGGCCGGAACTACTAAAGACTTGAATTATATAGGAAGTTGATATAGCTGCCAAGGGATTCCCCCTAGGGAATCCCTGTTTTAATCAGCTTTTTGTAAACTTTTTGCCAAATTTGGCGCCTGGCTTACCACTCTGACCCCGATTTTTAGGTGCGCCAGATCGATGAGCCCCTTGTCCAGGGCCTTTTTTGCCAAATTTTTGACCGGAACGAGGTTTATCAGCACCCGAACCAAACCCACTGCCATGGTGAACTCCGGCCTGGCTATCCTCGTCAAATCGACGACCACCAGCATTTCCACCATTATTAGCATGGCGCCCCTGATGCGGGCGACCACCTTGAGTAGAACGATGAGCTTTACCCTTGTGTTTTGAACTACCCCGCTCGTCACCATGACCTTGGGTAAAACTGCGGTTAGAGGCTTGTCTTAACGCATCTTTTGAACCCCAGTAAGACACAGAAGTCTGCATCGGATCAGGCTGTCCACCGCCTGACTCAGCACGATGTCCACGGCCATCTCTAGGATCTCGCCTTGGCTTATCTCCCATACCTTGAGGAACCTTCAGGCCAGCCATCTTCATTAACTGCACGATTTGATCTGATGGAACCTCTTCCCAACGACCTCGACGCAATCTTGGAGGCAAGACAAATAAACCATAACGTGTACGAATTAAGCGTGAAACCACATGGCCCACAGCCTCAAACATGCGGCGTACCTCACGGTTACGCCCCTCCGTCAAAGCTACGTGATACCAACGGTTAGCACCTTCGCCACCACCTGCAATCAATCTTAAAAATTTAGCAACGCCATCATCTAACTGAACACCAGTCTTTAATTGCTTTTCTTGCTCAGGTTCTAACTCACCCAAAATACGCGCAGCGTACTCACGCTCTACGCCATAACGGGGGTGCATTAAGCGATTAGCTAATTCACCAGAGGTTGTAAACAACAACAAACCTTCTGTATTGAAATCCAAACGACCAACAGCAATCCATCGACCTTGCTTAGCCTTAGGTAAACGATCAAATACGGTTGGTCTGCCCTCGGGGTCTGATTGACTCACAATCTCACCGGCAGGTTTGTGATACATGATCACGCGAGGCGGTTTCGTGGCGATCTTACGATGCACCATCTTGCCATTAATACGCACCTGATCTGTTGGCCCCACACGTTGACCAATATGAGCAGGCATACCATTCACAGACACACGCCCCTGAATGATCAAATCTTCCATATCGCGGCGTGACCCCATCCCTGCATCAGCTAAAACCTTGTGCAACTTAACGGTGTCTTCATCAAAATCTGCCTCATCCATGTCGTCCAAATCAGACCACACTTCATCACGCAAACTTAAGGGCAATTCATCAACACTTGAGAACTGCAAAGTTGGCATAGCCTCTTCTTCAGCAGCCGACTCTTTTTCAGATCCTTCTTCAGCATGCTCACGATCTTCCGCAGCAATTTCTGCCAATGTCTGAGCAACCATTTCATGAGTCACTTCAGGTTCAGCTTCAGGCGCATCCAAAGCGGCATCAAACTCACCAGATACAACTGATGCAAATAAAGCCTGACTTTCTTCTGCCAAAGGATTCGCTTTAGGTGTTTGTTGGTGACGCTGAGCACGCTCTGCTCTATCGTGGCGCTGATGTCTAGGACCACGTCGCTCTTGACGTTGTTTCTGACCATCTTCACTAGCCACTTGCTCACCCTCATCACTTGCGGCTACAGGTTCAGTGTTTTCTCCTGATTGATCATCAGTAGCCTCTGCGCTTTGTTTTCCCCGGGGCTTACCACGACCCTTGTTATAGGGTCCACGACCAAAACGTTTCGGTTTACGCTCACCGCCTTCTGGACCAGCGGTGCCAGTCGATTCACTAGCGCCTTCAGATGCAGTTGCTGATGAAGGCTTATCAGATTCAAATTCAGGTGTAGTCATTAGGCTTTATCGTTATTGTTATTGTCTGACTCACCATCAACTGGCTCGGACACATCTTGAACTGTTGCATCGGAAGTTTCTGAAACCTCTACGATAACTGCTTCCTCTGCTACTGTAGCTTCCACATCTATGACTTGAGCTGCTTCACCCTCAAACTCCATCACTCGTTGAGCAACAGACTCAGCTTGAGCTTCGGCACTTTCTAAAACTGGTAAATCTTGCAAAGTTGTTAATGAAAGATCATCTAAGAAATCGCGTGTCGTCGCATACAAACCTGGGCGCCCCACCGTCTCTTTATGTCCCACTACCTCAACCCAACCACGATCTTCTAACTGTTTAATCACATTAGAACTAACCGTTACACCTCTAATCTCTTCAATTTCGCCACGCGTTACCGGTTGTCTATAAGCAATAATGGCCAAAGTTTCCATCACAGCTCTTGAGTATCTAGGTGGTTTCTCAGGAGTTAAACGATCTAGGAACTCACGCATACTTAAACGACTTTGGAAACGCCAGCCTGTTGCCAATGCGATTAATTCCATACCCTTTTCAGACCAATCCGCCTGAATTTCAGTTAAAGCATTTTTAATGTCTTCGGCAGGCACTTCTTCCACAAATAAACGACCTAAGTCATTAATGGTCATAGGCTCAGCTGCACATAAGAGTGCAGTTTCAAGCACCAGCTTGAGCTGTTCAGGATTCATAAATTTAAAAAGGGAAAATATTTATATTAGGGTTAAGGATGACCGGCACATAGACACCGGACATATTCTTATTAACCGACTAGTTCCGTATTGTAATTCAAAGTTCAGGCAATGCAAAAACCGCCTTTTAAAAGAACATCTGGCAAGGTTAAGGCTCGATAAAGGCCAAATAACCCGGTAGAAAACATCAAAATTGCTACTAAATAGCGAACCCAAAGCAAATGCCCCCATCCGGCCAAGCGGGCAGAAAAACCTGAAATTAGCAATAAATTAGGCAAAGTACCCAAACCAAAAGCTAACATCAATAAAGCTCCTGACAATGGGTCACCCGATAAGAATGCCAAGGGCAACACACTATAAATAAGGCCACAAGGAACCAAACCCCAAATAACCCCACCCCACCAACGAGCTTGGCGGTGATGGCCAGTAACAACCTTATTAGCTAATTGAGCCCATAAATGGGCTGTTTTCTCGTTAACCCAAGCTTCCCAAGAACTAATTTGCCCCTTAGATTGCCTCAAGATACGATAACCCTGCAGCAGAAAAATGCCAGAGGCCAAGGCAAAAAGAATCCTTTGCACAGGCAAGAAATCCTGCTGCCAAATAGGAAATCCCAATAAACCAGCCAATGCACCTAATGAGACATAGGTACTCAGACGTCCCATATGCATGATGAGCTGTTCAGACAGCAAATTTGTTCGACTCACTTGTCGCAAAGGAATGTATGGCTCGGCTTGAGTGGGTGCCACATTCTTTTCAATGGCAGCAGCAATCCCGCCACACATCAAGGCGCAATGCCAGCCGCTCACTAAAGCGCCTAGAAAAACGGTCAAAAACAAAGTACTTGTGACCATGATTAGTTATATTCTTTAATTATAAATGTCACAAAATAGCTATAGAATAACGATTAATATTAGCCCTGAAGTTGATTTAAACCAAAAAGTCGAATGAATCATATACCCACAACAGATAAATCCAATAAATGCTCAACCTGCGTGCTTGGGTCGTTCTGTCTACCAGTGGGGCTAAGCCAAGATGATGTCAACAAAGTTGATACCTTGGTGACTGAAAGAGTTCGTCTCAAAAAAGGTGAATCACTTTATAGGCAAGGCGACCCTCTCACTGCTGTATATGGCATCAAATTTGGCACATTAAAAACTGAATACGCCTTACAAGATGGTCGCGAACAAATTACTGGCTTTCATTTGCCAGGTGAGATGTTAGGACTAGATGGCATCGGTGAAAATCATTACCAATCTAATGCGATCGCATTGGAAGACAGCGAAGCTTGTGTGGTGCGTTTTTCTGATTTTGAAAATCTAGCCAGACAAATCCCTT
>Ga0228702_1000186_pt1 | contig 53290 bp, 55 predicted proteins | sample McNCre217_Aug_MG_2_FD_178018 | JGI IMG/M metagenome (GOLD analysis project Ga0228702, IMG submission 178018) | Freshwater microbial communities from McNutts Creek, Athens, Georgia, United States - 20-17_Aug_MG | ecosystem: Environmental > Aquatic > Freshwater > Creek | place: USA: Georgia...
CTGCTTCAGGTCGCCTTCGAAGTCGATCTTTGCGATGGTGTAGATTTCCTTGGCCTTCAGTGCTGCAAGGGCCTGGTCGTTTCCACCTAGCTCTACAACGCAGCTCTTGTTTAGAGCCTTGCCAGCAGCCTTTAGCGAGTTAACCGCACCGATGCCACCCTCATCGCTGAAGGTAAGGAAGCTCTGAGCCTTAGGGTGTGCCTGAAGCGAAGAAGCTACCGAGGTCTGAGCGGTTGCTAGGTCCTGACCAGGAACGGTTGCTACAAGCTTGATGCTCTTGTGAACCTTCTTGGCGTAGGCCTTGAATGCCTTGGTTGCCGAGGTGTAGTAGGCAAGCTCGCCCGAGTTACCGGCAGCACCCTGGATGTAAACAGCCTGAGTCTGCTTGCGGGTGACCATGCACTTAGCAAGTGCGGTGCCAAGTGCAGTACCGAACTTGTTGTAGTTCATAGCCGACATAGCGATGCCCTTGATTGGACCCGATACACCGAAGTCTGCTGGGGTTGCGTTTACAACCATTGGCACGTTGCTGCTGCTTGCAAGCATTACAGCCGACTTGAGTGCAGCTGCGTTGGTGGTGATTGCCCAGAGGCCGTTTACCTGCTTGTTGGTGATCCAAGCGGTGATCTGCTGGTTGGCAACGCTGGCGTCGAAGTTAGGGTCGGTCATTACGGTGGTAGCGCCCTGAGCGCCTGCGTAGCCCTGGAATCCGCCCCAGATGCCGGCCATAGCTGGAATCTGCATGCTGATTGGGTTGAAGCCAAGAACTGGCTTGTCTGCTGCCGAGGCAGCGGTTGCGGTGGTGGTGCCAATGGCCAGCGCCAAAACGCTTGCTACTGCCACAACGCGAGAGATGTGCTTCACGAAATACTCCTTTATAGATGACACCTTTGCGGAGTTTGGACTGCTCTGTCCGGTTCCGGTGTCATGCGCAAAATGGTTACAAATGCAACGGTAACTACTGCCTAGAAAAGCACAACATAACCCCACGCAATGATAGGCATTTAGGGCAAGTTATCGGTTTGTTACATTAGCCACATTAAGCGGCAATTCCCCGAGAATACGGGGTTTTGAGGCTAACCCTGGAAGGTGCGAACGTCGAGGATCTTTACCTCGATGGCCTTTCCGTTTGGCGCGAAGAACGACACGGTCTCACCGATCTTCTTGCCCATGATTGCGGCACCCATCGGGCTGGTTGGCGAATACACGGTGATGTCGCTTCCCTCACCGATTTCGGCGGAGCCCAGCAAGAACTCAGACTCCTCGCCGCGAAGCAAAACCTTGACCACAACACCCTGCTCAACAACACCGTGAGACTCAGGGGTCTCGCCAACCTCGGTGGTGGCAAGGATGGTGCTGATGCGGTCGATTCGAGCCTCGATGAGCCCCTGCTCGTCCTTGGCCGCGTGGTAACCACCGTTTTCCTTAAGGTCGCCCTCTTCGCGAGCAGCCTGGATGCGCTTGGCGATGTCATCGCGCGCGACGGTCATTAGGTATTCCAGCTCTTCGGCTAGGCGGTCGTAGGCAGCCTGAGTAATCCAGGTCTGTGCTTCTGTCGACACGGTGTCTCCCCATTTAAATCAAGAGCCCAACCGCTTTGGGCTGGGCAAGTCATTGAAAATTAGTTTACTTTACGGCGCAGCGCTCCACCACACCGTCCACAGCCGGTTGCACTGTGTTGATGCGGATTTGCATAGTGGTCGCCCCGTTTTTGGGCACATAAATTTGCCTGGATCCCACCGATGATTGGTTCTCGGTGACCGCACTAACCTGACAGCTGGCTGCCTTGTCGGTGGGCTTATCGATGGTCACGGTCATGGTCACTTCGGTGTTTGAGATGGCGTGGAAGCCAGACACGCTTCCGCTGGCGCTGGCTTTCTTGAAGAACGCGGCCCAGCCAATCCAAGCCAGGAGTGCAACCAAAAGCACCGAACCGGCAACCATCACAATGCGGCGCTGGCGGTTGGCGCGCTTCTTTAGCCCGTAGCGGGCCTCCATCAGGGTGTTGGTCACCATTAAAGATTAGGCTTATTGCATGAATCTTGCGCTGATGCTGCTTGCGGGCGACCCGCTCAACCCAAACCCAACCACCTCGGCAGACCCTGCAAATACCTTTTACAGTCCTGGTCTGATTGGTTTCTTGGGAACCTTCATTCTTGTTATCGGTGCTGTGGCACTGATCTTCGACCTGGTTCGTCGCATTCGTCGCGTCAACTACCGCGCCCAGATTCAGGAGCGCTTGGCTGCCGAGCAGGCCGAGACTAAGCCGGCATCGGAGGGGCGTAAGCGTCCCGCCCCACCGGCCAAGCCAAAGCGCGAGTAGTCTGCTAATAAGCAACTAAAGGGGAACACCATGACTTTTGCACAGGCAATCACTTCCTACTGGAAGAACTACGTGGTTTTCAATGGCCGCTCTCGTCGAAGTGCCTACTGGTACTCGGTGCTTTTCACCGCGCTAATCAGTATGGCCATTGGCATTGCGTTCCCCGGTCACACCGTTGACAACGTTCGTCAGCAGAGTGTCATTTCAGACCTCTGGAGCCTGGCAACCTTCCTGCCTAGCCTGGCAGTTGGCGTGCGTCGTTTGCACGATGTTGGTCGCTCTGGCTGGTACCTGTGCTGGGCGCTGCTGCCCATCGTTGGCTGGATCTTTTTGATTGTGGCCCTTGCCAAAGACGGCGACAAAGAGGCCAACAAGTATGGTCAGCCGGTTACTGGCGATTCGGCTAGCTCAAAGGGTACTGGCGGCACCCAAGACTACTAAGCCGGCGGATTGGCAACTAACTGTGGTTAGTTGGCGGGCCGGTTCCTAAGCAGGATTGCCGAACGAACCCAGCGCTGGGTGCAGGCAGATCAGCAGGATGCCCACCCAGTGGCATAGGAAGGCCACAACGGTGAAGGCGTGGAAAACCTCGTGGAAGCCAAAGTGCTGCTTCGATGGGTTGGGCCACTTGAAGCCGTAGGCACCCGCTCCAATCGAGTAGCACAGGCCACCAGCCAAAATCAGAACCATCATCGGTGCATTTGCAGCCATGAAGTCGGCCACAAATGCCAGCGCCACCCAGCCCATGCCAAGGTAAATGGGCACGTACAGCCAGCGCGGGGCGGTAATCCAAAACACTCGGAAACCGATGCCAAGAAGCGTCATGCCCCAGATGATTGCCATCAGCACAATCGCCTTAGATTGGGGGAGTGCCAGCCAGGTGATAGGCGTGTACGAACCTGCAATCAGCAGGAAGATGTTGGCGTGATCGATGCGCTTGAGAACGCGCTTGGTGGCCGGTTTCCAGTTGAAGCGGTGATACAGGGCCGAGTTGCCAAACAGCAAGAACGAGCAGGCGAAGAAGATGGCGGCAACAATCTTGGCCGGCACGCCATTGGCCAAAACGATTAGCACGATTCCGGCTGCGATAACCACGGGAAGCGAGCCAGCGTGAATCCAACCCCGCCAGCTTGGGCGGTTCTCGGCGGCAGCTTCGGCGGCCTTCTTGCCTTCCTCGCTGAAATCGTTGATTTTCAGGTAGGGCAGGTCGATGCTTTCGGTTTGTGGTTCGGTCACGCCTTAAGCCTATTCGCTGATACCTATTGCCGGCGAGGGTAACATTTTCATATGCGCAACCCCATTTATGCCCTCTACGAGAAGAGACTCTCTTCTGCGGTGGCAAGCAAGGAAGCGCGCCAGGATCTGCCTCGTCACGTGGCAGTGATGCTGGATGGCAATCGCCGCTGGGCCAAGAGCCGTGCCTTCACCAATCCGGCTTCGGGTCACGCCGCTGGTGCCCAGAAGATCTTCGAATTCCTAGGCTGGTGCGACGACCTCAAGATCAATGTGGTCACGCTGTACCTACTGAGCACCGATAACCTCAAGAACCGCAACTCCGATGAGCTGACAGACCTGCTGGTCATTCTGGGTGATCTAGCCACCGATTTGGCCGCCACTGGAAAGTGGAAACTGCAGCTGATGGGTGATCGCGCCCTGCTTCCAAAGCCACTGCTGGAGAAGCTTGAGGCTGCCGAGGTTGCCACTAAAGACAACAAGGGCACCAACGTGAACCTAGCCATTGGCTACGGTGGTCGCACCGAGATTGCCGATGCAATGCGTTCAATCCTCAAGCAGCACTCTGCCGAGGGCACCAGCATCGAAGACCTGGCAGAACTGCTCAACCCAGACCTAATCAGCCAGCACCTCTACACCGGTGGTCAGCCAGACCCCGATCTCATCATCAGAACCAGTGGCGAACAGCGCCTCAGTGGTTTCTTGCTTTGGCAGAGTGCCTCATCGGAGCTTTATTTTGAAGAGGCAATGTGGCCTGACTTCCGCAAGGTTGACTTCCTGCGTGCACTGCGAGCCTTCGAATCTCGCCACCGCCGTTTTGGCGCTTAGACACAAGTTAAGCGCCACCGAGGCTTTGCGGGATAAACGGCCAAATATCAGGCTTTTTGAACTTTTATTAACATTTGCAATTCGTGGCGTGTTGCATCGCTGAATTCTTGAACCCCGCTTATACATTCAACACAAGGCACCACCGAGACGGGGACACTCAATGGCAACTAAGGCTTCAAACTCCAAGACCAGCGCCGCAGCAAAGTTGGAGGTGAGCCAGGATGCCAGTAACGCCACCGCACAGCAGGTTAGAACCTTCATTCTGGATACCAGCGTTTTGCTGAGTGACCCACGTGCACTCTTCCGCTTTGCAGAGCACGAGGTGGTAATCCCAATCATCGTTATCAACGAGTTGGAGAAGAAGCGCCACGACCCTGAGATTGGCTACTTTGCCCGCCAGGCCCTGCGCCATCTAGACGACCTACGCGCAAGGCACGAGCGCCTCGATTTCCCAATCTCCATTGGCGAAGAGGGCGGCATGCTGCGCGTTGAGTTGAATCACACCAACCAGAGCACCCTTCCAAGCGGATTCCAGCTAGGTGACAACGACAGCCGCATCCTGGCCTGCGCCTTCAACCTGCGCAACGAGGGCAGCGATGTCACCGTGGTCTCCAAAGACCTCCCAATGCGCCTCAAGGCATCGGCTCTGGGCATGGGCGCCGAGGAGTACCGCCACGAGCTGGCTCGCGACGCCGGCTACACCGGTGTCTCGGAGATTGGCCTGAGCCCGGATGAGATGTCGGACCTCTACGACACCGAGGTCATCGGTCACCCTGAAGCTAAAACCCTGCCGGTGAACACCGGATTGGTTCTTACTTCGGCTCGCGGTGGTGCACTTGGCCGCGTAACAGCCAGCAAGGAAATCCGCCTGGTCAAGGGCCACAACGACCTCTTTGGTGTGCACGGCCGCAGTGCCGAGCAGCGCCTTGCCATCGACCTCCTGCTAGACCCGGAGGTTGGCATCGTTTCGCTTGGTGGAAAGGCCGGTACCGGTAAGTCTGCGCTTGCTCTAGCTGCCGCCCTCGAATCGGTGATGGAACGCCGCCAGCAGAAGAAGATCCTGGTCTTCCGCCCGCTCTACGCGGTTGGTGGTCAGGAGCTTGGCTACCTGCCGGGCAGCGAGACCGACAAGATGAACCCATGGGGCCAGGCTGTGTTTGACACCCTCAGCAGCATCTGCTCGAAGGAAGTGATCGAGCATGTGCAAGACCGCGGCATCTTGGAGATTTTGCCACTGACTCACATCCGTGGCCGCAGCCTCCACGATAGCTTTGTGATTGTGGACGAGGCCCAGAGTCTGGAGCGCAACGTGCTGCTGAGCATGCTCAGTCGCATCGGCCAGAACAGCCGCGTTGTGCTCACCCACGATGTGGCTCAGCGCGATAACCTGCGAGTTGGTCGCCACGATGGTGTTGCCGCAGTTATCGAGGCGCTGAAGGGTCAGAGCCTCTTTGGTCACGTCACCCTGATGCGTTCCGAGCGCTCGGCGATTGCGGCTTTGGTTACGGACCTGCTTGATGTCTAGTCCGTCAGATGGTTTCAACAAGAAAGAACCGCCTCCCAGAAGGGGAGGCGGTTCCTATTTAAGCGTGGCGCTTGGAGTCTTTGGTAACTAACCGAGGCTTAGAGGCCTGGGCTGGTCATGCTGAGCACGTCTAGCGCCTTGTCCAGCTGCTCCATGGTTAGCTTCTCGCCGTCAACGTAACCGAGGTCGATGGTTGCCTGACGAACGGTTAGACCCTCGTGCACGGCGTGCTTGGCAATCTTGGCAGCTGCCTCGTAGCCGATGTACTTGTTTAGCGGGGTAACGATCGATGGGCTCGACTCGGCAAGGGCGCGAGCGCGAGCCTCGTTTACCTCAAGGCCCTTGATGGTCTTGTCGGCCAGTAGGCGCAGGCTGTTGCTGAGAAGACGGATGCTCTCGAGCAGGGCGTTGCCCATAACTGGGATGGCAACGTTGAGCTCGAAGTTACCGGTTGCACCGGCCCATGCGGTGGTGGCATCGTTGCCGATGACACGGGCGCAGACCATCATTACGGCCTCAGGGATAACTGGGTTAACCTTGCCCGGCATGATGGACGAACCTGGCTGCAGGTCTGGAATGTGGAGCTCGCCCAGGCCGGCGTTAGGGCCAGAGCCCATCCAGCGCAGGTCGTTGTTGATCTTGGTGAGGCTTACTGCAAGAACGCGAAGTGCACCCGATGCCTCAACGAGGCCGTCGCGGGCACCCTGAGCCTCAAAGTGGTCGCGTGCCTCGGTGACAGGAAGTCCGGTTTCGTCGGCTAGCAGCTTGATAACGGCCTGTGGGAAGCCCTTTGGAGTGTTGATGCCGGTGCCAACTGCGGTACCGCCAAGTGGCACCTCGGCGACGCGCACGATGGTGGTGTTTACGCGCTCGATTGCGTAGCGGATCTGGGCTGCGTAGCCACCAAACTCCTGACCCAGGGTTACTGGGGTTGCGTCCATCAGGTGGGTGCGGCCGGCCTTAACGACGGTCTTCCAAAGCGCTGCCTTTTCTTCGAGGGCAAGTGCGAGGTAGTCGAGTGCTGGTAGCAGGTCGTTGATGAGCGCGCTGGTAACAGCAACGTGCACCGAAGTTGGGAACACATCGTTGGAAGACTGCGATGCGTTGACGTGGTCGTTTGGGTGAACAGCCAAACCGAGGATGTCGGTTGCCAGGGTGGCAAGCACCTCGTTCATGTTCATGTTACTGGAGGTGCCCGAGCCGGTCTGGAAGATGTCTACCGGGAACTCGCCGTCGTGCTTGCCAGCGATTACTAGGTCTGCTGCACCCGAAATAGCGTTGGCCATCTCTGGCTTTAGAACACCAAGCGCAGCGTTGGCCTGAGCGGCAGCCTTCTTGATTTGCGCCAGAGCAGCGATGTGAGCGCGCTCTAGGGTTGTGCCCGAGATTGGGAAGTTCTCCACTGCTCGCTGAGTCTGAGCGCGGTACAGCGCGTTGATAGGGACGCGGACCTCGCCCATGGTGTCGTGTTCAATGCGGTATTCCACAGTGGAACCTTTCGTTGTTGGTGTTGCTGAAATCTTGTTGCAATTTGTGGAGAAAACTTTGGTTAGTGGATGTTGCCCTGAATGGTGATTGGGTGGATGTCGCCTTCAACCAGCTTGTAGTTGGCGCCAACCACGGCAAGCTTGCCAGCCTTGATGGCATCGGCAATCACCTTGGAGCGGGTCACCATCTCGTTGATGGTGTCGATAACGTGCAACTCGGTGATTTCATCGATCTGGAACTTGCCCAGTGCATTAGCCTCAAGCACGGTTGGGGTGATGCGGGCCACTAGGTCGTGGATGAACTCACCCTTGGCGTTTACCCTGCCTTCGGTGGCGTCGATGGTGGCGCGAATGGCACCGCACTCATCGTGGCCAAGAACAAGGATTAGGGCGACGCCTAGAACCTCAACCGAGTACTCGAGCGAGCCAAGAATGGTTTCGGCGATTACCTGGCCGGCATTGCGCACCACGAATAGGTCTCCAAGGCCAACATCGAAGATGATTTCGGCGGAGAGGCGGCTGTCGGCGCAGCCGAACAGGGCCGCAAACGGGGTTTGCACACCGGCAATGGAGGCGCGGCGGTCGATGTCTTGACGAGGGTGCGCCAAGGCTCCGGAGACAAAGCGGCGGTTTCCGGCCTTCATGGCGTCCCAAGCCTCTTGCGGGGTCTGGGGGCGTTTAACTTCGTTGGTCTGCTCGGTCATGTTTAGTACCTTGCCTGGATTTGGGCTGCAACGAGTGTTGCAAAACTATTGAACTCGCTCTTGCTGGCGGTTCCGTAAATGAGAACCTGATCTTGGCGGCTGCCCGCAGTGACATCGGTCACCAGCGCGTAGTCGCGAGTCTTTGGGGGAGTGCTTGGGCTGGTGGTGTTGTAAACCACCCAGGTGCGACCAGCAATTTTTACCGAGCCGGTTGGGATATCGCCCTTCAACTGCAGCAAGGCCCAGGTTGGGTTGCTGGCAAATGCCTGAGTGAGACCCAGGTACTGGTTATGAGGGCCTACAAAGCCCACGTACCAGTTTTGAACGCCATCGGCTGCCTTGCTGGTCCAGCGGGCAGAGTTTGAGTACCAGCCCTTACCCAGCAGGTTTGGAGCAACGATTGGCAAGTTTGTGCTGGTGTGGGTGTTGGATGCCACTGCACGGTAGTCAACCTGCTGCAGCAGCGAAGAGTTTGGGCGTGGAACCGCGAGAACCATGATTACAACCACACCGATGGTTGCCAACAGCGAAAGTGCCAGGTTGTTGATGGTCTGCTTGGCGCGATGAGCCTTAGCCCTGGCCTCAGGGTCTACCACTGCAGTTTGGGTGTCTGTCATTGATTGGGCCTAGGCCTGGGTGCTCTGCTTGGCGGCAAGTGCGGCATCCAAACGCGCCTTGGCGCCGGAAAGCCACTTCTCGCACTGCTGTGCCAGCGCCTCGCCGCGCTCCCAAAGTGCCATCGACTCTTCTAGGGTGGCGTTGCCCTGCTCTAGCGAGCTAACAACCTGCACCAGTTGCTCGCGGGCCTGCTCGTAGCTAAGGCCAGCAATGTCGGCGTTTGGGTTCTTCTCAGTCATCGTTATCTACTTTATTTCAGGTTTAGAGTTGAAAATTCTTTGAGGCTGTTTGGAAAACTTGTGGGGCTAGTCTGCGGTGGCGCCAATTTCACCCTTTGCAACGCGCACCTTGATCTTGCTGCCTGCCATGACCGCGGCTGCATCCGTGATGACCGTGCCATCCAGGGTGCGAACCACCGAATAGCCACGCTCTAGAGTGCTCTGCGGTGAAAGTGCGCTTACCTGCTTTGCCAGGTGCTGCAGTGTGTGCCCTTCTAGCGAAAGCAGGTTGCCAAAGGCGTTGCGGCCGCGCTCTACCGAGATGGTTAGCTCTTGGCCACGCTGGGTGATGAAGGTGTATGGGTTGGCCAAGATTGGGCGGCTGATTACCTGCGCCAAGAAATCTAGACCGCCGTTTACCTGGTTGGAAATGCGCTGGTGGATGCGGTTCATAAGCAGGCCCAGCTGGCGGCGCTCTTCAACCACATCTGGCACAACGCGCTTGGCCGCATCGGTTGGAGTGGATGCGCGCAGGTCTGCGACGTCGTCTAGAACCGGGCGGTCGTTTTCGTGGCCGATGGCACTGACCAGAGGCTTGCTGGTTGCGGCGGCTGCGCGCACCACCAGTTCGTCGGAGAAGACAAGGAGGTCTTGGAATGAACCGCCACCGCGGGCAACGATGATGACGTCTACCTCAGGGTCGGCATCCAACGTAGCAATGGCGGCGGCCAGTTGCGGAGCGGCCTTATCGCCCTGAACCAGCGAGTGAATAACACGGAACTGCACCTCGGGCCAGCGCAGCTTGGCGTTTTGCAGCACGTCTTTTTCGGCGTCGGAGTCTTTGCCGGTAACTAGGCCAACGAGGTTGGGCAAGAACGGGAGTGGCTGCTTGACTTGAGTGAGGCCTTCGGCGGCCAACTGAGCGCGCAGTTTCTCAATGCGCTCGAGCAGGTCTCCGAGACCAACCTTGCGCATTTCAATGACCTGCATGGTTAGCTTGCCGGCCTTAGGCCAGAACGCTGGTTTGACCAACGCCACCACGCGATCGCCCTGCCTGATGGCGGTATCGATCTTGCCCAGATTCCAGGCGTGTATGTCTACCGCGGCTTCGGCGGTGAGGTCTTTGAGGCTGGCAAACATATTGTTGCCAAAGCTGACCTTGGTAATTTCGCCTTCAATCCAGATGTAGCCCAGGCGATCGATGAAGTCTTTTAGTGTCTGACCAAGCTGAGAAACCGACCAGGGGGTGTCTGATGTGGACACCTTGCTGGCTGGCGCTTCTGCGCCCCAAGATCCAAGGTCGCTCATGACGCTCCTTTGGCCGATAATTGAGGGGTGACTGACATTAAGCCTATCGAAGGCAACGGACATCTATTGGCCTCCGAAACTGGCGTTGGTTCCATCGCCGGCGACACCTCCAAAAAGGTACTGCTCGCCTCGCCTCGCGGCTACTGTGCCGGTGTAGACCGTGCCGTCATCGCGGTTGAAAAGGCCCTAGATCACTACGGCGCTCCCGTATACGTTCGCAAGCAGATTGTGCACAACAGGTTTGTGGTGTCGTCGCTGGAAAAGCGCGGCGCAATCTTCGTGGACGAGGTTGACGAGGTTCCAACCGGTTCCATTCTGGTTTTCAGTGCCCACGGTGTTTCACCGGCGGTTGTTGCTGCCGCTCAGGAACGCGGGCTCCAAACCATCGATGCCACCTGCCCGCTGGTTACCAAGGTGCACCGAGAAGTGCAGCGATTTGCCGAGGAAGACTACGACATCCTGCTGATTGGCCACAACGGCCACGAAGAGGTTGAGGGAACAGCCGGCGAGGCTCCAGAGCGCGTTCAGATCATCGATGGCCCGGAGGATGCCGGCAATGCCGTGATCCGCGATCCAAACAAGGTCATCTGGCTTAGCCAGACCACCCTCAGTGTGGACGAGACCATGGAGACCGTAACCCGCCTGCGCACCCTGCTGCCAACTTTGCAGAACCCGCCTTCGGACGACATCTGCTATGCCACCCAGAACCGACAGGTAGCCATCAAGAAGGTTGGCGCCGCCTCGGATCTGGTCATCGTGGTTGGTTCGGCCAACTCTTCCAACACCGTGCGTCTGGTTGAGGTTGCCAAGCAGGCCGGTGCCAAGGCCGCCTATCGAGTGGACTTTGCTTCCGAAATCCTGGATGAGTGGTTCACCGATGTGGATACAGTGGGTGTTTCCTCGGGCGCATCGGTGCCAGAGATCTTGGTTGAAGAGGTGCTTGAGGCGCTCGCAGTACGTGGCTACGGTGATGTTCGCAATGTGACCACCGCCGAGGAAGACATTCAGTTCTCGCTTCCAACCGAGCTGCGCCGCGACCTGAAGGCCGCCGGACAGGACACCAGCAACAAGGTCAAGCGCAGCTAACTGTTCCGCAGTCTGGCCCGCGCACAGCTTTAGCCTAAACAAGTTCTTAAATGAAGAAGCCCGCTCAAACGAGCGGGCTTCTTGACGTTTAGCTTTTTGGGCTTAGAGGCTCATGCTCTTGCCGAACGAGCCAAGTTCCTTGGCGGCTTCGACAACTCGAGCCGACATGCCGGCCTCGCCAATCTTGCCCCAGGCGCGTGGGTCGTAGGCCTTCTTGTCGCCAACTTCGCCGTCTACCTTCAGAACGCCATCGAAGTTCTTGAACATGTGACCAGCGATTGGGCGGGTGAATGCGTACTGCAGGTCGGTGTCGATGTTCATCTTGATAACACCGTGGCTTACAGCCAAAGCGATCTCTTCAGGGGTCGAGCCCGAGCCACCGTGGAACACTAGGTCGAATGGCTTGTCCTTGCCGTACTTGGCGCCAACAGCAGCCTGGATCTCGCCCAGTAGCTCTGGCTTCAGAACAACGTTGCCTGGCTTGTAAACACCGTGCACGTTACCGAAGGTAAGTGCAACCATGTAGCGGCCGTTCTCGCCAAGGCCAAGAGCCTCTGCGGTTGCTAGACCGTCTTCTGGGGTGGTGTAAAGGTGTGCGTCGTGCTTAGCCTCGATGCCGTCTTCCTCGCCACCAACAACGCCAACCTCGATCTCAAGAACTGCACCGATGCTCTTGGTAAGTGCCAGCATCTCCTTGGCGATAACTAGGTTTTCTGCCATAGGAACAGCTGAGCCATCCCACATGTGCGAGTTGAAAAGTGGGTCCTGGCCGTTGCGAACGCGGTCCTTCGATAGGTCGATTAGCGGACGAACGAAGCCGTCAAGCTGGTGCTTGGCGCAGTGGTCGGTGTGAAGAGCAATGGTGATGCCGTAGTTCTTGGCAACCTCGCGAGCGAAAACGGCCATAGCAGCGGCACCCGAAGCCATGTTCTTGATGGTTGGGCCCGACCAGTAGTCGCCGCCACCGGTGGTTACCTGGATGATGCCGTCAGAGCCGGCGGCAGCAAGACCAGCAAGGGCTGCGTTTAGGGTCTGCGAAGACGAAACGTTGATGGCTGGGTAAGCAAAGCCGCCATTCTTGGCGCGGTCAAGCATTTCGAGGTACTGATCTGGGGTTGCAACTGGCACAGTGTGCTCCTAATTAGATGGGTGCAGAGTGGCGGATTCTCGCCTTTGAAACGAAAAAAGCGGCTTCATTGGGCTTCCATACGATGTTACCAATAGAGTGGGGTGCAAGTTTAGGAGAAGCGATGAGCGCAACGAATCTGGGTCAACCAACGGTGGACATTTTCGCGGCTACGATTGCCGCCGCCGTTGGCTCATGGCATCTGGTTGGTGCCGGCGACAAGGATGCCGTGGATGGCGCCGCCGTTGACGCCATGCGGGCCTCGCTTCGCACCGCCGAATTCGGTGGAATCGTGGTTATCGGTGAGGGCGAAAAAGACGCCGCTCCCATGCTGTTCAACGGCGAAATGATTGGCCAGGGCAGGCCGCTGGAATGGGACATCGCGGTTGACCCCATCGATGGCACCAAGCTTGCTGCCGAGGGTGTTCCGGGCGCCGTGAGCGTCATGGCTGCGGCAACCCGTGGCGGCATGATGGCTGCCCCCGAGGTCTACTACATGCAAAAGATCGTTTCTGGTCCGGCCGGCCGCGACCTGTTAGACCTCGATTACTCGCCCGAGAAGAACATGCAGCTCCTGGCAGACGCGCTTGGGAAGCCGGTTGCTCTGTTGAACGTGGCGGTAATCGATAAGAACCGCAATAAAGACCTCATCGAACGGGTGCAGGCCTTTGGTGCCAACTGGGTTCGGTTTGCCGAGGGCGATGTGGCCATGGCGGTTGCCGCAGCGGTTGGCGATGTTGGTGTGGACATGCTGATGGGCATCGGTGGTAATCCTGAGGGCGTAGTGACCGCCTGTGCGGTTCAGGCGCTTGGTGGCTTCATGCAGGGTCGGCTCATGCCGCTAAACCCAGACGAACTCACCCGTGCCCTGGATGCCGGCCACGACATCGAGAAGAAGTTTGAGCTGGATGAGTTGGCCTCGGGGGAGCGGTTCATCTTTGTGCTCACCGGCATCACCGATGGCCTGTTAGCCAAGGGAATCGTTGATCAGGGCGATGCGATGCTGCTGCAGTCGCTGGTGCTTGATAGCGAGTTTGGTGAGGCGCGACTACTAGAGGTGCGCATTCCAAGAGTTGGCTAGCCAATAAGACTTAGTGGCCCAATTCCTGGGGCCTGACCCAAAAGAAAATCCCCGCCGTGGCGGGGATTTTTACTTAAGCTTCGGCTGGTTCGTCCAGCAACTTCTCGCGGTCTGGAGTTTCGAAGAGGAACGACTCTGGCAGGTGGTCGATGTTCTCGAGGCCCGAGGTTGGCTGCTGCACCTTGGTGGCACCCCAACGAACGGCCATCTTGACACCCTCAACTACGTCGAAGCCAACACCAAGAACCTTGGCGTCGCCCTCAAGCGGGTTGGTGGCCACGTGGCTTAGGAAGCCAGCAAGAGTGGCATCGCCGGCGCCAACGGTGTTGGCAACCTTCACAGGGTTGGTTCGGGCACCGATGCAACCTTCGGCGGTAACGGCGATGATGCCGTCTGGGCCTAGGGAGGCGAGTACTGCCTCAATGCCGTGCTCGCAGAGCTCGGTGGCTGCGTCGATTACCTCACCGACGGTGCGCAGAGTGCGACCAACAGCCGAGGCAAGCTCTTCACAGTTTGGCTTGATGATTGCTGCGCGGCCGCTGCGAGCCCAGGTGCTCAGTGGCTTGCCACTGGTGTCTAGTGCAACGCGAACGCCCAGGGCGTCCATGCGGTCGAACAGAGGAGTCATGTCGATGAATTCGCCGGTGTACTTGTCTACCGGGTGTGCGCCAGCAACAACGAGCCACTTTGCGCCGTTTTCGATAACGGTCTGCTCGGTTAGATCGATGCAGGCTGCCCAGTCTTCAGCGGTGAGTGGGCGAGGAGGCTCGGTGATTCGAGTGGTGGTGCCAACGTTTTCGATGATGGTGGTGGAAACACGAAGGGTGCCCTCTACCCACAGTGGCTTCACAAAGTGGTCTGATCCGGTGCGAGCCACAACGTTTGGGTCACCGTTTCCAACTGGAACAACGGCAGGAGCCTTGATGCCGGCTAGCGATAGGCCGCGGCTTACGTTGATGCCCTTGCCGGCAAGTTCTTCGCCAACGCCGTCGGCGCGGTTGACGCCACCAGGAACTAGGTGCTCAACAAAGTAGGTGCGGTCGAGTACCGGTGCTGGTGTCAGTGTGACAATTGGCGACCCAGTGGAGATGCCGGTCATAGAAACTCCTCGAAATGTTTCTGTGGATAGCCGTTTTAAAGGCAGATGTTTGCGCTTGCGGCAAACATCGTTGTAGGCACGCTCTGGTTAAAAAGTATAACTAAAGACAACTTTAAGCCGAAAATCAGCAAAGGGTGCGTCTGCGGATTTAGTTGCAAACACACCCTTTGACAGATGTTTTCAGTTGTTAAAACCGCTATTCGGCAGTTTCCTCGTTGGAGGTGCCCGAATCTAGCTCTAGTTGAGCCGAGTCGATCTCGAATTTTGTGAACTCGGTGGCAGTGGTTTCCACGTGCTCGAGCTCCTTAATTTCCACGGCGCCAAACTGTGCAATCTCTTGCTTGTTGATTTCGCGTGCAGTGGTGAACAGGTTGCGCTCAAGTGAGGAAACAAACTGGTTGTATGCCTTGGCCGAGTTGTTGAGGTGGCGGCCTACTGCAGAGGCGTGGTCTGCAACGGTGCTTAGGCGAGCGAACAGGTCTTTGCCCAGCTTGATCACGTGGTTGAGAGCCTCTTGGTCTGTGGTGTTCTGCCAGATGAGGGCCACGGTCTTTAGGGTGGTGAAGAGGTTCATTGGGGTTGCCAGAGCAACCTTGTTGCTCAAGGCGTATTCGGCCAGAGTTGGGTCGTGTTCCATGGCGGCCGCCAGCAGATTCTCGCTTGGGATAAACGCAATCACGTAGTCGGCTGAGTTAGCAAAGCCCTCCCAGTACTTCTTGTTTCCCAGAGCCTTGATGTGGCCCTTGAGGTCTGAGACGTGCTTGTCTAGCAGGCGCTTGCGCTCAATCAGCTGGTGTGGATCGGTTAGGTCGTCTAGTTCCATGGCCTGTAGGTAGGCATCGAACGGAACCTTGGAATCTACTGGGATGGCACGCTTGCCAGGCAGGTGGATGACCAGGTCTGGCTTGATGCCGGAACCAGCCTCGTTTTCGGTGACGGTCTGGGTAGTGAAGTCCACCCGGTTGAGCATGCCAGCAGCCTCTACGATGCGCTCCAGCTGGATCTCGCCCCATTGGCCGCGAGTGCGGTTATCGCCCATAGCCTTGGCCAAGGCGTGGGTCTGCGAGCTGAGGCGGTTGGAAGCGTCGATGCTGCTCTTCAGGTTGGCCTCGAGAGCCGACTGCTGCTCAACACGGGCCTGCTCCATTGCCTCAACCTTTGACTGCATGTCGGTGAGTTGTTTCTTGGTAACCGAGAGCTGGTTGAGCACCTGGTTGTCTTGAAGGTCTTTGTCCTTCTGAACCTGGATGGTTTGTTCCAACTTCTGAATCTGCACCAGGCGTTCCGAAGCCGTTGCCTCAAGGCCAGCCTTTGCCTGAAGCGCGGCGTTTAGCTGCGCCTGTAGGTCTGGAGAAAGCGAGTCTGCAGACTTGCTGCGCGAGACACCGATGAAGTAGCCGGCAACAGCGCCGGCGAGCAAACCGATTACAAGAAGAATGTATGGATTCATGCTTGCGAGTATGCCAGCAGCCGGTGACATTTATTGAAAGCCGTTGCCGAATGTGCCAGGCAGTTGCCCTAAATGTCTTTGCGAAGTGGCTTTAGCGTATGGCCAGTGGCAGCCAGCAAATCATCCAGGGTCTCAACCCCGTGGTGTTTTGCCGAGGCAATCACGATCCGCGCACAGGTGTCGGCATCGGCTAGGGCATCGTGGTGTTTGAAGTCTTCGATGCCAATGCGATAGGCCACAGCGTTCAAACGGTAAGAATCAAGGTTCCAGGTCTTGCGGCTCAGCTGAACCGTGCAGGCGTACTTGAGGTTGGGCAGTCCAATGCGAATGGCCTCGGCTGAGGCTCGAAGCACACCCATATCAAATGGTGCGTTGTGGGCAATAAGTACATCGTCGCCAACAAACTGCAGCAGAAGCGGCAAGATCTCGTGCCAGTATGGGCCGTCTGCCACATCGGCGGGGTGAATGCCGTGAATGCGGATATTGCCCTGGTGGAACCAGTCGTGTCCCGGAGGCGGGGCAAATAGGGTTGCAAAACTCTCAACCACCTGGCCGTCACGAACCCGCACTAATCCCACCGCGCAGGGCGATGCCGGAGAGCCATTTGCGGTCTCAAAGTCGATTGCGGTGAAGTTAAGGGTCACCACTCAATTAAACTTGTATCTCATGGCCCTAACCATCGGAATCGTGGGACTACCTAACGTAGGTAAGTCGACCCTCTTCAACGCACTCACCAAGAACAACGTTCTGGCAGCAAACTACCCGTTTGCCACCATCGAACCTAACGTGGGTGTGGTCAACCTCCCCGATGCCCGTTTGGGCAAGCTGGCCAAGATGTACGGCTCCGAGAAGCTGCTGCCTGCACCGGTTTCCTTCGTGGACATTGCCGGTATCGTTCGCGGCGCATCAGAGGGTGAAGGCCTTGGTAACAAGTTCCTCGCCAACATCCGTGAGGCAGACGCCATCGCTCAGGTGGTTCGTGGCTTCGTAGACAGCGATGTAGTGCACGTCGATGGCAAGGTAGACGCCGCCAGCGACATCGAGACCATCAACACCGAACTGATCCTCGCCGACATGGAGACCCTCAACAAGGCTCGTACTCGCATCGAGAAGGAAGTAAAGGGCAAGAAGATGGAGCCGGCTGCCCTCGAGGCAGTGGACGAGGCGCTCAAGGTGCTAGACACCGGCAAGCCACTCAGCATGTCGTCGGTAGACCTAACCCCAATCAAAGAACTTGGCATGCTCACCGCAAAGCCAATCATCTATGTTTTCAACGTCGATGAATCGGTGCTTACCGATGCAGCGAAGAAGAAGGCGCTCGCCGACCTCGTTGCTCCTGCCGAGGCAGTATTCCTAGACGCCAAGGTTGAGAGCGAACTGATCGACCTAGACCCAGCCGAAGCCGCAGAACTGTTGGCATCGCTTGGCCAGGCCGAGAGCGGTCTAGACCAGCTTGCTCGCATCGGCTTCGACACCCTTGGCCTGCAGACCTACCTAACCGTTGGTCCAAAGGAAGCCCGCGCCTGGACCATCCGCAAGGGCTGGAAGGCTCCAGCAGCTGCCGGCGTTATCCACACCGACTTCGAGCGTGGCTTCATCAAGGCCGAAATCGTCTCCTTCAACGACCTGATGGCAGCGGGCTCCATGGCTGACGCCAAGGCCGCCGGAAAGGTGCGCATGGAGGGCAAGGAATACGTGATGCAGGACGGCGACGTAGTGGAGTTCCGCTTCAACGTTTAACTCACAGGTGAGTCTCAGCATTTAGGTTGAGAATGCACCTACACTTGCCTAATGAGCAACATTGCTGGCCGACAGGCTGCAACACTTTTCAGCCAGGTGCTGGAGCGCGCTAAAACCGCGGGACTTCTCAAAAAGAAGCCATCGTTTTACATCATCCGCCTCGCCGTTATCGGCTTGATTGCGGGTGCCCTATGGACCGGCGGAGCCTTCCTCGGTTTCTTCACCGCTGGCGAAGGCGCCTGGATTCTGCTGGCCTTCCTTATGGCCGGTTTGCTAGGTATTCTCAGTGCCCAGTTTGGCTTCATCGCCCACGAGGCAGCCCACCGTCAGATCTTTGCCAGCAACAAGGCAAACGACTGGACCGGCCTAATCCTGGCAAACCTCTTTGCCGGCCTCAGCTACGGTTTCTGGCAGCGCAAGCACAACAAGCACCACCAGAAGCCAAACTTCATCGATGAAGACCCAGACATCAATATCCGAATCCTGAGCTTCACCGTGGAATCACGCGACCGCAAGCGTGGCCTCGAGCGCTGGATGAGCAACCGTCAGGGCTGGCTCTTCCCATTCCTGCTATTCCTAACCGGATTCGACCTGCTACTTGACAGCTTCGCAAGCTTGGGCCGCAAAGACCGCTCGCTGGGCATGCGCCTGCTTGAGTTTGGCCTGATGCTGGTTCGCCAGGTTGGTCCTTACATCGCGCTTGGCTTCATGTTCGGTTGGCTGTGGGCCATCGCCCTCTGGGTATTCATGATGATGATCTTCGGTTTCTTCATGGGTGCCGCCTTCGCTCCAAACCACAAGGGCATGCCACTCATCGAAAAGGGCTCGAAGATCGACTTCTTCAGCCGTCAGGTTCTCACCAGCCGTAACATCCGTGGCAGCTGGCTGAAGGACAACCTGATGGGTGGCCTCAACTACCAGGTTGAGCACCACCTATTCCCATCGATGCCACGCCCCAACCTCAAGGCGGCGCACAAGCTGGTGCAGGAGTTCTGCAAAGAGAACGGCGTTCCAATCACCGAGATGGGTTTGCTGGCCAGCTATGGCGTAGTAATTCGCTACCTAAACAAGGTGGGTCTAAGCAAAAACGCCGACCCATTTGTGTGCCCACTCGTGGCACAGCTGCGCCCCGTCTTTTAATCGCTAGCCTATTTGCATGGGCAGAGACAAGTACGCATCCGCGGCTCACGCTTCGCGGGTAGAACGCGCCGATGAATCTGCCAAGGCAAACCGTTCACCTCGCGTGAAGAAGGTTATTGGCCCAAAGATCGAAGTCCACAACGCAAACGTTCACGGCTGGACCGGGCTGGTTGACGAGGAGAAATACCTTGCCATGAAGCAGGCTCTGCTTCACATCCTGCCTAAGCAGGCACCGGGTCTCACTCAAACCGAAATGCGCAACAAGGTGATAATCCACCTGCCAGAGTCACTGTTCCCCGAGGGAAACAAGGTGGACTGGTGGTCCAAGTGCGTGCAGCTGGACCTCGAGTATCAGGGCGTTATCATCCGTGAAAAAGACGCCAAACCGCTGAAGTGGCATCGCGCCAAATAAAAAGGTTCAGCCAAACCTAAACGGCAGCGCGCTATTTGCGGTGACAGGCTACTTCGCCTGGCAGTACCGGGCGAAGCAACAGATAACGAACCTCGCCAGCTGGCAACAACCACTTTCCGTACCCGTTGTTGCGGGCGTATTCCTTGGCAATCTTGCTGAAGCTTACGGCTGTGCAACGGGTAATCGGTGCCTTGAGTGAGGCTGGCCACTGTTCCAACTTGGGCCCTTCGGCCCTGAAGTAGGCCCATTCTTCAATCTTCTGACCCGATTCAAGGGTGCAGTAACCAACCTGTCCACCCGGCTCGTCAACAATGCTCAGGCTGCCGCCATTTCCTTCACAGAACACCGATGCTGGATTAGCCAGGCCGCCACCAATGCCACCGGGGGTGGGCGAAGGCGAATCGGTGACGATGCCGCCACCAAGTGCCGCCATCAAGATGCTGCGATCCCAAACCTCATACTGCTTGGGTACGTAGGTGGTGCCGGGTAGGTGCTGGGCATAGTTGACCAGGGCGTTTACCGCGGCCGAAAGCTTCTTGCGTGCGCTTACCTGCGGGGGAGTGAGGTTGCCATTGCTAAAGCTGAGGGCATACACCGACAGGTTTCGGTGGTAACCCGGGATTGCAATCTTGATGCGAGTGTTGGGAACATCGGCCACGCCCGGAAATCCCCAGCCGCTCTTGGGTGCGATGCTTGCCTTGGCAACAGCCACGATTAGCTGCTTCAGCTTGGTGGGTGAGGCTAGATGCTGGCGGGCAAGGCGCCAGTCCAGTCTCTTGCTGTTGGCATCGTTGGTGAAAACCGTGCCGTCCGTGTAGCCGGTAATAGCCGGAAGCGAAGACTGATCTGTGCCGGGAGCAACAAACCCGCCTTCGTAGGCGATGCTCACCGACTGAACTGGGCTGGTACCTGCAGCCGATGCCGGCGCAACCCAGACCAAACCCGCCGCCAGCAAACCGGCAGCAGCCGTCAAACCAACGGAAACCAGAGTTGGAGCAATACGCGCATTCACAAAGAGAACTCTAAATCTTTGCGCCCCGTATTGATAGGTGCGTAAGGCAAGAATGGATGAGTGGTTCGAATGCATCCCAGTACAGGCCCAATAGCTGGCAACGTGGCTGTAAATCAGGCTAGTCTGGCAACAGGTTTAGTCAGAGGGGTAACAAACTTGCTGTTGTCGGAAATTCTTCTCCAGAACAAGGCCATCGAGGCCTCGGTTGCCGCCAAGGCACCGAAGGACGATGTGGAGAACGAACTTTATGTTCGCGATCTTGTTATTAATGGTGTGGTCTCTGGCAAGGCCCTAGCCAAGGCTCGCGCTCAAAAGCTTGGCATGCACTACTGGGATATCACCGAACACCAGCCCGACCCAGAGGCCATCGCAGCTCTTACCGCAGAGCTGTGCCGCAAGCACACTGTGCTTCCAGTGAAGCTGGCCGGCGGAGACCTCTACGTGGCAACCGCAAACCCTGGCGACATCCTCGCCATGGACGACATCCGCGCCTCCTGTGGCTACTTTGTGATTCCCGTTTTGGTGGATGGCTCCGACCTCCTGGCCGCCATCAACAAGGCCTTCCGAATCGACAGCGACCTATCGCTCATCCAGTCTGAACTTGCCGGCGACTACGGTGTTGTAGAGCAGGCCGAAGACGAGTTTGACTTTGACCGTGCCGCCAACGATGCCCCAATCGTGCGATTCGTGAACGTGGTTATTTCGCAGGCAATCGCAGACCGTGCCTCTGATATTCACATCGAGCCGGGGGAGCGCGACCTGCGCATCCGCTACCGCATCGATGGCGTGCTGCACGAGATGCAGCGCGAATCCAAGAGCATTCAGGCCGGCGTTATCTCGCGAATCAAGATCATGAGCGACATCGATATCGCCGAGCGTCGCAAGCCGCAGGATGGCCGCATGACCTTCCGAAGCGGCGAGGAATCCCGCGACCTCCGAGTGGCAACTCTGCCCACCGTTTGGGGCGAGAAGATCATTATGCGTATCCTCGACACCGGATCCATCTGGAAGTCGGTGGACAACCTTGGAATGCACGAGGACAACCAGGCTAAGTTCATGGAGGCCCTGCAGCGCACCTCCGGCATGATTCTGGTTACCGGTCCAACTGGTTCGGGAAAGACCACCACTCTGTATGCCTCACTTCGCGTGGTTCAGAGCCCAGAAGTTAACATCATCACGGTTGAAGACCCGGTTGAGTTCCGTGTGGAAGACATCAACCAAATGCAGGTAAACGTTCGAGCCGGACTCACCTTCGCCTCGGCCCTACGTTCCATCCTTCGAGCCGACCCAGACATCGTTCTGGTTGGTGAGATCCGAGATAAAGAGACCGCACAGATTGCCCTTGAGGCATCGCTAACCGGTCACCTTGTGCTTTCCACCCTGCACGCCAACGATGCCCCAAGTTCGCTCATGCGATTCATCGAGCTGGGTGTGGAGCCATTCATCGTGGCATCTTCGTTGGCCCTGGTTGTGGCTCAGCGTCTTGCCCGCCGCCTCTGCGAGAAGTGCAAGATCGAAACCACCATTCCCAAAGAGGTTCTCACCGATTTTGGGTACGTGCATCAGGGCGGCGCGCCAACCTGGTACAAGGCGGTTGGTTGTTCCGTCTGCTCTAACACTGGATACATCGGTCGTCTGGCAATCCATGAGGTTATGCCGGTCACCGAGGAAATTGCCCAGCTTGCGATGCGTCGTGTTTCCAGCGACGACGTGGCCAGGGTGGCAGTAACCCAGGGAATGTCCAGCCTGTTGCTTGACGGGCTTAGCAAGGCTGCTGCGGGTCTTACCTCAGTAGAAGAAGTGATGAGAGTGGTTGATTAGCATGCCAAACGAATACGGCAACGGAGATTTTGGGGACATGACCCTACGCTTCATCGGTATTACCGAAGCGCTAGAAATGACCGTGGCAATGGGTGCATCAGACCTGCACCTCACAGTTGGTAGGCCACCGATGGTGCGCATCGACGGTTCGCTAAGCTCGCTGCCGGGTGCCACCATCTGGAATCAAGAGATGATGGACCGCGAGATTCGCAAGATCATCAGCCCAACCAAGATGGTTGAGTTCGAGTCCAAGCTTGAGTTGGACCTGGCCTACACCGGTCCAGATTCAAATCGCTACCGCGTAAACCTCTACCGTCAGCAGGGCAACCTTGGCGCGGCCTTCCGCGTTTTGCCTAGCAAGATCAAGAGCCTCACCGAATTGGGCATGCCCGAAGACCTGGCAGTGTTTGCAACCCTGCCACGTGGCCTTGTACTGGTAACCGGTCCAACCGGTTCGGGTAAGTCAACCACTCTGGCCGCAATCATCAACGAAGTCAACATCAGCCGTCCTGACCACATCATGACCGTTGAAGACCCAATCGAGTTCTTGCACGAAAGCAAGAAGGCCCTGATCCACCAGCGCGAGGTTGGTGCCGACACCTCCACGTTCGCGGAGGCTCTAAAGCACGTGCTTCGCCAGGATCCAGACGTAATCCTCATCGGTGAGATGCGCGACCTGGAGACCATCAGTGCAGCGCTAACTGCCGCAGAGACCGGCCACCTGGTGTTTGCCACCCTGCACACCCAGGATGCCGGTCAGACCATTGACCGCATCATCGATGTGTTCCCACCACACCAGCAGGCGCAGGTTCGTACCCAGTTGGCCGCAACCCTAAAGGGTGTGGTTTGTCAGAACCTGGTACCTATGGCCGGCGGTCCTGGTCGTGCCGTTGCAACCGAGGTGCTGCACATGACCCCCGCCATTTCCAACATGATTCGCGAGAACAAGACCTTCCAGATTCGCTCTGCGATGCAGTCTGGCCGCGAGCTGGGAATGCACACCATGGACCAGTCTTTGGCCTCGTTGGTGAAGACTGGCAAGGTTACCCGTGACGTGGCTGCCGATGCGGCACACGACTTCACTTTGTTCGAACAGCTTTTGGCTGCGCCTAACTACGCCTAGATTTAGTTTTACAAGGAGGCATCATGGCTGACATCAGCACCAAGGGAACCAATTGGCTTCGTGGTGACATCAAGTTAAAGATTTTCCAGCGTCAACCTTCGCTAAAAGACATCGCGGTTATGTCGCGTCAGCTGGCCACGCTAATCGGTGCCGGCTTGCCTGCACTGCGTGCGGTGAAGATTGTCTCCGAACAGAGCGAGAACGAACTGCTGTCCGAGTCGCTTACCCGTGTGGCCGCCGGCCTTGAAAAGGGCGAGAGCATGTCTATCGCCATGGGCAAGGAACCAAAGATCTATCCGGCACTGATGATCGGCATGGTTCGTGCCGGTGAAACCGGTGGTTTTGTAGACCGCTCGCTGGACTCCATTGCGTCTACCCTGGAACGCGATCACCACCTGCGCGGCACCATCAAGAGTGCCATGAGCTACCCGGTGGCCATTCTGATCTTGGCCTTCCTGGCCGTTACCGTAATGCTCATCTGGATTGTGCCAATCTTTGCGGGCATGTTTGCATCGCTCCACAGCGCGCTGCCGCTGCCAACTCAGATTCTGGTGAGCCTCTCCCCAGTGGCAGCCTGGGCTGCTCCAATCATCATCATCGGTGGCGGTTTCTTTGCCAACTGGTACCGCCAGAACAAGGACCTGCCAACCATCCGAAAGTACCGTGACGGAATCATCGCCCGCACTCCGGTATTCGGCAAGTTGGTGGGAAAGATCGCCGTAGCGCGCTTCGCCCGCAACCTGTCCAACATGGTCAACTCGGGTGTGCCAATCCTGCAGGCCATCAACGTGGTTGCCGCCACCGCGGGCAACTGGCCGATGGAACAGGCGCTACTACGCGTTGAAGACGCGGTGCGCAAGGGTGTGCCACTGGCCATTCCAATGAAGCAAGAGAAGATGTTCCCGCACATGGTTACCCAGATGGTTTCCGTGGGTGAAGACTCGGGTACCTTGGCCACCATGCTCATGAACATCGCAAACTTCTACGATGAAGAGATCGCAACCACCACTGATCAGCTGACCTCGCTGATCGAACCAATCATGGTTGCGTTTATCGGCATTGTGGTGGGATCGATGGTGGTTTCGCTGTACCTACCGATCTTCGATATTTATAACCATATTAAATAAATAATTTGCACACTTTAGATTTGCTCGGCAATAGACTCTGGGTGTGCAGTAACACAAAGAAAAAGAATTGAGGGGAACAACAAATGACCACTTTCAACAGCATCGTGCGCAAGGCAAAGTCCGAAGAGGGCTTCTCGCTTATTGAGCTTCTGGTGGTAGTACTTATCATCGGTATCTTGGCGGCCATCGCCATCCCAACCTTCCTGCAGCAGCAGAAGTCGGCCAAGGACGGTTCGGCTAAGTCTGACCTCGCCAACGGTCGCATTGCTATTGCCTCGTACCTAACCGACCAGGGCGGTACCTTCCCAGCTGGTGCAACCACCGCAACCGTAACCACTGCAATCACCACCACTTCGCAGTACGGTTTCACCTCGTCTTCGGGCGACACCATGGTTGTTAACACCGTTGCTGCTGGTGCAGCAACCTTCTGCCTGGCAGCGACCCCAACCGGTGGTTCTGGTACCTGGTACGTAACCGACAGCGTTACCACCCCAACCACCACCAAGCCTGGTGGCTGCGCCTAAACCATCTTGATTTAGGTTTCAAAATGTCTAACGAGAAGTTCGACGATGGCTTTAGCCTCGTCGAACTTCTCGTTTCTGTATTCCTGATCGCCGTGCTCTCGGTTGCTCTGATTCCCAACCTGGTGGCATCGATGCAGGCGGGTTCAAATATGAAGACCCGAACCTTTGCCATCGCTGTAAACAAGCAGGCCATCACCGGGCTCGAGGCTGCTGGAAATACTTCGTGCAGTGCCCTGAATACGTTTGTTGGTGCCGCGGCCAACCAGAGCGTTGCCATTCCAACTGGTAAGACTCTTACCGTTACCTTTAGTCCAGCATCGTTCGCTTGCTCTACCAGCGTTCCCTACAGCCAACCGGTAACGGCCACCGTCACAGACGCCTCCGGTTTTCAACTTTCTAGCGCAACAACTTCGATTTGGATCACCCAATGATCGCCACCAAGAATGAGCCTCGGGAGTCCCGCCTGGCTGCGGCCAAGGCCGATTCCGGTTTTTCCCTTGTCGAGCTGTTGGTCTACGTCATTCTGGCATCTATTGTTCTTGCGGTCGGTGCCAACATCATCTCGGCGGTGTACCGCACCCAGCAGCGTGTTACGGCAGACGCAAGCCAATCACAAACCATGCAACTGGCTTTCTCGCAGTTGAACTATGCCATGCGCAACACCAATCAGGTTCAGGCCGGAACGGTAACTGGCGGCTACCTTTTGGTCACGCGCATTGCCGCCAACGGAACCAGCTACCCACGTCCAGCCGACATCTGTCGCGACTGGATGTTCTACCCGAATGCAGCTGTATCGGGGCAGCCACAGAGCTACACCTTCTATACCCGCGATTTCGCGCTTAACAGTGGGCTGGCCCTAACCGCCACTTCAACCTCCGGCTGGACTCCGATCGTAACCTCGGTGATTAAAGACTCTGCTGCCGACCCGCTTATTTCGGCACCGACCACCACCTCTGCCTCGGGTGGCACCATTTACGGCGTCACTTTTAAATACGCGCTTGTAGGTAAGTCGACTTTGACCGGCACCCAAAAGTTTTACTCGCGAGTGGTGCCTCCAACCAGTCTGGTGGGCTCATGCTAAATCTGCTGAAAAAGGCTAAAAATGAAGAGGGTTATGCCCTGCTGGTAGTTATCGGCATCTTTGCCATTGCCCTGTTGGTTACAGCACTGCTAGCCGCGCAAATCTTGTCTATGCTCAACTCCACCACCGGCTCTAAGGCCAGCTTGCAGGCCGAGGCCAATGCAGAAGCTGGCGTTTCCAGGGCCCAATCTCAGCTTGTTTACCCCGGATCGATTGCCGACACTTGCGTGGCCGGAGTGCGCACCGCAGATACCGCCACCACCTTCAAGTACGACGAAACCATCTACTGGACCAATTCGCTCACCGAACCAACCTCGGATGCGCAGTGGACGGTGCTTGGTTGTGCCGACACCATTGGTTACACCGCCGGTGACACCATTCAGGCCCCATCTATCAAGTTTGTGCGGGTCAAGGTAACCGGTCACGCCCAGAACCCTGGCACCACCGGCTATTCGGCCTTCAACGACCGCAAGGTTGATGCGGTTTTCGCCTACAAAAACCTGCTGGGTACCGCGGCTTATAGCGCGGGAGACCTAATCGGTGTAAACGGTAACGTCGTTCTCAATGTTGGAAACAGCGGAACCCTCTACGTCAACGGCGTTTTCAACTGCAACGGTAGCTCTGTTTCCATCACCGCAAACGTGTTTGCCAGCGGAAACGCAAATGCCAGCGGTACCTGCACCATCACCGGCGATTTGACCTCAAAAGCAACCGCAACCGCGGCCGGTAGCGGAAACGTGCTTGGTACCGTTACAAGCAACTCACCTGTGCTTTTCCCGTCAATGCCAACCCCCTATGTTTTCCCTGCTCCTGGCTATGCCAACGGCGGAAACTCTTGCAGTGCTCTTACTGCCTCGGTGGTGGTGAAGACCTACTACGATCACTCTGCTTGCAGCACCAGCGGAACCGTGAAGAACATCAACCTGGCCATTAGCGCGGACACCACCATTTACCTGCGAAACCCAACTGCCGGAAACCCAACCCAAGACCTAACCGTTACCTCGGCAGATGGCCTCAAGCACAACCTATGGCTGCTCATCATCGCCGGGCCGGCAGCCGCAACAGAGCCGGCCTGCACCGGTAATAAGAACTACGTATTCTCTACCTTCTCGGTGGACCCAAAGATTTCGACGATGGTTTACGACCCCTGTCAGCCGGTGTATTTCCCTTCCGGAACAGTGATCAACGGCCAGTTGGTTGACAACGGACTTGGTATCACCGGTGGAAACACTCTGACGGTGAACTACTCCAATGTTGGAATCCCTGGCGTTAGCAACGTAGGTCCGGTCACTGCAGCGCTGAACCAGACCTCGTACCGAAACACCAACTAGCAAGCTAAACATTGAACGAAGTTCTGATCTGGTACTCCGCCATGGCGGGTGTCTTTGGCCTTATCTACGGCTCTTTTTCGGGAGTAGTGATTGGCCGAACCCCACTTACCGTGCGGGCACTGATACCGGGCAGCCGGTGCGACAGCTGTGCCACACCCATTAAGTGGTACCAAAATATTCCGGTCATCTCTTGGCTAGTGCTTCGCGGACGCTGCGCTGCCTGTGGTTCGAGCATTCCTGTTTGGTCGCCAGTGCTAGAGCTAGCATCCGGCTTGATGTTTGCCCTGGTGGCTCTCTGGGGGCTTCGAATTGATTCCACCGGCCTAGTCACAGCAGATTCGCTGCTTCAGACCGTCACCTACCTTGGCTTGGTCACAAACGGACTATGTATCGCAATCATCGACCTCAATCGCCGGCAGATTCCCAATCTCCTAGTGGTAACCGGCCTGGTTTGGGGAATCCTGGGATTTGGTGCTGACGCCCTTTTCTTTGGCCACACCCAGAAATTAATCGTTGCGCTGCTTGCAATGGGGACATTTTTTGCCGTCCTATTGGTGATCAAACTTGCCGTGCCAAGGGGTATGGGGGCTGGCGACGTAAAGTTGGCTGCCGTGCTGGGACTCTATCTGGGGTGGCAGGGCTGGGGAGCCCTAGCGGTTGGGGTGTTCGCTTCGTTTGCCTTCGGTGCAGCCTTTGGATTGGTCTACATGGCGGTCAAGGGTGGTGGCAGAAAAACAACCGTTCCTTTTGGTCCCTGGCTGATCATTGGAACTTGGTTTGGGATTTTGCTGGGTGAACCTATTTGGGCTGTATATCTCGTATTAATTCGCTAGGTTTAGACACAGAAGGAAGGGGTGGGAGTTATGGCCAAGAAAATAGTTGGCGTGGACTTCGAACCGAATTTCATCAACACCGCATTAGTCACTCAGGGGCGTGACTCTTCTTTAGAGTTCCTAAAGTCCACATCGGTGACATCCGGGTTGGATGATCGAGGACGAATTGTCAACCGCGAGAAGATTGCGGAGGCGCTCAAAGAGATTTGGACGGCAAACGGCTACAAGACCAAGCGGGTGGCTCTGGGCCTTGCCAGCTCCCAGGTTTTTGTTCGTACCGTCAATGTTCCTAAGCAAGACCTCAAGCAGTTGCAGGCAGACCTTCCAGCACACATTGCAGGCATTCTCCCAATCGACCCACAGAGTCTGATTCTTGACTTCTACCCAATCGAAGAAGTTGTCACCGATGGCCGCCCCGAGATTCGTGGCCTAGTCCTAGCCGCCCAGAAGGGTGCAGTTGAGTCGCTGGTTTCCAGTGCGGAGATGGCTGGCCTCACCGTGGAGTCCATTGACCTAACCGCATTCTCGTTGCTTCGCTACTACGCTTCAGATCTCGATAAGAGCGGTGCAGTGCTGCACGTGTTCGCATCGCGTTCGCTCTTGCACCTGATCATGACCAAGGACGGCATGCCTGAGCTGGTGCGCAGCGTTCCAATCTCGGGCTTCGCGCCAGTGCTGGTTGAGCCAGTTGTCACCGAAACCGACGCAGGTGCAGAGGATGCCCCTGCAAAGGGCAAGGGCGCAAAGGCCAAGGCCGCGGCCACTCAGTTTGTGGACAACAGTGCGGTGGTTACCCGAGAGGTGCTGGACACCATCAGGTACTACCAGCAGTCTGGAACCGACCGCGCAGTGCAGAGCATTCTTCTTGCCGGAATCAGCCTGAACCGCAACGACTACGCGACCAAGCTGCAGACCGAGACCGGTGTAACCGTTCTTCCGCTCTATCGTGCCGGCTTTGAAGATGTATCCGAGCACTCGTTTGCGGGCATCGACTCAATCGCCGATCTTGACGACTTGGCGGCTTGTATTGCCCTTGGAATGGAGGCAAAGTCATGAGCATTTTCAGCCCAAAGAAGGCCGTAGTTTATGGTGCACCGTTACGCGCTGACTTCCTGCCTGAATCGATCAAGGTTCGTAAGGCTAACGAGCGTTCGCAGCGCGGCATGGTTCGTTCGATTGTCGCGGTTACGCTCATCTGTGCCGGTGTCTATGTAGGTATGACCATGGCCGAAAATTCGGCTACGGAAGCAATGCAGAACGAAAATGTTAAGCTTTCGACGGCCATGGCCCAGCAGACCAAGTATCAGCAGCTGAACCTAACCCTGGCTGGCCTCAAACTGCACAGCTACGCCAACACGGTCATTCACTACGATCAGGTCAATTGGTCGCAGGTTGTGGGTCAGCTCTCGGCGGGCCTGCCTTCTGGCGCAGAGCTGTCATCTGTTTCCCTCAACTCGTTGACTACATCCAGCGCAGACCAGGCCGCGGTTCCGCTGAACTATGCCGGTGAATCCGCTTCGTTGAACGTTGCCATTTCGGTGGGTAATCTTCGCGAAGTCGCAAGCTGGATGGATTACCTGCCACGCGTGACCGGATACCAGGATGCCAAGCTAATCTCAGTTGCCATCAACAAGACTGGTTACACGGCCCAGCTGAATATCACCATGAACGAAAACGTAATCGCAAAAATCGGCACCTCCGTAAAGGCGGCCACCAATTGAACAAGCACTCGCTCTGGAAACTGATCACAGCCTTCGTCATCTTGGCCCTGTTGGGTGCAACCGCACTGGTGGTAGTAATGCCAAAGTTGCAGTCCATCCAATACAGCAATAGCGTCACAGATGCCACCGCCAAGCGCACCGCCCACCAGCTGCGTCAGATCGCTCGACTCAACGACCTAGACACCAAGCATGCTCAACTTGAGGCAAGGCTTGCTGCCCTAAAGCTTCAGGTGCCACAAGACTCGGCCACCTCGGCACTCTTGAATCAGTTGCAGCAGGCCGCTGGCTCGCGCGGAATATCCATTGACAGCATTGCGGTGGGCGAACCAAAGGCCTTCATCCCGGGTATAAACCTAACCGGAGCGGACGTTGCACCTGCGATTGCCAACCTGGGTACTGGCAAGCTTTTCAGTCAGGTAATCACCGTTGCTGCATCGGGTAGCTTCCGTGGGCTTGCCTCGCTTCTGAGTGGAGTTCGCAACATGAACCGCAGCACAGTGGTCTACTCGGTAGCGCTTAACCGCACCCAGCAGACCAATGCAACCGTAGAGGCCTCGATCAATATCGCCTTTGAGGTCTTCTACCTCAAGCAGTAGTCGCAGTACCTAGAAAGGGGTCGAGCCTTCGGGTTCGGCCCCTTTCTGTTTGATACAGGTACTGCCAATACCTGTATCTGAGGCGAGTGGGGCAGGTATGGTTTAGTCATGATTCGCAGTGAAGAAATCAAAGACTTTCTCTCAACCCGCAGAGCCAGCATCACACCAGAGCAGGCTGGCCTCCCAAACTATGGCGTGCACAGGCGAGTAAAGGGTTTGCGTCGCGAGGAAGTTGCGATGCTTGCGGGAGTGAGCGCCGAGTACTACACCAAGCTTGAGCGCGGCAATCTGGCCGGGGCATCCGATAGCGTGCTGGGTTCGCTTGCCAGTGCCCTGAAACTAAGCGACGATGAGCGAAGCTACCTCTACATGCTGGCCCGTAACCAGGCTGGGTCAAAGGTGATTCGCCGCACCCTGCCACCAATGACAATCAGACCCAACCTGCAGTTCATCATCGATCAGATGGATGTGGCCACCTATGTGCGCAACACCCGAATGGACATTTTGGGATCCAACCCGATGGCCCGCCAGCTTTTCCCTTGGTTAGCCGCAGCCGAAGACCAGCCGGTAAACATGGCTCGTTACGTGTTTCTTGACCCAGATGCCCGCACCTTCTTCGCCGAGTGGCCAAAGGCCGCCTCTGACACCGTCACCATGCTTCGGGTGCAAGCCGCACGAGACCCATTTGATCGCGCAATCACCGAGCTCATCGGTGAGTTATCCACGCTGAGTCCCGAGTTCCGCCAGCTCTGGGCCAAACACAACATCAGCCGAAGTCAACTTGGGCAGAAGCACTTCATCCATCCAGTGGTTGGCCAGCTGTACCTCAACTATCAGATTCTTAATGTGGCCGATGATCCAAACCTCATCATGCTGGTTTACAACGCGGCTCCAGACTCGGCGGATGTTGAAAAACTTCAAATCCTAAAGTCCCGTATTTTGGCCACTTCGGCAAGGTAGTTTGTTCTCAGAACAACATCGAATGAAGGACATAGACATGAAGGTTGTTGTATTTGGCGCCACCGGTTTTGCCGGTGGAAACATCGCGGCCGAGCTTGCCGCACGTGGTCACCAGGTAGTTGGTGTGGCGCGCAGCGCAGAAAATGTCACCGATGGCAACCTCACCATGCTTGCCGGTTCTATTTTTGATTCCCAGCTGGTGGCATCAACTATTGCCGGGGCAGACGCCGTGGTGGTAGCTATGCGGGCCTCAGACACCGATGGCAAGGTCACACTGGGCGACATCACCCCAAACCTTCTTGCCTTGTGCGAGGCCGCTGGTGCCCGTTTGGCGTACGTTGGCGGTGCCGGCAGCATGTTGGTGGCCGAAGGTGCCGGTCGTTTGGTAGACCAGCCAGAATTCCCAGACGCCTACAAGCACGAAGCTCTTGCCCACGCCGACATCCTGGCTACTCTTCGCGCTGCCGATACATCGGTGGACTGGTTTTATGTGAGCCCAGCCGGATTCTTCGGCAAGCAGAACCCCGGTGAGCGCACCGGTAAGTACCGCACTTCGTTGGATGTTTTGCTCTCGGACGCTGAAGGAAAGTCTTACATCTCTGGTGCCGATTTAGCGGTGGCCTTCGCCGATGAGATCGAGAATCCAAAGCACCGCAAGCAGCGCTTCCAGGTTGCCTACTAGGCCGCCGTTTTTCCACTAACTAACTTGAAACCCAACTCAGGAGAAAAATGAACGAGTTCCTTTACTCTGTCGAGCGTGAATACAACGTTCCAATGGAATCCATGTGGCAGGCCTGGGTAGATCCAGCCGCTCTCGACATCTGGTACAGCCCTACCGAGCTGAAGACCATTCCGGGTGCCACCACATCGGACGCGGTTGTTGGCGGAGTCTGGTCGGTTGGCGTTGACGTGCCTCAGTACAACCACCGCGCCTTCTTCTTTGGTAAATACAGCAAGGTTGAGCCGGGCAAGCAACTGGTTCACAGCATGCACTACGTAGAGTCTCAGGCCGAGTTTGACGCCCGCGACTACAACTCACCGGCTCACGAGGTCATCATCGACTTTGAAGACCGTGGGGACAAGACCTGGGTGCGATTCTCGCAGTACGGTCAGCTTCCAGAGGGGCAGGCCCCGCAGGCAAAAGCCGGCATGGAAAGCTACTTTGACAACCTCGGCATCTATCTAGGTCGCTAGGAAAACAATGACTGCAATCGTAGAAACTCGTCCACTGCCGGCCATGAAGGTGCTTGGCCTCAGCCGCAACTTCTTTGGCATGATGGCTCCCGCCTCCAATGGCCACGAAGTGATTCCAGAGCTGTGGGGTCAGCTTTTTGACGCCCTGGATGACTTCGAGGAATTTGAGTTTGGCTGGGCGGTTGGTCTGATGAGCCCTGTCTTTGGCCCAGACGCCAAGCCGGGCGAAATGCAGTACTTCGCCGGTCTAGTTGTTGAAACCGAGCCAGAGAGCCACCCGGGCTTGACCATGCGTGAGGTTGAGGCTGGGCAGTATGCCATCTGTGAGCACATTGGAACCCTGGAAGACCTGGGGGAGACCACCGCTTGGTTCTATGGAGAGTACCTACCAAGCAGCAACCTGGCAGAGCGCGAGGCTTACCACCTAGAGGTTTACGACGAGCGCTTTGACCCAGAGAGCGACCACTCGGTGGTCATGATCTGCGCGCCGATCCAGGCCTAAGGCCTAGTGCGACTCTAAACATGCCAGTTGAGGCTGTAAAGCCCTAGCGGGGTAGGTTGGCTTCAATCAGGTTGATGATTTCAGGTGCGTCTGGCTTCACTACCGACCTGAAGCGGTGAATCTTGCCGTTTGGCAAGACCAGGAACTTCTCAAAGTTCCAGAGCACCGGGCCACCAAGCCCAAGCTGGTCCTTGCCCTTTACAAGTGCCTTGAATAGCGGGTGGCGCTTGCTTCCGTTTACCCACACCTTGCTGGTGATTGGGAAGGTAACGCCGTAGTTCACGCTGCAAAACTCTGCTATGTCCGCTTCGCTGCCCAATTCCTGCTTGAACTGGTCGGTTGGCAGACCAACTACCTTGAAGCCGCGCGGCCCGTACTTTTCGTAGAGAGCCTCCAGTGCCTCGTACTGCGGAGTGAATCCACACTTAGAGGCAACATTCACGTACATCACTAAATCATTGGCAAAAGCATCGGTGCTGGTTTCGGTGCCATCGATGAGGGTTAGTGCAATGTGGTCAAGGGTCATGTTTTCACCTTACGGCAGTATTCTGAGGTCATGTCATTTTCCGGATTCAAACCCGAGTCTTTCGAGTTCTACAGCCAGCTGGCGTTGAACAATAACCGCGACTGGTGGCTGGCCAACAAGTCTCGCTACGATGCCCTGGTGAAAGAGCCGATGTTGGCTTTGATCGAGGAGCTGGCTCCGGAATTTGGTGCCTGTAAGCTCTATCGTCCTTACCGCGATACCCGATTCAGTGGCAACAAGGAGCCTTACAAGGAGAACGCCGCGATGTCGGTGTTTGGTCCCGGTTCCACCGGCCTGTACCTAGAGCTCAATGCCAATGGTTTGGACTTCGGCGGCGGCTATTGGCTGCCTGGAAAAGACCAGCTTGCTAAGTTCCGTGAAACCATCGATGACCTTCGCCTCTGCGGCGACCTAGAAGCCACTATCGATCAGCTGGCCGAATCTGGCTTCGAACTTTACAAGGTGGATGCTTTGAAGCGCATGCCCAGGGGATACCCTATTGACCACCCCCGAATTGAACTGCTTCGGTTGCAGCACATGGTCATGTTCAAGGTAGTGCCGCCCACCGATTGGATGTTTGGGCCACAAGCTGCCGAAGTGCTGGCGGCCGAGTGGCGCAAAGTGATGATCTGGAACGAGTGGCTGGCCGAATCGATCGGTCCTAGCGCTCTGCCGCGCACCCGCTAGTCGGCGAAGGTCTCAGGGTTGGCGCCAGAGAAGTGCCTCGATTGTTCGCTCACTAGGTTGAAGTAGACGCCACCCAATTGCATAAGCTGGTTATGCTTACCGCTCTCAACAATCTGGCCATCCTGCAGCACAAAAATCACATCGGCGTTTACCACCGTGGATAGTCGGTGGGCAATGGCGATGGTGGTGCGGTTCTTGATGGTGGCATCCAGGGTTGCCTGCACGATGCGTTCGCTAACCGTGTCCATGGCACTGGTGGCCTCATCCAAGATGACCACCGGGGGGTCTTTCAGCAAGACGCGTGCGATTGCGATGCGTTGTTTTTCACCGCCACTTAGCCGGTAGCCGCGCTCACCAACCAGGGTCTCGTAACCCTGAGGGAAACTCATGATGGTGTCGTGGATGTTGGCTGCCTTGGCCGCCGCCACAATCTGCTCTTGGGTGGCATCGGGCTTTGCATACGCCAGGTTCTCGCGAATGGTGTCGTAGAAGAGGTAGGTCTCCTGATTTACGATTCCGATCTTGCTGATCAGATCCTCGTGACGCATTTGGCGCACATCGGTCCCGGCAAACTTCACCGAGCCGCTGTCTACATCGTAGAAGCGGGGAAGTAGGTAGGCGATTGTGGTCTTGCCTGCACCGGAGGAACCCACGAATGCCGCGTACTGGCCTGGCTTCACCTCGAAGCTGAGGTTCCTGAGGGTGGGTTTGGTTTCGCCCTCAATTTCGGGGTAGGTGAAGGTGACGTTTTCAAACTGCACCAGACCAAGCTTGGATTCATCGATGTTGGTGGGCTCAGCCGGATCGGTGATGGAAGGCTTGAGGTCAAGGTACTCAAAGATGCGGGCGAACAGTGCCTGCGAGGTTTGCAGGTCTAGAGCAATCTGCATGATTCCCATCAGGGGGAAAAGCAGGCGGGCTTGGGCGGTGGTGAAGGCAACGATGGTGCCCACCGATAGCGACCAGTGATGGGTGATTAGCCAGCCGGCACACAGGTAAATAATGGCCGGAATGGAAGACATGAAGATCTGAACCAGCGCGAAGAAACCCTGGCCGCTCATGGTCTGTCGAACCTGCAGGCCGATCTGATTGCGGTTTTCGGCCGCGTAACGTTCTACCTCAGAGCGCTGGCGACCAAAACTCTTGGCAAGCAGGATGCCGCTGACGCCCAAGGCCTCCTGGGTAATGGCCGACATCTCGGAGAGTGATTCCTGAGTCTTGGCGGCAATCTTGGCGCGCACGCGACCAACCCGGCGCTGCAGCAGCACCATCAGCGGCAGCATCACCATGGCCACGATGGTGAGTTGCCAGTTGAGCAGGCTCATGGCCACAACCGCGGCCACCACGGTAACGGTGTTGCCCAGCACCGTTGACACCGTGTTGCTTAGAACGCTGGCCACACCACCCACGTCATTCTGCAGGCGGCTCTGGATGATTCCGGTTTTGGTCTTTGTGAAGAAGGCCAATTCCATGGCCTGCAGGTGGTCAAACAGCTTTACGCGAAGTGCACCCATGACGCTGTTGCCAACCCGAGAGGTTAGGAAGGTTTGGCCTACGCCAAGCAGTCCGTTGATGACCCAGATGCCAATCATGAGGCTTACAACGTTTACTAGCAGGCCCATGTCGGGTTTGCCGCTGATGGGGAACAGACCCTTGTTGAAGGCCTCTTGAATCAGCAGTGGCGGGAATATGGAGAAGGCCGCCGAAATGAGGACAAGGGCAATGGTTCCGGTTAGTGCCAGGCGGTGCGGTTTGAATAGCTCACCGATTCGGCCTAGTAGATTTTCGATCTTGGGAGCCGCGGCGATTCGGGCTCGCACCGCATCGGGGTCTTGGTTAAAGCGGCCCATCGGACCACCGCCACCACCACCGTGCATACTCATCAAAACAACCTAACACGCCAACACCTGAGGGTATTCCACTGCTATGGCCCGCAAATCCAGCCATTTCACTGCTTTTACGTGTTTAATTGAAATGTGCAGATTCCACACCCAACCGCGCAGCTGTTGATCGAGACCGTCGTCAACCTGCTGGATCAAAAGTCGGTTGACTACATCACGTCTGAAGAGGTGCTGCAGCTCAGTGGAATCTCCCGTGGTTCGATGTATCACCACTTCCACGACTTTGAAGACCTGGTAGATACCGCACTCGTAAAGCGTTTCTCGCGCTACATCGCCGAAACCAACGCCGGATTCATCGCCCTATCGCTAACCGTTCGCAACGTTAAAGACCTGCGTGCCGCTCTAAAGCGCATGACCCACACAGTGCATGTTCCCGAGCGTGCCCAGTATCGTTTCGAGCGAATTCGCATCTTTGGCCGTGCCTCGGAGCACCCAAACCTGCGCGCCAAACTAGCCATCGAACAAGACTCACTAACCGACACCATGGAACTGCACGTTGCCCAGTGGCAAGAACGCGGCTTCTTGGTGAAAGACTTCACCGCTCGCTCTATTGCTGTAGCGATTCAGGCCATTGTTATTGGCCGTGTTGTAGACGAGATCGCGGACAAGCACGTAGACCGGGAAGACTGGCTGGCCCTGATGGACCGAATCATCGATACTTTCTTCGTCGAGGATTAATGCGTTTCCCATTTGCCGTTGCCGCCGGTCTCGCGGTTATCGCTTTGACTGCCCCAGCCCTGGCTGCTGCCGAAACCCTGCCGGTGCCAACACCGCCTGGGGTAACAGCAATGCCAACGGCAACGCCCATTCCAATCATCAAGCCGGGCAAGGTTCTAAATCTTGCGGTAACAAACAACGAATTGGGTTCACTGACCCTTTCGTGGGATGCGCCTGTGGATGACGGTTCGCTTCCAATCGAGGATTACCGCATCAGCTACAAGTTTGACCAGTACCAGAGTTGGTTGCTTTGGAAGCACCTGCCCAGCACCGCCACAAGCATCACCATTCCAGACCTACCGCTTGGGCTGGGCTTCTCTTTCTCAGTTCGTGCCGTAACGGCAAACGCCAGCTCTTTGGCAGTGCAGGTGCACGCCGACACCCCAGCTCCCATTGCGCCAGCGTTTGCAAACAGCAAGGCCCGTGCGCAGTACACATTTGTTGCCAGCACCTGGAATGCCACCAGCTCAAGCCGCTTTGGTTTTCTTTCCGGCACCGATTGCGCCAACTGGGCTAGTCAGTCTTTATTGATGCGCGGCTACAAGCAAAACTCAACCTGGCGCGGACGCTCCGGCAACACCCCAGCAACCAAGGCATGGATCTCCAGCACTGCCTTGCACAACTACATGCTTTCCACCGGGAGGGCAACGCTGCTAACCGATGCCCAGCGTGACCAGGTTGCCGTTGGCGACATCGTGCAGTTTGACTGGTGGAAGAAGGGTGCCCAGGAGCACACCGGAGTTGTCACCTATGTGGATCGCAGCGCCGCCGGAATCAAGATTTACTACGCCAGCCACACTGCCGCAGGCATGTGGTGGAGCGTGAATCGAAGCGTAAACACCATTTACCCGGGTGCTATTGCCACCTACTTGCACCTGAGTAAGTAACCTTTGGCTGGCGAAACTCTGCGCCTTTAGAGGCTGGAAATACGTCCCAGTGCTCGTTCCAGGGCAATCAGCGCTTGAGTGGTTTGATCGGTGTTGGCATCGTGGCTAAAGCTCAATCTAACTGCGGTGCGACATAGATCGCGGTCTAGGCCTAGCGCAACAAGCACATGGGATGGCTCATCGCTACCGGCTGCACAGGCAGACCCGCTGGAGCAAATAACTCCGGCATTCTCTAGCTCTAGCAGGAGCGTTTCGCCATTGATGCCTTCGAAAGTGAAAGATGCGATGGCGGGGTGGCGCAGGCCCGAATCTGGGTTTGGTCCGGTCAGGTGAGCGTTTGCAAACTTAGCCAGCACGCCATCGATTATCGCCGAGGAAACCGCCCGAACAGCTGTTGCGTCCTGCGGCTTTGGCAGCAGCGTTACCGCCGTTGCCAACGCAACGGCCCAGGCAACATTCTCGGTGCCACTTCGGCGACCAGCTTCTTGTCCGCCGCCATGCAATACCGGAACGGTTTCGTTTCGCTGGCGAAGGTAAACCAAACCGCTGCCCTTGGGCGCACCAAACTTGTGTCCGCTTAGGCTGAGCGCGTCCACTCCCAGAGAACTGAGCTCCAATGGCAACCAGCCGGCAGCTTGCACAGCGTCGGTGTGGAATAGGGCACCAACACCCTTTGCAGCTTTGGCAAACTCTGCAATCGGGTGGATGGTTCCAATCTCGTTGTTGGCAAGCATCAGAGTGACCAGGGTGGTGTCTGGGCGCAGGGCAGCCCGCAACTCTTCCAGGGTGATCGTGCCATCGGTGGTCACCGGAAGTAAAGTCACCTCAAAGCCGTGAAACTCTGCCAAATACTGCAGTGGTTCTAGCACCGATGAGTGCTCGGTGGCTGCCGAGATGATGTGGCGACCGCGCGGGTTAGCAAGCGCCAACCCCTTGATGGCTAGGTTGTTGCTTTCAGTGCCACCTGAGGTGAAGACGATCTCCTCGGGTGCGCAACCCAGGAAGTCTGCGCAGGTGGCATGTGCCCAATCCAGCGCGTTCTTGGCCCGCAATCCCAGTTCGTGGGTTGAAGACGGATTGCCAAACTCGGTGGTTAGAAATGGCCAGGCAGCCTGCATTGCCTCGGGTTTAACCGGGGTAGTGGCTGCGTTGTCCAGGTAGAGCATGGTTAGTCGATTGCGATGTCTAGGCCGAGGTCCAGTGAGTGAATCTGGTGGGTTAGAGCGCCAACAGAAATAACGTCTACACCGGTTTCGGCAATGGCTCGCACGGTGTCTAGGTTCACGCCGCCCGATGCTTCAATGACGGCCTTGCCGGCAATTAGTTCAACGCCCTTGCGCATGTCATCCAGGTTGAAGTTGTCCAGCATGATGGTGTCTACTCCAGCAGCCAAGATGGCTGGAATCTGGTCTAGGCGGTCTACCTCAACCTCGATGTGGGTGGTGTGGCCCAGCTTGGCTCGCACTGCCTTCAACTCGGTGGTTAGGTCCTTGCCGCCGCGAGTGAGGATGGCCAGGTGGTTGTCTTTGGCCATCACAGCATCGCTGAGGCTGTAGCGGTGGTTTGCGCCGCCACCAGCTACCACGGAGTGCTTCTCGAAGGCGCGTAGCCCGGGAGTGGTCTTGCGGGTATCCACGATGCGAGCCTGGGTGCCGGCAACTGCGGCAACGTAGCGCGAGGTGGCGGTGGCGATGCCGGCCATGCGCTGCACGAAGTTGAGTGCCACCCGTTCGCCGGTTAGCACCGAGCGAGCTGGCCCGGAAATGGTGGCAAGGCGCTGGCCTGCTTCGAAGCGTTCACCGTCGCGGATCTCAAGTTTCACTTCCACGGAGGCATCAACGGCTGCGAAGGTGGCGGCGAACACATCTGCTCCCGCCATCACTCCACCCTCGCGGGCGTCTAGGGTTGCAACGGCCTTAGCATCTGCGGGAATGAGGTACTCGCTGGTGACATCGCCCCAGGGTGCGTCTTCGGCGAGGGCGCGAGTTACGGCTTCTTCAATAATCTGGCGAGTGAGCATTAGGCCTTCTTCACAATGATGGGGCGGGCGAAATCTGGGTTGGTGGCTGGGTGATCCAGGCGATAGTGGGCCCCTCGGGACTCGAGGCGGGCTAAGGCTGCTGCCACCATGGCGCGGGCCAATCTAAGCAGGTTGGCATCTTCGAAGTCTGCAAAGGTTCGGCTGCCGCGGGCAACTGGGCGCCACAGGTTCAGCTCCTGCTGGGCCTTGCTGAGGCCGGCATGGTCGCGGGCGAGTCCAACCAGGTCCCACATCAGGGTTTGCAGTTCAACGCGGTCTACCACGTGCTTGTCTGGCTGCAGATCCTCTTCCATGCGAGAAATGCTTGGCATCTCGATGACTGCTAGGGGAGCCTGATCCTTTAGTCGGTCCAGCTCAAAGTTTTCAGGCCATGGCTGGTCTAGTACCTCGATGGCGCGATCAGCCGAAACGATGCTCTCCAGCAGCGAGTTGGAGGCCAGCCGATTGGCACCGTGCGAACCGTTGCAACCAACCTCGCCAACCGCAAAAAGTCCGGGTACGGTGGTTCGCCCGAAGAGGTCGGTGGCCACTCCACCCATCCAGTAGTGAGCGGCAGGCGTAACCGGAATCGGCTTCTTGGCCATGTTGAGTCCGCGCTTGCGGCAGTAGGCCATGATGCTGGGGAAACGCGCATTCAAGAACTCTTCGCCCAGTGCAGTGGCGTCCAGTAGCACTGGGTCTCCGCCCTGAGCCATCATCTCCTGCTGGATTCCGCGGGCCACAACATCGCGCGGGGCCAGCTCGGCGTCTGGATGAATGCGCTGCATAAAGCGCTCACCCCTGTTGTTGATCAACACGGCACCTTCGCCGCGCACTGCCTCACTGATTAGGAACGAGCCAGGCACTGCCAAGGCGGTGGGGTGGAACTGATAAAACTCGAGGTCTGCCAGCAGCGCCTTGGCGCGGTAGGCCAGCGCAATTCCATCGCCGGTGGTAACCGCCGGATTAGTGGTGTGTCTGAATAGCTGGCCGGCGCCACCAGAGGCAAGCACAACCACATCGGCGGGAATGACACTCATTCCATTTGAGGAATAGATCTCAAGGCCGGTGACCTTGCCCGCCTCGTCCAGCATCACTTCGGTGGCAAGCGTGTATTCCAAAATGCGCACATTGGCTGCCTTTACGGTCTGAACCAGCGCGTTGCTTATGCCTGCTCCGGTGGCGTCGCCACCCACGTGCAAAATGCGGGCATGGGAGTGGGCCGCCTCTAGGCCTCGGGCTAGCTCGCCCTGCTTGCGGTCGAAGTCCACACCAAACTGAATCAGTTCGTTTAGGCTCTCGGGTCCATGCTCGCAAAGCATGCGAACCGCCGGCTCCCAGCACAAGCCGGCGCCAGCAATCAGAGTGTCTTCAACGTGCTCTGCGATGGTGTCATCGGTGCTGGTAACCGCGGCAATGCCGCCTTGGGCGTAGTGAGTGTTGCTCTCGCCAAGTACATCCTTGGTGACCAGGGTCACCTCGTGCTGGGCGCTGGCTTTTACAGCGGCCACCAAACCGGCAATGCCGCTGCCCACCACTACAACTTTGGCCATGGCTATAGCGGCTTTGCTGCCAGCATGCGCTCGAGGGCAAGCTTGGCGTCTGCCTGCACGTTTTCAGCCACCGAAATCTGGTTGACCACGTTGCCTTTCACCAGCTCTTCTAGAACCCAGGCCAGGTAGGCCGGGTGGATTCGGTACATTGTGCTGCAAGGGCAGATCACCGGGTCAAGGCAGAAGATGTTGTGCTGGGGGTATTGCGCTGCCAGGCGCTGAACCATGTTGATTTCGGTGCCGATGGCAAAGGTGGTTGGCTCGGTGGCTGCTGCCACTGCCTTGCGAATGTAGTCTGTAGAACCGTACTCGTCGGCGGCCTGAACCACGTCGAACGGCGACTCTGGGTGAACGATCACGCGCACACCAGGGAAGTCCACGCGAGCCTTCTCGATCTGGCCCACGGTGAAGCGCTTGTGCACGCTGCAGAAGCCGTTCCAGAGGATCACCTTGGCGTCGGTTAGCTGCTCGGCGGTGTTGCCACCCAGCGCCTTGCGACCGTGCCACAGCGGCATCTCATCCAGGCCAACACCCATGGCAAATGCGGTGTTGCGACCTAGGTGCTGGTCTGGGAAGAACAGCACGCGTTCGGCGCGTTCGAACGCCCAGGCCAAGACGGTTGCGGCGTTGCTGGAGGTGCAAACGATTCCGCCGTTGCGACCGCAGAAGGCCTTCAATGCTGCCGAAGAGTTCATGTAGGTAACCGGAATCACCGGAACCTTGCCCTCGGCGTTTGGTTCGCTGCCATAAAGCTCAGTTAGCTGAGCCCAGCAGTCTTCAACGCTGGTGGTGTCGGCCATGTCGGCCATAGAACAACCGGCCGCAAGGTTTGGCAAAATCACCGATTGGTCTGCGTTGCTCAGCACATCGGCGGTTTCAGCCATGAAGTGCACGCCGCAGAAGACGATTGCCTTGGCTTCATCGTGCTTGGTTGCGGCAACGGCCAGCTGGTAGGAGTCGCCGAGGTAGTCGGCGTGCTGAACGATCTCGTCGCGCTGATAGAAGTGGCCTAGAACAACCACCGAATCGCCCAGGGTGACCTTGGCTGCAACAATGCGGGCGTGCAGCTCTTCGTCGGTGGCCTCGCGGTACTCGGCCGGAATTTTGGCCTGGATGGGGGAGCCCGCCGGAATGTGGTCCGCCACCGAGGCGCCCGGCCCGTAATCGGCAACGCCTAGGTCGAACTCCCAAGGTCCCTTGGCCAGCGAGGTGCCGCAGGTGGCGTCGGTCTTGCCGCCCTTTACACTCAGCTGAATCAGCTGGTTCACGGATGCAGTTGGGTTCATGCTCTTGCCGCTTTCTAGTTTGAACTCTTGTTTAGTGGGCCGCGATCGGCCAGGCTTCGGGTTTTGTCGTAGGTGTAAAGCGCCGGTGGTCGGTTGCTTGCGCCCGCCACCACACGACCAGTAGGAACGATGGCGCCGGAGGTCTCAACCGAGCGACGGAAGTTGCCCTTGTCGATGGCTTTGCCAAGCACGATCTCGTAGACCTCGCGCAGCTGGGCCAGGGTGAATTCTTCGCCCAAGAAGCCGTGGGCAACACGCGAGTAGTTGACCTTGGCGCGCAGACGCCACAGGGCGTATTCAACGATGAGGTTGTGGTCGAAGGCCAATTCTGGAAGGCAGTCGGCTGCAAACCAGTGCACGTTTTCGCTCTCTACGGCCAGGTTGGACTCATCGGTGCCCACCAGTGCCCAGTACACGATGGAGACAACGCGCTCGGTGTTGGCGCCTGCAGAGCGCTCGGGAGCACCGAAGGAATAGAGCTGCTCGAGGTAGCGAGGGGAGAGGCTGGTGGTGTTGCGGAGGTTGCGGGCCGCGGCCTCGTCCAAGCTCTCGTTGCCCTCGAGTGGGCCGCCAGGAAGTGCCCACTTGCCCAGGTGTGGTTCGCGGATTCGGCGCACCAGGGGCAGCATCAGGGCCTTGCGGCCGTTCTCATCGGGGCGCAGCGCAAAGATCACAGTGCTAATGGCCAAGGTTGGCTGCATCTGGGATCCGTTCATCGATGAAAATGTGGCGTTAAAGCTAAAGACTTCGATACTTTGAGTGTTTATGACTTTAACTTAAAAGTTTACTTAATGTCAATCTGACAATAAGTAGGTCAACAGGGTATGTTTGAAATTAATCCCCGCGAAGATGCGGTGGGAGTTAAGGAAGCAGCAACATGAGCCACGCAGAATTCGTCCGAAACCTACGACCAGACCGCAACCTGGGTATGGAACTGGTGCGTGCCACCGAGGCTGCTGCCATCAGTGCCCGCCACTTCATTGGCAAGGGCGACAAGAACGCTGCAGACGGCGCGGCAGTAGATGCCATGCGAGCCTTCCTCACCACCGTTGCCATGGATGGCGTAATCGTCATCGGTGAGGGCGAAAAAGACGACGCCCCGATGCTTTTCAACGGTGAGCACGTAGGTAGCGGCGATGGCCCGCTCTGCGACATAGCGGTAGACCCAATCGACGGCACCAGCCTCACCGCAGCTGGCCGCCAGAACGCACTCAGTGTTATTGCAATGAGCGACCGCGGAGCCATGCTGGATGCCTCCAGCGTGTTCTACATGGACAAGCTGGTTGCCGGAGCAGAGGCAGTTGGCGTGCTGGACATTCGCCTGCCAATCGCCGAGAACATTCGCCTGCTAGCTAAAGCCAAGGGCAAGGCCATTGAAGACATGGTCATTGCCGTGCTAGACCGCCCGCGCCACACCCAGCTGGTTGAAGACATCCGCGCTGCCGGCGCCGGTACCCGCTTGCTGCTTGACGGCGATGTGGCCGGTGGCATTCAGGCTGCCATGTATGGCTCGCGCATCGACATGTGCGTTGGTGTTGGCGGCAGCCCAGAGGGCATCGTAACCACCTGTGCCATCAAGGCTCTTGGCGGATTCATCCAGGGCGTATTGGCGCCAAAGGACGAGGTTGAGCGAGCCGGTGGCGAGGCTGCCGGGCTCAAGTTTGACCACGTCTACACCGCCGACGAATTGGTGACCAGCAGCAACACCCTATTTGTGGCCACCGGTGTCACCGATGGCGGTCTGGTGCAGGGCGTTCGCCGCAAGGGTCCGATCATCCGCACCGACAGCATCATTCTGCGTGGCGCAAGCGGAACCATTCGCCGCATCCAATCTGACTACGATGCCGAGCGCTGGGCCTAGTCGCGCTTTGAGAGCAAGGGCCCTTGCGCTACTGGTAGCGCTTGCCGGATTCATGGAGCTGTTTGACGGCACCGTAATCCAGACTGCGCTGCCGGCGATGAGCCGTGACCTCGGGGTTTCGGCTACAACCGCTTCGATAGCCATGGCCGCCTACTTTGCCGCGGCGGCCGGTGTAATCCCAATCTGTGCTTGGCTCACCGATCGGGTGGGTGCCCGAACCGCCTTCACAGGTGCAATCGGGGTCTTTATCCTGGCTTCCATTGGCTGTGGAATCGCAACCGATCTGTCGTTGCTGGTTGGTGCGCGCATCATTCAGGGCATTGGCGGTGCAGTGATGATGACGGTGGGCCAAATCGTTATCCTGCGCGATGCGCCAAAGGACAAGCTCCTCAACATCACGGCCTACCTGGTCTGGCCGGCTTTAGCGGCACCGGTTATCGCCCCAGTAATCGGTGGGCTTATCACCGAATATGCGGGTTGGCGCTGGCTTTTCTGGATCAACATCCCACTTGGTGTTATGGCAGTTGTGGCAAGTCTGCGCCTCACTCCCAGAAAGCAGGAGGGGCACGATTCCAAGCGCCTCGACATCGTGGGAGCCCTGCTGTTGGCAGTCGGGCTCTGCACTCTGGTGCCAGGGCTGGGGCTGGTGGAATATGGCGCGGCTCCGGCTCGTCTTCTTGCCATCGCTCTGGGCAGCCTTTCCTTGGCCGCCGCCATAGTCTGGCTGTTGCGCCACCACAACCCGCTGCTGAGCCTCAAGTCCTATCGCTTTGCCACCTTCCGAGCCGGAAACGGTTCCGGTGCAATCTACCGTGCGGTGGTTGCTTCGGTTCCGGTGTTGCTCACTCTGCTCTTCCAGCTTGCCTACGGTTGGTCTGCGGTTGAAGCCGGCCTGCTGGTGATGGTGCTGTTCTTCGGAAACCTAAGCATCAAGCCATTCGCCAATTTCTCAATCCGCAGATGGGGTTATCGCAGAGTTGTGATGAGCGCCACCCTGATCGGTGCGGCCGCGCTTGCCTGCCTAGCAACTGTGGGGGAGTCGACCACTTTATTGCTGGTTGTGCCGCTACTTTACATTTCGGGTGCCACCAGATCGGTTGGCTTCACCGCCTACATGACAATGCAGTATTTGGAGATTCCGAAGGCTGAGATGGCAAGTGCCAGCCCGCTTTCAAACAGCGTGCACCAGGTGGCTACCGCCATCGGTATTGCCGGTTCGGTTGGCTTGGTGACGCTGCTGAGGGCCGCGGGAATGGCGCAGATTGGCGCCTATCAACTGACCTTCGGTGTCATTGCGGCAGTGCTTGGGCTAACCGCAATCTGGGTGGCAACCTTGCCCAAAACGCTTGGGGCTAAGAGCTAGCGCCCAGCCACCCGCTGTGCCACATCGTGCAGCTTGCCATTGGTGGCCAGCACCGATGAACTCTCCTCGGTGAGCGGGCCATTCAGGGCGCTAAACGCACCACCGGCCTGCTCCACGATTGGCACTAGCGCCGCAATGTCGTAAATCTTCAGATCATGTTCTGCCACGATGTCCACAGAGCCCTCGGCCAGGTACATGTAGCTGAGGAAGTCACCATAGGCGCGGGTACGCCAAACCTGGCGGCTGAGGGCAAGTAGTTCGTCTAGGTAGCCAAAGGAATCCCAGAGCTGCAGGTTGTTGTAGCTGAGTGATGCGTTTTCCAGCTCCGAAATGCCGCTGACGGCAATCTGACGAACCGAACCATCAACATCGCGGGTGAAGGCACCAATGCCAGGTGCGGCCCACCAGCGGCGGCCCAGAGCCGGAGCCGAGATAACGGAAACCACAGGCTTCTGGTCTACCGATAGAGCAATAAGGGTTGCCCACACCGGAACGCCGCGCATGTAGTTGGCGGTGCCATCGATGGGGTCGATGATCCACTTACGAGTCACTTGACCGGTAGCGCCAAACTCTTCTCCGATGATGCCATCGGCAGGGCGTTCGCTGGCCAGAACAGCCTTTAGGGCCTCTTCAACGGCACGATCGGCATCGGTTACGGGGGAGCGGTCTGGTTTGGTCTCAACCTTCAGGTCGAGGGCGCGGAAGCGATCCAGTGAAAGATGGTCGGCAACATCGGCTAGTTTCTGGGCAAGCTCTAGATCCGCGGCAAAGTCAGTCATGGTTCAAATTTAGCGGTTGCTGCGCCGGTGGTCTTTGGTTTGAGGACTAGTACTCTGACTTGCTTTCCAGCGAAGTCATGAGGCGTCGCAGCGAATCCACGCGCGCGGCTCCGTGCTGGCCCAGGGTTCCAGCTGCCACGGCCTCATCAAGGGCGCAGTCTGGCGAGGAAATAAGGTGGCTGCAGTCGCGCGGGCATTCCTGAATGACCCGGTACAGATCCTCAAAGCTCTTGAGCACATTCTCAAAGCTGACGTGGCCAAGACCAAAGGAACGCACACCTGGGGTGTCGATAATCCAACCTCCTGAGTGACCGGCGTTTTCGGGTAGTGCAATAGCGCGCACCGATGTGCTGGTGTGCCGACCGCGACCGGTGACATCGTTGACCACACCGGTGGCGCGCATGGCTCCAGGAACCAGTGCGTTCACCATGGTGGACTTACCCACGCCCGAGTGACCAACCACAACGGTGGTTTCGCCGTCCAGCACCGAGTGCAGGGCGGGCAGGCTTGGCGCATCGGAGCGGTTGAGGATTACCGGGATATCCAGACCGGCAAAGTGTGAGATGAAGGCGTCTGGGTTCTCCAGGTCCACCTTGGTGATACAGAGGATGGGGCGCAGACCGGCATCGAAGGCCGCAGCTAGATAGCGGTCGATCAGGCGGGTGCGTGGTTCGGGGTTTGCGATGGAAACCACGATCATCATCTGGGTGGCATTGGCCACGATTACGCGCTCCACCTGATCGGTGTCGTCAGCGCTGCGACGAAGCAGGCTGGTGCGAGGTTCAATACGCACGATTCGTGCCAGGGCGCCCACGGTTGTGCTGGTATCGCCGGCAAGTGCCACGTTGTCGCCAACCACCGGACCCTGCTTGCGCAGCTCCTTGGCTAGGGTGGCATCGATCATGCGCTGCTCGTCGTTTAGCAGCACTCGGTAGCGGCCGCGGTCCACACCCAGCACCATGCCGATTAGGGCGTTCTTGTGCTCCGGGCGAATCTTGGTTCGCGGCTTATTGCCCTTTGGGTTGGGGCGAATCCGAACATCGGTCTCATCAAGATCGTGAGCGCCGCCGTCGGATTCGTAGAGCCAACTCAACTAATTGGCTCCAAGCATCTGGGTCCACATGGCTGCAAAGTGCGGCATGGTTTTTGCGGTGGTGGCGATGTCCTCAACCAGAATGCCAGGCACGCGCAGACCAATGATCGCGCCGGCGGTTGCCATGCGGTGATCCTCATAGCTCTGCCACTGGGCGCCGTGGAGGTTTTCGCTCGGGTCAATCTCGAGGCCGTCTGGGGTCTCACGGCAGATTCCGCCGATGCGGTTGATCTCGGTGGCAAGGGCTGCCAAACGGTCGGTTTCGTGGCCGCGCAGGTGGGCAATGCCACTGATCACCGATGGCGAGTCCGCCAGGGCTGCGAGTGCGGCAACTACCGGGGCTAGTTCGCCACCGATGGAGAGGTCGATGGTGATGCCGTGAATCTTGCCGTCTCCGGTGATGGTGAGGCCACGTTCGTCGCGCACGATGGTTGCACCCATCTGCTGCAGGATGCCGTCAAACTCGTCGCCAACCTGGGTGGTGGTGTCTGGCCAGCCCGGAATAGTCACCGAACCGCCGGCAACCATGGCGGCTGCCAGGAATGGGCCTGCGTTAGAAAGATCTGGCTCGATGGCCACGATTCCACCAGCGATCGGTCCCGGCTCAACGCGCCACACGGTTGGCGAAGGGTTGCTCACTCGCACGCCGCGCTTTGCCAGGGTGTCCAGAGTCATCTCGATGTGCGGCAGGCTCGGCAGGTGCTCGCCCTCGTGCTGCAGGGTTAGGCCCTGCTCGAAGCGGGCGGCAGAAAGCAAAAGTCCGCTGACAAACTGGCTGCTGGCACTGGCATCGATGGTTAGGTCGCCACCGCGAACCTCTCCGGTTGCCTTAACAGTGAAGGGGAGCGAACCAGTGCCGGCATCGTCAACCTCTACGCCAAGGGCGCGAAGTGAATCGATTGTGGTGTGCATAGGGCGGCGGCGGGCGGCAACATCGCCGTCAAAAACAACGTCTCCGGCGGCCAAGGTTGCTAGCGGTGGTACAAAGCGCATCACGGTTCCGGCAAGGCCGCAATCGATGGTGACGCCACCGGTAAGGGGCTTTGGGTTGATGAGGAGGTCGCCTGAACCGTTCTGATCCACCACTGTTCCCAGTGAACGAAGTGCCTCAATCATGAGAGCAGAATCGCGTGAGTGCAGGGGAGCGGTGAGCAAGGTGGGCTCTGCCGCAAGTGCCGACAGCACCAGCTCTCGGTTGGTGAGCGACTTGCTACCAGGCAGTGGCACGGTGGCGTTGATTGGGCTGGTGGCTACTGGGGCCGGCCAGAGTTCTGGGGAATGATTCGCTTGCGACATTGGTTTCAAAATTACCACTACTAATCGGCGTTCAGGAGGGCACTTTGGCCAGTCTCAATCCACCGCTGACCCAATTCGGCTTTCGGCGAGTAAACTCGCACTCGATGCCAGACAAAAAGACACTCGCTTCCAAGGCCGAACTGCGCGATTTCGAAGAAGAAACTCTGCCGCTAATGCCTCTACTTCTGGCTCTCGCGCGCCGCCAGACCAACTCCGAACAGGACGCCGAAGACCTGGTTGCCGAGACCTACATCAAGGCCTTCCGAAGTTGGTCGCAGTTTGAACCGGGTTCAAACCTGAAGGCCTGGCTGGTCAAGATCATGCGCAACACCAATCTCAACAACATCGAAAAGACCAAGCGCGACAAGTCGCATGGTGCGTCCATCGATGCCCTTGAAGACTGGCAGGTTGGCGCGGCCACTTCGCTCACCGCAATGGCTAGCCGCTCGGCAGAAGCCGAGGCCATCGACAACATGCCGGCCAAGTCGGTCACCGATGCCCTAGATCGTCTCCCAGGCGAGTTCAAGGAAGTTGTGTTGCAGGCCATCGTGCTTGGGCTTCCATACGCCGAGATCGCCGAGAACATGGGTACTCCGGTGGGCACCGTGATGAGCCGCCTGCACCGTGGCAAAAAACTTTTACGCGCCGAATTGGCGGGGTACGGCCGAGAAGAGGGTTACTCGGTAGAGAATATTGACAACGGGGATAAGGGCCAAAAATGACCGAGTTCAATTGCCAAGAAACTAAGAAACACGTGCACGAGTTTCTGCAGCAGGAGCTGTCCGATGCAGAGATGAACGAGGTTGCCGCGCACCTGGCGCACTGCGAGTCTTGCGAGGGCGACTACGGCTTTGAGCACCTGTTCAACACTGTTATTCAGCGCAGCTGCAACGAGGCTCCGCCTGCTGAGCTTGCTAGCCGAATCATGGCTCGCGTCCGTGAAATCAACGCCGAAGCTGGCAAATAGGGCTTAACTGCAAAACGCGCCTTCCACTGGGAGGCGCGTTTTCTTTTGCCGGCCAAGAGATAGGCCAAAGCCTTTATTCGGGGGCAGGAAGCCCCAGCCACTCGTACCAACCACGGTTGAGGATAAGCCAGGCGATGAGGCCGTAGCCTACCTGGCCCGGAAGGTTGTGGTCGGAGGCGGCAATCTCGCTGTTCCAACCCTCGTGACCCACCAGTGGGCGGAAGCAATCTACAAAGGTGATTCCACGGCGGCTGGCAACGTCTTCATAGCCGCTGGCCAGGTGCTCGATATCGCGGTTGAGCTCTGGGTTGTGGCTTGGCAGTGGACCAACCAGGAACACCCCGATGCCGGCGCGCTTGCACTCATCCAGGATGGTGGCAATGTTCAGACGGCTTCGGCTGATTGAGGTGCCGCTGGCAGGGTCTAGGTTGTTGAGCGCGATGACTAGGCGGTTATCGGTGTCGGGGGAGAAGCGTCTTCCAGCTTCGGCCTTCCAGCGTTCAGCCAGCAAACCAGAGGTTTCGGCTGGCACCGGCAGCGAGTAAATCTCGATGCTCTTATCGGTGGCCTGAGTCTTGGCGGTTACGCGGCCAACCCAGCCCATTCCGCGAGGGTCGCCGGCTGCGCTGATGGTCGAGTCGCCAAGAATGACGATTCGAATATCGCGATCTGGCATTACGACCTCTCTGGTGGGCGCGGACAACTTTTAAGCGTAAAGGGGGCTGGGAGTGAATCCCAACCCCCTAGCGCAGATTCTAGGCGAAGGCGCGGGCGATCAAGTCGGCCTGTTCGGCCGCGTGAGTCTTTGCGCTTCCGGCGGCAGGCGAAGCCGAAGCTGGACGCGAGACCAGCTGAGCAACCTTTCCACCCATGTACTTTGGCAGGAATAGACCGATGTAGGTCCATGGTCCCTGGTTGGCAGGTTCGTCCTGAACCCAAACCAACTCGGCGTTTGGATACTGCTCGTAGGCGGCCTTGATCTCGTCTACCGGAGTTGGGTAGAGCTGTTCAACGCGCACGATGGCGGTCTTGCCGTCGTTGCGCTTCTGAGCCTCGGCCAGCAGATCCCAGTAGACCTTGCCCGAGCAGAACAGTACGCGGGTCACGTTGGCCGGGTTGAGACCCTGCTCATCGGTGATAACCGGACGGAAGGTGCCCGAGGTGAAGTCTTCTACCGGGCTGGAAGCAGCCTTGAGACGCAGCATCGACTTTGGAGCAAAGATGACCAGTGGTCGCTTGTGCTCGCTGTACGCCTGCTGACGCAGTAGGTGGAAGTGCGAGGCCGGAGTGGAAGGCTGAGCAACGGTCATGTTGTTCTGAGCACAGAGCTGCAGGTAACGCTCGATGCGCGCGCTGGAGTGGTCTGGACCCTGGCCCTCGTAACCGTGAGGCAGCAGCAGCACAAGACCGCTGGTCTGGCCCCACTTCTGCTCGGCGCTAGAGATGAACTCGTCCACGATGGTCTGGGCGCCGTTGGCGAAGTCGCCGAACTGAGCCTCCCAGAGCACAAGGGCGTCCTTGTTCTCTACCGAGTAGCCGTATTCGAAGCCCATGGCTGCGTACTCGCTGAGCAGCGAGTCGTAGATCCAGAACTTGGCCTGGTCTTCAGAAAGGTTGCGCAGTGGCATCCATTCCTGTCCGTTTACGCGATCGTGGAACACGGCGTGACGCTGCACGAAGGTGCCGCGACGGCTGTCCTGACCGGCCATACGAACTGGCACTCCATCAAGTAGCAGGGTTCCAAGAGCCATCAGCTCGCCGAAGCCCCAGTCGATTCCGCCCTTACGCGACATTTCGACGCGCTTCTCCAGCAACTGCTGAAGCTTAGGGTGAACGGTGAAGCCAGGTGGAACGTTGTTGTGGGCGTCACCGATGAACTCCACCAACTCGCGCGAGATTGCGGTTGGGCGAGTGACCACTGGGTGGTCGCTGGCGGTGGTACCGATGCCGATTGGGCGAGGCTGCAGTTCAGCAGGCTTGCTCATTGCCTCGTGTACGTCGGTGAATGCCTGCTCCAGCTTGGCCTGGAAGGCCTGGTTTACGGCCTCGTAGTCTTCCTGGCTGATGTCGCCACGGCCAACTAGACCCTCCATGTACAGGGTGCGAACCGAGCGCTTGTGCTCGATCAGGTTGTACATCAGTGGGTTGGTCATCGATGGGTCGTCGCCCTCGTTGTGACCACGGCGGCGGTAGCAGATGATGTCGATGACAACGTCCTTCTTGAACTCCTGGCGGAATTCGAAGGCAAGCTGAGTAACGCGTACCACGGCCTCAGGGTCGTCTCCGTTTACGTGGAAGATTGGCGCCTGAATGCCCTTGGCAATGTCGGTGCTGTAAACGGTTGAACGGCTCTCCGATGGAGGAGTGGTGAAGCCAACCTGGTTGTTGATCACGATGTGGATGGTTCCACCGGTGCGGTAACCGCGCAGGTTCCACATGTTTAGGGTCTCAGGCACTACGCCCTGGCCGGCAAATGCGGCGTCACCGTGAACCAGCACAGGAACCACTGGGAAGTCGCCGTGGTAGGCATTCTTGCCCATGCGGTCTAGCTTGGCGCGCACGATGCCCTCAAGAACCGGGTTTACGGCCTCGAGGTGGCTTGGGTTGGCGGCAAGCGAAACCTTCACCTTGTTACCGGCAAGCGAGGTTACCTCGTTCTCGGTGCCAAGGTGGTACTTCACATCGCCCGAGCCCTGAACGGTCTTGGTGTCGAAGTTGCCCTCAAACTCGCGGAAAACCTGTCCGTAGGTCTTGCCGGCGATGTTGGTAAGAACGTTTAGACGACCACGGTGTGCCATACCGATGGCAACCTCGCTGAGGCCGTTGTCGGCTGCAAGCTGCAGGATCTCGTCTAGCGATGCAATGGCGGATTCGCCACCCTCAAGCGAGAAGCGCTTCTGGCCAACGAACTTGGTCTGAAGGAAGGTCTCGAAGGCCTCGGCCTCGTTTAGCTTGCTGAGGATGCGCAGCTGCTCTTCGCGAGTTGGCTTGCTGTATGGGCGCTCCAACTTGTTCTGGAACCAGGCGCGCTGCTCTGGCTCCTGGATGTGCATGTACTCCACACCGATGGTGCGGCAGTACGAGTCGCGGAGGATCTTGTAGATGTCGCGGAAGAGCATCTTGGACTTGCCACCGAAGCCACCGGTCTTTA
>Ga0228702_1000187_pt1 | contig 53061 bp, 19 predicted proteins | sample McNCre217_Aug_MG_2_FD_178018 | JGI IMG/M metagenome (GOLD analysis project Ga0228702, IMG submission 178018) | Freshwater microbial communities from McNutts Creek, Athens, Georgia, United States - 20-17_Aug_MG | ecosystem: Environmental > Aquatic > Freshwater > Creek | place: USA: Georgia...
AAGGTTATGGCATTGGTGGCGCTGCCATCATTGTGGACACCATGACCGACAACAAAGTGCGCACCGTGGCCGAAGTGCGCCATGCGTTCAGCAAGCACGGCGGCAACCTGGGCACCGAAGGCTCGGTTGCGTTTCAGTTCAAGCATTGCGGCCAACTCATTTTTGCCCCAGGCAGCAATGAAGACCAGATCATGGAAATCGCCCTCGAAGCGGGCGCCGACGACGTCATCACCGATGACGATGGTGCGATCGAGGTGTTGACGCCTCCCGCCAGTTTTGAGGCGGTCAAAAACGCACTCGAAGCCGCAGGCTTGAAGCCCGAAGTGGCTGAAGTCACCTACCGTGCCGACAACACGATTGAGCTTGAAGGCGATGACGCCGTGAAAATGCAAAAAATTCTCGACGTCTTGGAAGACCTGGACGATGTGCAAGAGGTTTACCACAACGCGGCCTTATGAACGTTTTAGTCATTGGCGGCGGTGGCCGCGAACACGCACTTGCGTGGAAAATTGCCCAATCCAACAAGGTTCAAAAAGTATTTGTGGCCCCTGGTAATGGGGGCACGGCGCGCGACAAGCGTTTGCAAAATGTGCCCATCACCGATGTCAAAGCCTTGCGCGAGTTTGCCCAAGCCGAAGGCGTGGAGTTGACCGTGGTGGGGCCTGAGACCCCTTTGGCTGCCGGCGTGGTGGATGAGTTCCGGGCTCATGGCCTGCGCATTTTTGGCCCTACCCAAGCGGCGGCGCAGCTGGAAAGCTCCAAAGCCTTCAGCAAAGCGTTCATGAAGCGCCACCACATTCCCACCGCTGACTACGAAACTTTCACCGACGCCCAAGCGGCGCACGACTACGTCAACGCCAAAGGCGCGCCGATTGTGGTGAAGGCTGACGGCTTGGCCGCAGGCAAGGGCGTGGTGGTGGCCATGACAGCCGCCGAAGCCCATGAAGCGATTGACTTCATGTTGCTCGACAACAAGCTTGGTGTGAGCCACAACGAAGGTGGCGCGCGCGTGGTGATTGAAGAGTTTTTGCAAGGCGAAGAGGCCAGCTTCATCGTCATGTGCGATGGCAAAACCGTCTTGCCCTTGGCCACCAGCCAAGACCACAAGCGTTTGCTTGACGCCGATCAAGGCCCCAATACCGGCGGCATGGGCGCGTATTCGCCAGCCCCCGTGGTCACGCCCGAGGTGCATGCGCGTGCTATGCGCGAAATCATTTTGCCCACCATCAAAGGCATGGAAAAAGACGGCATTCCCTTCACGGGCTTCCTGTACGCGGGCTTGATGATTGACCCCCAAGGCCAGGTTAAAACCTTGGAGTTCAACTGCCGCATGGGAGACCCCGAAACCCAACCCATCATGATGCGTTTGAAGACCGATTTGGTCGACGTGCTGATGGCTGCGACGGCCACCCATGCTGAAACCCGTTTTGACGACTTTGAGCTCGACTGGGACCGTCGCACCGCCGTAGGCGTGGTGATGGCGGCTCACGGCTACCCGATGAACCCACGCAAGGGCGACGTCATTGGCGGCTTGCCGCAAGACAGCGACGACGCGGTGGTGTTCCATGCCGGTACCCAGATGGCGGATGGTGTGGTCAGCACCAGCGGCGGCCGCGTGTTGTGCGTGACGGCCTTGGGTGGCACCATCAAACTGGCACAGCAGCTGGCCTACGACACGGCCAAAGGCATTCACTTTGACGGTGTGCAATACCGCACCGACATCGGTTACCGCGCTATTGCACGATGATTTGCACGTTGATCCGATGATGCTGCAGTTCAAACCCAACCGCTGGGCAGCGCTGCTGGTCAAGCTCATGGGCTGGAAAGTTGAGTTTGATGGCCTGCCCGCCAAGCAAGGCGTGCTGATTGGTTACCCCCATACCAGCAACTGGGACTTTGTGACCATGATGCCCGTCAAATGGGCGGTGGGCCTGCCCGTGCAGTTCTTTGCCAAAGACAGCTTGTTTCGCATTCCCTTGTTTGGCGCGTGGATTCGCTGGATCGGTGCTGTGCCGATTGACCGTTCTTCCCCCAAAGGGGTGGTCGGTGAGATGATCGAAACACTCAAGCAGCATAAGCAAGACGATCGTTTTTTGTGGCTGGCTTTGTCGCCAGAAGGCACGCGCAAGCTCACCAATGGCTGGCGCAGCGGTTTTTACCAATTGGCGCTGGGTGCCGACGTGCCGTTGTGCATGTTGCACATTGACTACGGCACCAAAGTGGCCAAGATCACAGACTTCATGCGCTTGAGCGGTGATGTCGACGCCGATTACGCCCGCATCGCCCAGGTGTACCAAGGTGTACGAGGTTTTCATCCGCAGCAAGCCGCACCGATTCAACCCTGGACCCCACCCAAGCCTTAATTTGCATGACAAGCTCTGAATCCACCCACAGCCGTGTCGTCACGGCAGCGCGCGATTACTTGATCGGTTTGCAAAGCCGCATCACCAGCGCCATTGAAACCAAAGACGGCCAAGCTCAATTTTTGGTGGACCCATGGCAAAAAGGGCCGGGCGAACCTTTGCAAGGCAACGGCATCACCCAAATCTTAGAAAACGGCGCGGTGTTTGAGCGTGCAGGCTGTGGTTTTTCGCATGTGCGTGGGCCTGCCTTGCCACCTTCAGCCACCCAGCATCGCCCGGAACTGGCGGGGGCGCCGTTTGAAGCCATGGGTGTGTCCTTGGTGTTTCACCCACGCAACCCCTATGTGCCCACCGTGCACATGAATGTGCGCATGATTGCGACCACACCTGCTAACGGCCAAACCGTGGCTTGGTTTGGCGGCGGCATGGACCTGACACCGTATTACGGCTTCACCGAAGACGCGGTGCATTTTCACCACACCTGCCGCCAAGCGTTGGCGCCATTTGGCGACGCTTTGTACCCACGTTTCAAAACTTGGTGTGACGACTATTTCTGCAACAAGCACCGCAACGAGCAACGTGGTGTGGGCGGCATCTTCTTTGATGATTTTTCAGAGCTGGGCTTTGAGCGCAGCTTTGACATGCTGCGCAGTGTGGGCGATGCCTTCCTAGAGTCCTATCTGCCCATAGTCGAGCGGCGCCAGCACATGCCCTATGGCGAGCGCGAGCGTGCGCACCAGCTGTATCGCCGTGGACGCTATGTCGAATTCAATTTGGTCTGGGACCGTGGCACGCACTTTGGCTTGCAGTCGGGGGGGCGCACTGAATCGATCTTGCTATCCATGCCGCCTTTGGTCAGTTGGTCGTACCAACACCAGCCAGAGCCCGGCACCCCCGAGCATGCCTTGCTGCACGAATTTTTGGTGCCCCGTGATTGGCTAGCACCCCAGGCATGAGTTCGGTGCCTCACAGCGATAACCCTCACACCACGCGGCAGCCTTTGCGTGTCGGCGTGTTTGGTGGCGCGTTTGACCCGCCGCACTTGGCCCATGTGCAGCTGGCGCAAGCGGCGTTGAAGCAGTTCAATTTGGATCGTCTGCATGTGATGCCCACTGGCCACGCTTGGCACAAAGCGCGTGCCTTGACAGAGAGCTCCCATCGGCTTGCCATGACTCGTCTGGCGTTTGCTGACATGCCCCAGGTTTTCGTCGATCCGCGAGAGCTTGAGCGCGAAGGCCCCACCTACACCGTTGACACCTTGGCGGCCTTGCAGCACGAATTTCCAGCGGCTGCCTTGTTTTTGTTCATTGGGGCAGATCAGGCCGAAGCCTTCAAAACCTGGCACCGTTGGCAAGATATTTTGAACATGGCGACCGTGGTGGTGGCCGATCGTCCCCGTGAGGGTGGTAACGCCCAAGAACCCCATCAGACACAGTGGCACAATGCGGTATCGCCCAATGTCCAACACTTGGACATGCCCAGCTTGGCCATCAGTGCAACCGAAATTCGATCGCACTTCGCTCAAGCCCTGCAAACGCCCCTGTGGCTGCCAAGTTCTGTGCAGCACTATATTGATCAACACCGCCTTTACGCCCTCAAACGATGACCGAAACCTCCGCCAAAAAAGATGTTCAAAAACTCCAACGCTCCGTGGTGGACGCGCTGGAAGATGTGAAAGCGCAAGACCTGGTGGTGTTTGACACCGAGCACCTGTCTTCGCTGTTTGAGCGCGTGATCGTCGCCTCTGGCACCTCGAACCGCCAAACCAAAGCCTTGGCTGCCAGTGTGCGTGACAAGGTGCGTGAAGCCGGTTTTCCCAAGCCTCGCATCGAAGGTGAAGACAACGGCGAGTGGATCATTGTGGATTGCGGCGCTGTGGTTGCACACATCATGCAACCCAACATCCGCCAGTACTACAACCTGGAAGAAATTTGGGGCGAAAAGCCTGTGCGCCTGAAGTTTGGTGCGCCTAAGCCCGTCAAAGCCTCGGCACCCCAGGAAGAAACTTCGACCAAGAAATCGGCTGGCAAAAAGCCTGCGGCCAAGAAAACGGCTGAGAAAAAACCTGCGGCAAAAACCAGCACCGCCAAAGCAGCCCCTGCCAAAACAGGCGCAGCGAAAAAGCCAGCGGCCAAAACTGCAGCCAAGCTGCCCATCGTCAAAGTCTCGCCCAAGGGCGCCAAGTCTTCGGCCAAGTCGGCGGCACGCACGGCTTCGACCACGGCTGGCAAACCAGCGGGCAAACGTCCTGCTGCTAAAAAGACCACTGCCCGCAAAGCATGAAGCTGTGGGTGGTCGCGGTCGGCCAACGTGTGCCCGACTGGGCGCAAACGGCCTGGGACGATTACGCCAAACGCTTTCCACCTGAACTGCGGGTTGAGCTCAAGGCGGTCAAAACGGAGCCGCGTGGCTCCAAAACCCTAGACACCCTGTACGCTGCCGAGCGCGAACGCATTGAAGCGGCCATCCCCAGAGGCTGCCGCATCGTGGCGCTGGATGAGCGCGGCACCCAGCTCACCACCGTCGCCCTGGCGGGCAAGCTCAAACATTGGCAGCTCGAAGCCGATGACGTGGTCTTGGTGATTGGCGGCCCTGACGGGCTGGATCCAGCGTTTAAACAGGCCGCCCATGAGCGCATTCGTTTGTCTGATTTGACCTTGCCGCATGCCATGGTGCGTGTGCTCTTGGTGGAGCAGCTCTACCGCGCTTGGTCCATCAATGCCAACCATCCTTACCACCGCGAATAAAGCACCGTCGCTCGCATGACCTCTCCCTCCTTTGTGTATTTGGCGTCTCAAAGTCCGCGCCGCCGTCAGTTGTTGGAGCAACTGGGCATCGCCTATGAGCTGTTGCTGCCCGAGGCGAGCGAGGATGCAGAAGCCTTGGAAGTCGTGCTGGCGGGCGAATCGCCCAAAGCCTATGTGCAACGTGTGACCGGGCTCAAACTCCAAGCTGCGCTGGCCCGAATGAAACAACGTGGCTTGCCCGCCGCACCCGTGCTGTGCTCAGACACCACGGTGGCTTTGGGCAAAACCATTTTGGGCAAACCCGAGGACGCCGCCCATGCACATGACATGCTGGCGCGCTTGAGCGGTCACACCCATCGGGTGTTGACGGCAGTGGCGATTGGCACTGCGCGCAAGCAGCGTCACACCTTGAGCGTGTCGCAGGTGCGCTTTGCGACTTTGACGCGCCCCCAAATTCAACACTATGTGGCCAGTGGTGAACCCATGGGCAAGGCCGGGGCTTACGCGGTGCAGGGCAGGGCGGCCGCCTACATTGAGCACATCAGTGGCAGTTACTCTGGCATCATGGGTTTGCCCATGTTTGAAACGGCGCAGCTGTTGCGCCAGTTCGGCTTCAAGGTCTAACCCTTCACATTTGCCATGCAACAAGACATTCTGATCAATTGGTCGCCTCAAGAAACCCGCGTGGCGGTGGTCGAGACCGGTGCCGTGCAAGAGCTGCATGTGGAACGCACCCTCGAACGTGGTTTGGTGGGCAATGTGTATTTGGGGCGTGTGGCGCGTGTGCTGCCTGGCATGCAGTCCGCCTTCATTGACATTGGCTTGGAACGCGCCGCGTTTTTGCATGTGGCCGACTTGATGAGCAGCGTGGCCGCACGCCATGCCGAGACCGATGGCGGCACCCCCGCGGCCGTGGTGCCAATTGAAAAACAGGTGTTTGAAGGCCAATCCTTGATGGTGCAAGTCATCAAAGATCCCATTGGCACCAAAGGCGCGCGCTTGTCATCGCAAATCAGCATTGCGGGGCGTTTGTTGGTGTTTTTGCCGCAAGACCAGCACATTGGCGTGTCGCAAAAAATCCCGCTCGAACAACGCGAAACCTTGCGCCGTCGTTTGCAGCACCTGGCAGAAGATGGTGCCCCGAATGGTCAAACCGGTGGCTTTATTCTGCGCACCAATGGCGAAGACGCCAGCGATACAGAGTTGGGCGAAGACATTGCCTATTTGCGTAAAACCTGGGCCCGCATCAAAGAAGCCTCGCTGCGGTTGCCCCCGATGTCTTTGCTGCATCAAGACCTGAGCTTGTTGCAGCGTGTGCTGCGCGACTTGGTGGGCGAAACCACCCAAACCATTCGAATTGACTCGGCCGAGCAGTTTCAAAAACTGCGTGACTTTGGCCGCGAGTTCATGCCCGCCGCCACCGAAAAGTTGCAGCTCTACAAGGGTGAGCGACCGATCTTTGATTTGTACAACATCGACGATGAACTGGCCCGGGCCCTGGGCCGTCGGGTTGATTTGAAATCGGGCGGTTACTTGATCGTTGATCAAACCGAAGCCCTGACCACGGTGGATGTGAACACCGGCGGCTATGTGGGTGCACGCAATTTTGACGAAACCATTTTCAAAACCAACTTGGAAGCGGCTGGCGCCATTGCCCGCCAGCTGCGTTTGCGCAATTTGGGCGGCATCATCGTGGCCGACTTCATTGACATGATGCGCGAAGACCACCGTGAGGCGGTGTTGGCCGAGTTTCGCAAGCAGTTGGCGCGTGACCGTGTGAAAACCATGGTGAGTGGTTTTTCTGCCTTGGGGCTGGTGGAGATGACGCGCAAGCGCACCCGCGAATCCTTGGCCCACATGCTGTGCGAGCCCTGTCCGGTGTGCGAAGGCAAGGGCAGTGTCAAAACCGCCCGCACTGTGAGTTACGACATATTGCGCGAGATCTTGCGTGAAGCGCGCCAGTTCAATCCACGCGAGTTTCGTGTCATCGCCTCACCTGCCGTGATCAATGTGTTGCTGGACGAAGAAAGCCAGCATTTGGCGGGCCTGAGTGACTTCATTGGCAAACCCATCTCGCTGCGCAGCGAAGCTGCGATGGCGCAAGAGCAATACGACATTGTGTTGTTGTGACCATGACGCAAGCGCTCTCTGTCCTCGTTTTCACCCGTGATTTGGATCGCTACGCCTTGCACATGCTGCAAGAGTTGGAGCGCATGGGGCATACCGTGCATGTGGTGTTGGAACCCCCGCGCAGCGCCACCGCCCGCGATTGGTCCAAAGACATTTCAGTGGTGGAGTTGGTTCAGCTCAAGGGCCGTTTTGACAAACACGCGGCGCAACGCTATGCCGACCAAGTCGCCAAGTGCAAGCCCGATGTGTGCTTGTGCTACACCAGCCGCGCGCTGTCGGTGGCCCTGACCGCGCGGCGTCGTCACCATTTCAAGGTGCCAGTGATCGGTTCACGCGGCGCCATTGGCGGCGTCAGCGCTTGGTATCTGCAAGATTGGTTCACCTACTTGTCGCCTGCTTTGGATGCCGTCACTTGCATGTCGCAGGCGATTGCCAACAAGTTGAGTCAGGAAGCGCGTCGCTTCTACCCCAAGCACCCTGGCGTGTTTGAGGTCATTTATCCAGGCTATGGCCAACTCATGGATGAGCACGAACCCATCGGGGGGCGTCATCGCAGCCTGAGCGAACGGGTGCGTTTGCTGTGTGTGGCCAACGACAGGCCGATCAAAGGCTTGGCTGTCTTGTTGGATGCGGTGGAACACCATGTGGCCTCTGACCGTTGGCAGCTGGACATCGTGGGGCAATGCGGCGAGGCCATTCGCCAGCGCATTGCACAGTCCCCCAAACTGCGCCAGCATGTGGTGGCTCATGGGTTCAGGTCGGATGTGCCTGACTTTTTCCGCGCGGCGCACATTTACATTCAACCCACGCTGCAGCCCGGGGAGGGCATCGGCAATTCCATGGCCGAAGCCATGTCGTTCAGTTTGCCTGTCATCACCAGCAATGTCGGCGGCGGCATTGAGTTGACCGAACACGAGCGAACAGGCATTCATGTCGAGGTGGGCAACCCCGTGGCGTTGGGTCATGCGATAGATCGCTTGATACAAGACCCCGTGGCTTGCGATGGCCTGGGTCAGGCGGCCGCCCAAACGCTGCAAACCCGGTTCAGCCTACGTAACGAAGCTTTGGCCTTTGTGGCGCTGTTTAAGCAGGTGATGGGGCCGTCGCATCATCAATGAGCCCATGCTCAGCCGATTTGTAGAGTTGGGCGTAGGCACCGCCTGCCGCCATCAACTCAGCATGTGAACCCGTTTCAACAATCTGACCGGCTTGCATCACCACAATCACATCGGCATGCTCAATCGTCGATAAACGGTGCGCAATCACCAATGACGTGCGGCCTTGCATCAAGACCCTGAGTGCGTTTTTGACGGCTTGCTCTGAAGCAGTGTCGAGGGCGGAGGTGGCTTCGTCCAGGATCAAAATTGGCGCGTCTTTGTACAGCGCGCGCGCAATCGCCAAACGCTGGCGTTGACCGCCCGACAGCTGCGTGGCGTTGTGCCCCACCTGGGTGTTCTCTTGCGCGGGCAAGCCGCGTACAAAGTCGGCCAAGTGGGCCGCTTCGAGCGCCTTCCAAACGCGTGCGGTGTCCACGGCTTGGCCCAAGGCAATGTTGTATGCAATCGAATCGTTGAACATCACCACGTCTTGGCTCACATAGGCCACATGGCTGCGCAGACAGGCCAATGACCATTCGGGCAAGGGCACGCCATCCAAGGTGATCGTGCCTGCGGTGGGCTCTAAAAAACGAGGCAACAAATTGGCCAGAGTCGTTTTGCCCGAGCCAGAAGCGCCCACCAAGGCCACGGTTTGCCCGGGCTGGATGGTCAAACTCACATCATGCAAGGCCGCTTGAGTGGCCGATGGGTATTGCAAACGCACATGCGAAAAACGCACCTCGCCACGGACCTGGTCGCGTGCATAGGTACCTTGCGATTCATCGGCAATGCGTGTCAGCAGGTCAAGCCCACGTTCGAGCGATGTCACGCCACGCGTCAAGGTACCCGCCACCTCCGAGAGATGTTTGATGGGCGAGATCAGCATCAACATGCCCGTGATGAACGAGGCAAAGCTGCCCACCGTCACGGCTTGGCTGCCGCCGCTGGGCGTGCTTTGCCACAGTGCCACCGTGATCACGCCAGACAAGGCCAGTGCGGCCAGCATCTGAATCAGTGGGGTCATGGTGGAGTTGGCGATGACCGATTTCAAGGCCAGCTGACGCAGCTTGTGGTTGAACGTGGCAAATTTGTGGGCTTGGTCTGTCTGTGCGTTGTGCAAGCGCACCATGCGGTAGGCGAGCACGTTTTCTTCCACCACATAGGCCAACTCATCGGTGGCGTCTTGCCCCGCACGGGTCACACGGTCCAAGCGACGCGAGAGGTGTTTCACCACCCAAGCAATCGGCGGAAAGATGGCAAACACAATCAGGGTCAGCTTCCAGTTCAAAAACAGCAAATACCCCATCAAGGCCACCAAGGTGATGGCATCTTTGGCCAGTGCCAGCAAGGTGAAAATCAGCAAAGAGGCGCCGTTGTTCACCTCGTACACCATGCTGTTGGTCAGCCCGCTGGCATGTTGGTTTTGGAACAGCGCGGGGTCTGCGCGCAACAGTTTTTCGAACAAGCGTTCGCGAATACGCTCCATGCCAGCGTTGGTGACCCGTGCCAAACAATACGCTGCGACAAAACCAGCAATGCCACGCACGCCAAACAACAGCAACAACACCGCAGGTACTTTCCACAAGTCCAGTTCGCCTTGATGGAAACCGCTGTCCAACAAAGGCTTCATCAAGGCGGGAATGGCAGGCTCTGTGATGGAACCAATCAAAATGCCAACAATTCCCAGCGCCAATACCCCCGGATGGCCTGAAAACCAAGGCGCCACACGGCGTAGCCGTTGCCATAAAGCGTCGGACTCAGCAGAGGGGGTGGCAGGGGTCATAGGTGGATGTTTAAAAGTCAGGCAGAGTAGTCATTATCGCCACTCATCCACGCACTAAAATCCGTCACTTCACTCGGCTCTCTCCATTCACCATGACACGTTCTTGTTTCCGCTGGGCCCTTGGGCTGTTGACTGCTTGTGTGGTGGCCTTGCCAGCTTGGGCGCAGTTTCGCGTCGAAGTGTCTGGTGTGGGCTTGACCCAAGTGCCGATCGCTTTTGCCCCCTTGCGTGGTGAAGAGTCGTCACCGCAAAAAATTGCCAGCATCGTGCAGTCTGACCTGGAGCGCAGCGGCCAGTTCCGTGGCTTGGCTGCTGGCAAAACCTCCGACGAAACGGAACGCCCCGATATCAGCTTGCTGCGTCAAAAAGGCGCCGATGCCTTGCTCACCGGCAGCATCAGCCGCATGAACGATGGCCGCTTTGATGTGCGCATTCGCTTGTGGGACGTGGTGCGCAACCAAGACCTGGGCGCCATGAGCTACACCGTGGTCAGCAGCGATTTGCGCTTGGCCTCGCACCGTATTTCGGACTTTGTGTATGAAAAACTCACGGGCGACCGTGGCGTGTTCTCAACCCGCATCGCCTATGTCACCAAAGCCGGTGGCCGTTACAACCTGTGGGTGGCCGATTCGGATGGCGAGAACTCGCAGTCGGCACTGGCCAGCCCTGAACCCATCATTTCGCCGAGCTGGTCGCCCCAAGGTGGGCAGCTGGCCTATGTGTCGTTCGAGTCGCGCAAACCTGTGGTGTATGTGCACGACGTGTCGACGGGCAAACGCCGCTTGGTGGCCAACTTTCGCGGCTCCAACAGTGCTCCCTCGTGGGCCCCTGATGGCCGTAGCCTGGCCGTGACCTTGAGCCGCGATGGCGGGTCACAGCTGTTTGTCATTGATGCCCAAGGCGGCGAACCCCGCCGATTGACGCAGTCTGCTGGCATTGACACAGAGCCCGTGTTCTCACCCGATGGCACCGCCATCTACTTCGTCAGTGACCGTGGCGGCGCCCCACAGATTTACCGCATGCCAGCGATGGGTGGCCCTGCCAACCGCGTCACCTTCAACGGCAGCTACAACATTTCGCCCGCTTTGAGCCCCGATGGCCGTTGGTTGGCCTATGTGTCGCGCATCGGTGGCGCGTTCAAACTGCATGTGATGGACTTGTCCAGCGGCAACGCCACCGCCATCACCGAAACCACGGCCGACGAGCGCCCCAGCTTTGCTCCCAACAGCCGCTTGATCGTGTACGCCACACAACAAGACGGCCGCGAAGCCTTGATGACCACCACCTTGGACGGGCGCATCAAAGCGCGTTTGTCAGGGCAGGGGGGTGACATTCGCGAACCCCATTGGGGCCCGTTCTCTAAATTGCTTCCTTAATTCTTTGACCTTTTGATACACACCACGCCATGAAAAAATTCCTCTTACTCCTTTCTCTGATTGCCCTTTTGTCCGGTTGCGCCTCTGGCGTGAAGCTCGATGAGGTGCCTGTGGACGACCGCTCTGGCGGTGCTGCCGGTGCGTCTGGCGTCAACAGCTTGGATGCCCGTGGCTTGAATGGCATGAACGGCATCAAACCAGGCCCTGCAGGCGTGGCATCGGTGATCTATTTCGACTACGACAGCTACAGCGTCAAGCCCGAGTTCCAAAGCGTGTTGGATGCCCATGCCCGCTTCTTGCGTGCTGACAAAACCCGTCGCGTCAACATCGAAGGCCACACCGATGACCGCGGTGGCCGTGAATACAACTTGGGCTTGGGTCAAAAGCGCTCCGAAGCCGTACGCCGTGCATTGACCGTCTTGGGCGTGCCCGACAGCCAAATGGAAGCCGTGAGCTACGGCAAAGAAAAACCTGCGGTGCAAGGCTCTGACGAAGCCGCCTTTGCCAAGAACCGCCGTGCGGAGATGACCTACCGATGAAAACCCGCTCCCTCCATGCCATCGCCCTTGCGCTGGGGTTCTTGTTCGCCTCTGGCGCGCAAGCCGCTTTGTTTGAAGATGACGAGGCGCGCCGTGCCATTTTGGACTTGCGCCAACGCATGGACCGCCAAGGCGAGGAAATTCAGCAATTTCAACGCAGCCTGATTGAGCAGCAAAACCAATTCGAAGCTTTGCGTGCAGAAACCGCACGCTTGCGCGGCGAAAAAGAAGAGCTGATGCAAGAGCTGCGCCGTCAAAAAGATATTTCTCAAGGTGTGGATGAGCGCTTGCGCAAGTTCGAACCTAAAAAAGTCGCAGTCGATGGCGTGGAATTTGTGGCCGACCCCGTGGAAACCAAAGCGTATGAAGACGCCTTGGCTGTGTTCCGCAAAGGCGACTTTGCAGCCGCGAACGTGGCGTTTTCGGATTTCATCAAACGTTATGCCAACAGCGGCTATGTGGTGCCGTCCTTGTTCTGGGCGGGCAATGCGCAATACGCCAACCGTGACTACAAAGAAGCCATTCGCAACTTCAACCTCTTATTGGCCAAAGCACCCACGCACGCACGGGCACCCGATGCCATGTTGTCTGTGGCGAATTGCCAGCTCGAGCTCAAAGACCTCAAGGGCGCCCGCAAAACCCTGGACGACGTTGCCAAAACCTACCCACAGTCAGAAGCCGCAGCTGCAGCCCGTGAGCGGTTGGCCAAACTGAAATAAATTCAAATGAATGAACTGACCACGCTCACCCAACAAGTGCTTGGGATTTTTTTCTTGCTCTCCTTGGTGTTGGGCGCGATCAGCCAACGCACACACTTTTGCACCATGGGTGCAGTGTCGGATGTGGTCAACATGGAAGATTGGACACGCGCGCGTCAATGGATGTTGGCGGTCGGTGTGGCCATGATCGGTTTTGCGGCCTTGTCGCACACCGGGCAAATTGATGCCTCCAAAACCCTGTATGCCGGATCACGTTTCTTGTGGCTGTCTGCCATCGTTGGTGGGTTGCTCTTTGGTTACGGCATGGTCATGGCTTCGGGCTGCGGCAACAAAACCTTGGTGCGCATTGGTGGTGGCAACCTCAAATCGCTGGTGGTGTTTGTGGTCATGGGCATCAGTGCCTTTGCCACGTTGAAGGGCATCACTGCCGTGGTGCGTGTGAACACCGTCGATGCTCTGGCGCTGGACATGCCCGCAGGTGCGCAGCTGGGTACCTTGTTTGCGTCGGTCTTGGGGGGCAGTCCTGCAGATGTGACCCTCGGTCTGGGTTATGCCATCGGTGCTTTCTTGATCTTGGCGGTCTTGCGCCATGCCGATTTCCGCACGCTTGAGAACGTGCTGACAGGCCTGGGCGTGGGCGCCATCATTGTGGTGTTGTGGTGGGTGAGCGGGCACCTGGGCTTTGTGGCCGAACATCCAGAAACACTCGAACCCGTTTTCTTGGGCACCGCCTCTGGCCGCATGGAAGCCCTGACCTTTGTAGCACCCGTGGCTCACAGCCTCGATTGGCTGATGTTCTTCAGCGATAAATCCAAGGTGTTGACCGTGGGTGTGGTCTCTGTGGCGGGCGTCATTTGCGGTTCGGCTTTGTCTGCGCTGATGAGCCAAAGCTTTCGCTGGGAAGGCTTTGCAAGCACCGATGATTTGGCCAACCACCTGATTGGCGGCGTGATGATGGGCGTTGGCGGTGTCACCGCCATGGGCTGCACATTCGGTCAAGGCCTGAGCGGCGTTTCTACCCTGAGCCTCAATGCGTTTGTCGCCATTGGCGCCATCATCGTGGGCTGTGTGATCGCCTTGCGCCGACAAGCCGCATTGCTGGATATTTGATTTGTCTGACTCCGCTGACTTGCAGCGTCGCTTTGGCGGCTTAGACCGCTTGTATGGTGTCGAGGGTGCAAGCCGCATTCGTGATGCGCATGTGGCGGTGGTCGGCATTGGTGGTGTGGGGTCGTGGGCTGTCGAAGCCTTGGCACGCTGTGGTGTTGGGCAGCTGACCTTGATTGACTTGGACCATGTGGCCGAGTCCAACATCAACCGCCAAATTCACGCACTCGACACAACCGTTGGCATGGCCAAAGTGCAAGCCATGCGTGAGCGCATTGCCCATATCAACCCTGCGTGTGTGGTGCACTGCGTAGAAGAATTTGTGGAGCCAGCCAACTGGCCGACCCTTTTACCCAGCCCGGTTGATGCCGTCATTGATGCCTGCGACCAAGTCAAAGCCAAAACGGCCATGGCGGCTTGGGCCTTGCAGCAGCGTCGTGTGTTCATCAGTGTTGGCGCGGCGGGCGGTAAGCGTCAGGCGCACAAAGTGGATATTGATGATCTGTCGTTGACGACCCACGATCCGCTGTTGGCGCAGCTGCGCTATCGCTTGCGTCGCGAGCACGGCGCAGCGCGCGACGGCAAAAAAATTGGCGTCGCGTGCGTGTTCAGCCGCGAATCAGTGGCACCGCCTGACTCCAGTTGTGTCATCGAAGGCGACGGCTCTTTGAACTGTCATGGCTATGGTTCGGTGGTCAGCGTGACGGCCACCTTTGGTCAATGTGCAGCAGGCTGGATCATTGAACAAATTTCTTCGCGCCCATTGGCAAAATCGCCAAAATAGCGCTATACTCTAAGTCTTCGCAGGGTACGCAGTAAACACTGTGTATCAGGCGTGATGGGACCATAGCTCAGTTGGTAGAGCAGCGGACTTTTAATCCGTTTGTCGTGGGTTCGACCCCCGCTGGTCCCACCAAAACAAAACTGAAAACACCTCGTACGAAAGTGCGGGGTGTTTTTTTATTTGCTTCAGAGTTTTCTTGTTCAGCCCAAGGCGACGTTGTTGCCAACGTTGCCTGCTACATAGTCGGCATAGTTGTCGATCAATTGGTCATACGCTCTGGCGGCATCGTTGAACAGGTTTTGTTTTTGCAACAGCCAGCCAAAGTTGAACCAAGCCACATGCTTGCTCTCGGTCTTGTTGAACTCAAGCCATTGACGGTAAAGATTGATCGCTTCTTCGCAGCGACCTTCTTCTTCCAGGGCAGCCGTGACTTGCGTCAGCTCATCAAACGTAAATTTGGTGAGTTGTGCGCCGGACAAGTGTGATGGGGTAGACATGGTTTCGTTCCTCCTAGGTTCAATTTCCCGACATTGAATGCATAATCTGTGCCAGATATAAATTGACACCCATCATTGCCACCTCCATGAAACGCCTTGCTTTGCTCTTGTTGACCTGTCTGGCATTGCCTGTGGTGAGTTCGGCCGCTGAATTGACGCCTTTTGAGCAAGTGCGTCGCCAAAACCAAAACTACCCCGACACCACACGCGTCACCTATTTGTTCAATCGCTGCGCGGCGTTGCAGCTGAATGTGGCGGCACTTTTAGAACGCAAAGGCCAAAAACAAGGTGCCAAGGACTATGAAAATTTGGCGCAACACTATATGGTGCTGTCTGAGGTCAATGAACGCGAGATCGACAAGAAGTTTGGCCTCAAAAGCAAAGACACCGTCAAAACCATCAACCGCAATGTGTCCCACTTGTCTGAGCTCTACACCCAACGCATGAATGCCAACGTTGCCAAACGGGGTGACTACATCATGGGCGATGCCCAACTCGAATCAGAGCTTAAAGAATGCAGCCTGCCCGAAGAGTTCAAGAAAAAAGCGTCCGTTAATTAAATCTTTGGAGCTATCTATGCGCGTTACATCAGTAATTTCCGTAGCTGTTTTAGCCTTGTGCAGTGCCAACGTGAGCGCACAAGCGCCTACCTACGATGCTGGCGCCTTGATGCGCCAAGCAGAGCAAAGCTTTCAACAAAACCAAATGCAGCGCAATCTGCAAAAACGTGATGCTTTGCCGCCTGAAATGGTCTTGAACGATGCCACATCTCTCACCGTCGAGCGTTTCAAGTTTCAAGGCAACAAACTGTTCAGCAACGAACAACTGCAGCGTGTTGCCGCGCCTTATGCCGATAAAACGCTGAATCAACATGACGTGAATCAGCTCATCCGCGACATTTCAGAGGCCTATCGTCAAACCGGGTGGTTGGTGCAGGTCTACATCCCTCGACAAAATTTGGATGCTAAAGAACTCATGGTTCAAGTCGTTGAAAGCATTCCACCCAACCGACCTGTGAAATAAAACGGCGCAGCGCAAGGCTGCATTCATCCGTTCAAAGGGGTCAAAAAAGCGGCAAGGCACAAATCTTGCATTTATTGCAGTCCTTATGACTGCTTTAATTGTCAATTTGTGAAGATAAGCCGATCGCACATCATCTCTGCGATTGCTTTTGTATGCCTTTTGTTAGGGGCATTGGATGTCTACGACCCCGTTGCACCCAAAACCCGCCACCAGATTCTGCGCACCATCGAAAACGTCACCCATTTGCCGGTGACGCAACTGGCCCAAGCGCTTGGCAGTGTCTTGCCTGCATCTGCTCCCCAAGCTACGCCAGGAGCGGCTTTGTCCGCATCCTCTGCCAGCAGCGCCACACCCGGCCAAGCCGCCGATAAGTCCGAAGCCGCCAAAGAAAATGCGGACCCCGCCAAAATTGAAATAACCCTCAAAAGTATTCAATTCAAAGGCGTCAGCATCCTTGGCGATATGGAACTCAAGGGCATTGTGGAGCCCTTCCTCAACAAACCCATGAGCTACGAGCAAATGCTCGACATCGGCACCACCGTCGAAGCCTACTACCGCAAAAACAACTACCTGGCCCGCGCCATCTTGCCGCCGCAAGACTTGGAAGACGGCATTTTGACAGTCGAGGTCATTGAATCCGTGTTGTCCAAAGTCGAGGTCGAACAAGAGCTCGAAGAACTCCCCAACACCCAGCAACACATCACGGCGCTCATCAAAGCGCAGCAAAAGCCGGGCGAGCCGCTCAACACCAAGTCGGTGGACCGCGCGCTGGCCCTTGCCAACGATCTGCCCGGCATGAGCGTGCAAGGCGCACTGCGTGAAGGCCGCGAAGCAGGCGAGACCGATTTGATACTTAAGCTCTACCAAGGCCGTACCCGTCAATCTGAATTCACCATGGACAACGCCGGTTCGCGCGCCACGGGCTCGCTGCGAACCCTGCTGAGCTTCAACTGGTTCAACCCCAACGACATTGGCGACCTGCTCAACATCATGGCTGTCCATACCGAAGGCAGCGAGTACATGCGCATGGCCTACAGCATCCCCGTGGGTCTGGACGGTTGGCGGATGGGCGTGAACTTCTCGGCCATGAAATACGACGTCATCGTGGGCGAGCAGGGCATGGTCGGCGCTTTCGGTAAAGCCATCACCCAAGGTTTGGAATGGATTTATCCCTTGCTGCGCGCCGACGATTCGGCCGCCACCGTCACCCTCAACGCCGATAAGAAGACGTTCCAAAACACCTCGGCCCAAGGCCTGGTCATGTCTGACTATCAATCCAAAGTGTTATCTGCCCAAGTCTCAGGCTTCTACCGAGACCTCAACCCAGGCGGCAGTTCGGGCACGTATTCCTTGGCGCTCAGTCACGGTGGCATCAACCTCGATGGCTCACTCAGCCAGCAAACCGATACCAATACGGTTAAGACCGAAGGCATCTTTAACAAGATTCGACTCAACAGCACCTGGCAAAAAGCTTTGAGCACCCAGACCTCGGCGTTTGTGTCTTACACGGCCCAGTTGAGCGACAAAAACCTCGACTCCTCTGAAAAGATGCAACTCGGTGGCGTCAACGGCGTGCGCGCTTATCCCACGGGCGAGGGCTCGGGCTCGGACGCGCAACTCTTCCAGTTTGAGCTGCGCCACCAGCTGGAGTCGGGCATCAATATGTCGGCCTTCTATGACTGGGGCCAAGTCTGGCTCCAGCACGACCCCAACTATCCCGGCGGTCCCGCCAACAACCGCAATACCTATAAAGGCTTTGGCGCCAGCGTGGGCTACACCACCGAAGACGGCATCAACCTCAAAGCCACCTGGGCTCGCAAACACGGCTCCAATCCCAACCCCAATCCCGTCAGCGGCAACGACATGGACGGCACCCGCGACCGCAACCGTTATTGGATACAGCTAACCGTGCCGTTTTAAAGAATATTTCCAAATCAACTTCAAGAACCTCCTGATCGATCCGAATCAGAATGGCTATGTCGCGCCAAGTACAAACACGCCCATTCAAATTAGACGTTTCTGAACGTCTAAGCGTGTCTTTGCGCGTCCTTTTGGTTTACATGCTGATGTGTGGTTGCGCCAGTGCACAAACCACACAAGTCCCCACACCAGCCCCCAGCGTGGCCGCCAACCAGCTCCCCACGGGGGCTCAAGTCAGTGCGGGACAAGCCAGCGTCAGCCAAAGCGGCAACACCCTCAACGTCAACCAAACCAGCCAACGTGCGGTGGTGGACTGGAGCAGCTTCAACGTTGGCAAAGACGCCACCGTTAATTTTCAGCAACCCAACGCGCAGTCGGCCACGCTCAACCGGGTGAACGACACACAGCCCAGCCAAATCTTGGGCCGCATCACCGCCCCCGGTCAGGTGGTGCTGGTCAACCCCGAAGGCGTGTACTTTGGCAAAACCGCCACGGTCGACGTGGGCGGCCTGGTCGCCACCACACACAACGCCGCCAACCAAGAGTTCATGGATGGGCAAATCAAGCTCAGCCGCAATGGCGCTACTGGCAAGGTCGTCAACGAAGGCGAACTCCGCGCTGCCTTGGGTGGCTACATCGCCATGCTCGCGCCTGAGGTGCGCAACAGCGGCGTCATTGTGGCCAACCTAGGCACTGTGGCTTTGGCTGCAGGTGAAACCTTTGAGCTTAAATTTGACGGCAGTGGCGTGCTCAGCACGGTGCGCGTCAGCGCTGCGGCCATCAACACCTTGGTGGAAAACAAAAACGCCATTAAGGCGCCGGGCGGCCTCATCATCTTGTCGGCCCAAGCCGCCAGTCGTTTGCAAACCGGTGTCATCAATAACAGCGGCACCATCGAAGCCAGTGGTTTGGTGCGCCGCGCCGGGCGCATTATTTTGGAAGCCACCAGCAGCATCTTCAACAGCGGGTCCATCAAGGCCGATGCCACCGACGGCACCAACGCCGGCCCGGCAGGCAGCGTGTCGCTCAATGCGCCCGAGGTGGTCAACAGCGGCACCATCACGGCGGCAAACTCTTTCCCCGACAGCGGCAACTTGGCCGACACAGCGGCACAAATTGGCCGCGTCACCATTCAGGCCGACACCTTCACCCAAACCACTGCGGGTTTGTTGGACGTGTCTGCCGTGGCCGCCCAAGCTGGCAACATTGACATTGCGGTGGCCCAAGCCATGGCCGTCAGCGGCCGCCTGTTTGCCAACGGCACCGTCACCAGCCCAACCCACATTGTGGCCAACGCCCTCGGTGGCAGCATTCATTTGCAAGCCACACGCCGGGTCGACCTGACCACCGCCGTGCTCGATGCCTCGGGCGCGGGCGGGGCAGGGCGCATCCACATTCAAGCCGATGGCTTGCCCACGCCAGCGGATAACCCAGCCCAAGCCCCTGTTAAAGGTGCCGTGCTGCTGAGCACCAACACCGTGTTGCGTGCCAACAGCTCGCGCGCCCAAGCCGGTCGCGTGGAAGTGGAGGGCGATGACATCACCCTCGATAGCGGCACTTTGATAGAAGCCAAAGGCGCCACCGCAGGCGGCACCGTGCTGGTGGGCGGCGACTGGCAAGGCAGCGGCACCCTGCGCCAAGCCACCACCTTGACCATGAGTGCGGACAGCGCCATTGACGTCAGCGCCACCGACAACGGCGATGGCGGAAAGGTGGTGTTGTGGAGTGATGTGCATAACGTGAATTCTGTGACAACTGTCAACGGCAGCATCTACGCCAAGGGCGGTGTGAACGGGCGTGATGGAGGGAAGGTCGAAACCTCGGGCTATCGACTGATGGCTACAACCGCCACCGTTGATGCTAGCTCGCCGCTAGGACAAGCCGGCTTGTGGTTGCTCGACCCTTACGACTACACGATCTCAAGTGCGACCAGCATCAACACGTCGCTCAACAACGGCACGGGTGTCACCATCGACACGGCGTCCAGCAGTAGCGCAGGCTACATAGGCAGCGCGGGCAGCGGCAACATCACCGTCAGCGACAACATCAGCAAAACCAGTGGTGCTGCGGCCACGCTCACGTTCAATGCAGCTAACTACATCGCAGGTACTGGTTCGATTGGCAGCACCGGCAACCTGCTCACGGTGGTGTTCAACGCGGGCGGTGGCACGGGCGTCTATGGCGGCCTCATCAGCGGCAACGTGGGCGTTACCAAATCGGGGGCGGGTAACCTGTCTTTGACGAACGCCAACACCTACACAGGCGGCACCACGCTGAGCGCGGGCACATTGGGCATTTACAACAACACAGCCGCTGGCTCAGGCACTTTGACGGCAGCAGGCAGCACCACCTTGCTGTTCGGCCGTGGCGTGACTACCTTCGCCAACAACCTCACGCTCAACGGCAGCGTGACGTTTGATTTGGATACTAACGTGGACTACCTCGTAGTTGGTGGCGGTGGCGGTGGCGGTGGTGACGGCGGTGCGGGTGGTGGCGGTGGTGGTATGCGCAATATCGTGGGCGCAGACCTTGGTTCTGGAACTAGTTTTGCGGTCACAGTTGGCTCGGGCGGTAGTGCGGGTGCTTGGGGTGTGAACAACGGTGGTGCGGGCGGTAATTCATCGATCACGATCGGTGGAACAGCCTACACCGTGAATGGTGGTGCAGGTGGGGTAACCAGTCCTGCGGCAGGAACTGCTGCAGGGGGGACTGGAACAGACGCAACAGCCACTGGCGGTTCCGGTGGCACCGGTTCAAACGGCGGCGCAGGCTCGGTGGGTACGGTTGGAGGTAACGGACCGACTTCCAGCATTACTGGCGCCGCCACATATTACGGCGGTGGTGGTGGTGGTGGTGTTTACAGTACCGGCAGCGGTACAGTTATTGGTGGCGTTGCGGGGGGGCTTGGCGGCGGTGGCGCAGGAGGCACAACCAACAGTACTACGTCTACGCCAGGTATTGCAGGTACCAACGGTTTGGGTGGCGGTGGCGGTGGCGGCACTGCTTCCTCTACGTCTGCAACACGCCAACCAGGTGGAACAGGTGGTTCGGGTATCGTCATCGTTCGGTATATCGGTGCATCAGCAGGCACGGGCGGTTCGATCAGCTCTGGTACCGGCGCTGCAACAGGTTATACGCTGCATACTTTTAGCTCTGGTGGAACACTATCCCTCAACGCTCTCAACGTTGCTGTCACCGGCACCATTGGCGGCACAGGTTCTATGGTGGTTAATGGCAATGGCGGCACCTTCACGCTTTCTAACGCGAACACCTACAGCGGTACGACCACTCTCAACAGCGGCACCCTCATTGCCAACAATACAACGGCTTTAAGTACTTCTGCGCTAACCATTGCCAACACCAGTGGCGCGCTGCTTCAACTTTCTAGTAACTTGACCTTGGGTTCACTCGCGGGTGGTGGCGCCACTGGCGGTAACGTCAACCTCGCTTCGTACAGCCTGACAACGGGTGGTGACAACACATCTACCAGCTACAGCGGCGTGGCCTATGGCACTGGAAGTTTGACCAAGACGGGAACCGGCACACTGACTCTGGCCGGGGCTAACACCTACACCGGTGGAACCAACTTCAACGCTGGTACCTTGAATGTGAACAGCAGTGGAGCCTTGGGCTCATCGGGCACCTTGGGTTTTGGTGGTGGCACGCTGCAATACAGCGCCAACAACACCACCGATTACTCTTCACGCGTCAGTACCGCTGCAACTCAAGCGTACAGTGTGGACACCAACGGCCAAAACGTGACATGGGCTAGCAACCTTACCAGCTTGGGCGGCACGCTGACTAAGCTGGGCGCTGGCACGTTTACGCTGAGTGGCGCCAACACGTACAACGGTGGCAGCACCGTTTCTGCCGGAACCTTGAAGCTTGGAAATGCCACCGCTTTAGGTGGTTCAACCTCAGCGGTGTCTGTCGCCAACGGCAGTGTGCTTGACTTAAATGGACAAACCGTCACCAACACCAACGCGTTGACCTTGAACGGCACAGGCCTAAGTGCCAATGGGGCGTTGGTCAACGGCTCGGCCACAGCAGCCAGCTATGCCGGTGCGATTGCATTGGCTTCGGATGCTTCTGTTGGCACAACGACGGGCAACATCACTTTGAGCGGGATCATCAGTGGCAGCCAGGCCTTCACCAAGGTAGGGGCTAATACGCTGACGCTCACAGCTTCCAACTCCTACACAGGCACCACCACCATATCGGCTGGCACGTTGCAACTGGGCAATGGCAGCACATCGGGAAGCCTTGGCGCAGGCAACATCATTGACTCAGGTGTGTTGACGTTCAACCGCAGCGATGCGATCAGTTTTGCCAACCTTATTTCTGGCTCGGGCAGCCTGACCAAGTTGGGGGCCGGCACAGTTACCCTGTCGGGCGCCAACACCTACTCGGGTGGCACCACGGTCAGCGGCGGCACTTTAACGGCAGGCATCAGTTCCACGGGTTCCATCACCAACGGTGCGTTTGGCACGGGCCTGGTCACGGTGCAGTCGGGCTACACGCTTGACTTGAACGGCTTCAGTTTGGGCAACGCCCTGAACCTGAGCGGCGCAGGCATTGGCAGCAATGGCGCGCTGGTCAACTCAAGTGCCACGGCCGCGACGGACAGTGGCGCCATCACCATTGCCAGCGCCACCTCGCTGGGCGGCACGGGTGCCATGACCTTGAGCGGCGCCATCTCGGCCAGTACCAATGCGGTCAGCTTTGTGAACGGTGCCAACGTGACGGCCACCAACACGGCCAACAGCATTGCCACCGTGTCGCTGGCCAACAGTGCGGCGGTGCTTAAAACCACCGCTGCCTTGACCGTCAACGCCAGTAGCTTGAGCGGCGCCACCACCTTGCAAACCGTGGCGGCCGACAAAGACATCACGGTGTCTGGCGCCATCACCAACAACACCAATGGCAACACACTGACCCTGATGGCTTCTCGTGACATCACCGTCAGCGCCAACATCTCAGGTGCCACAGGTAAGTCGCTGAACACTTATTTCTACGCCAACACTGACAACAACGGCGCGGGTGGCTACAGCCAGACATCGGTCATCAGCACCTATGGCGGTAACGTGACAATTGGCGGCGGAACGAATGACACAACTGGCGGATGCGCTGCTGCGTACAACTGCATCGCTGGTTACGCCAACGGCAACACGGGCAACATTGGCGTGTCACTCACGTCGACTGCGTCCATCAACGCCGCTGGGGGCAACATTGCCATGTACGGCATGGGTAACTCGGTTGCGGCGACAACTGGGGACGGGATACGGGTGATGGGTAACGCCGGAGCAACATCTTTGTCTACCTCGGGCACAGGAACGATCACCCTGGACGGCAAGGCCACCGGGGGCTGGAACGCGGTTCGAATCGCAGATGCTGGTTTGTCTGCAGGGACTGGATTAATTTCGCTCACCGGCAGCACGCTCTCGACCAGCTCTTACGATGGAGTTCGTCTCGAAAATACTACATCCATCACAACCTCTGGCGCATTAACGATCGCTGGTACTGGAGGTTCAGCTCATTTTGGTGTTTGGATGTTCGGCGCTGGCAGTATCAATGCCGCGGGAAATATCACCATCAATGGTCAAAATCCAAATGGCAACTGGGGTACATACCTCGAAAGTGCGTACAACATCAAAACCACGGCGGGCAATCTCTCGCTCACTGGTTCGGGGACAGGCGGTATTTACGCTTACGCTAATTTGCTTGCCGGTAACTCGACGTCTCCAACGTCTGGTGGCACGCTAACGGTCAATGCCACCGCGACCAGTAGTAATTACGGTCTTGATCTCAACAGCGGCTCATTGATTTCCTTTGGGGCGATGTCATTGACATCGACCTCAAGTGGTTCGCATGGCATTGTCTTGCACGGTACCGGCGCCAAAGTGAAATCGGCTTCCAACATCACGATCAACAGCTCTGGTGCTTGGGGGCTGACCTTCTATGACAACTCGATCATGCAATCCACGGGTGGCAATATCGCCATCACAGCCAACGGAACGACTGGTGGTTTGTATTTTGATAGCAATGTCACGGGCGGTATCGTGGCCAGCAATGACACGACCAATCCGACCACAGCCACGCCTACTTCTGGCGGCTCTCTGACCATCAATGCAACAGGGATCGGCAGCTATGGCTTGCAAATTGCAGCAGGCTCCTTGGTATCGAATGGCGCTATGTCGGTCACAGGCACAGCTGTGCAAGAGGCTATATACATCTACGGTGCGGGTGGCATTTTGTCGAACGGCAATATTTCGCTCAGTGGTACAGCCACACATGCGACATCCTATTGGGGTATGTATTTGAGTGGTAGCCGAACCATTCAATCTACTGGCGGCAACATTGCGTTAACGGCCAGCGGTTCAGCTGGTATGTACATGAATGGTGGAAGCATTGTGGCAGGCAATGACCTCACAACGCCTACAAGCGGCGGCACGATCAGCGTCAACGGCATTGCCCGTGGTACAGATATTGGGGGTGCAGGTTTAAGACTGGATAGCACCCCCACCAAAATCATTGGCTTTGGCGATATCACCATTTATGGGAATGCTGCGCCTGCTGGGTTGAACACAGCGGGTGCGGGCCACGGTGTGATTCTTTACGGCGGCAATCAAACGATTCGCAGTTACGGTGGCAAGCTGAGCATCACGGGTTACGCCAATCACACTGACGGCGGTATCAACGGTTGGGCCAATATTTCAGGAGGCATCACACTGTGGGATGGCTCTGATGTTTTGCAAGCCAAGGGTGATTTGACGCTCAATGGCGTCTCGATGCAGGGCATCGGTATGTATTTGACTGTCGCCTCAGGTGCAGGTGGTGGGGTGACCTCTGACAACGGCAATATCACCATCAAGGGTCTTAATAATTCTGGCTATTACTCAACCTACCTGCGTTTGCCAATTACCGCAACGAATGGTTCTGTCTACATTTCGGGCGCCGGATCCGCTGCTGGTATTGGACAAGATTGTTGCTACGGCGCAGTTCGTGCTAAGTACGACGTCAATATGATCGGCTACTCGACAGCCGGCTATGGCATCTATCTGGCTGCGGGTTCTGTGATTTCTGACAGCGGTAGCGTGTACTTGTCGGGTTATACCTCTAGCGCAAATGCTGGGCACTACGGCATCTACTCCAACGCCATCAATGCGACGGCAACTGGTGCCGGTGGCTCGGTCGTGTTCCAAGGTGCCAAGATCAACTCGGCTGGCACAGGCAGCGGCTATTTAGTCAACGCAGCCGCCACATTAGACGCCTCCAACAACCCAGCGCCTTTGTTTGCCGTGGCCGATCCAGCCAACATGGCCTATGCCGCCACCAATGGTTTGTATTGGACGGGTAACGTGTCGGCCAATACAACCAATGGCTATATTGAAATTGCGGCCAAAACACCCATCGTGTCAGGCAACATGACGTCGTATGGTTTGGCCCTGTTGGCCACCAATCAAAATTACTCGTTCTCGGGCACCAACACGGTGTCGAGTTTGGCGGCCAGTGTCGGAACGGGCTCTGTCACCTATACAAACACGGGCCCGCTGAATATTGGTTCTTTCAATGGCATTGTGGGCATTACCGCAGGATCAGTCACCTTAACGGCTGGGGGTTTGACTGACACCGTCAATGAAGGCATCACGGTTACCAGCGCCAGTACGCTGGCCATCAACAACGCCACGGGCAGTTATGACTATGGTGGTGTCATTGCTGGCCCCATGGCCATCACTAAGTCGGGCGCAGGCACGCAAAGCTTGTCGGGGGCGAGCACCTACACAGGTGGCACGTCGATCACTGGGGGTATTTTGCAGCCAGGCGTGAATGGTGCAACAGGGCCACCCGTGAGCGGGCCGTTTGGTGCAGGCACAGTCACCATCAATGGTGGCGCACTTGATTTAAATGGCAAAACTGTGACGAATGCCTTGAGCATCACGGGCACAGGCTTGGGCGGCAACGGCACCATCATCAACTCAAGTTCAACGGCAGGCCAGGTGACAGGCTCGGTGCTGTTGACAGCCGCGAGCGCCGTGGGTGGCGCAAATCCATATTCCATCAGCTCGACCATATCGGGGGCTTACGGTCTAACCAAGTTGGGCGTTAATACAGTCACGCTCAGTGGAACCAGTACCTACAGTGGTGCCACGACAGTTTCTGCGGGGGGTCTGAAGATAACCGGCAAGATTTATTGCACCACGCTGGCGTGCAACGTCGATCAAAACTTTGCCGCTGTGGTCACCGTCAGGAGTGGTGCTGTACTGGAGATCAATGACTGGAATTTCTGGGGCAGTTTGGGTTCTAACTATTACGACAACTACAACATCGTCCTGGATGGTGGCACCCTTCGATATTCAGGTAGCACCAGCACCAGCAGTGGCAGAGCATATACCGTCACCACCAACGGAGCCACTTTTGAGAACGTATCCAGTGGCACAACGTGGGGCTTCGATTACTCCGCGTTTTCTGGTTACAGCCCCATATTCAACGGCAACGTCAAGTTCACTGGCGCGGGCAATTTTGCTTACGCACAAATTATTTCTGGCGCCGGCAACCTCACTAAAGATGGCTCTGGCACGCTCACGCTTTCCAAAGGCAACAGTTACACCGGCACGACCACCATCAACGGTGGCACATTGAAGTTCACCTCTACTGGCTCGATTTACGCCAGTGACATCACCACCAATTTGTATGTGAATTCGGGCGCCGTCCTCGATCTCTACAGCTGGGGCTGGTACGGTAACTTGGGTGGACTTCGGTTTGACCCCCCCAACTTGGTCATCAACGGCGGCACGATCCGCTATTCAGGTGTGACGGGCGGAGATTGGCGCTCATTCACCATTGGGAGTTCGGGGGCAACGTTTGACAACCCGTCAGCGGGGGTGACATGGAACTTGAACTACAGTGCACAAGCTCCCGTGATCTCCGGAAACATCACGTTCACAGGCGCGGGCAATACGGTGATGAATCACACCCTCACGGGGTCCGGCTACTCGCTCATCACGAACAGCACGGGCACGGTCACTTTGGGTGGAGCAAATACCTACACAGGCTCTACGCTGGTCAATACGGGCATATTGTCAGTCTCCAATTCGACAGGTTTAGGCAGCACATCGGGCACCACCACGGTGGCCAACGGCGCATCGCTGCAATTCACCAACAACGTCACCGTGCCTGAAGCGATCAGCGTGTTGGGCACCGGTTACTCTGGCACGGGCGCACTGCGCAACCTCTCTGGCACGAACACTGTGACGGGTTTGGTCACGGTGACAGGAGACACCACTGTTCAATCTGATGCAGGGTCACTCACGCTTTCTCCAGCTGCGGGCAATGCGATCACGGGTAACTTCAACCTGACATTTGATGGCGCAGGTGCCACCACGGCCGGCACACTGGGGATCGGTACGGGGTCTGTCACCAAACAAGGCGCCGGCAGCTTGACCTTATCGACAGCCAACACCTACACAGGCGGCACCACCATCAGCGCAGGAACTTTGCAGCTGGGCAATGGTGGTGCGACGGGTTCTGTTACGGGCACTATCGTCAACAACGCGACTTTGGCTTTCAACTACAACGTTGACACAACGGTCTCTAACAGCATCAGTGGCACAGGGGGCGTGCAGCTGATCGGTGCCTCGGGTACTTTGTTCAATGGATTCTTAACCACCACACCTCAAACCATTGCAAGTAACTCCACCGTGGCCGAGTTGATTTACAGACTCACAGGCGGCCATCAAAGTGGCGGTGCCATCAGTTCCGCCGGTGTATCGGGTGCTTACATCAAAAACTTTGATCCTCTGACCAATACGGCAACCCTGCAATTTCAGCAGTACGAAACAAACGGTGGTATTTCGTACACCAAGGTCGTGTTTGTGAAATTGACCCAATCGGGATCCAACGTGCAAGCCGCCATTGACACTGGAACTGGCCACACAAGCGGTGCCGCTTACTCGAACAGTGGCACCAATGTTTTGGGCACAGACATGTCCAGCGGCTACAACAGCATGGCGATCTCGACCTCGACAGGCACTGGAGGTTACGGCATTGACGCACTGTACGCAGCAGGCAAGATAGCGCTGAACGGCAACAACACTTACAGCGGGGGAACTGCGTTAGCCAACACCACAACGGCTGTCACCTCTGGCAACAACCAATACAGCCTCACCGCTTTAGGCACTTTGCAGGTAGCTGGGGCCAGCAACCTAGGCAGCGCTGGTGTCACGAACAACGGCATACTCATCTTCAATGACAGTGCGGCGCAGACCTTGAGCAACGTTGTCTCAGGCAGTGGCTATCTGCTCAAAAACGGCAGCAACACCTTAGCGCTCACAGGTACCAACACCTTCACCGGCACGGTGGTGGGCAATGCCGGTTCATTGCAATTAGGCGCGGGTGGAACAGCTGGCACTTTGGCTTCAGTCGCCAATATTTACTTGCCGATCTATACAGCAGGCACCTCAAACTTCATCGTCAACCACAGTGACAACATGACCTTAGGTAGTGTCGTGAAGGGGGTTGGCGTTTTTGAGAAGATGGGCAGCAACACCCTCACGCTGACCAACGCCAGCCCCAATGCGGTGTTTGCCATTGACGGCGGTTCGCTGGTGTTGCAAAACGATGCGCCATCGGTGGCAGGTACCTACAACGGAGCGGGCACGTTGACCATTCAATCGGCCAGCACCAGCTTTGCCTCAGCCTACACCTTAAGCGGCATGACATTCGGCAGCACTTTGGGCGGGTTGACTGTTGGCAAGACCACCAACGTATCCACGATCAATTTAACTAGCGCTATTGGTATTTCGGGTCCAGTGTCCGTGTATGGAGGCTATATCTATGTGAACTCGGACATCACGGCCACGGGTGGCAGCATTTTGCTCAAGGCAGACACGGGTACCACACTCGCTCAGTCCACCGAGGGCATTACCTTAGGTGCCAACGTAGACATCAAAACCCTCACCAGTGGTGACATTACCCTGATTGGTCGCTCGGGTAGTGGCGCTGCCACACTCGCTGGCATTTCTTCGGCTAACCCTGTCACCATCACCTCGGCGGGCAATGTCAGCCTCACAGGTTCGGCGTATGCAACGGGTTCGTCAAGCCGAGGCATCAACTTGTTTGGTACCACCATCACGGCAGCAGGCTCGGTCACGATGACGGGGCAGCATGGGCCAAACAGTTCGAGCTATGGGGTGTCTATTGATTCGGCCAGCTCGGTTACCGCTGGTACGGGCATTAGCTTAGAGTCGTTGAACAACACCACAGGCTACATCTATTTAGGCGGTAACCTCAATGGCGGCACGGGCGATGTGGTGCTCACAGGTGCCAACATTGGTTTGCCGACCACGGTGCGCACCATCACCACCTCTGGCAAAGTCACGATTCAGCCAGACGCAGATGAAGCTTCATTTGCTTCGCCGTTGAGCACGCAGTACCTCTCGTTTGTGAACGCTACCGGTTTGACCATTGGTAAGTCAACCAACACCTCAGATATCACCATTGGTTCTGCCGCCAGCGTGGCTGGCCCCATCACGGTGTATGGCGGCAACATCAACGTCAATGCCAACCTCAACACCACAGGTGGTGGTGCAGCAGGTGATGTGTTGCTCAAAGCGAGTGCAGGCATTACCCACGCCAGTGGTGTAACAGTAACAACCAATGGCGGTGATGTGACTTATTGGGCCGACAGCGATGGCGCCAACGGTGGCTATGTGTGGTTCAAAGGCGGCAGCATTGACACCACCAGCGCTGCCAATATTGTGGTCTCCGGCGGTAATGTGGCTGATGTCGCGACACTTGCAAGCTCAGGCAACGCCATGGGCATGACCACCACCATGGGTAATGGTGTGACTTTGGATAGCGTGTCACTCTATTCACGGGGCGGCAACATCAGCATTCGTGGAAAGAGCGCAACATCGGTAACAGCTTATGCCAGCAGCGATGCGGCATCAATTTCAAATTCCAACGGTATTCGTGCGCACGGCAGTGTCACCGTGGATTCGGGTGCAGGCAAGTTGAGTCTGTGGGGCTACGCGCAGTCATCAGCAGGTTCCAGCAACGGTATTGAGTTGAGCGCACTGGGTACATCTGTCTACAAGTCTTCGTCGACCGCCGCAGACGCGATCGCATTCGATGGCACAGCGGCCAACGCAGTCGCGAGTGATGCGTGGGGTGTCTACCTTTGGACTGTGTCCAGTATTTTGGCGACCAATGGCGGTGGAGTTTCCATCACTGGCTCCGCAGCCAAGAATTCAGCATTGGTTGTTCCCTCCGGCTCTGTAGTTCTATCTACCGGTGGCCCAATTACTTTGACTGGCAAAGCCTACGGTACTAACTTCAACGCGGTAGAGATCGCGGGTTATGTGGGCTTGAAAGCGGGTGTCAACACGGGCGCTTCTACCTCTGACATCACCATGGTGGGTGATAAATTTGCTTTCACCGGTAACGTGGCATCCACAGGCACATTGACGATCAAGCCCTACACCGCAGGCACCACGATTGGCTTGGGCAGTGGTGCAGGCACCTTGTCCTTGGCCAGCAGTTTGTTCAGCGGCACATCGGTGTTCAAAGATGGTTTCAGCTCTATCGTGTTGGGCGCATCGAACGCAGGCAACATCACCGTGGGTGGTGCCAATGCGTTTGTAGACAGCGTGGTGTTGCAGTCTGGCGGCAACATCACACTCAATTCGGGGGCCAGCATTACCGACAGCCAAGCGGCTGGCTACATTGCCTTGGCTGCAACGGGTAACTTCATCAACAACGCAGGTGCCAGTGCACTCAGCACCACCGATGCAGGTGCCACCGACCGTTGGATTGTGTACAGCAACGACCCCACGGCCAACACCTTTGGTGGCTTGAACAGCGGCAACTTGGCGTTTTGGGGCAGCACCTACAGCACCTTGGCACCGGCCAGCGTGGGCAGTGGCAACCGCTATGTGTTTGCCCTTGGTACCCAACCTGTGAATGCCACTGTGGCCACCACCGATGCCAGCAAAGTCTATGGTGCAACGGCCATGGATTTGTCGTCTTACGTGTCGATCAGTGTTCCTTCTTCATCGAGCGGACCTTATTTAACAACCGCGAGCAGCAGCTACACCATGGCTGACTTGTTCAGCGCCTTGCCGACTATTGCGTCTACGGGTAACACCACCACGGCTTCTGTGGCCAGTGGGCCTTATGCCATCACGGCCACTGGGGGCACCGTGAAATCGGGCTTCGCGGTGACCTACAGCAACGTGGGCTTGTTGACAATCACGCCCAAGCTGCTGGGGCTGACAGGCACGTTCACAGGTACAAAGGCCTACGACGGCAACACAGCGGTCACGGTCAACGCGACAGGCATTGGCTACGCAGGGTTGATCAATGGCGACTCGGTCAGCGTGTCTGGCATCACGGGCACTTTTGACACAAGCAACGTGGGTACGAATAAAACCATCACGCTTTCTGGTGCAACCTTAAGTGGCACAAACGCCAGCAACTATGCGCTAGACTCTGCCACCTCAACCACGGGCACAGGCACCATCACGCAACAAAGTTCTGTGACATGGGTGGGCACCACCAACGGCAACTGGTCCGATAAAACCAACTGGGCGTTGACGAGTGACTTGAGCAAAACCGGCGCCTTGCCCGACGGCAACAACGTGGCCTTGGCCATCATTCCTTCTACGTTCACAGCCACTGTGACTGCCGATACCGCCAATGCCTACACAGGCAAGGTGCAGGTCATCGGCGGTACCTTGGCGGTGGGCACCGAAAGCTACTTGGGCGCTGTACCCGGCACAGCGGTGGCAGATGCCATCACCCTCAACGGCGGCACGCTGCAAGCGACCAACACCTTCGCGCTCGACGCCAAACGTGGCATTACCTTGGGAGCGAGCGGCGGCACATTCGCAGTGGACGCGAACAAGAGCCTGAGCTACGCCGGTGTGATTGCGGGCACAGGTGGTTTGACCAAATCTGGCAATGGCACGATGACGCTGTCGGGTGCCAGCACGTATTCAGGTGGGTCCACCATTTCTGCGGGCTCGGTGAAAGTGGGCATTGCCTCGGTGGGGTCTGCGGGTGCGGTAACCAGTGGCGCGCTGGGTACTGGCACCGCCACCGTGTCAAGCAACGCAGCGCTTGATTTGAACGGCATGACGATTGCCAACGCGCTGTCTGTGTCTGGCACAGGCATTACTTCCTTAGGTTCTTTATTCAATACCGCTGCTACCGCAGCCTCTGTGACGGGCCCCATCACCTTAGCGGGCGACAGCACTTTTATCAGCACCCCCGGTTTGACTTTGGCCACCGTGAATGGCGGCGCTTATTCGCTGACCGTCACCGCCAGCACCGCTGCAGGCACGGGTGACATCACCTTGAATGGCCCGGTGACTTTCAGTGGTGAAAACATCAGCACCTTCACTGCTTCGCGCAACATCAACATCAATGCGGCCATTTCTGTGGGTGGCAGCACATCGGCTTCGGGCCTTGCCTTGAAGTACAACCAAGCCAACTTGGGTGGTGACTACAACTTTGGCTTGACATCCACAGGCACAGGCGCCAGTTTGGCAGCCAGCTTTGCAGGCTCGCTCAGCTTTGCCAACACCGCATCGACCTTCACCACACAAAGCGCCACAACCAGCAAGTCGTACACCTTGGTGAGTGCTTTCACATCGGCCAACCCAAGCACATCGACGTTCTATTGCTCAAGCACCACACAGTGCGGTACGAACAATGCTAACTTTGCCTTGGCCGGTGACATTGATGCCTCGACTTTCACCAGCACAGGGGCCGCCAACGGCAGCAAGTACGCCAATATGCGCGCGCTGGGTACGAACAGCGTGGCTTATTCAGGCACGTTCGCAGGTTTGGGCCACAGCATCACGGGTTTGAGTTTGTCGGGCAGCAACAACGTGGGCTTGTTCCAAAACACCGCCAACGGCTCGGTGGTGCGTGATGTGCGCTTGAGCGCCACCACTCTGTCTGGTGGCACCAACACCGGTGCATTGGTGGGCACGGCCAACAGCAGCATGACCATGAGCAATGTGGTGATGGATGCGGTGATGGGTGCTAACAGCATCAGCAGCACCGGCAATTATTTGGGCGCCTTGATTGGTCAAGCCGGCTCAGGCAGCTTGACCAATATTTATGTGTTGAACACCAACGTATCCGGCGTGAGCTATGTGGGCGGTGTGTTGGGCAGCGGCAGCATGACGGTGACCAACGTGCACAAGGTGGGCAACATCACAGCCACGGGTGCGATTGTGGGTGGTGTGTTTGGCTATATGTCGGGCACGCTCAACAACGTGGATTCAGTGGGTACCGTCACGGCGACCGGGGCCAACTACAACGTGGGCGGGTTGATCGGTGACGGTGGTGCCAGCACCATCACCAATGCGTCAGCCACAGGCGCGGTGAGCGCGGTTTCTTCTTACTCGGTGGGTGGTTTGTTGGGGGCTTACAGCAGCGGCACTTTGACCAGCGTGTCTACCTCGGGCGGCAGTATTACGGGCACCTATAACGTGGGTGGTTTGGTGGGCTATGTGTCTAGTACCAACACCATCAACACAGGAACATCGACGGGCAACGTGACAGGTTCGGCCAACTATGTGGGTGGCTTGGTGGGACAGATGTATTCGGGCAACTCGACCATCAGCAACTCTTCTGCAACCGGTAATGTGCAGGGCACTTATGGTGTGGGTGGCCTCGTGGGGTATACCGACGTTGATTACTCAAATACAAGAACTATTTTCAACTCGTATGCGCAGGGCACCGTGACCGGAACAGCCACTGGCAATGGGTATGTGGGTGGTTTGGTGGGTGGAGACACTTGGGGGTATATAAATATTTATTCATCCTCGTACCGAGGTGCAGGTGTGACGAGTGCAGGTTCAGGCGTCGGTGGCTTGTTGGGGCAAAACGCAGGCCGCAACACAGACATTCGTAACTCGTATGTCAACATGACGGGCACCACTGGCGTGCAAGGCACGTTCTATGTGGGTGGCCTGGTGGGCTACAGCGGCATGTCCTTGAATATTCAGTCGGATAACTCCAACACAGCGGTGTACGGTGCAGCTTCTTCACCCTATTCGAATGCCAAAGTGACCGCTACATCGAACACGGCCAACAATGCGTATGTGGGTGGCATTTTGGGTGGAGGCAACCTATACACGGCAGGCAGCACCACCATCAACGACACCAGTTACACCGGTGCTTCAGTCACAGGCCCGGGTGCCTATGTGGGTGGCTTGGCTGGTTACGCCTACAACTTCTACGCGACCAACTCGTTTGTGAATGGCCCGGCCATCAGCGGCACAGGTGCCAGCAACATCAGCCAATACGTAGGCGGTATGTTGGGCATGGCTTATTACAGCAACATCACCAACGGCTATGTCAACAGCACGGGCGTCAGCGGAACAGGTAATTACGTGGGCGGATTGATAGGTAACGCCAACTCGTCTTCTAACGTCAGCAACACGTATGTCAATGCCAACGTCAGCACCACAGGCAGCAGCTATGTGGCAGGTTTGATTGGCAATATGGGCCAGACCGCCAACACGAACGGTGGCTCTATCGTCAACGCGTACTACACAGGGGCCATCACGATTGGTGGCACCACACCCACCAACTTTGGTGGCTTGGTGGGCTACATGATTCCTGGCACTTGGATCAGCAACAGCTATTACGACATTGACAACAGCAAGATCAACAACACGAAGGTCGTGAGCCCAGGCGGTATTTACACCGGTCAATACACGGCATGGGCCACACAAGGCGGAGCCAGTGTGGTGGTAACACCGTCAAGCCGTGCAGCTTTGAACATCGACAACTACCTGACCAAAGACGGGGTCGACAACGCTTACCTGATCAGCACGGTGGCGGGTGATCAGTCTGACTTGAGCAAGATGCTGGCCTTTGTCAGCTCCACCAATGCAGGCAGCGTGAATGCCTACACCTTCAAGTTGGCCAACAACATTGACATGTCCACGGTGGCAGGCGGCACGCCGTATGTGCCTTACTTTGGCGCGACCGAGTTCAAGGGCAACACGTACTCGGTGAACAACTTCTCGTTCAATCGTCAGACCTCGGGCATTGGCTTCATGGGCATGGTCTACAAGAGCGCGTTGACAGACTTGAAGGTGAACGCCATTGCCTACCCAACGCAAACAGTGAATGCGGTGAACGCGCTCGAATACGTTGGCGCTGCCGTGGGTGCCATGTACGGCGGCACGATTTCGGGTGGCGTGTCCACCTTGTCTGCCAAGGTGACTGGCATCAACTATGTGGGTGGCTTTGCGGGTTATGTGGGGCAGAGTGTGATGTACAACACCCAGGCTTTGCGTGCAACACCGACCACAGGCAGCGTGCAAGCTTCAACCTATACCGGTGGCTTGGTGGGATGGATGTCGGTTGTGGCTGCCAAATCGCTGAACACCGATTTGCCGGTGACCGGCGGCAGTATCCGTACAGGCGGATTGACAGGCTACTTGGATAGCAACTTCACCACGGCCAATGCCAACGTCACCACCAACGTGGCTACTTTGCTCACCGCCAGCGGTGCGGTGGTGTCAACAGGCGAACGCACAGGCGGGTTGATTGGCGAGGCCACAGGCGGCACCCTGGTGTTGAGTAACTCATCGGCTTCGGGCACGGTGAACAGCTCCTACTATTACTTGGGTGGCTTGATTGGCCTGGCGTATGGCACGGGCTACAGCAACATCAGTGCGTCGGGAGTTGTGACACAAACAGGTGGTGAGCAAGTGGGCGGTTTGATTGGCCAGTTCTCGGCCGCCACCTTGACCAACGGATCGGCCACAGGCAATGTGGTGGCCACTGTGTCAGGTAATAACGTGGGCGGCCTGATTGGGTACAGCAATAGCGGAACCAGCATCACCAGCAGTTTTGCCACGGGCAACGTCACCGCCAATGGCAGCCAGGTGGGTGGCTTGGTCGGCCAGAGTTACCACAACATCATCGACTCTTATGCCACGGGCAATGTGCAAAGCGCCTCCAGCAATGTGGGTGGTTTGGTGGGCTTGTCATACCGCAACGTGACCAACTCTTATGCCTCGGGCAACGTCACGGTGACTGGCGTGAACTCTAGCAATACCGGCGGTTTGGTGGGTTATCAAAGTGGCTATGTGGTGGCTGACTCGCGTTACATCACGGGCACGGTGACGGGTATGTCGTCGGTGGGTGGTTTGATTGGTGCAACCGACACCTCAGCGGTCATCAAAGGCTCATCAACCACGCGCCCTGTGGTGGCTACCTATGACTATGTAGGTGGCTTGGTGGGTAAGTTGGCGGGCACGATTCAAGCCAGCGACAACATCGGTGCTTTGCCCTCCACCAACAGTGGCCCCAACGGCAGCAACTATTCCAACGCATCCGGTAGCGTGACGGGCCGCAACGATGTGGGCGGCTTGGTGGGGCGTGCAGACACCTCGGCAGTGATTAAAAACGCGTATTCAACCGGTGCCGTCAGCGCCGACTACAACTACGGCGGTTTGGTGGGTTTTGTCACGCCCGGTGCCACCTTGGCGAACGCGCATTACAACATTGACGCAGTGTCGATCACAGGCCTCACGCCAGCCAGCACAAGCACGCGTGTGGCGGTGACAGGGCTGATCACCACAGGCGGTTTGTTTGGGGCGCAATACACAGATTGGTTCACGCCTGCTTTGGATGGTTTGCTATCTACCAACACGACCAAGTTGGCAAGCTACTTTGGCGCGGCTGATGCCAACGGTTATTACAGCCTGACTTCTTCAGCCGATGTCAAAAACTACTTGGGCTATTCAGACCAAGTGACTTTGAAGTTCAAGCTGGCCAATAACGTCACGCTTGATGCGGGTGTGTTTGTGCCGTATGTGTCGGGCTATTTCGACCCCAATGGGCAAACCGTGTCTGGTTTGTCGTTGAGCCAATACACCTCGAATTTGGGCTTCATTGGCTACTTCAATGGACGCACGGTGACGCAAGCTTTGAATGGTTTGACCATGAGCAACGCCTCGGTGTTGGGCAAGCTCAACGTGGGCACCGAGGTGGGCGCGTCTTATCTGCGTGCTATCACCAATGCCACAGCCTCGGGTTCAGTGACGGGCTCAGACATGAGCTACCAATTGGACCCAGGTGACAACATTTATGGCTCAGGCTCCAACATCGGTTATGGCAACGCAGGTGGCGTGGTGGGCTGGATCAATGCTGCCACCAACACGACCAATGCACTGAACACCATTCGCTCCAGCGTGACCGTGTCAGGTGGCAGCCATGTGGGTGGTGTGGTGGGCCGCTTGAACACAGGCAAGATGACCGATGCGCAGTCCACTGGTGTGATCAACGGCGTGAACTATGTGGGTGGCTTGGCCGGACGTTTGTATTACGGTGCGTTGACGGGCTCAAGCGCGACCAGCGCCGTCACGGCGAGCGGCAGCTACACCGGTGGTCTGGTGGGCATTTTGGAGAATTCGTCTTCCATTCTGAACACCAGTTCGCACACCACAGGTTTGGTCAAGGGTGTGAGTTATGTGGGCGGTTTGGTGGGGCAGTCAGACGGCACGGTGGGAACCGCCGTGGTGGCGAGCACGCCAACCTACACCACGTTTGCCAGCAGTAATGTAGAGGCCTCGGGCAACTATGTCGGTGGTTTGATTGGTTTGGCCAATGCAGGTTCTGTGACCAACGCCTGGGTATCGGGCACGGTGACGGGGTGGACCACGGCGGGCGTTCAGGGCTACGGCGGTGTCTATTTCGGTGGCGTGGTGGGCTACAGCAACGTGGGCACGAGCTGGAGCAAGTACACCGGCAGTTTGGTCAAGGGCAGTTCCGACGCAGGCGGATTGGTAGGTATCACCTACGCGTCTGTGACTGATTCGTTCAGCACTGGAGAAGTGCAGAGCAATGGCAACAACGTGGGTGGCTTGGTGGGGTGGACCAACGCGGCCATCACAGGCAGCACAGCCACCACAGGCAGCACGACTTACGCCAGCGGCAAAGTGACCGGCGGTGACTCCACCGGTGGTTTGCTGGGCTTTGCCAACGCCACCTCCAGTGCTGTGGTGTCAAATGCTTATGCCTCAGGTAATGTGATTGGCACGTCCAACGTGGGTGGCTTGGTCGGGTTCTTGTACAACTATGCAGGCATCAACAACGCCACGGCATTTGGCAATGTCACAGGTTCCTCCAACAACGTGGGTGGTTTGCTAGGCCAAGCCACGTACAGCAACCCGATTACCAACACCACAGCCAATGGCTCGGTGTCGGGTGTGTCCTCTGTGGGTGGTTTGATTGGCGCGGTGACCAATTCATACACCACGGTGTCGAATTCAAATGCGAACAATTTGGTGACGGGTTCGTACGGCGTGCAGGGCACTGGCAGCCAAGTGGGTGGTTTGATTGGTTATCTGTACAACTCCACAGTCACGAACTCCACAGCCAACACGGTGGTGTTGGCGTCTTCGGGTGTTGACGTTGGCGGCTTCATTGGGCAGATGAACTATGGCTCGGTCAGTGGTTCGGGGGCTATCGGTTCAGTGACCGGGGCTGGCAGTGTGGGTGGTTTTGTGGGCACGATGTACAACGGCAGCAGCGTCACCACCTCGTATGGCAATTCAAAAATCACCAGCACAGGTAACAACACCGGTGGCTTTGTGGGCTATTTCAATTCCAACGGAGGCATTACCAGTTCGCGTGCTGCGGGCGTTGTGAGTGGCGTGAGCAATGTGGGTGGTTTTGTCGGGTCCTTGACTTACAGCGGCGGAATTTCGACGAGCTATGCCACAGGCGCAGTCACCGCGACGGGCGATTCAGCGGGTGGCTTTGTGGGTAATGCCGACACGGGTTATGCACGCACGGTGCAAGATTTTTATGCCACAGGCTCTGTGACGGGCACCACCAATGTGGGTGGTTTGGTGGGCTACGCAGGACGAGGCACGTTCAGCTACGGTTATTCCACCGGCGCGGTGACATCTACCAGCAGCGCTACTTCGGTTGGTGCATCGTTCGGCGGCGTAGGCACCACCACCACGGGAACAGGGCAAAACTTGGCGTACTACGTCAACCGCAACAACCTGTATTACGACACCAGCACCTCGGGCATGTCCACAGACGCGGCAGGTTTGGGTGGCACAGGCCCAGCCACAGGGTTGACCACGGCTGCCTTGTTGGGCGCATTGCCCCATGCCAACTTCGCCACCAGCACATGGGGCACGGGCACAGGTCTTTACCCGTACTTGAAAGCGATTTACGGCAGTTCAGCACCGCAGGTGGTGTCTGGCTATGCCTACTTGGCCGATGGCACCACCGTGGCCTCACGGGCACAAGTGGGTATTTATGGCAATGGCTATTTGCTCAACGGCGGCACGGTAAGCACTGGCGTGAACGGCTATTTCTATGAGTTGTTGGCTAACACCACTGGCAGCCCCTTGTTTGCCGATTCGAAGTTGGTGATTGGCGCGTCCACCAAAGTGGCACACAGCTTGAGCTTGTACGGCAGCAGCACGGTGGTGGGCATGGCGTACAGCGACACCCAGGTGTTGACCAGCGGCAATTTGGTGATTGACGGCGCCACTGGTGGTTTGGGTAAGGTCATTCAAGGGTTGACACAGTTGCGCACAGGTGCTGCAAGCATGAGCGCCTTGAACACCGCGATGGACCAAACCATGGGCGCTACTGCGGGCACGCTCAACCGCTCAGTGTTTTCATCTACCTTGCCCACCAATTCTTCGTTGGAGTTGATCGCCACGGCCGCTGCATTTAACTTGGACACAGCCTTGAGCTATGGCAAAACAAGTGCCAGCAATGCAGGCTTGATGACCTTCAACGGCATCGCCAACAACGGCACCACCTTCACCCTGTCAGGGGCCAGCTACACCAGCAAATTGGCGCAAACCTACAACGGTTTGGTGGTGTTGGGTGCCAACACCACGATGACGGGCACACAAGTCACGACCAGAAGCACGATCTCGGGTTCTGGCACGCGCTACAACTTGGCCGTGACAGGCCCCTCTGCAGCAGATGGTGCGCTGACCACCGGCGGCAGCATCACCGATGTGGGCACGTTCTCGGTCAAGGGCTTGGCCACTTTGGGCGGGTCACAAGTGACATCGGCAGGCGCCCAGACCTACAGCGCGAATGTGGTGATGCAAGACGCGGGAGGCGCATTTACCTTCAACAGCACGTTGGCTGGCACAGGCGCCAACATCAATGTGACGGGTGCGATGACATCACCCAACGCCAAATCGTTGACCTTCAACGCCGGCACCACAGGTGACGTGACCTTGCTGAGCGATTTAAACAACACCAACAGCTACACCAACGTCAGTGTGACGGGGGCGAACTTGAGCTTGCAAGCGGTGGCGGCATCGAACAGCGTGACGCTCAACCCCACGGTGTCAGGCACGGTGGGTCAGATTTCAGGCGCGAGCACCACACTGACCAAAGGCGCTGCGGGTGTGATGAGCTTGACTGCAGCCAACACCTATGGCGGCAACACCACCGTCAGTGCAGGTACCTTGAAACTCAGTGGCTCGGGTAACTTGGGTGCGGGCACGTATGCGGGCAATATCGCCTTGTCGGCTGGCACTGTGTTGCAAGACAGTTCAAGCACCGCGCAAACCTTGAGCGGCATCATCAGCGGTGCGGGCAATGTATTGAAAGATATCTCTAGCAGCGTGTTGACTTTGTCGGGCGCCAACACCTGGAGTGGCAACCTCACCGTCAACGCGGGCACGGTTGCGGTGACGCAAAACAATGGCTTGGGCAATAACGCAGGCACAGCCACGGTGGCCAATGGCGCTGTGCTGGATGTGCAAAACGCGGCGATTGGCACCGAGACCTTGGTTCTCAATGGCGGTACCTTGCGTGTGTCCACAGGAACCAGCAGTTGGGCAGGGACGCTGAGTTTGGGCGCTGCCAGCACCTTGGTCGTTCCCGGCACAGGCTTGACGGTGTCAGGTCGTGTCAATGACAACGGCTATGGTCTGAGCTTGGGTGGTCCCGGCAACATCACCTTGAGCAATGCCAGCAACACCATTTCCACATTGGCCACCAGTGCCACCCTGGGTGCGTTGGACATGAAAAACAGCGTGGCGCTGAATGTGGGCTTGATCAATGCCACGGGCGATGTGACGATTGCCAACACCGCAGATTTGACCTTGATGAGCGGGCAGGGCATCACAACCACCACAGGCAATATTGTGTTGGCTGGCACCAAGTTCTTGAACTTGGCTGGCAGCAACGCGCTCTCTGTGAGCAACGGCCACAACTGGTTAGTGTGGAGTTCGAATGCCACGCCGTTGGAAACTGTGGCCAACGGTGGTGATGAAAACGCCAACGTGCCTAACAACTTCATCCAATACGGTGCGACCTATGGCAGCAGCGCCGTGCTTGGTACCGGCAATGGCTTGCTCTATACCTATGCGCCAACATTGACGGGCTCTTTGAGGGGCATCATGACCAAACACTACGATGGCACCGACAGTGTGGTGGTCACGCCTGACAATATTGTGGTCTCAGGTTTGCTCAACGGCGACAGATTGACCGTGACCCAAACCACCAACAGTCACTACACCACAGCAGGTGATAACCCATCGTCATCGATTGTGGGTGTCGGTACAGGTAAGACGGTGGCTGTGAACGGCATGATCGTGACGGCCTACAACGACTTGAGCCACAAAACGATTTACGGTTATGCCTTCACATCGCCCACTTTGACAGGGACAGGTGAAATTACCCTGGCACCGATCACGGTGACCATGTCCAAGCCGTACGACGGAACGACCGCGTTCAACAGCAGCAATACCTACTCGATCGCGGGCACGGTGTTGGGCGATACGGTGGCGTTGAGTGGCAACGCAACAGTGAGCAGCGCCAATGCGGCGACTTACACCAGCTTGGCGACCAATGGTTTCAGCATCGTCAGCGACAAATACACCCTCGCAGGTGGTAGCTACAACCTGACGATCAACAAATTGCCGTTGACCCTGACGGTGACGGCCACCTACAGCGGCAGCACGGCCTTGGTGCCCACCACCGTGTCGTCTTTGAGTGGTTTGCTCAGCGGTGAAACCATGACGCCCACCGCCGTGACGGCGCGTTATGCCGATGTGGCAACGGCCAACAACGCGGTGACAGCGATTACTGCGGCTACTGGATCAGCCAATATCGACAACTACAGCGTGGTGGCGGCCAGCTCACCGGTGACGATTGCGCGTAAATTGGTGACCTTGAATGGCACATTGACAGCCAGCAAAACCTATGACGGCAATACCTCTGCGTCGGTGGTGACCACCGGCGTGACACCGAGTGTGGTGTATGGCAGCGATGACGTGAGCGTGAATGCCATCGCAGGTGTTTACAACTCGCCGAATGTGACAGCCAATAGCGTGCGGGTGACAGGTGTCACGCTCACCGGTGCCAGTGCCAACAATTACGCTTGGGATACGGCATCGGGCCAAACCGCTACCGGCACCATCCTTCAGCTGCCTTCTGCCACTTGGGTGGGCGGCACGAGCACCAATTGGAGCGATGGTGCGAATTGGGCTGTCACGGGCAATTTGACGCAAACCGGGGTGTTGCCGAATTTGAACAACGTGGCCTTGGCCATCATTCCTAGCGGCAACAGCGTGGTGGCCAATGCGGCCACGGGTTATACCGGCAAGACGCAAATCAGCGGCACATTGCGTGTGGCCAGTGATGCTTATTTGGGTGCTGTGCCCAGTAGCGTGACGCCAGACCTGATTACTCTGGATGGCGGCACCTTGAATGTCACCGACACCCTGACGATGGATTCAGGTCGTGGCGTGACGTTGACAGCGAACGGTGGGACTTTCTCGGTCGATGCGTCAAAGAGCCTGAACTATGCAGGTGTGATCGCTGGCACAGGCGGTTTGACCAAGACGGGTTCTGGCACGCTGAGTGTGAGTGGGGCCAACACGTACGCGGGGGGCACCACAATTTCAGGCGGGCAGCTGATTGCGGGTGGCAGTGGCAATGCCTTGAGCACAGGCAGTGTGTCGGTAGGTGCCAACCGCTTGAGCTTTGACACCGCAGCGCCTGTGGCGTACAGCAACCCCATCAGCCTCACAGGCGCAGGTGTGCTGGAAAACATCGGCGCTCAGGTGGTGACTTTCACCGGCGGTGTGAACACGAACTTGAGCAGCACCGTGGTGGTGGATGGTGGTGCTACAGGTTTGACGATTGCCAACACCATGACACCCACAGGTGCGGGTGCAAGCTACTACATCAAGGGTAATGTGACCTTCACAGGGAACAGCATGAACAGCTTGGTGATCCGTGCTGCAGGCGACGCCACGGCCAAATTTACCGCTAGCAATGGTGTGAGTGCTTTCACGCCTTGGTTCATCGGCAGCGACACAGCGGCTTACGCCATGAACATTGATGTGGCTGCAGGTGTGAGTGTTTCAGAAAGCCCATCGCAAGGGGCTGCTAGCCTGTATTACAAAAACATCACCGGTCTAGGCACCCTGAACTTAGGTGGCGCCAACAACACCACAGGCTATGTGGTGGGCGATGCATCGATTGCTAATTTGAACGCCAGCGGCAGCAAAAAAATCAGCATTGGCAACGGCAGCAGCGCAGGGCGCTTGTTGTCAGGCAATGTGCAGGCCAATGGCGGCTTGTTGCTGGATTCGACCACCGACTACACCTTCAGCGGTGTCTTGAGTGTGGGTACCTTGACCAAGCAGCAAGCCAACACGGTCAAGCTCACCGGCGCCAACATAGCCACAGGCAACATCACGGTGAGCGCCGGTGTGTTGCAAGTGGGTGACGCGGGCAACACAGGTGTTGTGGTTGCCAACGCTGCGGTGGCCAACGGCGCAAGCCTGGTGTTTAGCCGCTCCGACGCGGTGACTTATGCCGGCAACATCAGCGGCGCTGGCTCAATCGGCAAGTTGGGCGCCAATGTGCTCACGCTCACCGGCACACAAACCTACACAGGCAGCACTGCCACGGGTGATGTGGGTGGTGGCCTGGTGTTCACCAACAATGCGCGGCCGCAAACAGCCGCTTTCACAGGGAATGGCTTTGTCACGATTCAGCCTGTGACCTCGGGCAGCTTCAGCGCGGCGCTGGACACCAGCGTGTACAGCTTGGCCAACACGCTGACTGGTTTGACTTTGGGGCGTTTGGGCAACACCAGTGACATCACCGTGGGTGCTGACCTGAGCATTGCAGGGCCTGTGACGATTTACGGTGCAGCGGTGCAAAGCACCTACAACATCGCGTTGGGCAATGGCTACACCTTGACCTTGAACAACACAGGAACCAGTGCGCTGTCGGGCGTGATCTCTGGCACGGGCGTGAACTTGGTCAAGCAAGGCTTGGGCAGCTTGACGCTGGCGGGTGCCAACACCTATGACGCAGGTACCACGGTGCAAGCGGGTGTGTTGAAGCTGGGTGCTAGCAGCGCAGGTGCCATCACATCGGGCCCTGTGGGTATTGGTGTGTTGACCATCAGCAGTGGCGCGGCACTTGACTTGAACGGTCAATCAATTGCGAACAACATCAGCGTGGCGGGCACGGGTGTGAGCAATGGTGGCGTGATTTACAACGCCAACACAGCTACGGTGGGTGGTGCGACAGGTGCAATCACCCTGACAGCGGACAGCCTGTTCAAGAGCAATGCGGGCAAAGGCCTGAGTTTTGGCGGCGCCATCAGCGGTGCTTATGGTTTGACGGTGACGGGTGGTAGCAACACCTTTGCCAGCACAGCGCCGTTCTTGAACACGGGTACCTTGACCTTGGGATCGGCCAGCACCGACAGCTTCAGCTTTACCAACGGCACAAGCATCACCGCACCGAGCAGCATCAACTTGGCCGGTACCTTGCTCACGGGCAGCAACCATGCCTTGACCTTGGGTGACGCCAATACGGCGCTGGCCTTAACGGCGGCCACCACGATCAACACCGGTACAGGCATGACGAACTTGGATGGCGCGCTCAGCGGTGCGTATGCCTTGACCGTGTCAGGCCCAGCCACTTTGAATGGCAGTACAGTGAACACTGGCAACGCCACACAAAGCTACGGCAGCACCGTGGTGTTGGGCGCAGATACCGTGCTGACGGCGTCAGGCGTGAGCTTTAGTGGCGCGGTTTCGGGTGACCACTTGTTGACCGTCAACGGCACAAGCGCCATCAACGGTGCGAGCATCAACACGGGCAACAGCAGCCAACGCTACAACGGCGCTGTGACCTTGGGTGCCAACACCACGCTGAGCGCAGGTACAGGCAACATCACCTTCAGCAGCGCGGTCGATGGCGCCTATGACTTGACCATCAACAGCAGCGGTGCCACAAGTTTCAATGCGCCAGTGGGTGCTACGACAGCCTTGAGCAGTCTGACCACTGACTCAGGTGGTACTTTGACAATGAACGGCGGCAGCGTGAGAACCGCAGGCGCACAAAGCTACGGTGAAGTGGTGACCTTAACCGCCAACACCACACTGAACGCTGGTTCAGGCAACGTGACTTTCAGCAGCACAGTCGACGGTGGTTACGACTTGGCCATCAACAGCACAGGTGCCACGACCTTCAATGCGCCAGTGGGTGCTACCACTGCCTTGACCAGTGTGACCACCAATACAGGGGGCACCCTGACCATGAACGGTGGCAGCGTGAGAACCACGGGTGCACAGACCTACGGTGAAGCCGTGATTTTGGGTGCGAACACCTCGCTGACTGCTGATGCAGGCAGCGTGACCTTCAGCAGCACGGTGGATGGCGCCTATGACCTGAGCATCAACAGCACAGGTGCTACGAGCTTCAATGGGCCAGTGGGCAGCACCATCGCCTTGAGCAACTTGACCACCACGGCAAGCACAGCGGCTAATGCAGGCACGGTGACATTGAATGACGGACACATCAGCACAACGGGCAACCAAAGCTATGGCGGGGTCTTGTTGTTGGGTGCTGACACGACGTTGAATGCGGCTTCGGGCGATGTTGTCTTTGCGAAGGCTGTCGACTCCCTGAGCAGCACATCAAGAGCCTTGACGGTTAACAGCACAGGTGCCACAAACTTCAACGCCTTAGTGGGTGCGACCAACGCCTTGACCAGCGTGACTACCAACTCAGGTGGCACCTTGGGTCTAAACGGCGGCAGTGTGAAAACCACGGGTGCACAGACCTACGGTGAAGCCGTGACTCTGGGTGCCAGCACCACACTGATTGCTGGTGCAGGTAGCGTGACTTTCAATAGCGCAGTGGACGGTGGCTACGACTTGACCATCAACAGCACAGGTGCCACGACCTTCAATGCTCCAGTGGGTACCACCAACGCCTTGACCGGTTTGACCACGAACACAGGTGGCACTCTGGTCATCAACGGTGGCAGCGTGAAAACCACGGGTGCACAGACTTACGGTGAAGCCGTGACTCTGGGTGCCAACACCACATTGACTGCAGGCGCAAGCAATGTGACCTTCAGCAGCACTGTGGATGGCGCCTACGACCTGACAATCAACACCACAGGTGCCACAAGCTTGAACGCCTCAGTGGGGGGCACGACAGCCTTGACCAGCCTGAGCACCACAGCAGCAGTGGCAGCCAACGCAGGCACAGTGACCTTGAACAACGGACACATCACCACCACAGGCAACCAAAACTACGGCGGGGCGGTGTTGCTGGGGGCTGACACAACATTGATCGCAGGTGCGGGCGATGTGGTCTTTGCAAAGGCGATCGATTCCTTGAGCAACACCCTGAAGGCCTTGACGATCAACACCACAGGTGCCACAAGCTTCAATGCGCCAGTGGGTGCCACCAAAGCTTTGAGCAGCTTGTCCACCACAGCAACAGTGGCCGCCAGCGCAGGTTCAGTGACATTGAACGATGGACACATCACCACAACAGGTAATCAAAGTTATGGTGGCGCTGTGTTGCTGGGTGCTGACACGACATTGAACGCAGGTGCTGGCGATGTGTTGTTTACGAAGGCTGTTGATTCCCTGAGCAGCACCTCAAGCGCCTTGGCGGTCAACAGCACAGGCACGACGACTTTCAGCGCCCCAGTGGGTGCCACCAACGCCCTGACCAGCGTAACCACCAACGCAGGCGGCACCTTGGCCCTGAACGGTAACAGCGTGCGAACCACGGGCGCACAGACCTACGGTGAAGCGGTCACCTTGGGCGCCAACACGACACTGAACGCAGGCGCAGGCAATGTGACGTTCAGCAGCACAGTCGACGGCGCTTACGACTTAACCATCAACAGCACAGGCGCCACAACCTTCGCTGCACCAGTGGGTGCCACCAATGCCTTGACCAGCGTGACCACCAACGCAGGCGGCACCTTGGCCCTAAACGGCAGCAGCGTAAGAACCACCGGCGCACAAAGCTACGGTGAAGCCGTCACCTTGGGCGCCAACACCACATTGACCGGTGTGAACGTCGCGTTTGCCTCTAGCGTGGACAGCGTAGGCGCCACACCCTATAGCTTGACTGTCACCGACAGTGGTACCACGATGTTTGGCAGCTCAGTCGGTGCCTTGCACGCTTTGAGCATTTTGACAACCGATGCAGCAGGCGATACGCAGATCAAAGGCAGCCAAGCAAGCACCGTCATCAAGACCACGGGCAACACCGTGTTCAACGACAGAGTGACCGTGTTCAACGATGTGTTGGTGCAAACCGGCGGTGACTTGAAGTTCATGCAAACGCTCAATGGCGACACAGCCAATACCCGCAGCCTGCAACTCGATGCTGGTAATTTGGGCAACATCACCGTGCAAGGCGCAGTGGGCGGTAGCGCATCCATCAAGACCTTGGAAGTGGTCAACAGCAACACCACGACCTTCAACGGCTTGGTCACCACAGGCACCAGCCTGGTCTTGACCGACACGGTCGATGCACATGCGATTACTTTGAACGCAGGTTTGACAACACCTACGTTCACAGTCGCCGCTGAACCGTTTGCGTTGACCTTGCGCGGCAATATTGCTGTGGAGAACGGGCTCAATTTGGCCAATACCGGCACCTTGCAGCTCGATGGTACTTTTACCTCTAGCAACCAAGCCATGACCTTGGGCCATGCAGGTCAAACCATCTCACTGTTGGCCAACACCGTGTTGGACACGGGTACGGCCACCACAACGATCAACGGCAACTTGAGTGGCAGCGGCTACACCCTGGGCTTTGCAAGCCCTGTGAACTTCACTGGCCCCAGCACCTTGACAGCTCAGACCGTGACCTTTGATAAACCCGTGACAGCCTCAGGTGACTTGACGCTCAACGGTGCCACGGTGATCAATGGTGGCAGCATCTACGCCGGCAGCCACACACAAACCTACAACGGCAGTGTGACCGTGGGTGGTGCAGCCACCAGCACGACCACCTTCACCGGCGTGGGCATGACCTTTGGCAGCACCCTGGACGGCACCAGCCGTGTGGTGGTGGCTGACAGCGGCAACACCACCTACAGCGGTGCCATTGGTTCAATCACAGCCCCAGCACACTTCCAGACCGATGCCGCAGGCAGCAGCACCATCAGCGGTGGTTTGCTCCGCACCAGCAGCCCCAACTCTATCGTGATGGCCGATCACGTGGTCGTTACCGCAGACACCACGTTTGACACGACCAACAACGGGGCATTGGCTGCGGGCGCCAACATCACCTTTGCCAAGACGCTCAACAGCGATGCCGTGGCCGCACGGGCCGTGACGTTGAATGCAGGCACCAGCGGTGCGGTGTTGATCAGCGGTGCGGTGGGTGATGCGCACGCCTTGAGTACCTTGACCTTGACGAACAGCAACGGTGCAATTTTTGCGATGCCGGTGACGACAACGACAAGCGTGGTGTTGAGCAACACGGTGGCGGGTCAAACCATTCGCTTTGCAGACAATCTGACAACGCCTGTGTTGAGCACCACAGCAAATGGCTACAACGTAGAACTGCTGGGCGCTACCACCAGCGTGACGGGTAACACCACGTTCTTGAATACGGGCAATTTGGTGTTGGGTAATGCGGCTTCGGCCAGTTTGAGTTTTGCGGGTGGTGTGACGGCGACAGCGCCTGCGTTGATCAGCGTTGCGGGTACGTTGAATACCACCAACACAGCGATCAGCTTGGGAGGTACAAGCGTCACGTTGACAGGCAACACAGCACTGAGAACGGGTTCAGGCAGCGTGAGCTTGAGCAGCCCAGTCGATGGTGGCTATGACCTGACGATTAACACCACAGGTGCTACGAGCTTGAACGCCTCAGTGGGGGGCACGACAGCCTTGACCAGCTTGAGCACCACGGCAACAGTGGCAGCCAACGCAGGCACGGTGACCTTCAACGATGGACACGTTCGCACAACGGGCAACCAAAACTATGGCGGCGCTGTGTTGCTGGGTGCGGACACCACATTGAATGCATCTTCTGGCGATGTTGTCTTTGCGAAAGCCGTTGACTCCTTGAGCAACACCTTCAAGGCCTTGACGATCAACACCACAGGTGCCACAAGCTTCAATGCGCCAGTGGGTGCCACCAAAGCTTTGAGCAGCTTGACCACCACAGCAACCGTGGCAGCCAACGCAGGTTCAGTGACATTGAACGATGGACACATCACTACAACAGGTAATCAGAGTTATGGTGGCGCTGCGTTGTTGGGTGCTGATACGACATTGAATGCAGGTGCTGGCGATGTGCTGTTTACGAAGGCTGTTGATTCCTTGAGCAGCACCTCAAGCGCTTTGACGATCAACAGCACAGGCGCCACAACCTTCGCTGCGCCAGTGGGTTTCACCAACGCTCTGACCAGCTTGACCACCAACGCAGGCGGCACCTTGGTTCTAAACGGTAACAGCGTGAAAACCACGGGTGCACAGACCTACGGTGAAGCGGTCACCTTGGGCGCCAACACCACATTGAACGCAGGCGCAGGCAATGTGACGTTCAGCAGCACAGTCGACGGCGCTTACGACTTAACCATCAACAGCACAGGCGCCACAACCTTCGCTGCACCAGTGGGTGCCACCAATGCCTTGACCAGCGTGACCACCAACGCAGGCGGCACCTTGGCCCTAAACGGCAGCAGCGTAAGAACCACCGGCGCACAAAGCTACGGTGAAGCCGTCACCTTGGGCGCCAACACCACATTGACCGGTGTGAACGTCGCGTTTGCCTCTAGCGTGGACAGCGTAGGCGCCACACCCTATAGCTTGACTGTCACCGACAGTGGTACCACGATGTTTGGCAGCTCAGTCGGTGCCTTGCACGCTTTGAGCATTTTGACAACCGATGCAGCAGGCGATACGCAGATCAAAGGCAGCCAAGCAAGCACCGTCATCAAGACCACGGGCAACACCGTGTTCAACGACAGAGTGACCGTGTTCAACGATGTGTTGGTGCAAACCGGCGGTGACTTGAAGTTCATGCAAACGCTCAATGGCGACACAGCCAATACCCGCAGCCTGCAACTCGATGCTGGTAATTTGGGCAACATCACCGTGCAAGGCGCAGTGGGCGGTAGCGCATCCATCAAGACCTTGGAAGTGGTCAACAGCAACACCACGACCTTCAACGGCTTGGTCACCACAGGCACCAGCCTGGTCTTGACCGACACGGTCGATGCACATGCGATTACTTTGAACGCAGGTTTGACAACACCTACGTTCACAGTCGCCGCTGAACCGTTTGCGTTGACCTTGCGCGGCAATATTGCTGTGGAGAACGGGCTCAATTTGGCCAATACCGGCACCTTGCAGCTCGATGGTACTTTTACCTCTAGCAACCAAGCCATGACCTTGGGCCATGCAGGTCAAACCATCTCACTGTTGGCCAACACCGTGTTGGACACGGGTACGGCCACCACAACGATCAACGGCAACTTGAGTGGCAGCGGCTACACCCTGGGCTTTGCAAGCCCTGTGAACTTCACTGGCCCCAGCACCTTGACAGCTCAGACCGTGACCTTTGATAAACCCGTGACAGCCTCAGGTGACTTGACGCTCAACGGTGCCACGGTGATCAATGGTGGCAGCATCTACGCCGGCAGCCACACACAAACCTACAACGGCAGTGTGACCGTGGGTGGTGCAGCCACCAGCACGACCACCTTCACCGGCGTGGGCATGACCTTTGGCAGCACCCTGGACGGCACCAGCCGTGTGGTGGTGGCTGACAGCGGCAACACCACCTACAGCGGTGCCATTGGTTCAATCACAGCCCCAGCACACTTCCAGACCGATGCCGCAGGCAGCAGCACCATCAGCGGTGGTTTGCTCCGCACCAGCAGCCCCAACTCTATCGTGATGGCCGATCACGTGGTCGTTACCGCAGACACCACGTTTGACACGACCAACAACGGGGCATTGGCTGCGGGCGCCAACATCACCTTTGCCAAGACGCTCAACAGCGATGCCGTGGCCGCACGGGCCGTGACGTTGAATGCAGGCACCAGCGGTGCGGTGTTGATCAGCGGTGCGGTGGGTGATGCGCACGCCTTGAGTACCTTGACCTTGACGAACAGCAACGGTGCAATTTTTGCGATGCCGGTGACGACAACGACAAGCGTGGTGTTGAGCAACACGGTGGCGGGTCAAACCATTCGCTTTGCAGACAATCTGACAACGCCTGTGTTGAGCACCACAGCAAATGGCTACAACGTAGAACTGCTGGGCGCTACCACCAGCGTGACGGGTAACACCACGTTCTTGAATACGGGCAATTTGGTGTTGGGTAATGCGGCTTCGGCCAGTTTGAGTTTTGCGGGTGGTGTGACGGCGACAGCGCCTGCGTTGATCAGCGTTGCGGGTACGTTGAATACCACCAACACAGCGATCAGCTTGGGAGGTACAAGCGTCACGTTGACAGGCAACACAGCACTGAGAACGGGTTCAGGCAGCGTGAGCTTGAGCAGCCCAGTCGATGGTGGCTATGACCTGACGATTAACACCACAGGTGCTACGAGCTTGAATGCTCCTATCGGTGCTAACACCGCCTTGAACAGCCTGACCACCACGGCAACCGTGGCAGCCAACGCAGGCGCGGTGACCTTGAGCAACGGACACATCACCACCACAGGCAACCAAAACTACGGCGGGGCCGTGTTGCTGGGGGCTGACACAACATTGACCAGCACAGCTGCAAGTGCACCTGGCGGCAACATCACCTTCACAAGCACAGTCAATTCGTTGGACAACGCCGCGCGTGCCTTGACAGTCAATAGCAATGGTGTGACCACCTTCGGTGGCGCAGTGGGCTTGTTGCACGCTTTGAGCAGCGTGACCACAGACGCAGGCACTGCTGGCAGCGTGGCCATCAACGGTGGTGCGGTGAATACCACCGGCGCACAGAGCTACGGCGAAGCCGTGACCTTGGGTGCTGATGCGACATTGATCAGCACAGCTGCAAGCGCACCAGGTGGCAACATCACCTTCACAAGCACAGTCAATTCGTTTGACAACACCCCACGGGCCTTGACCGTCAACAGCAACGGAGTGACCACCTTGGGTGGTGCCGTGGGTGTGTCGCATGCTTTAAGCAGCGTGACCACAGACGCAGGCACAGGTGGCAGCGTGGCCATCAACGGTGGTGCGGTGAACACGACCGGTGCACAGAACTACGGCGAAGCCGTGACCTTGGGTGCTGATGCGACATTGAGCAGCACAGCTGCAAGCGCACCAGGTGGCAACATCACCTTCACAAGCACAGTCAATTCGTTTGACAACACCCCACGGACCTTGACCGTCAACAGCAACGGCGTGACCACCTTGGGTGGTGCCGTGGGTGTGTTGCACGCCTTGAGCAGCGTGACCACAGACGCAGGCACCGCTGGCAGCGTGGCCATCAACGGTGGTGTGGTGAATACGACCGGTGCACAGAACTACGGCGAAGCCGTGACCTTGGGTGCTGATGCGACATTGAGCAGCACAGCTGCAAGCGCACCAGGTGGCAACATCACCTTCACAAGCACAGTCAATTCGTTTGACAACACCCCACGGGCCTTGACCGTCAACAGCAACGGAGTGACCACCTTGGGTGGTGCCGTGGGT
>Ga0228702_1000189_pt1 | contig 52810 bp, 45 predicted proteins | sample McNCre217_Aug_MG_2_FD_178018 | JGI IMG/M metagenome (GOLD analysis project Ga0228702, IMG submission 178018) | Freshwater microbial communities from McNutts Creek, Athens, Georgia, United States - 20-17_Aug_MG | ecosystem: Environmental > Aquatic > Freshwater > Creek | place: USA: Georgia...
AGATTCCCGCATTATTCACGATTAGATCCACCCCACCAAAATCCAAGCAAGCTTGCTTCATCGCCGCCTCAATCGATTCTTGATTGGTTACATCCGCGATGACCGTAGATACCACATCTTTCCCGAACAAGCTCACAAACTCTGCTTTCGCCTCCGCCAAACGATCGGCGTTCACATCATTTAAAATCACGCAAGCACCTTCTTGAGCCATTTTTTTGGCAATCGCCTTACCGATTCCCCCACCCGATCCAGTCACAAATGCGATACGGCCGGATAAAGCTTTGGGCTTAGGCATGCGTTGGAGTTTGGCTTCTTCCAACAACCAATATTCAATATCAAAAGCTTCTTGACGAGGCAAGGAAGTATAAGACGAAATCGCCTCCGCACCGCGCATGACGTTGATAGCATTCGTATAAAACTCGGCGGCAACGCGAGCCGTTTGTTTGTCTTTGGCAAAGGTAAACATCCCCACACCCGGGTATAAAATCACAACTGGATTGGGATCACGCATCGCTGGGGAATTCGCATGTTTGCAAGAATCGTAATAAGAGCCGTACATGATGCGGTAATCCTCAAACAAAGGCGTCAAGGCCTCCACGGAAACATCCGATCCCAACACCAATGGCGAAATTTTCGTCCGCAAAAAGTGATCTGGACAAGAGGTTCCTAAAGGTGCCAAACGATCTAAATCATTCGAATTGATGAATTGCAAGACACGCTCATCGTCGGAGAAATGCCCCACCATCTGCACATGTGACGAACAAAATCCACGCAAAACGGGTGCTAACGCTGCAGCCTTAGCCGCTCTTTCTTCAGCAGAAAATGAAGACATGCGCGCACCACCAAAAACCGTTTTCGTTTTCGATTCAATGTAATCCGCACATTTTTCAATGACCTCGAGGGTATTTACATAACACTCGTGAGATGTGTCGCCCCATGTAAATAAACCGTGCGAGCCCAACATGATGCCACGTAATTGGACACCGCGCGAAGCTGCCTCGTCCAAGCAAGCTTTTAATTGCAAGCCTAGATCGAAGCCAGGACGTTGCCAGCCCACCCAGCCAATTAATCCACCGAACAAGTCTTTGGTAATTTGCTCACCATCTTTTGATGCCGCAATCGCAATGGCCGCATCAGGATGCAAGTGATCAATGTGTTTGAATGGTAAAAATCCGTGCAAAGGTGTATCGATGGACGGGGCTTTGGAAGACAAATCAAAAATGCAATGATTAAATAATTCCACCATCTCATCTTCGTGTTCCAATCCGCGGTAGACATTTGTCAACGAACGTAAGCGATCCACGTACAAAGCGGCGCAGCCCGACTTCTTTAAGGTTCCGATATCGCCACCTGAGCCTTTGATCCACATCACTTCTGTTTCAGAACCTGTCAACGGGTCTTTGTCTTGCAATTTCACCGAAGTATTTCCCCCGCCGTAATTCGTGATGCGTAAATCTGCTCCTAAAATGTTCGAGCGATAGATGAATAGGTCGACTTCATTCCCCGCGAGTGCCGCTGCTTTGGCATCATCCCAAAGGTAAGATACGTGTTTGTACATGTTGCTTTTTTATTTTTCCCAAAACTACGCTTGCAAAAGCGCCCAACCGTCCTATCCTACCTAGGGATAGTCAAAATATTTTTTCCGGCTTTTAATGGATATTTTTTCCCTTGCCAAACAAAAGTTCCATTCACTGTTCCCGGCAAGGTAATCGAAGCGCTCCCCGATTTGTATTGCACCTGAATTTCCCCCTGCGGATGAGGTACCACGCCTTCCACTTCTTTAAGCTCGCCTAGATGTGGTTCGATCTTAACTTTGGCAAAAGCCGGTGCATCAGAGTCTACGCCCAAAACGATGCGGAAAAATTCAATATTAGGACTTGCTCCCCATGCATGGCAATCCGATCTGGACGTGGAAATATCCGAGGTTTCTGCCCAAGTCGACAAGCCCATGTCGATATTCTCCTTCCATTTATCAAGCCATTTCATGTAATCATTGCCTTGACCAGCTTTCGTTAATGCTAAGTGTAAGTAGTATTTGAAGTAGATAGACGCAGGAGCTAAATCCTTGTCATTCAGCAACTTACTTGACACCCCGCTAGCGTCAAATCCCGCCAAAATGGCAAGGGAATTTGCGTGTTGGGAAAATTTATCGTGCACTTCCGTATCTGCATACAAACCTCTAGCAGCATCCCAGTATAATTTATGTAAAACCGGTTTTAATGCCTTCACTTTCGTCTCATAGCGTGCGGCCAATTCTGGATAGCCAAAATAACGTTCGATTTCAGCCGCATTTTGCAAGATCCATACATACTGAAAATCAATCACCGCTGAACGACCAGAAGGCCCAACCGGAGCAATTCCCCGTGGCCAGGCATTCACCCAGTCGGAAAATGTCCAATAAGGAATGTTTTGCAAGGTTCCATCGGTTCCTTCGAAACGCGAAAAATAATCCAAAATCCCGCGCATGCCGGATAATTTATTTTTCAGGAACGAAGGATCTTTTCCATAGCGTAAATAATCATGCAACATCCCGATGTACCACAAGGAGAACGTAGGAATTTGTTGGTGTAAGTCTGTCGGATAGCGACTCAAGGTAATCCCTTCTGCAATCCGAGAATGATCCATATGATCTAAAGCCTGACGCACCAAACGCTCATCGCCAGCATAATACAAGCTTACAAGCGCCTGAATCCGGGCATCACCAATGTACTGTAATTGCTCATAATAAGGACAATCCATGTAGGTTTCCATCGCACATAAACGCGCGGTGCGAAATCCCACGTCAAGCAATTGGGGAATCAAGGGATTATCCGTTTTCAACGCAGCTTTCGCCTGAAAAGGAAAACCCGTGAACACACTCTTGAAATCCTGCAAAGTCAACGCATCCGCTTCCGTCTTTACGGTCAAACGCACATAGCGAAACGTGCGATAAGTCATTGTTTCAAAGGTATGCGCAGCACCATCGGCAATAAGGCTATCCTTCCGACCAAGCCAGTATTTATCCTCAATATCATTCCGATTACCCTTATGATTACTATTTTTCGTTGTCGTGCTCAGAGGCTTTTTTTCGTATAAACCTTCGGCATAGGTAAGGCCGATTTTGGCATCCTTTCCTCCTGAAAACGTTAATTGCGGGTATGCATTTGTCAATACTCCTTGATCGATCCACAGATCCACCGAAGAATTCGCAGGTACCACGAGCGATTTCCCGTGAATCAAATCCCCCTCTCCTTTGCGAATAGCCGCAAATCGTTGCTCCTTTAATTCCATTGCTGGAATCGCAGCAGGATATAACATCCAACCCCTTGAATCGATAGCCGCGCCTTTGGTTAAACCTGGACCTAAGGATTTCGCGGAAATGAAGGGCGACCAGGATTTGGCATATTCCTGCAATTCACCTTGACCCGCCACATAATATCCTGGCACGCGAGGCTGCAATGGGGATACCCCTAGATTTTTAGCCACTTGCCAATTCATATTGGTGTTCAACGCGGCATGAGCCTCCTCATCGGCCTGCAAAATAAATCCCGTTGCATACGAAATTTGGGCTTCCGACTTCCCTTTGCCCTCATTCCAAACCAAGGCCTCTAAGGTATTTTCTCCCACCTTTAAATAAGGCGCGATGTCCAAGGTCTCAAAATTCCAGAAATACAAATCGCCCCGAGCAGGTCCAGCCGATACCCACGTACCGTTCACGTATAATTTATAGCGATTATCGCCAGAAACGTGAATGAGACATTTGGCAGGTTTTTCAGGCAAAGAAACCGTTTTCTGAAATTTGAATACGCCATAATCTTTCAAACCTTGCAGGGAATAAATACTATTCGCATTTTCTGAATAGGTAATCCAGGAAGCTTTCCAGGGTTTACGCCAAAGTTCAGGTTTAAGATTTTGTGAATAGGCCAAAGGGCCTGCCAAAAGGAGGAATAGAAGGAGTATTTTCATAGGTTTAAGTAGAGACGCGATTCATCGCAAATTAATTGTAGAGACGCAATACCTTGCGTCTAGAATAAAAATAAGACGCGAAGTATCGCGTCTCTACATATTTAAGTCGCAAGGCAATGCGTCTCTACATGATTTTATTTCTTTTTCTTCGGCTGTGCCATATCCATGTAATCCACAACCAAGCTACTCAAGGCTTTCACCCCCACTTGGAAATGACCTTCATCCAAATGGAAATCTGGTGTATGGTGTCCTGCCACTTCATCGGCCTTTTTGTTATCCGGTCTTGCTCCTAAAAAGAAGAAGAAACCTGGAACTTTTTGTTGGAAGAATGAAAAATCTTCCGCACCTGTATGTGCAGGAACAGTTCTAACGCGATCCTTTCCATTCACTCCTTGCAAAGTTGGCAACATCTTTTCCACCAATTGCGGATTGTTATACGTCACAGGATATCCTGTACCGATCGTCACATCTGCTTTACCGCCACCACTTTCAGCGATATTCGTTGCGATATCTCTGATGCGTTGATGAACCAATTGACGTTGTTCTACGCCAAAAGTCCGGATCGTTCCGATCATATGAGAAGATTCTGGAATGATGTTTTGGCGAATACCACTGTGAATGGCACCTACTGTTACAATCGCAGGATCTTCCGTAATGTTTACAGAACGAGAAACGATCGTTTGTAGCCCCATCACGATTTGAGAGGAAATAACAATCGGGTCAATTCCCGTCCAAGGACTTGCACCATGTGCTTGCTTTCCTTTGACCTTGATGTCTAATTGGTCTACTGCCGCCATCGTTGCCCCGGGTTTGTATTCCAAAACACCGTTATCAGAGCCCGAAGCAATATGTAAACCAAAAATCACATCCACTTTTGGATTTTCTAAAACGCCTTCTTTTACCATCAATTCTGCACCGGAAAGAATCATTTCACCTTTGTCATTGTAAACACCTTCTTCGGCTGGTTGGAAAATAAACTTCACCGTTCCTGCTAAATTTGCCTTTTCTGATGCCAAAATTTCCGCAACTGCCATCAAGATGGCCACATGCGAATCGTGTCCGCAAGCGTGCATGACACCTGTTTTCTGACCATTAAATTCAGTGATTACTTTAGATTTGAAGGGCAAATCACCACGCTCTGAAACGGGCAATCCGTCCATGTCAGCGCGTAGAGCAACCACAGGACCCGGCTTAGCACCTTTCAAAATCCCCACAACACCCGTGTAGCCCACTTTTTCCTGTACTTCGATACCCAACGAACGTAAATGTGCCGCCACGATTCCTGCAGTACGAACTTCTTGGTTACCTAATTCGGGATGCTCGTGAAAATCGCGTCGCCAAGCAATGACCTTGTCTTTTAAGGCATCCGCTTTTTGCGCAATGACAGGTTTTAATGAGGATTGCGCAGACGCGAAAAATGGTGCTGCGAGTAGGGCGATGAAGGTTAGTTTTTTCATATTCAATTTTTATGGACGCGATACCTCGCAAATTAATCGTAGAGACGCGATACCTCGCGTCTTAAATTTATTCTAGACGCAAGGTATTGCGTCTCTACATGTTAAAGGACGCGAGTTATCGCGCCCCAGAATCTATTTATACCCCCAACCCCGCATGATGGCAATATTCTCCTTCATACAGTCAAGCGGTTGTAATCCTTGATAAGCTTCTTGTTCAATAATAAAGTGCTTCGTTCCGCCCTCTTTGTCGCCTAACTTCACCAAAGCCTTTACATCAATTTGACCTGATCCTTTTCCAAGAATCGTTGATTCAAAATGTTCATGACCTGTTTTGGCTGGCACTTCGTCTTTCACGTGCATGGAAACGAAACGCCCTGGGAATTTCTTCATCACTTCGGCAGGAACTCCCCCACCATTGATCATATTACCTATGTCTAATTGTTGGGCTACGAGTTTCGGATCTGTATTGTTCAACATAATATCATACAACAATTCTCCTTCCAGTTTCTCCGAAAACTCGAAATCATGGTTGTGGTACCCGAATCGCATACCAAATTTGTTACACAATTCTCCCGATTTATTGAAGATATCCATGTATTTCAACAACAAGTTTTTATCCTTGCGAATCCCCATGTCGATGGATGGACTTATGACTAATTCCTGTCCCAAAACAGCAGCATCTTCAACAGTATATTTCCACAAATCAGTGAAATCATTTTTTGCGTCGTCCCAATGAAGCTTACCCATTACAGTATGTCCTGAAGGCATTTTAATTCCTAAATCATCGAGACGTTTACGGAATTCTTTGGCCTCCCAACCGTAAAATTTACGATTAACGTAATTGGCATGTTCTACATATTTATAGCCCATTTCTGCCAAAGCATTCAAGGTTGCTTGTGGATCCTTGCGCATATCATCGCGTACGGAATACAATTGAACCCCAACTAATTTCTTGTATTTAACGGCTGCCAAACTCTGCAAAGCAGGAGAAGCAAAAGCCAATGCACCTAGCCCAAAGGCCGAATTGCGCAAAAAGGAACGACGTGATGAATTCATATTTTAATAGGTTTATTTAGTTCTCCAAGCTACTAATTCTATTTCTAATTTACAAAATTCCCGTAACTTCGAAGGATGATGCAACCACTCGCAGAACGCATGCGCCCCACTTCACTTGAAGACTACATTGGCCAAGAAAAGGTCATTGGAGCTCATGCACCCCTACGCAAGGCAATCGAGGCAGGACATCTACCCTCTTGTATTCTGTGGGGTCCTCCCGGGGTAGGCAAAACTACCTTAGCCACCTTATTAGCGGGTGCATTAAAACGTACGATCTATACGCTCTCAGCTGTACAATCTGGCGTAAAAGAAGTCCGTGAAACACTCGAATTAGCGAAGAAAAACCGCATGTTTGAGGCGCAATCACCTATTCTTTTCATCGATGAGATTCACCGATTCTCCAAGTCCCAACAGGATTCCTTGCTAAATGCGGTCGAAAAAGGAATCGTCACTTTGGTGGGAGCAACTACAGAAAACCCATCGTTCGAAGTTATTTCAGCCCTTTTATCGCGATGTCAAGTATATGTTTTGGAAGCATTGAATGATGTGCATTTACGCCAACTCATCGATAAGGCCATTAGCACGGATAAATTATTTGCGAATAAAACCATCACGCTCACGGAAACGGATGCACTATTCCATTTTTCAGGGGGAGATGGTCGGAAATTATTGAATCTCTTTGAATTGCTCATCACCACCGAAGGGGCAAATGAAATTGAAGTTACCAATGCGCTTGTCACTGAACGTTTACAAAAAAACTTAGCACAATACGACAAGGATGGTGAACAACATTACGACATCATTTCAGCCTTCATTAAATCCATTCGCGGTTCTGACCCGGATGCGGCTGTTTACTGGTTGGCCCGCATGCTTGCCGGTGGCGAATCCTTGGAATTCATCGGTCGGCGCTTATTGATCCTCGCCTCAGAGGACATTGGCTTAGCCAATCCGAATGCCCTGCTTCTAGCGCAGTCTTGCTTCGATTCCATCCGCGTCATCGGTAACCCAGAATCCCGCATTATTTTATCCCAAACGGTAATCTATTTGGCAACATCCCCAAAAAGTAATTCGGCCTACAACGCGATTAACAAAGCCATGGCTTTTGTGGAGCAAACTGGAAATTTACCCGTGCCTTTGCATTTACGCAATGCACCTACGCGTCTCATGAAAGATTTGAATTATGGGGCCGATTATAAATACCCGCATGATTATCCGGGAAATTGGGTGGAGCAGAATTACTTCCCTGAGGTTCCATCGCGCCCCGTGTTCTACAAACCTTCCGAGCAAGACAAAATTAATCGTGGCACTCCATCAAAATAAGGGCGCCACTTTCGTAGGAAATTTTCACCATCCCATCTTCTCGCGCCTCATTGCTAGAACTTGTCTGAGTCCCAAGCCGTAATACAGGATGATTCAAATCGTATAATAAACCTGTAGATTTTACCTCAAACGCTTCCCCATAAGGCATCAAGGAAATAGGTGTTTTGGCAGGATACCATTTTTCAAACGTAGGGGGTAACAAATATGAGGTTGAATAATCATCGAAGAAGACAATCTTCATTCGCCGACCGTATCGCACCATCGAATGAAAATTATTCAAGGTATGATCCATGCGCTTTCCGGAAGCCCAAACCACATTCACAGCGGGATAACCTTCAGCCAACAAATATTCAAAAGCCTTCTCTAAATCGGTCAAATTTTGATCCGGTGTATGTACTTTTTTCAAGGGATAATCACTGAAATCCGTGATGTGTGTATGATCAAAATCGCCTAACCAAACATCCACTTTGATGCCCAATGAAATCACCCTTTCCAAAGCACCATCCAGGACAAGGACCGTTGGGGACCATTCTAATAATTGGTCCAATATATCCATCGAACATGCCTCCCCATTCGCGATGATTAGCGCGGGTTCTTGTTTTTCACGAATGATGTGATGCGATGACATTAGGCGTTGAAGTCAGATTTACCACCCGATTTTGAAATCAATTTGGTCTCTTTGATGACGATTCCTTTGGAAACCGATTTACACATGTCGTAAACGGTTAAGGCAGCGACTGAGGCGCCAACCAAGGCTTCCATTTCAACACCCGTTTTGGCTTCCAACCGACAAATGCACGTGATCACAATTTGATCTGCTAACACTTCTGTTTCAAACTTACAAGAATCCAAACCGAGTGGATGACACAAGGGAATCAAATCCGAGGTCTTTTTGGCAGCCATGGTACCGGCAATCACGGCCGTTTGTAGGATGCTTCCTTTCTTATTTTGCCAACCAGCTGCCTCGAAATGTTTGACGATTTCCTCACCTAAATAGACAATGGATTGCGCTTTTGCTTCGCGCACCGTTTCATTTTTGGAACTTACATCCACCATGCCGGGGGTACCATCGGATTGCAGGTGTGAAAAATCGATCGACATAGCTGATTTGAAATTTAGAAGACAAAAATACGGGAGAATTAGCAAAAAATAGCGAAATTTAACAAATACGTAAAACAACAAACATGATCAGTCCTATTGAAGCAATTGCCCTTTTAAAAAACATCACCATTCCATTTCGGACTGAGAAATTACCCTTAGCAAAAACCTTGGGCATGAATTTGGCTGAAAAAATTGTTGCGGACCGCGATTTTCCTCCTTTTGACCGTGTGATGATGGATGGTATTGCCGTGAAAGACATCACCGCTCCGACATGGAAAATTGAAGGCATTCTTTATGCGGGAGAACCCGTAAAAGCGATTAAAAAAATCGATGGTGCCATGGAAATCATGACAGGCGCAACGGCTCCCAAAGGAACGGAAGCGATCATCAAAATTGAAGATTTAAGCATCGAGAAAAAGATTGCCACCTACATAGGTAAAACACCCTTAACAAAGGGTCAATTCATTCATACGCAAGGCATGGATGCCAAAGAAGGGACGATTTTAGTTAAAAAACGCACAAAAATCGGACCTGTGGAAATTGCCATTGCGGCTACAGTTGGCAAAGCGCACATCGAAGTGGAATCAAAACCACATGTGCACATTTTCTCCACTGGTGATGAAATCGTAGGACTTCATGAAACGCCTGCGGTACATCAAATTCGGTCATCGAATGTCATGATGATGAAATCTGTCTTGTTATCAAAAGGCTTCAAAGCAAATTCAAGCCACCTACCTGATTCAGCTGAAAAGATCAAAGCGAATATCGATAAGGTCTTAGAATCCAATGACATTATTTTATTGTCGGGCGGAGTCTCTGCTGGTAAAAAAGATTTGATTCCAGGTGTCCTAACGGAAGCAGGTTTCGAAACAATCTTTCATAAAATTGCTCAGAAACCGGGTAAACCGATGTTGGTAGCCACACGCCCCGATGGCAAAGTGGTATTCGCATTCCCAGGTAATCCGATCTCAACTTTAACTTGTTTTTGGGTCTATTTCTTACCTTGGGTATCTGGCGATTTCCCTGAATATGCAGAAAAAGAAATCAAGTTTTTACCTAAACCATCCGCAGAATTAGATCAGTGGATTCCGGTTGAGAATGGCGAAACCTTGGCTCATAATGGCTCAGGCGATTTGATCAATTGGTCAAAAGCAGACGGATTAGTTTGGCAAAAAGCTGGGCAAAAAGACACCAAATTGCCATATATCCCACTTAAATAATCGTGTATGGAACTCAAGCTTCATCAATTTGATTTACCGCTCAAACACACCTTTACGATCACACACGAATCGCGTGACGTACAGCCCACTCTTATTGTGGAGTTAAGTTGGCACGGCAAAAGCGGATTCGGTGAAGCGACAGAGACCCCCTATTACGGCATCACCATGGAAAAGATGGTGGCGCAAGTAGAAAGTATCCGACATTTATTACCCAGCGATATTCTTCCGCACCCGACGGATTTTTGGAAGTTGATTTCCAAAACCTTGTTGGACGACCATCCTTTCGCACTTTGCGCCCTGGATGTAGCCTATTGGGACCTTTGGGGCAAAACACATAATAAAGCGCTACATGAAATTTGGGGATTGGATATCTCCCATAACCCAATCACCGACTATACCATTGGAATTGATACCGTAGATGTCATGGTTTCCAAAATGCGGGAAATGCCCTTTCCTTTGTATAAAATCAAACTGGGCACGGATCAAGATTTAGAGATTGTAGAAGCCTTGCGCAAAGAAACCGAAGCTGTTTTCCGGGTGGATGCCAATACCGCTTGGACTCCTGAACAGACGATTTATTTCGCACCGGAATTAAAAAAACTGGGCGTTGAATTTATTGAACAACCCTTAAAGGCCGACAACTGGGAAGGCATGAAGCGCGTTTACCAAGAATCTGCATTGCCCATCATTGCCGATGAGTCATGTATTTTAGAAGAAGATGTAGCCAAATGCTCCGGATATTTTCATGGAGTTAATATCAAGTTAATGAAATGTGGGGGACTTACGCCTGCCCTGCGGATGATCAATCAAGCGAAAAGTCTTGGCCTAAAAGTCATGGTAGGCTGTATGACCGAATCGACGATCGGTTGCTCGGCAATTGCCCAATTATTGCCCTTATTGGATTACGTAGACATGGACGGCTGTTTATTAGTTGACGACCAAATCGCCAAAGGCATTACCATTGATTTCGGCACAGTACATTATGCCAAGGCTCCTGGAACTGGCGCGCAATTAATTCGTTAGCATGTCATATCAAATCCTTCAAAATCAGATCCCGGAGCGCCTCGTTTCTTTCGAGGGAAAAGAATACCGTTGGCTTGGGGGAACGAATTATTTAAATATTGGTACACATCCCCTATTTCAAGAAAAACTACAGGAAGGCTTTCGAATGTTTAGTCAAAATTGGGGTAGTTCCCGACTGAATAATTACCGCATGGATGTATGGGAAAACCTGGAGCTCACCTTAGCCAAACGCTTTCGAGTAGAAGCCGCAGCCTTATGCAGTTCAGGTTTAATTGCTGGCCAAATAGCCCTGCAATACATCATGCAAAAATATCCAAATGCGGATATTTCCTTAGCTCCCAAAACCCATCCAGCCTTGTGGAGACATCCACATAAACCTGCATCGGGTGTATTCTCGGAATGGAAAAAAGATGCCCAAATTCTCTGCATGGATGGCATCGGAGCTCCTTGGGTAGAAGAATTCTTGACAGGTTTTGAGCAAAATTTATCGGCCGACCAGACATTGATTGTCGACGAATCCCATCGTCTTGGAATCATTTCAACGCAAATTCAAACGCCTGCGAATTTGATTCAAACGAGTTCTTTATCGAAAGCCTTTGGGATTCCTGCAGGGATTATTTTAGGCAAAAAAGCTGATATTGACGCAATCAAACTAGATCCCTTTTGGGTAGGTGGATCGCCGGCAAATCCGGCCTATGTATTTGCCTGTTTACATGCCCAAGAAGCCTATGATGAGCGGATCGGACAATCACGAGTACTCGCTGAGGCGTTTACAAAAAATGCTATGCAGGTGAATTATGTCAAGAATTATCCAGCATTCAGTTCCGCGGACACGAAGCTTTTTGATCATTTAAAATCCCATGGATTTTTATGTAACCAATTTGCCTATCCTGACCCACAAGCTGCTCCAATTTGCAAAGCGATTTTGCCTGCATGCCTGCATACACAAGACATTGAAGACCTAACCAAAACCTTATCAACTTATGAAAACGCTTAACATTTCACTCATCATTAGCCTTTGTTTTTCTACCATGCTTCACGCCCAAGAAAATGTAATTGAGCAATTATTAAAGGCAAATCCCACATATTTTAAAACACTCACCGACAACCCATACAAATACCGTTTGCAAATTTTATACACGCAAATTGACCGAGATGCGGAGAATAAGGCCCAATTCACCACACATGCCTATCGTGTGAATTCCAATGAATATTTCTACCCCGCGAGTACGGTGAAATTGGCCGCGAGTGTGCTGGCTTTGGAAAAAATCAACCGATTGAAAATCGATAAATCGACAACATTCAATATCCTGAAAAATCGGCCAACACAGTTGGAGGTCCTAACAGACACCAGCTCCGCGAACGGCAAACCGAGCATTGAGCATTATATTAAGAAGATTTTGTTGGTCTCCGACAACGAGGCCTACAACCGTTTATATGAGTTTTTAGGCCAAAAAGATTTCAACAAAACCATGGCTTCCAAAGGTTTTGAGGGTGTTCGATTCACGCATCGTTTGCAGACAAGCATTCCCTTGTTGGAAAATCAATACACAAACCCCGTGGAATTTGTGGATGAGCAAGGCCGACTTATTTATCAACAAAAAGAGCAGTTCAACAAGAAGCAAATCGTCTCCACGTATCCAATAATTTTAGGAAAGGGAATCATGAACGATTCGGGGCGCATCATTCCACATCCGGTTAATTTTAGCTTTAAGAATGCTTATCCACTGCAAGCCCAACATGATTTCTTGAAACGCTTAATTTTTCCAGCTTCCTACGAGAAAAAAGACCGGTTTAAATTGAGTCCTGAGGATTATTCGTTTTTATACCGCTACATGTCGGAATACCCAACCGAATCTAAACATCCGAATTACAGCGCAGATTCCACGATTGGGCCAGCTTATTGCAAATTCCTGTATTATGGCGGTGATAAAAAGGCGAACATGAATCCGAATGTTCGCATCTTCAACAAAGTAGGTGATGCCTATGGATTCTTACTTGATAATGCCTATTTCGTCGACTTCCAGAATAAAGTTGAATTTATGGTTACCGCAGCGATCTACTGCAATGAAGACGAAATATTCAATGACGACAAATACGATTATGAAACTATCGGATTTCCCTTTTTCAAGCATTTGGGCGAAGTAATCTACCAACATGAACTCAGCCGACCGAAAAAAAATCAACCTCATTTAGACTATTTGAAATTCAATTATGCGGATTAAAATCATTCTTTTCTGCCTATTGGCCCACCTATCGTGGGCACAAAAAACGATTGGTATCGTCAACATATCTGTTGCGAATATTCGTTCAGAGGCGCGCGAAGGGGCCGAAATGAGTACACAAGCATTGTTGGGAACCCCCGTTCAATTGCTTGAAAAAGCGGCAACAAAAAATTGGTATCGCGTTCAATTGCCTGACCATTACCAAGGTTGGGTCGAGGGAAGCACGATTATTCGGATGGATAGTGTAGAATTTCAGGCATACCGAAAATCAGGAACGGAACTGATTATTACGGCTCCGTTCAGTAAAGTCTATCAATTCCCAAGTAATAAATCGGAGATCATCAGCGAATTAGTGCAATATAACCGCTTAATGGCTACCCGGAATAAGATAGGATTTTGGGAAATTCGCATGGCTGATGGTGTCATTGGATATGTTTCTATGCGGGATGTGGAAAACTATGCTTCATGGAAGAAATCGAATTCAGGTCCTACGGAACATCGATTGCTTCAGGCGGCACATCAATTCATGGGCATTCCCTATTTATGGGGAGGCACATCCATCAAAGGAATGGATTGCAGTGGATTTACGAAATTAGTTTTCCAGTCGAATGGCTGGATTATACCGAGGGATGCGAGCCAGCAAGCTCGCGAGGGAATATTAGTTGACAGCCTGAGAAACTGGGAAAATTTAAAACCGGGGGATTTGTTATTCTTTGGTGAAAAGAGACCAGACGGGACTAATAAAGTCGTCCACGTGGGATTATGGGAAGGTCATAATGCATACATTCATGCCGCCGACCGGACACGTAGAGCCAGCGTAGATCCGCAATCCAAGGATTTTGATGCCTACAATTTGAACCGTTATTTATTCACAAAACGAATAAATGCAATTTCAAAAGAGGTACAAAAATTCGACTAAGCTTTTCGGTAAGAATATGCTAGCACAATCACGCCAAATAACACAGCGGGAATCGATAAAATTTGGCCCATGTTTAGGGTCAAATTATTCTCAAATGCACTTTGGTTTTCTTTTAAGAACTCGTAGAAAAAACGAAGCGTAAAGAGCACAACCATAAAATAACCCGTCATTAAACCTTCTTGTGTGTCCTTTTTCTTTTTGGACCAAAACCACATCAAAGCGGCAAAAATCAACAAACAAGAAAGGGCTTCGTATAATTGAGAGGGATGACGCGCAAGCACCAAATTAGGGTCACCATAGGGATTAAACTCCGTATCACGCAAAAACTTAAATCCCCAAGGCAATTCTGTTGGCTTTCCAATAATCTCCGAATTCATCAAATTCCCCATTCGAATAAAGAATCCACCCAAAGCTACACCCGGCACAATCCGATCCGTGATGTATAAATAAGACATGCCTGGATTTTTGCGAGCGTACAAATAAAAAGCAACAAATAAGCCAATCGAGGCGCCATGTGAGGCTAAACCCGAAAATGGTGGCGTAATCATTTGGATGAAAAAACGCAGAGGATCCGCTTGCAATAAGGGAAATTCATAGAAAAAATAATGCCCAGCGCGTGCACCTACGATTGTCGCAACCATCGTATACATGAGTAATTGATCAGCCTGTTCAGTCGAACGTCCCTCCTGTTTGAACATATAATTCACAACTCGAAAACCCGCCAAAAAAGCCATGGCAAAAAAGAAGCCATACCAGCGAATCGGAAATCCAAAAATGTCAATGATTACGGGATTGGGATCCCAGGAAATAAAAGCTGTGAACATGGGCTTATCGAATGAAACCCAAAATTAAGAGAATTTTTAAGAATTAGCGCGATACTTTTCGCACGAGTACTTGGATCGATTTTTTAATGACTTTGGCAGGATAAAGCCTTTGAGGCAACCCTAAACCAAACATGCTCTGCGTTGCAAATAGAAATACGACTAGTACCAATAAGGTTCGTTGGTGATTTTTCATAGCGCAAACATACAACATAAATAGTACTATGCAATACAAGGTACTATAAAATTTAACAAATCTTATGAATTCGTAGACTTGATGTGTCGGTTCGTCGATTGCATCATCCATGTTACTATCCTAGCGCACATATTTGTACAAGATTCGCTTAGAACCTACGTTAACTCAGTGTTCAACTAAATTTAACAACCATGAAAAAGCTCATTCTATTTGCCTTCGCTAGTACGGTACTTTTAAGCTCATGTAGCAAAGAAGAGGCCATGAATCCACAAGGATTTACAGCAATTAACGCGGCCAATGTACCACAAGCGGTACAATCTACGATCCAGCAAAGTTTTCCAACTGCACAAGTAGCCTATTCTGTCATCCAACCGAATGCATTGTATGTTGCGGATGTAACGACTCCTTCAACGGAAATGCAAATCGTCTTATCATCAAAAGGTTCAATAAAAGAAGCTTTCTCTAAAATTGATTCAACGGCATTACCAGCAAGTGTATTGACCTATTTATCTACTAATTATCCAGGATACGATTTATTGCATGCGTCGCAAAAGACAACAGGTACACCTACGGGTTACCGAGTTGAGTTAAAATATAAAACCGAATTTTATTCCGTATTATTTGATGAAAAAGGAGCATTTGTTTCCCAAACGACGGGAATGCCTGGTGGACCTAAAGGGGGTAAGGAAAAAGGTAGCCATGGTCCTACTGTTACTAGCTTGACACTTGCAGACCTACCAGCAGCGGTTCAAACGGCACTAACGGGGTATACGTTCCAACGGGCAATGGCGAAAATTGACGACAAGGGAGTGACCATTTACCATGTACATGCCGAAAAAGCAGGTATCGTTTATGAATTGGAAATCGCAGCTAATGGTACAATTACCGAAAGTGAAGCACAGGAAGTTAAACCGATCATCACAAAAACAGACTTGACAACATTACCAGCAGCCATCACCACGTATTTAAATACGAATGCAGCTGGATGGACACTCAAAAACGCAGTAAGTGTTGCGGCTGATAATGTGGTTATCCATTACCATGTTGTTGTTTCTGTAGGATCTGCTGTTCAAACCTATATGTTTGACAAAGATTTCAAATTGGTTCAAAATGCGGGAAAAGGTCCTAAAGACAACCAACCGCTACCTAATTTCACGGTAGCAGAAATCACTCAAGCTCAAATTCCGGCTGCAGCTATTACTTATTTGAATACGAATTATGCAGGATGGACATTTACGAAAGCCCAAACGGTTTCAGCTGATACTACGGTAAAAGAGTATGAAGTATTTATTGCCGTAGGAGGAAAAAATTACAAGGTTGAATTTGATGGAAACGGCGTTTTCACAGGTGCTAAACTAAAGTAAAACAAATTATCCGTGTTCAAGAAAAGGCTTGCTTCGGCAGGCCTTTTCTGTTTATTTTGAGTCGTTATGCAAGAAATCGAACCTTCCTTTCAGTGGGAATCCCTATACAACGCGGCTCACGACCGTAAATCCCCATTTTATGGCAGAAGTTATTCGCAAACCGAATACGAAAACGATATTTATGGCTATTACATTCATCCGCTTTGGGATGAGATCGACTCTGAAACACTCTATTGCAAAATTCTATACAGCGATTACACACAAGGCTACTCGATCATCGAATTATTCGGCGAATGGAACGATACGTTGCACAATGATATCATGTTACTTAAAAGGCAAGTTATCGACCACCTTCTCGCAGTAGGAATTAACCATTTTATCTTGATTGGCGAAAATGTCTTCAATTTTCATGGTAGCTATGAAGACGACTATTATGCCGAATGGTTCGAAGAAGTAGAGGATGGCTGGATCGTAGGATTGCATTTCGCCGATTTTGTCGAACAAGAATGGGCGAAATACCATGTCGATTATTACATCAATTTTGGGGGAAATTTGCAGATTCCCAACTGGCGTACCCTGAAACCTGAAATGATTTTTGCCTATTTACAACATGTCATGGCAAAGCGATTAGGCCCAGCATAAAAAAATAAGCGTATCAGGATATTAATCAATTCAAATTCTACTACTTTAGCCATTAAACTAACATTTCCTATGAAAAACATCTTACTAATTTGCTTGCTTAGCATCTCATTTCTAGGCTTTTCCAAAAAGCCCGATACGCGCTATTTTGAAATGCGTATTTACTATTGCCACCCTGGCCGACTTGACGCATTGCTTCAACGTTTTACCAACCACACAACCAAGATTTTCGAAAAACATGGCATGACGAATGTTGGCTACTGGATTCCGAACAACAATACGGAAAACGCATTGTATTACATCCTAGCCTATCCTTCGCAAGCTGCGCGCGATTCATCTTGGAAACATTTTGGAAGCGATCCTGAGTGGAAAGAAGTCGCAAGAAAATCCGAAGAGAGTGGCAAAATTGTTGCAAAAGTTACGAGCATCTTCATGAATGCAACAGATTTCAGCCCAAAAATCAAAGCATCCCACAGCGATGCGGACCGTACCTTCGAAATGCGTACATACACAGCTACACCTGGAAAATTAGAAAACGTTCTGACGCGTTTCCGTGACCACACAGTGAAACTTTTCAAAAAGCATGGTATGGACAATATCGCTTTTTTCACAACCATTCCGAAAGATGGCTCTCAAAGCAAATTGCTCTACTTCATCGCACACAAAAGTGAAACAGCAGGCAAGGCAAGTTTTGATGCATTTCGCTTAGATCCCAACTGGATTTCGGTGAGAGATGCATCCGAAAAAGATGGCAAAATCGTCGAAAAGGTGGAATCTATCTACATGAGCCCCACGAGTTTCTCGACAATTCGATAAATGGTCGTATCTTTGGACGTGGTCTTTCAAACACCACGTCCAATTATATGCAGTGGATTAAAAAAGGGTTAATTTTCGACGATTGTCATGCACAAGTGCCAATTGTAGATACTCAACACGAGGGTTTTTGGAGAGTATATTTTTCAAAACGCATTAATCGAGGACCAAGTCTACCCTACTACATCGATGTAGAAGCGGGAAATCCAAGCAATATTTTATTTAAAGCGGATACTCCGGTATTATTACCTGGGGAGCGAGGATCTTTTGATTGGGCAGGTGTAATGCCAACCGAAATATTAACTGTCGGCGATACCAAATACCTTTTTTACATTGGCTGGGCAAATCGATTTGACGTTCCCTATCATAACAATTTGGGATTAGCCCTTAGTACAGATGGCGGAAATACTTGGAAAAAATTCTCTGAAGGTCCTGTTTTAGCCACATCGTACAAAGAACCTGGATATGTGGGTACCATATCAATTATCAAGGAAAAAGAACTCTATTATGGTTATTATTTATCCTGTCGCAAATGGGAGGAAATTGATAATCGCATTGAGCCCATTTATGATATAAAAATTGCAACTTCGACCAATTTGATTGATTGGCTCCCTTTAAATGAAACGGCGATCTGCCTATCAGGAGATGAAGGTGGAATTTCAAAAGCTTCAATTCTAAAATTAAAGGGAGCTTACTACATGTGGTACGCTGTTCGTAAATCAACAGATTACCGTGAAAATCCGCAAAACAGCTACCGAATTAAATGCGCAAAAAGCGATGATTTAATACATTGGGAAAAAATTCAATTCATGGGCCTCGACATTGATCACACACCCTCTTGGGAAGACCAAATGGTCGAATACCCCCATGTCTTTGAATACCAGAATGAAATTTATATGTTCTACAATGGAAATGGATTTGGCGATACAGGCTTTGGCTACGCAGTTTTAAGTTAGTAAAATGAATTTCGACTATTTAAACAAAGACATTTACGGTCAACCAACAATTACTGAACATCCTAAAGTCAGTATTTGTGTGATTTCATATAATCACCAAAACTACGTAAAGACATGTTTAAATAGCATATTAGAACAAAAAGTTGACTTTGCTTTTGAAATCATTTTGGGAGAGGATTGTTCAATAGATCAAACTGCCGAAATTATCAAACAATATGCTGACCAATATCCTCACCTCTTAAAAGCATATATCCGGCAAAAAAATGTAGGAGCCAAAACAAACTTTTTACACTGTTTTCTGCAATGCAAGGGTGAATACATCGTTTTTATCGAAGCAGACGACTATTGGACTGACCCACTTAAACTGCAACGCCAAGTTGACTTTTTAGACCAACATCCCCATGCATCTGCCTGCTTTCATAATGCGCAAATTATTTTCGAAGATGGCAGCAATCGGGAACCTGTTTTGATTAATCCAATAGACCAAAAACCTTGGGTAGAATCCACCGACTTCCTTGTTGAAAAAGAAACTTGGTTTATGGCAACGGCTGCCGTGATGATGCGAAGAAAATTTGCCCATCCCTTACCGGAATGGTTTTTACACTCGAAAAGTGGCGATATTCCACTCTATGTTATTTTGGCTGAACAAGGACCCATTGGCTATTTACCTGAAGTGATGTCCGTCTACCGAAAAAACGAAGGGGGGATCAGCATGACCGACCATGTCCAATCCGATGCCTTTATTAAAAATCGAATTTTCATGTATTCGAGTATCAATGCCCATACAAAATACAAATACAATCACCTCATTAAACCTATCCTGCAAGCATATTACTTAATGCGCATGGATTGCCACGAAAACAAAACCAATAAGGCCAAACAAGCTTTTTATTTCAGTCGGGCAACACTCCTAAATCCCCCGCGAACCGCAAAGGATTGGAAAAACTATTTAAAAGCAAATCTATTAAGCCCCAAAAACTTATTAGCCTACCTCAATTTCCGTTCCAAATTGAATCAAATCATCAAAAGATAAATTTGCATTTTTTGCCGAATTAAAAGACCTTTACAACAAAGCGTTTCGCTCAACCTATTTAATTCGCATGAAAAATTCTCTCCGTGGATCTTTGTCCATTTTCGGCTCATTATGCCTTTTCGCTTACCTTGGAATCTCTTCATTTCAGAATAATGATCACCAACGCTGGGGACAAGCCCTTCTGGATTCCTTAAACGAATCGCAAAAACATGAGGCCGTAAATGCTTTGGCAGGCTTGCAGTTAGATCCCGAATTGGAAATCACAACTTTTGCGACGGAACCGATGTTGAAAAATCCGACCAACATGGACATTGATTCCCGTGGTCGTATTTGGATTACAGAAGCATTCAACTACCGACCGGCCATCGCGGGTAATCCCACGAATCCCGCGGGAGATCGCATTATTATCTTGGAAGATACGAACGGTGACGGTAAGGCGGATAATCAAAAAGTCTTTTATCAATCGCCTGAAATCAATGCGCCCCTTGGGATCGCTGTGTTAGACAGCATGGTCATCGTAGCTCAAAGCCCTTATATTTGGCGCTTTTTTGATGATAATCACGACGACAAAGCAGACCGCAAAGAAATTATGTTTCAAGGTATCGGCGGCGAACAACATGACCATGGTGCACATGCATTTACCTTTGGTCCCGATGGAAAATTATATTTCAACCTAGGAAATGAAGGCAAGCAATTACTCGATGCAAAAGGTAATCCGGTTCTCGACCAAGATGGTGACATCATCGGCCCTAAAAAATACAAACAAGGAATGGTGTTTCGTTGCAATGTCGACGGCTCCCAAGTGGAATGTTTAGGCCAAAACTTCCGCAACAACTTTGAAGTTGCTGTTGACTCATATGGGGCATTATGGCAATCAGATAATGACGATGATGGCAACAAAGGGGTTCGCATCAATTCCGTTTTCGAACATGGAAATTATGGCTATACGGATGAAATGACAGGCGAAGGCTGGTCGGTGAAACGCACGAACATGGAATCCGAAATACCTTTTCAACATTGGCATTTAAATGATCCCGGGGTTGTTCCTAATTTATTACAAACTGGTTCTGGTTCGCCTACAGGTATTTTGGTCTATGAAGGGCAATTATTACCTGCCAAATTCCAAAATCAAATCATCCATGCCGACGCAGGCCCGAATGTGGTACGTGCATATCCTACAAAAGCACAAGGTGCCGGATATACAGCTAGTATCATTAATCTCGTGGAAGGAATTAAAGACCAATGGTTTCGTCCGGCTGATGTAACGGTGGCACCAGATGGTTCACTTTTCATCGCCGACTGGTATGATCCCGGTGTGGGTGGACACCAAGCTGGTGATCAAAACAAGGGGCGCATCTACCGGATATCACCCAAAAACACACCTTATTTAGTCAAAAAATTACACCTTGATTCTCCGATGGGAGCCATAACGGCATTATTCAACCCGAATCTTGCCACGCGCTATTTAGGCTATAAAGCATTACAGCGTTTTGGGGAAAAAGCTTCTCAAGATATCGCTACAGCCTATCAAAATGAAAGCAACCCGCGATTAAAAGCTCGCTTGTTTTGGTTCTTGACCCAAAGCCCAAATGGATTAAACTACATCGACAAAGCACTTACGAATCCATCTGCCGAATGGCGCATGATGGCCATACGAGCGATGAAAATGCGCCCATTTGATACATGGAAATCCTTGGCTCAACGGATAATACAAGATTCCGATTATCAAGTGAAACGCGAACTAGCCATCGCATTGCACCATGTAAAGAACCCCGAAGCGGATGCGATGTGGGCGGCCTTAGCTAGCCAACATACCGGAGCGGACCGTTGGTACTTAGAGGCATTGGGAATCGGCGCAGACCGTGCTTGGGATTCTCGTCTAGCAGCCTATTTGGCATTAAAACCTGCAGATTCGCCGACCTTCCGGGATATCATCTTCCGCTCAAGAACGGCATTAGCTAATTCCTATTTATTCCAATACTTAAAAGAGGCAAAGCCTTTGAACGACAAATTGCGCTATTTCCGCGCATTGGATTTTATTCCAGGAGAAGAGAAATCGGCCTTATTGGTTCAATTAATCAACACAGAACTGAAAAAAGATGCCGCGGCCACTTTGGTAGCCATCCGTCACCTTTCACCGGAATACATTCAGAAAAATGCCTTGGCACGTAAAACTGTCATCAATCTTTTACCTAAAAATGATTTAGACGAATACACCAAATTAATTGAGAAATACAATTTAGTTGAGCTTAAACCTGAACTAATGAAAATCATCTTGACTAATAAAGGAGGCCGACAAGCCGCTAAATCACTTTATGCAATCGGTGGCAATGACCTGATCAAAACTACTTTCAATCAGGGAAATAATGCGGTAAAACGTTCCATCATCGACGCGATTCGTTGGCAAGGAAACAAAGAAAGCATCGCTTTACTTAGTCAAGCCTTGCTCAATACTAAACTAGATTTAATCGTACGTAAAGATGCGGCCAAAGGAATCGGTAACTCCTACCCTGCTGGCGAAGATTTTGTTTTACAAGCCCTGAAGCAAAAGCAAATTCCTACAAACTTAATTCCATCTGTGGTTGAGTCGGTCAGTAAAGCTTGGCGCAAAGGCGTTCGTGTGGAAGCCAATACCTACCTAAGTGGCGCACAGAGCAATTCCAAAACGAAACATCCTGCCTTGAATGAATTAATCAACCAGAAAGGTGTAGCAAAAAATGGAATTAAAGTATTTGTGGAGCAATGTGCGATGTGTCATCAAATCAATAATGAGGGCATTGATTTTGGGCCAAAATTATCTGAAATAGGCTCAAAATTATCGAAAGAAGGGATGTATCTATCTATCCTTCACCCGAATGCGGGTATTGGATTTGGCTATGAAACCTTTGAGATTACGACCAAAAAAGGGGATGTTTACCAAGGAATCGTTACCTCAAAAAATGAAACTGATATCATCTTAAAATTACCAGGAGGTGGCATTCAAAACTTCAAAACATCCGCATTGAAATCCGTGAAACAATTAGATAACTCGATGATGCCGGATGGACTCGCGGATGGTATGTCGACGAGCGAATTAACGGATTTAGTGGAATATTTAAGCACATTAAAGAAGAAATAAACATGAATCGTCGATCGTTTAGCCAATTAATGACAGCAGGAGTTTTAGGTACTCAAACGCTTAAAGCTGGCACAGCAAATGCGAATACATTTAGCTTAAACTATGCGCCACATTTCGGCATGTTCGAACAGCATGCAGGAAAGGATTACATCGACCAATTGAAATTCATGCATGAGATGGGATTTCGTGCGCTGGAGGACAATGAGATGATGGAAAAGCCCGTGGAAGTGCAGGAGAAAATAGGGGCAACTTTAGACCGACTAGGCATGGACATGGGTGTTTTTGTGATCAAATTCCCAGGATTTTTCGATAAGTCGCACATGACTACCGGCGATAAAACGTGGACCGAAATGTTCTTGAAATCTTGTAGAGAAGCTGTTGAAACCTCCAAACGCGTTAATGCTAAATGGGCGACAGTAGTACCTGGAAATTTCACGCGAAACTTACCCATGGGCATTCAGACAGGAAACGTAATCGAAGTATTAAAACGAGGCGCTGAGATCCTCGAGCCCCAGAAGCTCACGATGGTTTTAGAACCGCTAAGCGACAACCCCGATCTATTTTTACGCCATTCTGATCAAAGCTATATGATTTGCAAGGCGGTGGATAGCCCTTCTTGCAAAATCCTTTTCGATATGTATCACATGCAACGAAACGAAGGAAATATGATCAAGAACATGGATTTATGCTGGTCGGAAATCGCTTATTTACAAATAGGCGACAATCCAGGCCGTAAAGAACCTGGAACCGGGGAAGTTAATTATGCCAATATCTTTGAACACCTGCGGAAGAAAAACTACCAAGGTGTTTTGGGCATGGAACATGGCAATTTCCATCCGGGAAAAGAGGGTGAATTGAAACTAATCGAAGCCTATCGAAAAGCTGACCGTGTGTAAATTTGGAAATCCAAGATATTAATTAGATATTCGCCTAATTATTTAATCAAATATGGAAGCAGCCTTCAAAGCCATTAACGATGTAACCAGAAGAGAGATACTCCAATTTCTCATCCAAGGACCACAAAATGCGGGTCAAATTGCCAAGCAATTTGACATAACCAAGCCCAGCATTTCACATCATTTGGATTTATTGAAACAAGCCCAATTAATCGATGCAGTAAAGAAAGGCCAGTTTATCCATTACAGTTTAAATAAAAAGGGCTTCGAGTCGATCCATCAATGGTTTCAAGGTTTTGCCCAGCACTTTGAATTCCCTAAACCTAAAATCCGACTCTAATTGTTGGTTTCCCATTTTTAAGATAAATTCGTAAAAAATATTAGCATGAGCTCCAATCTGCCTTCTTCGTTTTCATTTCTTTCTAGCCAAACGCCACGTGATTTTATAGGTCTGGGTGTCATCCAATTACCGAAACGTAATTTCTTTCAGTCGATTGGAGATTTTTTCGCAACGAAGTCGGGCAAACAACGCATCTCCTTTCTATTGCTAGGATCGCATGAAATCAAAGTTGTACATTACCAAGGTGCTGACCTCATAGCCAACAGCGATATCCCAAAGAATCTGATTGAATCAATCGAGATTCATGCATCCAAAACTTCAGATGGTTTAGTGGTCATTTCCAACATCGAAGTGATCGAATGTATCTCGGTAAATGACAAAGGTGTGAAGAAGTTAAAAACGCACACCTTTAATTTGATGCCCGCATTATTGGGCGAGAATACCAGTCCCGTGAACAAAGTTTCTGATATTGTTTGGGCACAAGAGAGTCGCAATACCATCGTGGAGACACTAAAGTCGTGGAATACGAGCATTCAAGAAAAAAATTAATTAGGCCTCAGACGCTTTCTCAACATCCAGTTCCAATAAATCCTTAGATTTAAAGGCCACAATGGTGACTAGAAACAAGGTTACCCCGGCACCAATAAGCACAGAAGGAATTGTACCAAAGAATTTAGCCGCAACACCTGATTCGAAGGCACCCATTTCATTCGAGGTACTCACAAAAACACCATTAACGGAGGAAACACGCCCCCGCATCTCATCGGGTGTGAATATACGCAAGACCGTTTGACGAATCACCACACTGACGGAATCGAAAGCACCGGTAAAAAACAGGGCTGTCACCGACAACCAAAAATTCGATGATAGACCGAATACCAAAGTCGCTATACCGAAACCCGCGATAGCGAGTAGCAAATTTCGCCAAGCATTTTTTAACGGTGGAAAATAAATGAGTGTAAGCATCGTAACCACCGCTCCAATGGATGGAGCTGCACGTAGAATCCCAAGACCTTCAGCGCCAACTTTCAGAATATCTTCGGCGAATATGGGCAAAATAGCAATTACTCCTCCGAACAAGACTGAAAACAAATCAAGTGAAATCGCATACAGAATGATTTTCGTCTTAAATACATACTCGATTCCCTCACGCAAACTATGCCAAATAGATTCATGAACAACCTTTTTAGGGGGTACAGGCCGACTTTTAATTAAAAAAATACAGGCCATAACGGCTAAAAGCAAACCGATTACAATCATCAATGAACCCGATAAGCCGGCATATGCATAAAGAAAACCTGCCATTCCGGGCCCTAGAATAGAACCTAATTGCCAGAAGGATGAATTCCAAGTGGCCGAATTGGCAAAGACCTCTTTAGGGACTAAAAATGGATTCAAAGACGAAGCTGCTGGACTAAAAAAGCCTTTGGCAAGACCTATTAAAAAGATCACAAAATAGATTAAATAAATATGGAAATCGGTCAGTCCCTCACTCAAATGTGTCGCAGCGTATAACAACAAAAAAGAACCTAAAATAATGATGGAAAGCGACACCTGCATGATTTTCTTTTTGTCCCGATTATCTGCAAAATGCCCACCAAACAATACCAATGAGATATATGGCACCGCCTCAGCTAAACCAATTAAGCCTAAAGCCAACGGATTGTGCGTTAAATGATATAACTCATAGGCCAAAATTACTTCCTGAATCAGCAAAGCCATCGTAAACAAGGTATTCCCCGTCACATAGGCCCGAAATTCAGGATAGCGCAGCGCCTGATACGCATCTTTGGTCTTTATAAATTGCATAATATGTAAATCAGTGGACTCGCAAATGCCCATTCGGCCCAAAGTCGCATGTTCATTTGAGCCCTAAAATAATAAATCCCCACATGAATTCCCCATATCATGAGCATTATGCCTACAACGAATAGATTAAATCCCAAAATACCTAAAAGTAAAAGCAAGGCTAAACTTACGTAAATCAACGAGGAAACATAATAGCGCTTACCTCCTGTTGAAATCCAAGTAAATATCCATAAGTTCAACAAAACCAACAAGAAAAGGGATAGACCAAGCAGAAAAGGAAAATCTACATATAAACTCGTTGGGAGCAATATACCCAAGCTATAAATCAGTGAGGTAAATAATTCTTTGGTCCCCCAAAATTTTTCAAACAGGCCCCTAATCCATGCAAACCAATATCCAAATAGAATAGTCAAGAGACTCAGTCCCAAAACGAGTAAGTTCGACTCAACTCGAGCTAAGAAAATAACATTCATGACTCCCAGAACGAACAAGAGACCTAATATAGGCTTTTGATAATGGGCATGAAATCGATGTAAATCATCGCTTGCATTTGCTAATCGATTATCAATTTGCCGATCCATTCCGTAAATCAAAAACACTGAAATCGCCAACAGGGCATCATATTCCCACCTTGGCCATTCATGCAGCAAGGCATGAAAAAACATCATGTGCAATGATAATGCACCCAAAACCACATCTAAACTCAAAAAATGTATGATTTTAAAAAAGCGCATCTTTTCGTGTTGAAACAATGACTTCATCTCCAATCTGAATCTTCCCCATCGTAATCGGAACCATTTGTTGGCCGAAATACACCTTATTATCCTTTTGCCTAAATGTTGCCAATGCCTTCAACATTCCACCTTTATCAACTTGACCAGTAGCTGGTTCGACATTTATTAGTTGGCAGCGGGCACAAGGTTTTGCCCCAAACAATCGAACGGAATTAATCGAAATTTCTTCCCACGTATCCTCTTCAAAGGAATTAGATCCTTCTACGATTAGGTTGGCACGAAAACGCAAAGGGTTATACTCTTGCCCATAAACCGTTTCAACCTGTTTGTAGGATGCTTCGGAGGCTAATAATATAGGTAAGGAGTCCGCAAAAGAACTTTGATTGGACCCACTTGTTTGATATTTTTCTTTGATAATCCGAGGGGATTCGGGTTTTTGCATCACCAAGCGAACTGGCTCTTGCAACAAATCAGAAAACCATTCCGACCAGCCCTCTCCTACTTCGACTACTTGTAATGAATCATCCCAAAGTTCCGCAGCAAGTGACTCTTTTAACTTTGGCATTGAAAACAAAACCTTTGACTGACCCGAAATTTGATCTTGAACGAGGTACCCATGCTCATCTAAACTTAATTTGAATCGAGTTAAATCCGGACGCGTTCGTTGGGTAATGAATTTACCATTGGGATCTACCAACATAAATCGGCGATCCCCTACAAAGCCAGCGGCATCGACTAGCACTTGGTCAACAGCAATCGCAGCCAAGGATTTAATCGGAAATAAGTATAATTGCTTAATAAGAATGGAGCTCATACCGCAAATTAGGCAATTCAGCGCAAAATTCCCTACATGGTCTTGTCGGCTCAGCCTTTCATTATGTGGGACAAAATCCTTATGTTTGTTGCTTATTATCAAAACCTATTCAATATGAAATCATTTGGCCTAATTAGTTTATTCATACTAACTAGTCTTTCCAGCAAAGCACAAGAAATGTTACGCTTGGAAGATGCCATCCAACAAGGTTTACACAATCAATACTCTATTCAGATTCTTAAGAAAAGAGAGATTCAGGCGGCCAATGACAATAGTTTAGGTAATGCAGGTTTTTTACCTACTATCTCTGGTACTGCCTCAAAAAACTATACCATTTCGGGATTAGACCAAGAATTTTTTGGGGGATTGCGCGCTCCCTTGGTACAATCAGGTGTCAATTCTAACAATGGAAATGCCGGAATAAATATGGCATGGACACTATACGATGGAAAAGGCATGTTTGTTTTACGTGATCGGTTTAAAGAATTACAAAATCTAGGAACCAAACAAACTGAATCTTCCATTGAAAATTTAATCGCACAAATCAGCAATCTCTATTACGATATCATACGTCAAGATTTACGTGTGAATAACTTCCGCAAAGGCCTCGAAATCTCCAATGACCGATTAAAACTTGCCAAAGATCGTTATGAAGTCGGACAAGGATCAAAGGTAGATTACTACTCTGCACAAGTTGATTACAATGAAGACAAGGCATTATTATTAGCTCAAGAACAATCCTTTTTAAATACCAAAATCAGCCTAAATACACTGTTGGTTCGCCCACATCTGACAACATTTCAAACCCTAGCAGTCATTGATTTATTGCCAAAATTAAATTTAAACGAATTAAAAGAAATGGCTTTGAAACAAAACCCAACCCTGATGGCGGCACTTGTTTCGAAAAAAATCAGTGATTTAGATACACGGAATTTAAAAAGCCAGCAAACACCCCAAATAGATCTGTTGGCGGGTTATGCCGTGAGTAATGTTTATAATGGTGCGGGATTTGGAGTACAAAAAGGATCGAGTGATGTTCTCAATTATGGGTTACGCGCAACCATCAATATTTTTGATGGCTATAATCAAAAGCGGAGAATACAAAATGCTAAAATCAATTCCGAAATTGCCCAATTGCAAATTGAGGACACGAAAAATCAATTAATTGCAGCCATTGAAAGATCCTTTACAGCCTACGAAAATGCCTTGAATTTAATTGCATTAGAGACGGAGAACTACTCGATCGCGAAGCAAAACATTGACATTGCATTTGACCGCTTTAAAATTGGAATTGCAACATCCTATGAATTACGCGAAGTACAACGCAATGCAGTTGCGGCTGAAACACGCTTAATCGAAGCCAAATATTCCGCAAAATCAGCGGAAATTGAATTAATTCGTTTGAGCGGCAATTTATTATAGCCCTTGCTCCTCGTTTAATTGTTGTTGGTATAAATCGTAATACAAGCCCTTCTTGCGCATTAATTGCGCATGCTTCCCTTGTTCAACAATCGCCCCATCTTGCAAGACAAACACGCGATTCGCTAATTTGGCAGATGACACCCGGTGTGAGATAATCAAACTCGTCTTATCTTGCATAATCGACTTCAAATGCGTCAAAATCTTATGTTCGGTATGCGTATCCACGGCGGATAAACAATCGTCTAATACGAGCATCAATGGATTTTTTGCCAAGGCACGCGCTAAGGAAACCCGTTGTTTTTGGCCACCCGATAAGGTTACACCGCGTTCGCCTAATATCGTTTCAAATTGATCCGGAAAATCCATGATGTTATCATATACATCTGCAAATCGCGCGGCCTGCTTCATCTGCTCTTCACTCAAATCATCCTGACCAAAACGAATATTTTCTGCAATCGTTGTGGAGAACAAAAACACATCCTGCGGAACAAAACCCAAATGTGCTCGAACATGTTGGATGTCCCAATCCCTTAATGAAATATCGTCCAACAAAATATCGCCTGCCACCGGATCATAAAAGCGAGCCATCAACAAAGCAATCGTACTTTTCCCAGAACCTGTAGTCCCTAACAACGCGACAGATTCCCCCGCATTAATTTCTAAGTTAATATCCTTCAGTACTTCGCGATCCGTTCCAGGATAGGTAAAATGTAAATTCTTGAAAGTCCATTTCCCTAAGATGGGCTGCTTGATTTGTTTACCTGGAATTAATTCCGATTTGATTTCCAAAAATTCATTGATCCGTTTTTGTGAGGCCGCAGCACGCTGAATTTGAGAACTCGTCCAACCTAATGCAGTTACAGGCCAGGTCAACATAAACACATACATGATGAATTCGGTGATATTTCCCAAAGTCATCCGACCCGCCATAACCTCATTTGAACCCACATAAACAACTAAAAGCGTACTAAAACCGACCAACAAGGAAATCAAGGGAGTAAACAAGGAATCAATCTTAACTAAGTCCAAGGACTTCCGACGGTAATTCGCAGAGGCTTCCGTAAATGCGGCTAAAGATTGTTTCTCACGAACAAAAGATTTCAAAACACGAATCCCAGAAAAGGCTTCCTGCACGAAAGTAGATATGGTGGACAAACCCGCTTGAATCTCCTCCGACTTTTTGATAATCAAGGAGTTAACATAGTAAATACTGAAAGACAAGATCGGCAATGGCAAGAGTACATACCACATCAAAGTTGTACTCACATGAAACATGTAATAAATCACAAGGGCAAAAACCGTAATCAAGTTTAACCCATACATGATGCTAGGGCCCACATACATACGCACCTTGCTAACATCTTCCGAGATACGTGCCATCAAATCACCTGTATTTTGCTTGCGGTAAAAGGAAAGCGGTAGTGTTTGGTAATGCGCATATATCTCTTGCTTCATCTCGTATTCGATGTGGCGCGACATGACAATTAAGGTTTGACGTACCAAAAACAAGAAAACTCCTTTGATAAATGCCATTAAAACGATCAAGGCACCATAATAAAACAAGGTGCTCGCGAATACCTCATAAAAAACAGATTGCATCGAAAATCCCTTGAAGAGGAAATATACATCAATGGTTTCTGTCACCAAATCCAAGGCAAAACGAACCAACTGCGCGGGTACAACACCAAAAAAATTGGAACAAAAAGTAAACAGCATACCTAAGAGTAACAGCCATTTATATTTCCAGAAGTATTGATTCAGATGACTAAGTGCGCCCATGTATGGAATAAGTTGGCGTAAAGATAGGACCTTTCTAAATTAAAATTTGTAATTTTGTGTTTTACAAATCAAGAACGCTCTTTATTTTCGGATGGTTAACAGAAGACTACTACGGGTCAAAGCATTTCAACAAATGTATGCCTTTTGGACGCAGGAACGCGCGCAATACCAATTAGCCTTTGATGGCTTACAAGCGATTTTTCAACCTGATCTATCGTTGATGGTTGCCAAAGAAGAACAAACACCTCGTCTAGAGGGTTTGCGAAAACTAGCCGAAATTCAATTAAATGAATTTTTTCAGGGTGTACCCACCGAAGAAAGCATTCCAGCTGAAGCGCTAGAAGCAGCTCAATCAGTGTACCGCGTCTACCAAAATAATGTAGCTAAAATTGCCCGTGACATGCGCAAAAACATGGTCACTGAGGTCGAATCCATCTACAAACAATACTTAAAATTACTTTTCTATTTACAAAACATCCCGACGATCGGTCAATGGGATGAGCAAAGACGTTTATTGGAAAAGACCATCAAGACATCTCAAATCGCTAACAATAAAGTATTAGCTATCCTACCAAAATGGAAAGATTTGCAAGCTGCTTTTGCTGAAAACAACATAGGCTGGTCTGAAGATGAAGAAACATTGCTCAAGAAATTATTCTTAGAAGGAATATTACCAGATGAAAGCTTTACTTCTTATTTACCGGAGGCGGGAAAAGATTTAAGCAAAGACATTGAAATGGTACAATATCTTTTGAAAAATTATCTGTTAAAACATCCGATTATGACAGCATATTTTGAGGAAAAAGATTTAAATTGGCATGTTAATAAGGATGTAATTAAAAGCCTAAGTACCAAAACTTTTAAAGTGGAGGCCTTAGAAGATTTAAGCTTACAAGCGCTTGCAATCCAATGGGATGAGGATAAATTATTCTTTGAAGAATTATTCGACTATTGTGTAAAGGAAGACAAATCCTTAACGACATGGGTAAATGACCAGACTAAAAACTGGGATTCTGAACGTTTGGCAACTTCTGATTTAATCATTTTAAAAATGGCTGTTGCTGAGATGATCAAGTTCCCAAGCATACCCGTAAAAGTGAGCATTAACGAGTACATTGAAGTGGCGAAAAACTACTCAACTCCTAAATCTGGACCATTTATTAATGGTATTTTGGATGTGGTGTCAGTGAAGCTAATCGGTGAGAAAATTATTCAAAAATCAGGTCGAGGATTAATCGACATAGCCAGTAAATAATTATGAGTAGATCATCAAAATCCTTTTGGGCATTTGTTGTAGGAGCTGCTACAGGAGCCGTGCTTGGTATTCTTTATGCACCGGATAAAGGGGAGAATACACGTAGCAAATTGTATTTCCAATTGAATAAATACCGTGACCAATTGAAGCAATTGATCAACGATATCGTAGACGGCAAAGAAATCCCAGAAACGATGGCAAAATCAGAAGGCAAAAAAGTCGTGAATGATACGAAAATCAAAGCAGAGAAATTGCTTGAAGACGTTGAGAAAATGATGAGCCAAATCAAAGCAAAATAAGATGCTTCGTTTTTCGATTTGTGTGGGAGCCTTGGTTTTGTTGTTGGGATGCACCAACAAACAAAAAGAGTCATTGAGTGATGCTGAAAATGCTATCCCAATCGCTTTGCGTCCTTCAATTGAAAAACGTCCCCAAATGGTTTTTGACCAACCTTTGGTTTATTTAGGTCGAATTACAGAAGGTGATAGCATTTCCTATACCTTTCATTTTCGCAACAAAGGAAACCTCCCATTGCAGATTAGTTCGGTGAATTCCTCTTGCGGATGCACCACACCTAAATGGTCAAAGGACCTCGTACAACCCGGCAAAAAAGGTTACATCAAGGTTACCTTTGATTCACACGGCAAGGAAGGGAAGGTTCAAAAAACAGTCACAGCTTATGCGAATACATTACCAGCCGATAACATGGTTGCGTTCAAAATAGAAGTTTTACCTCAAAAAAAATAGTCCTATGTTATTATTAGAAGCCAACCCACAAATCATGCAAATCGTCCTTTTCGGTGGAATTTTTGTGGTGTTTTATTTCTTCATGATTCGTCCCCAACAGAAAAAGGCGAAAGATGCACAAAAATTCATCTCTGAGTTAAAAACGGGCGACAAAGTCGTTACAATTGGTGGTGCGCACGGAAGTGTTGTTTCCATTCGTGAAAAAACGATTGTTGTAGAAGTAGATTCAAGCAAAGGAGTTCGCATGGTTTTTGAAAAATCGGCAATCTCGAAAGACGCTTCTTCTCGCTTAACTGAAGAATAAGATGAACGAACAAGGCCTGAAACCCTTTATTGGCATTACAGGCGGAATAGGATCCGGCAAATCAACGATTTGTCGGATTTTTTCTATCCTAGGAATTCCTGTTTTCGAAGCTGATGCACATGCGCGGAACATTTGTGACAATGACCCCGAGGTGAAAGCCGCTATCCTCGAAGAATTCGGATCTCGCGCCTATCTACCAGATGGAGCCTATAATCGCCCCTGGATGAAAGGGCTCTTGCAAAAATACCCCGGAGATATACAGAAACTCAATGCGATTATCCATCCCGCTGTGCGCAAAGCAGCCGTCCATTGGCTTGAAAATGCCCCAGATGCCCCGTTTTATTTATACGAGTCGGCATTAATCACCTCCCGTAACAAACCTGAATTGCTCAAACAACTCATTGCTGTGGCATGCCCATTGGAAGAGCGTATTCAACATATTCAAAAAAGGAATAAATCATCTTACATGGAAATCATGCAGATGATTGACTTACAACCTCAACCGGAGCAATACCTACGTGGCGCTGATTTCGTCATCCAAAATGGCAAAAAAGACCGCGTTTGGCCTCAAATCGAAAGCATTATGAAAACCTTGAGCTGTGTTTTTTTATTCATTTTACTAGGCTTTCAAAGCCATGGACAAATCAAAGCAATGACCTTTAATATTCGCTTAGATACCGAGGCTGATGGTCAAGATCAATGGAAATACCGCGCGAAACATTGTGCGGAATTGATTCAATATCACCAAGCGGATATCATCGGAATGCAAGAAGCCTTTGTGCATCAAATTAAAGACTTCGCAAAAGCACTCCCTGGTTACGCCTGGTTTGGAAAAGGCCGCGATGACGGAAAAGAAGCGGGTGAGTTCTCTCCCCTATTTTACAACAAAGCCAAATTCAAACTCATACGCGAAAAGACGTTTTGGCTATCCGATTCCTGCGAAAAAGTAGGATTTGGTTGGGACGCCGCCTGCCGCCGCGTAGTTACCTGGGGTGAATTCAAAGAAATCAAATCGGGCAAGAAATTCTTTGTTTTCAATACGCATTTCGACCATTTAGGCAAGGTAGCCCGCAGAGAAAGTGCGAAATTAGTCCTCGCCAAAGTAGCCGAAATCGCTGGAAAATCGCCCGCCATCATTACGGGCGATTTTAATGCAACACCGGATGACGAACCGATTCAAATCATTCTCGACAAAGCCAATCCGAAACACTTGACAGACAGTGAAACGATCAGTTCGAGTGCACATTATGGCCCTTACAGCTCATTCAATGGCTTTAAGCAGGAACAAGAAGGCAAACACATCGACTATATTTTCGTGAAAAATGGGGTCACATGTAGTCAACATGCGACGCATTCCGAGACATGGGCGGGACGATTCCCAACCGATCATTTTCCTGTTAGTGCAATCTTGCATTTACCCAACTAGCTTATTGGAATTTGCTCGCGTAAAAGTTAACTTGCAGTATGGAAAATTTCATTGTTTCAGCACGAAAATACCGACCTACCCAATTTGATTCGGTCGTAGGCCAAAGTCACATTACCACCACCTTAAAGAATGCGATTAAGTCAAACCATTTGGCACAAGCTTTCTTGTTCTGTGGCCCTCGTGGAGTAGGTAAAACGACTTGTGCGCGTATTTTAGCGAAAACAATTAATTGCGAAAATATCGGAACAGACGGCGAGGCTTGTGGTACATGCCCATCTTGCCAATCTTTCCAAGACAATACTTCCCTAACGATTCATGAACTTGATGCGGCGTCCAACAACTCGGTGGATGATATCCGTAACTTGATTGATCAAGTGCGCTATCCACCTCAACGCGGTCGTTATAAAATCTACATCATCGATGAGGTTCACATGCTTTCAGCTGCGGCATTCAATGCCTTTTTGAAAACTTTGGAAGAACCACCGTCCTATGCGATTTTCATTTTAGCTACGACGGAGAAGCATAAAATTTTGCCAACCATCCTTTCCCGTTGTCAGATATTCGATTTCAATCGGATTCAGTGGAAAGACATGGCCAATCATCTTGCTAACATCGCAGTAAAGGAAAATATTCAAGCAGAACCATCAGCTTTGGAATTGATTGCGATCAAGGCCGACGGCGGTTTGCGTGATGCACTTTCGATGTTCGATTTGAATGTCACCTTCTCTACTGACAATGCCTTACGTCATAAAGATGTGTTAGAGAACTTACACATCTTGGATAGTGATTATTATGTGAGCTTGACGAATCATTTGATCCAACAAAACCATGTAGAGACGCTCGTTTTATTAGACGAAATCATGCGCAAAGGTTTTGATGGCCAGCAATTCATCAGCGGTTTCATGGAACACCTTCGGAATTTACTTTTTGCCAAAGATCCTCAAACCTTGGCTTTAATGGAGATTTCGGACGAATCCCGCGCGAAGTTCAAGCAACAAGCCGAATTAACGAGTACATCTTTCTTGCTTTCTGCGATGAACATTTGTTCTACCTGCGAGAGCAATTATAAGTCGGCGAAAAACGCCCGACTACACCTCGAACTCTGCTTGTTAAAAATCAATTACTTACCATCTGTTTACCAACTCGCCACGGAGGGCAGTAGCGGAAAAAAGCCTGAGCCCCAAGCTAAAAGCGCTGGGGCCACAACACAGCCAACACCTGTTACAGCAGCTCCAGCCATTGAAACAGTCCCGGTAACAGCCGAGATCGAAAAGCCTATTGTCGCAAGCGAGCCTATAGCTCCACAGGTGAAATATGTACCTAAACCGGTTGCGCAAATGCCCGCTGCTGGCCTAGGAGGCTTACGCTCTAGCAAGAGTGTGATCAAGCCTAAAGCACAGGAAAGTGAGGTTAAAGAGCAAGCCGTAGCGAGTGATTTCAACAACCAAGACTTTGACCTTCCGAAATTCTTAGGTGTTTGGAATGAGATTGCAAAAAAATACAAGGACGCGAATTTGATTAACAAATTTGTGATGATGGACCGACCGATCGAATTAATCGATACAGTTGCGCACTTGAAAGTTGAAAACGAAGTGCAGGTTCAACATTTCAATGAACAATTGCGCATGGAGGTTTTAGGAACATTACGTGAACGCTTGCAAAACTATGCCATTGACATCGTGTTGGATGTGACGGTACAAGAAAATGGAGACAAAAAACTGCTCTACACGCAGTCGGACAAATACGATTTCTTAGTACAAAAACATCCTTTACTTGGAGAACTAAAACAAAAATTAGGTCTAGATCACGAATTTTAGTCTAGCGAATTTGACCCGCCCCCTGAATTACCCATTTCTCAGTCACCAATTTTTCCAAAGCAAATGGACCGCGGGCATGTAGTTTTTGGGTTGAAATGCCAATTTCAGCACCTAAATCAAAAACGCCTCCGTCGGTAAATCGGGTCGATGCATTCCAATAAACTGCTGCTGCGTCTACCGCCTGCAAGAATAATTGCGCTTCAGCAGCATCTTCAGTCACAATGGCTTCCGAATGACGCGAAGAGAATTGATCGATGTGGTTCAAGGCCTCTGCTAAATCATCGACCACCTTCATCGAACAAGCAAAATCCAAGAATTCCCGACCAAAATCATCGGATTCTGCACGATGTAAATACGGATATTGAATGGCACTCAAGGCATCGAAAGCAGCCGAATCGGCGAATATTTGAACCTTATATTGAATAAAATCAGCCGCAATCTTTTGAACAAAAGCAATTAATTGAGACCGATGCACGATGACAGTATCCAATGAATTACATACGGATGGCCGCGATACTTTGGCATTTACTACGATCGGAACAGCCATTTCCAGGTTCGCACGCTCCGCCACATAGGTATGGCAAACGCCCGCTCCTGTCTCAATCGTAGGAACTAAAGATTCCCGCCGGACCCGTTGGATCAAGGCATCCGAACCACGTGGAATTATCACATCAATGTATTTCGTTGCTTGTAGCAAAGTAGTCACATGCGCACGATCCGTCGGCAATAGGCGTACGAGGTCTGTAGATAACTGATGGGACGCTAAGGCTTGATGGATCAAACCCACCAAAACCTGATTCGTAAACCAAGCATCGGTTCCTCCGCGTAATACGGCCGCATTACCCGAACGAATACATAAGGCGGCTACATCGATCGTCACATTGGGACGAGATTCGTAGATTACCCCCACAACCCCTAAAGGCACGGCAATCTTTTGAAGATGCAATCCGTTCGCAATTACCTTATCCAGTAGCACTTGACCGGAAGGGTCTGGCAATGCCGCCACATCATGAAGACTAGCTGCCAAAGCTTCGATTCGGGCTTCTGTCAATAAAAGACGATCGCGCATCGGATTTTGAGGGTCCATATTGGCCAAATCTTTCGCATTCTCACGAATAATAGTTGCTTGTTCCTCTCTCAACAAATCGGCTAAGCGATGAAGAACCGAAATTTTTGTGTGAGCATCCGCCAAGGCTAATTGGGTAGAAGCTTTGCGCGTAGCGGCTAATAAAGGTAATATATCGACGATCTGAGACATTTGACAAATGTAAGAAAAGCTGACCTTAGTCCAAACTTTTAACAATGGGGAATCGGTAGAGAATATCGTCCTCATCTAAGACGAAAAGCACATATCGCCCGGAAGCCAAGCTCGATATATCTATCGAAATCACCTGAGGACCCGGCGCTTTGGGCCCGACTTGTTCATTCTTGATTGAGCGCCCCGACAAATCATACACTTTCACATGAAGATTGGCAGCTTGCTGAAGTGGAAATGTTAAAGTAATAACTTGACTCGCAGGGTTTGGATAGGCCCTCACTGAAAGCTCTTCTTCCTTTCCTAAGACTATAGTGGCATCTAAGGCACCGATCGCGGCATCAAGCCAGGCAATGCGGGCGGAAATCCAATTTTCCATCCAAAACAATTCCTCATTAGCATTATTTCCAACAAAATAATTAGGCCAAACCTTTTTCCCATACAGTGGGAAACGGCCAAAATTACGTTGCATAGGATCCTTCAAAGCCACCGTGGTGGAATCCATGAATTTAAAAATCTTCTGTGGAGTCAACGTTGTTTTACGTAGGCTACTCCATCTTCGCTTAACTGAATTAACAAAAACAGAATCTCGCATGAGTTTTCCCCACCAAAAAGGTGTTTGAAACCCATCAGCGATGCCTTGTTCCGACAATTCCAATTTATTATACACCCAACCCTGCGGTAAATAACCATCGTAGTAATCCGCATTGCCAAAAGCCAAATTATAGTCCCAAGCTGGTCCCATGGTTAATTTACCGCCTTTTGAATCCTTGTCTTTATAAAAATAGGTACTCAATCGATAGCCATCCACATTCCGACTAAGCTCATTCAAGAGGAAATAATTCACAAATGATGGCATGTCCATCATGGAGCGGTAGGTCGATAAAGCTTTCAACGGATTTTCTTCCTGTAAGCTTTTTTCGAATGTGTTTACATGATTTTTGATATAAGTAAATTGCTGCGTCGTGATATTTTCTGCCTTGGGATATTCGATTTGAAAATAGCTTTTAAATGTTCCTTTTCCAGAAACATAGGAACTATTCCAACTCCTAGCAGTGGCCCCACTTGTCTTATCAATTTTCACTAAATACCCGCCTGTCACATCATCCCCGGCATTATCCGTAGGCGTTAGATCGGCTATATCGAGACGTGCCCCACCCTGCTTTATTTTCTCCATCAAAATGTAGATACCTTGATAAGCATCATTCAGCACAACTTCCACATAGCGTGTATTGGAATGTTGTAATCCCAATTGACCCGCCATTTGTTGGGCCACAACATCCCTTAAAAATGTCCGATCATTATACGAAGCATTCAATACCCAATCAGACTCAGTTGGCATCTGCACAATGGGTAATTTCATGGACTTCATAGCGACGGAATCCGTCCAAATTTCAAAGCCATAGGGTTTCTTGACCAATCCAGGCAAAAAATACCAATCTCCCTGCGAAGAACTGCCGCGATATTCAATGCCAGCCCAGAAGCTAAAAGCAGGCTTGTCGGTCATTTGATTTAACTGACCATTTCCTCGATCGTATAATGTGAATTTGGCGGGGATTTTCGGTTCATCGACAATCGTTGCCCCTTTGGTATTAATTACGAGAATGGGCAAATTAGAAATCGAAAGACTTTGGGCAAGTATCTTAAATTGAACAAAAAAGAGGACAAGCAACAATCTAAAAGTCATGTCCCAATGTCAAATAGGTAATAGGCGATTTGATTTCATCATTCTCGATGCCATATGCATAATCCAATTTGATAAAATAACCCACAACATTTGCTCGTGCACCTAGGCCATAACCAAATAAGAACGGGTTACGAAAATCCGTCACAGTAGCTTTGAATGGATTGGTATTCCCGCCATAGGTGTTCGTATTAAATCCATTGCTACGCGAAAATGGCGTAGCCCCAGTCCATGCAGTTCCCATGTCAAAAAAGCCTAACATTTGGAATGTATTTAAAAACTGTGATTTGGTATAGCTAGCACCCAACAGTGATTTCAAAGGAACCCGCAACTCAATGTTGAGTAGCAAATGACTGTTGCCTGACAACTTATTCATTTTAAAACCACGGAGCGATGTCGCAAAATCACTCATAAATACATCTCGCTGTGCGATTCCATTAGTCCCTAAGGGATTTTCTTTGTTTCGAGCTTCGCGATCAATAAAGAGCCAATTATCCATGCCGCCCAACAAAGTTTGTGTCGCGGCATTACCCACAGATTGCGAAGCGGAGACACGCGTAGCTAAAAATAAGCTATTCGAAATTTGCAAGTATTTACGCGCATCCAAAGTAATCCGCGTGAAAGATGTCTGCTTTAATGACTTTTGAACCTCTACTCCCGTCAATAACCGAAAACCTGTTTGCAAATTTTCCGCTACATGTACCGTATTGTCAAAGGTATATGCTACTCGGCCACCCAAATAAGTAGAGACATCTTCTGGCGTACTCAGATTATATTGATCAATAGCACGGTTATTCGTAAACAGCCCAGAAATACTCAATTTGCTCAACAAATTAAAGGGATAAACGGCCTTTAACTCAACCCGATTGTAGCGAATTTTCTGAGAGAAAGCCTCCGTTTCTTGATCCAAAATCTTGCGGTCAACCCGTAATGTCCAATCAATTTTATTGGCCAAATAATTGTACTCACCCCAAAGGTCAACATTCTTGATATTAGCCGAAACATATCCACCGACTTTAAACAAATGATTTTCCAATAAATCATTCATTTTCACATCCATGCTATAGCCTAATCCTCGGATCGGATCTATCTTAAAGTTCCCTTCGGAGCCATTGAGCACAAAGGAATTTTGATAATCCAAAGGCCCCATCAATCGATTGGAATCCTTCCGCAATCGTAAGGCTTGTTGGCGTTCTATCCTGGATTTTCGAACATCAGTCACTCGTTTATTCTCCTCGTTTACCAAAGGCTGCTGCGCAGCAGACGAAGTATCGGGCAACATAGGGTACCATAAATAACTAGGAATGCTTGCTAAAGATTTAGCATCATAGAGCTGAATTTGATCGGCTAATATTGAACGATTTTGCACCAATAATTGATCCCCTATCCAACGGAATGCTGACCAATCCCCCGATTTAACAATGGTTTGATAAAGTTTTTGATCCTTGGCATGATAAGAAACGAGTTCATTACCCGTGGCATTCTCATTGATAAAATAAATTAACGAATCCGATAAGGGTCTCACGTTTCGAATAACACCTTTATGGACAAACAATTCCTTCGAATTTGCGGGGTCTTCAGCACGCCAATGTTTCAAGGCGAGCATTCCTTTCTCCTTTAGGTAAGTACTATCCGCAATACGATCTGTCACATAGACTAGATCTCCATCATTTCCCCACCAATGCGCCTCAGTTTCTTGATTAGCATCTTGCGTAATGGGTGTCAAGCGATTCCGACGCACATCATAAATACCGACATCCACCTGACCTTGTTTAAAAGAACGAACCAACATCCGTTGGGCATTGGTATTTAATTCAAAATCTAAGAATCGTACTTCCCCCAAATTGCGTTTGCTCGAAACTTTTAAAGCTTGTTTCGTCCATTGAAAAACATGGAGAAAACTCTTCCCATCCTGATTGGAGACGATATATAAATCTTGATTTGCAGCCCATTGAACCAAGGGAACCACGCTCGTTTCTTTACGCAAGGGATCTTTTAAACCCGTACGAAAAACTTCTTTTGTTACATTTCCTGTTAAAGATTTTAACACCACACGAAAACGACCTGAATCATCCAATAGATATACAAACCATTTTCCATCGGGACTTAGTTGGGCATCACGAAGCTGTTCCCCTTTCGTCATATCAAATGACAAAAGTGATTTTTTAGCGACATCCTGTACATTAACATCGTATTGTTTCGCCTCACTCACATAGAATTCGAACCATTCCTTTAAGAATTTCGCAATAGGTTTGCGCAGGGTACTTGAAATACTCGACTGCTCATTTCGAATAATACGCGTCAGATTCACAATATTGCCAATCTGATTAGCCCCATAGGTTTTTGCGATGTATGACCAAATCGATTGACCAATAAACTCTGCTTCAATTCCTCTTGCCAATACCGGTTTTCTAACCTTATTAGCAACAACTACTTGGTACATATACTGATTCATTTGCGCTGTTTCCCCCGTGGCAAGGTATGCCGACAAGCCAGCGGTAAACCATTCGGGAACAGATAACAAGAGTGAATTTTGCAAGGCATCTTTAATGCTTCCTCCGTATAAAATATCATGCAAATACACTTGAGAAAGCTTTTTTAGCAAATTCAACTTATACGCCTGATATTGATTTTGATAGGCAATTTCGATTCGAAACTTAGCCTGATTCTCGTCCTCTGCTTCTTGGGCATTTGAATAACTAATGCCACTATTAGACTGAGCTAATTCATTCCCAGATGGATATACAAAAATCCGTGTCTTTTGATATGAAGTGTACGAAAGTAAATTTGTGATACGCTGAAAATCAGCATCTAAAATTTGTAGCGTAGTTCTAGCCAGTGGCTCATTTTTGCCAAAATAATAGACCTCGAAATTTTGATTGGCAAGATACTTCCAACTGAACTTTTGATGTTGGATACGCGTCTTTTCCCAAGGGCGTTGGCTCGGATAAAAATCCTGTGCATGCAATTCCTGTATGAACAGTAATGCAAATAAGCCCAAAAGAAACAAACGGAATATGCGCATCCGACAGAATTTTACACGAAATCAAATTTAAGGATTTATACCGAAAATAAATGCGAATAGCGACGAATTGAAACATCAGGATCAAGTTCTTTTTCACCCTTGATTGCTTGCACAAAAGATTGTGCAAAATAAGGGCTCAATGACACCCCTTTTGACCCGAAACCATTAAATATCCCCATGGTATCTCCAGCGAGCATCCCAACAAAAGGTCTTCGATCCTGTGTTGCAGGCCGAATTCCGACATAGGTTTCCAATAACTCAAATTCAGAAACGCCCATACTCGTTAATTTAGAAATAAGCTCCTCTCGTGATGATGTCGTAGGAAATGGAGTAAATTCATCCCAACGGTAGGTTGCACCCACCTTGAACGCACCATCAGGTAAGGGCAGGATAAATCCATTTTTGTTTAGAATGCAATCGCGTGATGGTTCGTTCGAGTGAAATCGAATTAATTCCCCTTTGGCAGAGAGAAATGGCAATTTATTCCAAATTGGATTTTGGACGGCATGAAAACCTTCACAAAAAATAACGGCTTCGAAATTGCTTGCATCTTCTTCCTGAAATGTTCGATCTGAGAAGATCTTTATGCCTTCGAAATAGTTTTTGGAATGACGCAACAAACTAGCCACATCAACCCAGCCAGCTTTTTTCACCCAAACGCCATCTTCCTCCCAATTTAAAAAATCATGATAGATTTGAGGCTTTCGATCCATTAACCATTGCTTCATTTCAGCATTTGCAAAAGGACGAAATAAGGGCATCGGATAAAAAAAAGAAGCTGATAAGGTCTTTTCTAGCTGTTGGTAAAATGAAAATAGGTAGTCAAATAACTCATCAGCCAACCAGGTTTTTTCGAGTTTTCTGCCCGTAACCGGATTGAAAATACCTCCGGCAGCATAAGACGAATTAAAATGTTTGGGCGAATCCCAAATCTCAAAAGGGATGTTGGCCTGTAAGAAATGATGCGCTAGAACAGTTCCTGCGATTCCTTGGCCAACCAGTAAATAGGGTTTATTTGTTTTCACGTTTGACACGTTCAACTTGCGCTAAGACAAAATCCACCTGCTCATCCATGCTACGGAAAGAGGTATCTAAATCAATCGCATCATCCGCGCGCTTAAGTGGACCTTCTTCTCGATTGGAGTCAATCTCGTCTCGCATACGTAAATTTTCAATGATATCCTCTAATGGCAAGTCCTCCCCTTTCTGCAACAATTCCAATTTTCTGCGTTGGGCACGGATATGCGGCTGCGCCGTCATAAAGATTTTCACTTCTGCGTCCGGGAAAACGACTGTTCCTACATCACGACCATCCATGACAATCCCTTTTTTCTTCCCCATCTGTTGTTGTTGGGCAACCATCGCTCTTCGAACAATCGTAATCGCAGCCACTTGACTCACCATTTCCGAGATATACATTTTACGAATTTCAACCTCTACATTCTCGCCATTTAAGATGGTATCTGAAGCTTGTCTTTGTTGGTTAAATTCGAATGTAATATCGATCTGACGCAATGCCTCAGCTACCGCATCTTTGTTGGAAAGATCAATATGATTGCGATGAAAATACAAAGCTACGGCACGGTACATGGCACCGGTATCGACAAAAGCATAATGTAATTTTGCTGCGACGCGTTTGGCTGTTGTACTTTTCCCACAAGAAGAATAGCCATCTAGGGCCACAATAATCTTAGGCATGAATCTCGTTAATAAATTGATTAATCGCCGCATACGTTTCCTCAGGAGCTTCGTAGCAACCTTGATGCGCAACAGCAGATAAAATTACGTATTTATGTTGGGCTTTCCCTTTCAAAACTTCTACAATCGAATCCGTAGGAATCAAGGGGTCTTGCTCACCTAACACAAATAACATGGGGATATTGGTAGATTGTACGAATCCGACCAAATCAGCTCGTACTTTCATGGCCAAAGTTGCAGCGATTAAACCGGCTTGAGAAATGGAAACATAGCAATCAGCTAATTTTTCCATCAAATGCCGATGGGCGACCACAAATTCAGGGGCAAACAAATTCGTGACAAAAGAACGAATAAAGGTCTCAGAACCGTGTTCTTGTATGAAAGCTGCCGTTTTATCCCGTTGGGCTTGCTTTTCTGTTGAATCAGCAAGCGGGGTGGAATGCAACATCACAACTCCTTGAATTCGTTCCGGAAATAACTTAGCCATTTCCAAGGCAATGTAACCACCCATGGAATGACCCATTAGAACAATGGTTCCATTTTGTGGAAGGGCCTTTTCGATTTTCTGTGCATACGCCGGGATGGTCGGGCAATCAGCCCAATCAGCGTAATTCGGAATATGAATGACTTCATCAGAAAACCGACCCGAAATAAAATCATCCCACATCCGAGCATCCTCGCCAAAACCATGTAATAAAACCAGCGATGGCCTCATCCTAATAGGTAACCCAAAGTCCTACAATGGTGAAACACAAACCGATGAGTGCAGCGAGTCCGCCAACAAAGCCTAAACCGAAAACAGCTAAAACAACACCGATAGCCAATAAAGTTAAACCAATTTTCAATTGGGGCGCCCAGTTACGAGCGCCACGAGGTGCTGCCTTAAATTTATTAAAGGATGCCTTTTGAATATAAGCCTTGACAGGGGCAGCATCTAAGATACGATCAACATGTAATACTGCCGTTTCTTGCTGGGCTTTCGGTGCAACCGGAGCTGCAACAGCAGGCAATGATGCCTCGATGCTATTTTGTTGGACGTGATTCTGAGCTGGTTGATTTTTGTTATTCGCTGGAGCAAGCTCATTCATCACACGTTGCTTTTCAACTTCGTTTACGGGTGCTTTTGCAGGCTCCGTCGATACAGGCGTGGGTGCAAATGCGGCAACAACGGCCTTTTTCGCACAAGAACTAGCTATGATAGCTAAAATGAATAACAATACGATCCTTTTCATATTATGCAACAACTTTCATTTGGTGAAACACAGTACGCTCGAACTTCGATTTGGCATAGGTCAAATCGATGGTAAAATCGGTTAATTCCGTCTGCGATGGAATTTCAAACATCGCATCCGTCATGATCGCCTCCATGATGGAACGCAATCCACGTGCACCTAATTTATATTGCATCGCTTGTTCCACAATATAGCTGAGCGCTTCAGGTGAAAAATGCAAGGCGACACCTTCCATAGAGAACAATTTTTCGTATTGTTTTACTAAGGCATTCTTAGGTTCTGTCAAGATAGACAACAAAGCTTTCGCATCCAATGGATTCAAGAAAGTAACAACCGGCAAACGACCTAATAATTCAGGAATTAACCCAAAAGACTTCAAATCTTGCGCCGAAACATACTTCATAATTTGATCCTTCTCGAAGGAATCATGGAATGTATCGTCTCCTGAGAAACCAATCGGACGCGCATTTAAACGCTTCGAAATATGGCGATCTATGCCATCAAAAGCACCTCCACAGATAAATAAAATATTCTCCGTGTTAACTGCGATCATTTTTTGATCCGGATGTTTCCGACCACCTTGCGGCGGTACATTGACAATCGATCCTTCCAATAATTTCAATAAAGCTTGTTGGACACCTTCCCCCGACACATCACGTGTGATGGAAGGATTATCCGATTTACGCGCAATTTTATCAATCTCATCAATGAAGACAATCCCACATTCCGCTTTCTCTACATCGTAATTCGCCGCTTGAAGCAAACGCGTCAAGATGGTTTCTACATCTTCACCCACGTAACCCGCTTCAGTGATTACCGTGGCATCAGCGATACAAAAGGGCACTTGTAATTTTTGAGCAAGTGTTCGAGCTAAATAAGTTTTACCCGTTCCTGTTTCGCCAACCATCAAGATATTAGACTTTTCAATCTTCACATCATCTGCGGAAGCAGGCTGCATTAAACGCTTGTAATGATTATAAACAGCTACAGAAAGATGACGTTTCGCCTCTTCTTGCCCGATCACATACTCATCTAAATAGGCCTTCAAGTCTTTCGGTTTCACCAATTCAAACTGGTGATTTGCATTTGTCAAAGCCGGTGCACCTAATTCCTCCTTGATAACCTCATAGCCTTGTTGAATGCAACTGTTACAGATATGTCCTTCTATTCCAGACAATAACATACCATCAGCGTTTTCAATCACCGATTTTGTGCGGCCACAAAAAGAACAACTTATTTTTTTATTTGTCGCCATGAATTATACTGTACGCGTTAAAATCTCATCAATCAGACCATATTCTTTGGCCTCAGCAGCTTTCATCCAATAGTCACGATCCGAATCACGCTCAATTTCTTCAAACGTTTTTCCCGAATGTTTGGCTAAAATCTCATACAATTCCTGACGAATTTTAACGATTTCACGAGCTGTAATTTCAATGTCGCGTGATTGACCTTGTGCACCACCCGACGGCTGGTGAATCATCACACGCGCATGCTCAAGGGCAGAACGCTTTCCAGCAGCACCACCTGCTAATAAAACAGCGCCCATCGAAGCAGCTAACGAAGTACAAACAGTCGCAACTTCCGGACGGATGTAATTCATAGTGTCATAAATCCCCAAACCAGCATAAACCGATCCCCCTGGGCTATTGATATACATGACAATGTCTTTTTTCGCATCTGTTGATTCCATGAACAACAATTGTGCTACGATGATATTGGCCATGTAATCATCCACAGGAACTCCCATGAAAATGATACGGTCCATAATCAAACGTGAGAATACATCGATTTGAGCGAAACGCATCGGGCGCTCCTCAATGATGTATTGTGTCATGTCTTCAATTTGATGCATCGGACGATCGCCGATGTGGTTCATATATTGATCTACAGCTAAACCGTTTAATCCACGGTGATGTACTGCATATTTACGAAACTCTTCTCCTGATAATTCTTTTGGATACATAGGATTCAATGTTTAAAAATCAAATTTAAAATATTTTGGCATTAAATACGCAAAACACAAATGTACGAACCTTAGTTCACAGAAAACCCCGCAAAGAGCGGGGTTTCCAAAAAATTTGTGACAAATCGAAAATTAAAGCGCCGCTGCGATTTCTTTAAATTTCTCAACATCAATTTTAGTCGTTTTGTTTGGAATATTTTCCACAATCGCATTTGATACTTTGTCCGAGAATGCTTGATTGTACAAGTTCATGAAGTTATCTCCTTTCGACTTGTCGCTCAAATAACCCATCGCGATTTTCTCAATCATCTCTTCGATTCCCGGTTGGTCAGAAGATAAATAACCGCCAAACTGCTGACGAACCATATCTTTAGCCTTCTCAACTACCTCTGGGTAATCAACTTTCACTTCGAATTTCTCAGCGATTTCATTTTTGATTAAGTTCCAACGGATATCACGCTTCACATTATCAAAATCTTGATCAATTTGCTCCGGTGTAAATTTACCTTCGTTGATACGGATTAACCAAGTACGTAAGAATTCTTCTGGCAAATCAATTTTCACTGATTCTAAAATAGCTTTCTCTGCATCGATGCGTAATAAGTATTTCGCTTCGCGCGCATAATTTTCACCTACAATGGTTTCAACCTCTGCACGGAATGATTTCTCATCAGTCGCTTTTCCTGGTCCTAAAACCTTATCAAAAAACGCTACGTTTAATTCCGATGGCACTTGACGAGTAATGTCTTCTACTACGTAAGAAACTTCACCTTTCAATTCTGCAACCTCTTCTTCTTTCTTTCCTGTCGCTAATGCCAAAGCTTTCGCATCAACAAATACTTTATCGATCGCAAATTTCAAGGTATCACCTTTCTTTGCTCCAATGAATACTTTCTTTGATTTATCTTGAATCGCGTGCATTGGGATAGCCGATTTCTCAACCCAGTCACCTTGCGTAAACGTTCCGAAAACCAAGTCACGATCTTCTACTGACTCTGGGTGCGTTTGCTCTCCAAATTGCTTCTTCAAGTTTTCAATCGTCTCATCGATTTCTTTCTTGTCGGCCTTAATTTCATACGATTGAATCGCTTTCATTTTAGCTAAATCCACAGTGAAATCACCGTGAAAACCTAAATCGTAATGAAAAGTAAATTCTGTATCTTTTTCCCAGTCGATTGAATCCGCCTCTTCTACAGCTGGCAAGGGCTCACCTACTAAGTTTAACTTGTTTTCTTTGATATAATCACTAACCGCATGGCCTAATTCGTGATTGATTTCATCCACTAAGGCTGATTGACCGTACAATTTCTTAATTAATGTTGCAGGAACCATACCTGGACGAAAACCCTTGATAGACGCCTTTTTGCGGTAGTCTTTCAATTTAGCCTCTACTTTTTCTTTGTAATCGGCCTCCGTTACAACAACAGTCAAACGACCTTGTAAATCACTTGCTTTATTGAGTGAAATGTTCATATAGAATTGTTTATTTAATCAATTAAAAAAAGCCCTCAAAAACCTATCGGTGTTGAGGGCTTGCCTTGGTACGGGTGGAGGGACTCGAACCCCCATGCCTCGCGGCGCCAGATCCTAAGTCTGGTATGTCTACCAATTCCACCACACCCGCGTAATTTGGACTGCAAAGGTAAGAAGCAAAATGTATTATTCCAATAGGCTTTCCAAAATAATCAAGGATTTATATGTAATTTCAAAGCGCTAAACCTAAGTCATGGAAACAGAATCGAAACAAGGGGTCCCCAATTGGTCAATTTGGTACATTTCGCTGGGCATTTTCTTGCTTGGCTTAATCGCATTCTTTTTAATTTTCAGCGCTATCTATCAATAAATCATGAATATAGTTGACTGGATTGTCTTGTTAGGTACTATTGGCGGGATTGTCATGTATGGCATTTACCGCGGAAAGCAATCCAAGCATTCCTTGCAGGGTTTTCTACTCGCCGACCGTGAATTACCCTGGTATCATGTATTGCTTTCTGTCATGGCGACTCAAGCCTCGGCAATCACTTTTTTATCAGCACCGGGCCAGGCTTACACGGATGGCATGCGCTTTGTGCAATTCTATTTAGGATTACCCATCGCGATGATTATTCTTTCTGTCACGTTTATACCCAATTACTACCGACTGAAAGTTTATACGGCCTATCAATTTCTTGAACAACGTTTTGATTCGAAAACCCGTATACTTACGAGTTTGTTGTTCTTAATTCCGCGTGCATTATCTACAGGAGTAACCATTGCTGCCCCATCCATTATTTTGTCCACTTTATTAGGTTGGAATTTATCGTGGACCAATGCGCTTACGGCAACGCTCGTGACCACTTATTGTATGTTGGGAGGTTCCAAAGCCATTTCATACACACAAATGTTACAGATGTCGGTGGTACTTGCCGGCATGTTCCTCGCCGCAGTCCTCATCATCCACCAATTACCTGAGGAAATCGGCGTTCATGAATCGTTGCTTATTGCAGGGAAAATGGGTAAGATCAACTTGATTGACTGGAAATTCGACATCAATAATCGCTATAATATTTGGTCGGGAATCATAGGAGGTTTCTTCCTACAGCTTTCGTATTTTGGTACAGACCAAAGTCAAGTGGGCCGATATCTTTCCGGCCAATCAGCCACCGCGAGCAAGAAAGGCCTATTATTGAACGGTTTCCTAAAAATCCCGATGCAATTCTTAATTCTGTTGGTGGGTATTTTCGTGTACATCTTTTATCAATTTCAAGAAGCTCCAATATTTTTCAATAAGAATTCGGAGCGATTATGGAGCCAACAAGCTAATTACAAGCAAGTTAATATCGAGCACCATCAGGTATTTGAGGCTAAAAAACAGCAGGAAATTGAGCTGGTGCGGGCGATAAAATCGAATGATGTTTCTAAGACTCGCCTACTGCAAACATCCATTCAAGATTTACAAGGAAAGCAAAAGGAATTGAGAGGTCAGGCGGTGACCGAAATCAAAAAGTCGCACGCTGAATTCGAGGAGCAGGATACGAATTATGTCTTTTTACGATTTATTACGGACCATCTTCCTGTGGGAATTGTCGGCTTTTTAATCGCCATGATTTTGTTGGCCTCCATGGGATCCATGGCCTCGGCTTTTGGTTCGCTTACATCCACGAGTATGGTGGACATTTACCAGCGTTTTATGCATACGGATGGATCGAACCAGCATTATTGGTGGGTTTCCAAATTGATTACACTGGGCTGGGGAATTTTATGTCTGATCGTAGCTCAATTTGCAGTCAATATGGGAAGCTTAATTGAGGTGGTGAATATCTTGGGATCTTGGTTTTACGGGACGATTTTGGGGGTATTTTTATGTGCCTTTTATTTGCCTAGGACTTCGGGGAATCAGGTATTTTGGGCAGCATTGGTTGCAGAAGCCCTCGTTATTTATGCCTGGTACATTGATTTGATGGCCTTTTTGTGGCTGAATGTATTGGGCTGTTTGTTAGTAATGACCTTCGCAGGCATCGCGAGCCTTATTCGTCCTTCAACAAAGACAGCGTAAACTTGACGGGGATTACCGGTTTTTCATCAAAGGAGCGTTGTTTTTGTATCGAATCGATGACAGCTAAGCCCTTCGTAATCTTGCCAAAAACGACATATTGCTTGTAAAATCGGGCGGCTTGTTCCGTATTGGTGACAATGAAAAATTCCGTAGGAGAAGACGCTTTTTCCGGGTTACCTTCATCGTATCGTGCCATGGCAATCGTCCCGCGTTCAGGTTTCAGATGATCGGGATATTCCGCCGGAACTAAATAAGCCAAACGATCAGCAAACTCGCCCCCACCCTGCATGCCTATTTCATAGACATTCCGATAAAAATAGCGGTCGGTGAAATAACCCATCTTCACCAAGCGGACAAAATTAATGCGGTGTAACGGGGTTTCTTTGGCGAGGGTGATTTCAAAATTCCCAAGTCGGGTTTCGCCTAAAATCTTGCTTTCGGGATATTCCTTTTCTTGAGCGCGTAAGGCTTTTTCCACTTGAGATGGATCAACGTTGTAATTGGGTTTACAGGCAATCAAGAACAAACAAAAAAATAAATACCGCATAACTAAGCTTTGGCAATCCTCCAAGGTTTGCCAAAGCTATAGGGAATTTGGGACAAAAAAAAGGGAGCCGAAGCTCCCTTTTTAAAATTATCAAGGAATTGATTAAGCATGCTTTGCTTTCTTTCCGAAGAAATACAAACCAGCAAATGCTACGATCAAAATCGATGGAAACAATACCATTTGTGCCATTGTCGCTTGACCAGCAGCTAATGCAACTGCATCACCTGTCAAAGTTTTTGACGCTTCAGCTGTATTGGAATCTAACCACTTACCGATGATCGGTTGGAAAATTGACGTTGCAAACATTCCCATACCACCCATGATCGAAAGACCAAAAGCACCTGTTAACGGAATATTTTCAGCTACATATCCAATCATCGTTGGCCAGAAATAACATACACCTAAGGCAAAAATAATTGCCGAGATATACACCATATTTCCTGTTGCAGAGCTCATCAAATAAACACCGATTGCAGTCAAAATAGCTGAAACTAAAAGTACGCCACCTGCATCTAATTTATGTACGATTGGACCAGCGAAATAACGACCAACTGCCATTAAGCCAGTAACGATCGCTAAAATAATCATTGGACTTGCCCCTGCTTGGCCCATGATAGGTCCAATCCATTGCTCTGGACCGAATTCAGAAATTGCAGTCAAGGCCATGCAAGCCAACATAAATAAATACAAAGGAGAAAGCATTGCTTTGAAGTTTTCGCCTGTAGAAGCACCACCCTCAACTTTTGCTGCAGGGAACGCTTGACCGAAGAATAAATACGCATAAATAACGGCAGGAACCAAAATAGCTGCGATTTGCAATTGCCAGCCCATGTTAGCACCTGTCATATATTGAGATAAAAGTGTTGCAATTACGATACCACCTGGAAACCACATGTGGAAACGGTTCAACATTTTTGTCTTCTCTTTACCTTCAAACATATCCGAAATCATCGGATTACAAGCTGCTTCCACGGTTCCATTACCAAAACCAACAAAGAATGTTGATAATAATAAAGACCAGAAACCACCGGCAAAAATGGTCATCACAAGACCGATAACATGTGTAAAGAATGCTACCCAAATAATTTTCTTTGGCCCTAAGACATTGTACAAAGGCCCTCCAATGATCATGGCGATAGGGAAACCTAAAAACGCCATTTGGTTCACGTAACCTAATTGTTCGTTGTCCAACTGAAAGTCGACACCCAATTGAGTTAAAACCCCAGCACGTATTCCAAAAGCCATGGAAGTCGTGATGAGTGCAAAACAGGACGCCAAAAATAAACGATTGGCATTAACAGTTTGATTCATAATAGATT
>Ga0228702_1000192_pt1 | contig 52507 bp, 56 predicted proteins | sample McNCre217_Aug_MG_2_FD_178018 | JGI IMG/M metagenome (GOLD analysis project Ga0228702, IMG submission 178018) | Freshwater microbial communities from McNutts Creek, Athens, Georgia, United States - 20-17_Aug_MG | ecosystem: Environmental > Aquatic > Freshwater > Creek | place: USA: Georgia...
TGATCGGTTACCCGCATGCCGCGCAAGCCATACGTCAGTGCGATCTCCTCAGACGCCATGACTACCCAAACTGCGGTGCGTGAACTTTCGTCTCGCAATTGCATCATGTGTGCAGTCTTTTATTCTGTCAATAGGCTTTGTCTGGCGGATTATGCCGCGCTGTGACGTGAACTCTTGATTGACACAGGAACATTAGTTCAAGTATCGTAATCCAAACACGCAATGGAGGAACCCGATGCCCACGAATGTCGCCCTTACCGGATTGGCCAAGGATCTGGCCGGACGCGCCGAAAGCGGCAAGCCGATTCGTGTCGGCTTGGTGGGCGCGGGAGAGATGGGGACTGACATCGTCAGCCGAGTTGCCCTCATGCGCGGCATCGAAATCGGCGCGATCAGCGAGTTGAAGGCAGGTGCGGCAGCTAAGTCCGTCGAAATTGCTTATGGCGATGCTGACCGGGTGCAAGAGGTTTCCACCGCCGACGCGGCGAATGCCGCAATGGAACAAGGCAAGATCGCCGTCACCAACAACGTCAGCGCCTTGCTGGAGGCCGGCCTGATCGACGTGGTGGTGGATGCCACGGGCGTGCCTGCGGTCGGCGCAGAAATTGGCTTACAGGCCATGGAGCGCGGCAAGCATCTGGTGATGATGAATGTCGAGGCGGATGTGACGATCGGGGCTTATCTGCGTGCCGAAGCTGAACGCCTCGGGGTCGTGTATTCGCTTGGCGCAGGCGACGAGCCGTCGTCCTGCATGGAATTGATCGAGTTTGTAAGCGCCATGGGGCACCGCATCATTTCAGCGGGCAAGGGCAAGAACAACCCGCTGAACATCGACGCGACGCCAGATGCTTACACCGAAGAGGCAATCCGCCGTCACATGAACCCGCGGATGCTGGTCGAATTTGTGGATGGGTCGAAAACCATGGTGGAAATGGCCGCCATCGCCAATGCCACTGGCCTTATCCCGGACAAGCCAGGTATGCACGGCCCCGCAGCGGGCCGCGATGAGTTGAACAAGGTGTTGGTCCCCGAATCGGCGGGTGGGCTTCTGTCCTCTGCGGAGGGAAGGGTGGATTATACCATCGGCAAAGGTGTGGCACCGGGTGTGTTCGTGGTGGCCGAGATGGACCATCCCCGGATTTGGGAGCGCATGGAAGATTTGAAGATGGGCAAAGGCCCTTATTTCACCTTCTTCCGCCCCTATCACCTGACCTCGCTTGAGGTGCCTCTGACCTGTGCCCGTGTTGTGCTTTACGGTAAGGCGGACATGGTTCCCATGGCGCGACCAGTAGCCGAGGTTTGCGCCGTGGCCAAGAAGGACCTCGCCGTTGGCGAAATGCTCGACCAGATCGGCGAGTATTGCTACCGCGCCTGGATTATGGAGGCAGGTGAAGCACGCCATGCGGCGGCTATTCCCTGTGGCCTGCTGGCAGGGGCGAAAGTGACGGCGCCGATTCGCAAAGGTGAACTGATCACCTATGCCAACACGACTGTTCCTGCGGGCAGCAAGATTGCCGCCTTGCGGGCGCGGCAAGACGCAATGCTGGGCCTATAAGCCATGACACAGCCCGACAATCGCCCCTTCGCCATCCGTACCTACGCGCCCAATCAGTTGCGCGAAGCGCTCAAGCGCATGTATTTGATCCGCCGGTTCGAAGAAGGCGCCGAGGACAGCTATATGCGCGGGCTGATCCACGGCACAATGCACCTTTCCATCGGACAAGAGGCCAGCGCCATGGCCTCCTGCATGGAACTTACGGACGATGACAAGATTACCTCTACCCACCGCGGTCATGGCCATTGCATCGCCAAGGGGGCCGAGGTTGGCCGGATGTTCGCCGAGTTCTTCGGCAAGGAAACCGGCTATTGCCACGGGCGCGGCGGATCGATGCACATTGCCGATGTAAAGACGGGAAACCTTGGAGCAAACGGGATTGTCGGGGGCGGTCTGCCGATTGCCGTTGGCGCGGCCTTGTCTGCGAAGCGTCTGGGCAAATCTGACGTGACGATCTGCTTCTTTGGCGACGGAGCCAACAATGAAGGCGCATTTCACGAAGCACTGAACATGGCGTCCGTCTGGAAACTTCCCGTAGTTTTCATTTGCGAGAACAACGGCTACGGCATGTCTACTTCGATTGCTCGATCAACTTCCGTCAAGCATATCGCTGACCGGGCTGTCGCCTATTCGATGCCCGGCGTGACCGTAGATGGCAATGATTTCTCAGCCGTGGCTGAGGCCGTGCACCATGCGGTTGCGCGGGCGCGGGCGGGAGAAGGGCCGTCATTGGTCGAGAACCTGACCTATCGTTGGCGCGGTCACTCCAAATCGGACCGCAACCGCTATCGCACCAAGGAAGAAATCGAAGAGTGGATGACACGTGATCCGATCGCCCGCTTCCGTGCCGAATTGATCGCCCATGGTGTGTTGGATGAAGCAAGTGCAGACGCAATCGAAGCTGCGGCCATCGCGGATATGGAGGCAGGGATCGAGTTCGCCAAAGCCAGCCCTGCGCCCAGCATTTCGGACGTGACCCGCTATGTTTATGCGGAGAATTGAGATGAACGCCATGACAGACAAGCCGTCAAGCCAGCCGCAAAATCTTCGCACTCTATCCTATTCCGAGGCAATCCGCGAAGCCATGGCCATCGCCATGGAGGCCGATCCGACCGTCATCCTGATGGGCGAAGACATCGGGGTTTACGGTGGCGCTTTTCAGGTGACGCTGGATCTGGTCGATCGATTCGGGACGGACCGCGTGATGGATACGCCAATCTCGGAGTTGGGGGGCGCGGGTGTGGCTGTTGGTGCCGCGCTGACCGGGTTGAAGCCGATCTTCGAATTTCAGTTTTCCGATTTTGCCATGCTGGCGATGGAGCAGATTGTCAATCAGGCTGCCAAGCTGCGCTACATGTTGGGCGGTGAGGCCTCGGTTCCGGTGGTTTTTCGTCTGCCTGCGGGATCGGGCACCGGGGCGGCGGCTCAGCACAGCCAGTCGATCGAGGCATGGTTCGGCCATGTGCCGGGCCTGAAGGTCCTGCAACCCGCGACGCCCGAAGATGCCAAGGGTATGCTTCTGGCCGCGCTTGCCGATCCTGACCCGGTGATGATCTTTGAACACAAGCTACTTTACAAAATGAAGGGGCATGTGCCCGAGGGCAGCTATCTGACGCCCATCGGCAAGGCGCTGGTGCGTCGAGAGGGAACTGATGTCACCATCGTTGCAGGTTCTATCATGCTGCATCGCGCGCTTGAGGCGGCGGAACGGCTGGCGAAAGACGGCATCAATGCAGAAGTGATTGATCTGCGCTGCATCCGCCCGATTGATCACGAAACCATTCTGGCATCTGTCCGCAAGACCGGAAAGCTGATGGTGGTTTACGAAGGTGTCAAAGCCTTTGGCGTCGGAGCCGAGATCAGCGCCATGGTGGCCGAAAGCGATGCTTTCGATTTTCTGGATGCGCCAATCCTGCGCCTTGGCGCAGCGGACGCCCCCGTGCCATATAACCCCGATCTGGAGCGCGCCTCGGTGCCACAGGTTGACACCATCGAGGCCGCCGCCCGCCGCCTGACGCGCCGTGAGGTCTGATCCATGCCCGTCGAAGTGATCCTGCCCAAGGTCGATATGGATATGACCCATGGCACACTTGCCGTCTGGCATGTGGCCCCCGGCGATGAAGTCGCCAAAGGTGCCGCCTTGTTCGACATCGAAACCGACAAAGCGGCGATGGAGGTAGAGTCGCCCGCTTCTGGCAGGCTACATGCGGTGTCGGCCAAGCCAGGCGACAAGATAGCGGTTGGCACGGTCGTTGCCCTGATTTACTCCGAGGGCGAGAATACGGTCGAAGTTCCTCCTCCGCCCGTGGCGGTGGCCCCCGTAAGCGGCCCGCAACCTATCGAGGTTATCCTGCCTAAAGTCGACATGGATATGTCGCATGGCACCCTGGCAGTCTGGCATGTGGCTGAAGGCGACAGTGTGACCAAAGGGACTGCGCTTTTCGACATTGAAACCGACAAGGCGGCGATGGAGGTTGAAGCTCCGGCGACCGGAACTTTGCATCATCTCATGGCCGCACCGGGTGACAAAGTGCCGGTCGGGGATGTTGTCGCCTATATCTACCCACCTGGCATGGCAGTTGGCCCCCGCCCCTCGCGAGCCGCAACGGCAACGCTAGCTGAACAGCCGCCCAATCCATCGGCCGCCGCGCCGATTGTAGCAGCCAAATCGCTTGTAAATTCAGGCTTCGATGGAAACATGCGCGCAACGCCCGCGGCCCGAGCAGCAGCTCGTCAGGCCGGGCTGACCTTGGCAGAGGTTAAGGGCTCCGGCCCGATGGGCCGCATTCAGCGCGACGATGTCACCGCACATCTGGAAGGGCATTCCGGTGAGATCCGTGGCTCTACTGCTGTCGGCCCAGAGATCTGGTCTCCCCAGTTCGGCCCGCTGCATGTCAGCCACCGCAAGGGGGCAGGCATCCCGCTGGTTTTGCTTCATGGCTTTACTGCCGACAGCCAGAGCTGGGCGCCCCTTGAAAAGGCGCTTGGCCCTGATCAGCCCCTGATCCGGATTGACTTACCAGGCCATGGCCGTTCGCCACGGCGCAGATTGCGCAGCTTTGCCGATCTGGCCCGCATGATGGTCGAAGCTTTTGACGAGGTAACGCGGACGCACGATCGCGTGCATCTTCTTGGCCATTCGCTTGGTGGCGCGCTGGCGCTTGCAATCGCTGATATCCGTGCGCGCAATGTGGCCAGCCTAGCCCTGATCGCACCCGCCGGCCTTGGCCCCGAAATTGATGGCGCATCCATTCTGGGCATCACCCGTGCATCGCGCGCGGAAAGCCTTGCACCTTGGCTGCGGCGGTTGACAGCCACCCCCGGGGGCATCAGCGATGACTATGCCCGTGCCGCGATGAAACAGCGAAACGATCCCGCGCTTAGGGCGGCCCAAGTTGATATGGCCGAGGTTCTCTTTCCTGATGGCGTGCAGGCATTTGACCTGCGTCCGGCTCTTGCACGGGTCGAATGCCCCACGGCGTTAATCTGGGGGCGCAAAGACCATATCCTGCCCTATCGGCATTCCCTTGCCACGGACGGAGATTTTGCTATTCATCTGCTGTCCGATGCGGGTCACGTTCCGCAGATCGAATGTCCTGATAGAGTCGCCCGCATCGTCGAGTGGCACCAATCCGGCGCTTTGGTGGGCAAGAGATAAGTTTGAAGCCAAGGATCCCGCATGCAGCCTGCAAAACAGGCCACGATCGCGCAAAGTGAAACCGACCGCCTGCGCGCGCGGGCGGTCTGGCTGTATCACGTCGAAGGCAGCACCCAGAACGACATTGCGACACAACTGGGTATAAGTAGGGTCATGGTAGTGCGGTTGCTGGCCGACGCGCGCCGGCGAAACGAAGTCCGGGTCACAGTTTCTGCGCCCCTTGCCGAACTGATCGAACTGGAGCGTCACCTTGAAACCCGGTTCAACATTGCCCGTGTCATAATCGCGCCCTTCGCCGACGCAGATGAAGACCCTGTCAAGGTTATCGCGGCAGCTGCAGGAAACTTCATATCCAGTCAGATGAAGTCTGGTATGACCGTTGGTGTGGGCTGGGGGCGAACGCTCTACAACACTTTGCCGTTCATCACAGGCGAGACGTTGGAAGATTTCCGTGTCGTCTCTCTGCTCGGCGGGATCGCCGCCGCGCGCCGTTTTAATCCTGCTGAATTTGCTTGGCAATTTGCGGAACTGTTCCAAGGCGAGGGCTTTCTAATCCCCGCCCCCGCTGTTGTGGACAGCGCCGAAACCAAACACGCATTGCTCGAAAGGTGTGGTCTTTCTGCCATTTTCGAAATGGCAACCAAACTGGATGTCGCGCTTCTGTCCGTCGGCGGGATCACCAATCTGACAACAAGTTACCGAACCGGCCACATCACTGAAGCTGACCGCCGCTCTTTGATCGACGCCGGGGCAGTGGGAGACGTACTTTACAATTTCATAGATGAAAACGGCAAACTCGTAGCGCATGACGTCAACGAACGAGTGATCTCGGTCAACCTTCCCATCTTGCGCCGAACCGCCGAGCGGGTATTGATCTCGGGGGGCAGGGAAAAACGGGTTGCGGTGCGCGGGGCTATCAAGATTCTGAACCCGACAACATTCATTACCGATGAGCAAACAGCCAAGGCGCTAGTGTCGTAACTGGGCACCTTAGCCAGCAACAAGCAAAAGAACAGTTCCAGACATCGGCCGACGGATTTCGTCGCCCCAAAACCAACAAAGGCGTCGGTCGCCTTGTCGCGCTTTCGGAACTATTACTAAAAGGCTCTGTTGATGTTGCAGATTCCCCTCCCGGCGGCGTCGCAATGTGCCACTTTGATGATTGTTGAAGCCATTACAGAAAGAGGAAATACACGGCATCAACAGAGCAGTGTCAGCAATGCACCTCCTCATGGCCATAGCTGCCCTCAAAGTCTCGCCATTCAACAAAGACCGAACGATGTGAATAGCTGACGCCGCAGGATGCTGATCCGCAATGCGCTCTGGCTGACTTCGGTAAGCTTAGGGGATCAGTTGGCTGCCAGACGCACTTGTGCCGAATAACTCACACACACAAATCCACATCAATAATTTCAGTGGGTTGTAATGAGAGAGAGTTGGGCGCCAGTTTGGCTCCCTCCGCCAATAATTTCATTTAAATCATTGATTTTAAGTGAAATCATGAGCGTAAGGCGACAATATCCCCCCATTTATCCCCCCAGTAAATTCAGGAAGACCACAAGCCGCAACGGAACGATCTGGACGAGTGCTTTAACGTGAGCGCAACTTCGCCGTATGATCGCATCTCGACTTGGCGATCGAGAAATTGCCCGCCTTTGAGGGGGACTCATCTAACGTTGAGGTGGCGTTGAGGTAAAACGGCGAGTGCGATACAAAAGTGTTTTTGTCGGATTCTAAGTCTTTGTTATATAAATTTTGTTTGCGTGGACAGGATTTGAACCTGTGACCTTCAGGTTATGAGCCTGACGATGTCTGCCACCCCCCTGCTCCCTCCATGCCGGGCCAACTGCACCACCAGATCTACAGAGCCCTCGCAATACCGCTTGACCTCCTCTAACCCCATGCCAAGTCCTGCGGCCATGACCATTCCACAGTGAAATCCATCACCAGGCCGCCCGACAGATGCACCTTTTCATGGCTGCAATGGCCTTCGATGGCGTGTAATGTGTCATCGGAGCTGCGGTAGATGCAGAAGGACTGCGCGCCGTGGTCAAAGCGGATCAAGTCTTCAAGGTCGATATCGCCTGTCGGACAGGCGCGGGTCCAAGTTGCCATGTTCTTGCCTCTTGGTCTTTCAGATAAGCCGGGCCGGATTGATCCGGCCCGGCTTGCTGCGTTTCCCGCGCCATGGGGGGAGGACCCAGAACTGGGAAACGGGGGCGCGGAGGGGAGAACCGCCGCACCAGGGGAGTTCAGTGAGATCCCACCTGCGGCGCGTGGCCGTCATGTGAGTTCATGTATGTTTCGATCTGAGCCTCCAGCGTGGCCATCGTCTCACCGCCGGCCATCAGATCGGTGATTTCCTCGCGGGTCTTCTCTCCCTTGCGGAAGTCGGCCGCGATGGCGCCGCGGATCAGCACGGCAAAGTGGTCGCCCACCGCCATGGCATGCATGACCTGGTGCGTGATGAACACCACCGCCAGCCCGCGGCGCTTGGCTTCGTTCACGATGCGCAACACATGGGCGGCCTGCTTCACCCCAAGGGCTGCGGTCGGCTCGTCCAGGATCAACACGCGGGCACCGAAATGCACGGCGCGGGCAATGGCCAGCGACTGCCGCTCGCCACCCGAAAGGCCGCCCACCAGCCGGTCACCATCCTCGATACGGGTGATGCCGAAGTCTCTGACCGCCTTGACGGCAATCTCGTTGGCACGCTTGCGGTCGTAGATCTGGAGCGGCCCCCAGCCTTTGGTGGGCTCGGCCCCGACGAAGAAGCTGCGGCCGATCGACATCAGCGGAAAGGTGCCGCCGAACTGATGCACCGTGGCAATGCCGTGTTCCGAGGCCTCGCGCGGGTTGGCGAATGTGGCCGGCGCCCCGTCCATCAGAATCTCACCGCCGGTCGGCTGGTGGACACCCGAGAGGATCTTGATCAGCGTCGACTTGCCTGCACCGTTGTCGCCCAGAAGGCAAAGGACCTCACCCGGGCGAACTTCTAGGCTGATGTTGTGCAGCACGTCGATGGGGCCAAAGGATTTGTTGACATCCCGAAGGCTGAGAATTGGCTTGGTCAAAGCTCAGGCCCCCTTCAATCTCGTTGAAAACGCAAGCGCCATCTTGCGGAAGGTGTTGTTAAGCAGGACCGCAAGCAACAGCAACACGCCAATGATCAGGCTTGCCCAGTTCGCGTCAAACCCGGTGTAGAAGATCCCTTGGCTGACGATGGCAAAGGTCATCGTTCCAAAAGTGATGCCCACCACAGATCCAGCCCCTCCGGTCAGCAAGACACCGCCGATGACCACCGAAATAATCGAGTTGAAAATAAACGACGAACCCGAGGCTACCTGCGCTGAGTTGTACAAGATGGCGGTCGACAGGCCCACAAAGGCGGCGGAAAAGCCTGAGCCCATAAACAGGAGAACCGTCAGAAGGTCGGTCGGGATGCCTGCGTTTCGGGCACTGATCTTGTCGCCGCCAAGCGCGAAAATCCAATTACCGAACTTGGAGAAGTGCAACAGGAAGCCCACTATCACAATCGCACCTAGCCACCAAAAGATAGAAACTTCGAACTTACCGCCGACAAATTGCCCCAAAATGGCTTTTGCAGCCGGGCCGGCCTTGATCGGCACGCCAGTCGAGCCAGTGATCAAGACCGTAAAGCCAAGCGTCAGACCCGCGACCGAAAACAGGCTGCCTAGTGTGACGATGAACGAAGGTAACGCGGTGCGCACGACAAAAAGCCCGTTGATCAGCCCAACCAACAGACCCAGTGCCAATGCCGCCGCAACCCCCAAGACAATCGGCAATCCGTAGTAACCCGAGACTACGGCCACAGTCATCGACGCGGCAGGAATGACCGAACCGATAGATACATCGAGTTCTCCCGCGATCATCAGAAGGCCGATTGGCAATGCGACGATGCCAATCTCTGAGGCCACGTTCAACCAGCTCGCAGCACCTGCTGGCGTCAGGAAACTGTGACCCCCGAAGAAAGCAAAGAAGGCAAACACGATCAGAAGGCCCAAAAGTGAGCCTGTTTCTGGGCGGCGAGCAAGGCTGCTGAATCGAGCCGACAAGCGAATTCTTGGGTTTGACATTGGTTCTCCAAGGGGGATTAGAAGGCATGAGCGTGGTCCGGCCCCGCAATCAAACAGGGCCGGGTTTCCTTGGCATCAACTTAGCGGGTGCCAGAGGCCATGCCGGCCATCGTCGCATCTACGCTGGCCGCATCAATGATTCCAGGACCAGTCAAGATCTGACGTGTGGGTACCGTCAGGCCAAAGTTTACATAGCTGTTCAACAGATTGACCGCCAGAAAACCCTGCAAATAGCCCTGCTGGTCAACGGCGAAGAGTTGAGTTCCGGCTTTGATGTTGTCCAGAATCGTCTGGTCAATGTTAACGCCGCCCAACTTCACCTTGTCCGCAACGCCGGCCTGCATGATGGCGTTGGCGGCCGAATTGGCGTCGATGTTTCCGATAGTATATAGACCGACGACATCAGGGTGCTGCAGTAGATATGCCTTCACGGCTTGCGACACAGCGGTAGGATCCCCGAAACTCGACATCGGCAGCGGCAGGGTTTCGCCGACGCCGCCTTGTTTGACGATGCCGTCGGTCATCCCCTTGCATTGTGCCTGCAGATTGGCAGCACCCGGCAGGGTGTTGATGCAAACGATGTTCTTGAGGTCATGTGTACCGAAATATTCACCCGCCGCGACTCCGGCGAGGTAATCGTCAGACCCAACATAGTTCATTGCGCCCAATCGGTCCGCAGCCTCCAGACCACCCGCATTGTAGATTATCAGCGGGATGCCGGCATCGACAACGGCCTTGAATGCCTCATCCATAGACTCCGGCACCCAGTCCGGACCGACAATAGCATCGGCATCCTGAGCGATAGCACTGCGGATGAGGTCAGCTGCGTCCGCCCCAAGGTTGTCGTAGTTCTGTGGCCCGAGCCAAGTAACCGAACCGCCCTGTGCTTCGACCAGTTTGCCAGCATCTTCGGCACCGCGCTTGACGATCGACCAGAACGGGTCATCTGCCTTCCCGCCGATCACGAAAATCTTGGCACCGTCGGCCATGGCGGCCCCTGCACCAAAGGCCATGATGCTTGCTATAAGGGTCACTTTCAGCATGCTCTTAGTAGTTTTCACTAATATTTCCTCCCATTATCCGTCCTGTGACGGGTTTGTTTCCGTTTGTCGTTTCGCGAGTGGTCAAAGTCCTATCGAATGCGCCAGGCCTCCTCGCCCACCGCAATCGAATTCCGCTTATTGCAAATCTTTGGTGTTTATCCGGACCTTCCTCCGCTCGTAGCGAGCATTCATGATGGCATCACCCTGTTTGGAGCCGTCGTGCCAAGTGCCGAACCATTGATCCAGTGGAAGGGCGCCGTCACTGTAGTTCACTTCAAAATACTTGTGGTGCAGGTAGTGGGCGAAAGCATGAGTGCCGACAGCCGTTTCGTCACCAGCTTCGATCCTATCAAAGCCGATATGGCCGACGACCGCGCCTGTTCCGGTGACTTGCAAATGATACAGCATCAGCAAGGGATGCGAGGGAAGGACGAGGTGGATGAGCACGTCCGACCAATAGAGCAGGTGCTCGACCGGATGCATTGATAGGCTGGACCATGGGCTGGGGTTGACCGAGTTGTGGTGGACCGAATGCACCCATTTGTAGAGGAAAGGCGTATGGATCAACCGATGGATGCAATAGAAGTGCGCATCGTGAAACAACGGGACCAGTAAACCCAGCACAATCAGCGCCACCGGATGCTCAGCAAAGGTGGTCCAGGAACCCCAGCCATGTGCCCAAGCATAGAGCATTCCGACCTCGTAGGCAGTCCAGATCGGCACACCAGTACCGAATGTCCGAATGATGTTGTCGATGTTCTGGCTCTTGAACATGAACACGTCTGACTTCCGGTCGGCCGGGAATACCGCGTTATACTTGAAACGGCCGCCTTGGGCGCGGAGCATGTAGAGACGCAGCTCCATTCCACCATAGAATACAAATACGAGCAGGGCGTTGCGGATCAGGAGATATGTGATCCAGTGCCAATCAAGCGTCTGGAGCGCCTCCTTTGAAGGCGTAAGCCAAGCCCACATGATCAGACCAAGCACGAAAAACAGAAGATTCCACGGCAGAAAGTAGCTGGGCAGCCACCGAAGAATCTTGAGAGGCCGCGGCGGCCAGGCCAAAATTGGTCCTACCTCAAGGGGGTCGCTGGGCGTGAAGTCGCCGCGCTTGTTTCGTACGCCAAATTTCAGGTCATCCATGGTCCCATCCCGCCGTTTCGCAGCTTTGTTCGAACGGCCACCTAAGTTGTTCTCTCGTAACATTGACAAAAGAACTGGGGTAGTTACTTTACGGGATATGGTGCATTTCACTTCTTTTCCTTCACCTTGATCGACGGAAAATGAAGGATTCCTTCAGGCAGATCCATGGCGCAACGAGCAACTATTTCCGACCTTGCTGCGAAGGCGGGTGTGAGTGTCTCCACCATCGAACGCATCCTCAGCGGTCGGGAAACGGTGCGTCCTAAAACGGCCGAAAAGGTATTGGCTGCCGCAGAGGAGATTGGCTTTTACGGCTTGCCGTTAGTTCGGAACCGGCTGGGGGCAGACAAGCCAGCGAAGAAACTTGGTATCTTGCTTCTTCAATCTCATCGAACCTTTTATCGCTTGTTAGGCTCTGCGTTGCAGGCGGCGGCACAAGAGAGTTCGGTGCCCGTTGAAGTTCTGATTGAATATCTGAATGACCTCTCGCCCGAAGCAATTGCGGCCCGGATGCTCGCTATCGGCGAAGTAGTTGACGCAATTGCCGTAGTCGCGGCGCAGCACTCGCGGATTTCTCATGCTATCGAAGTAAACCTTGAACGCGGTGTTCCGACCTACGGTCTGATATCTGAACTGACTGCGGCCTGCGGGACTGGCTACATCGGTTTGGATAATTGGCGGGTCGGTCGGACTGCCGGTTGGGCCATGTCACGACTGTGTCGCCAACCGGGCCGCGTTGCAATCCTGATGGGCAATCACCGATACCGTTGCCAGGAACTGAATGAGGCCGGCTTTCGGTCTTTCTTCCGGGAGCACGCACCGGAGTTCACACTGCTTGAGGCGATCCAAACATTCGAGGACAAGACAATTGCGGCCGACATCACCGATCAAATGTTGCGTCGAGAGCCCGATCTTGTCGGAATCTACCATTGCGGTGGAGGGGCGGTTGGCGTCATCGAAGCGTTGAAGTCATCTGGCCGGGCAAAGTCGCTCGTCACAATCGGTCACGAAATCACCGAGCACCAACGTCTCGGATTGTTGGACCAAGAACTCTCCCTCTTGATCTGCCATCCAATCGACCGACTCGCGCGTGAGGCCATCAATCTTATGCAGCAACCAGTCGAAGTCGGAGGGCAGCCGATGAAATGCATTGTTGGCTATGACTTGATAACTCCAGAGAGCGTTTGAAGATTTGGTTGACGTAGGGGATAAGCTGCCCGGACCGACACCGCCCAATCGCTTCACATCCCGCGAACCACGGGTATGATGACAGAGGGGGCAGGATCGTATCATAAGGGTTTCATGATCGTTTCGGCCACCTGTATTCCCCCGTGAGCGGGATGTGGGCTCATCCGAACGGCGAGATGTGAGCCAAAAGTCCGGGTGAGCAGTCGAGACCGGCGCGGCGGCGGCCTGTGACGGCCTGCCCGAGATGCTTGGTGTTCCAGTAAATGATGATGGCGGCGAGCAGATTGAGGCCTGCCATACGGAAGTGTTGCACTTCAGCTGTACGGTCGCGCATTTCGACCTGGCGGCCGATGCGTAGGGTGTTCTTGAGGGCATCATGGGCCCCGCCCTTGTTCAGGCCGACCTAGGCGCAGCGCTGCATGTCGGCATTGAGCAGCCAGTCGATGATGAACAGCGTCCTCTCAACCCGTCCGATTTCCCGCAAGGCAACGACCAACTCGTGCTGTCGGGGATAGGATGCGAATTTACGCAACAATTGGCTTGGCGGCATGACGCACGACCATGGTGGCCGCGGTGCGCAGAATGTCGGGCCAGTTTGCCGTTATGAGCGGTTCCTTGATCTTGTCGCCGATCAGCCCCTTCAACTCTTTGGAGCAGGCCGCCGGTTCGAAGAGCTAGAGGCGCTTAGATGGCAGGTCCCTGATGCGGGTGATGAACTGTAAGCCCAAGAGGGCGGTGACTGCGAAGACATGGTCGGTGAAGCCGCCCTTGTCGTCATACTGCTCGCGGATATTCTGGCCCGCGCCCGTCATCAGCAGGCCATCCAGAATGTAGGGCGCTTCGTTCACCGTGGCCGGGATGGTCTGGGTGGCGAAAGGACCGAACTGGTCAGACAGGTGGGTGTAGGCCTTCAGCCCGGGCTCGTGGCCACATTTGGCATTGATGAGGTTCATCGCCTCGCCCTGTCGTGTCGTTGGAAAAAAATTGCCCATCACTGGATGCGGTTTGTCCGGCGCCCCAAAACCGCGCCATCGGCAGCGCTGACTGTGCCTCGATCACCTTTGCCAGTGCGCGGGACATCACCTCTCCTTCAACATGCCATCGCGACAGGCGGGAGAGCTGGAAGTAATCGTGGGTGTTGGTGGCTCCCGTATCGCACGAAAGCCGAGGTTCCTTCTAAGAGAAGCTTAAATCAGCCTAAAACCTCTCCAAGGATTGGGGTAAATCTCACCACAAACCTGTCTGGGCGCAAGCGGCGGGTACGATTTATGTGACGTCATTTGACCAAACCTCCGCCACCCCCCTACTCCCGCCGTGCCGTGCCAACTGCACCACCATATCTACAGACCCCTCACAATACCGCTTCACTTCCTCGAACCCCATGCCCAGTCCGGCAGCCATAACCATGATGGCCAGCCGGTCTATCGCCTTGCGGGCTGTATCTGCATGGATTGTCGTGAACGACCCGCCATGCCCTGTATTGATCGCCTCCAGGAAGGTCCGGCTCTCTTCCCCACGCAGTTCGCCAAGGATGATCCGGTCCGGCCGCATACGGAGTGAAGCCTCCAAGAGCCGCGCCGGCGTCCGCTCCCCTTGAGAATTCCGGTCCGCCTTCAACGCCACGACATTTTCCTGTCCCGGGAAAAGCTCGTAGGCATCCTCAATTGTGAGAATTCGCTCTTGCGGCTCGACCATGGAAAGGAGCCAGCGAGCGAAAGTCGTCTTGCCGGTGGAAGTGCCCCCCGAGATCAGAATGTTGAGACGCTTGCGGACACAAAGTCGCATAGCGGCCTCGATTTCACCGGTTTCGGCCAGGGCCAGAACTTCCTTGCTGAGCTCGCGCTTGCGGTGATCGAGATCGATCAGGGTGCCATGCAACAACCGCGGCGCGATCAGGACATCGGCACCGGTCTTGAATGGCCTGAGCGTGATCGCCATGCCGCCTTCGACGATGGGCGCGGCCACGACCTGGGCGCGGATGGCTATGCTGCCGAACATGATCTTGCCCGAGACGGTGGGCTTACGATCCGAGAACTGCACGCCGACCGACGAGGCAATCGCCTGCCCAAGATTGATCGACAGGTCGCGGTCGATCCTGGCGTCCGGGACCGCTTCCATATGCGCCCCACCCTTCCGCTCCATCCAAACCCGGCCATCGGGGTTTATGGCGATCTCGACGAGATCGGGTCGGGCCAGAATGTCGGCCAACGGCGCGAGATAGGACGCGAGGAAGGAGGGCTGGCCGTCCATTTTTCAATTCCTCCTCACCAAAACTCGAGATCACGATCGACCATGACGGTGATCGCGGCCCCGGGGTCGACTGAAATGATCGGTGGAAGGCTGGTATAGGCTTCGACGGCGGAGCCCATTGCAGCGCCGAGATCCTGCCCGACACTTTGCGCGGTATCGGCGCTGAGCTTGTCTGCATAGTTTGCCGCCGCGACCGCGGGAGCGGCGCCAAGAAGTGAGATCAGCGCCGCCGAACCGAAGCGCTGACCGAAGCGACTGTTGACCTTGCCGGTGATACCGGAGCGGCCCTGGGCATCACCACCGAAGGCTTCCATCTGCACCGACTGGCCGTCCGGGGTCACGAGCCTTGTCCAGGCGACGAGGATGCGGCCCTGACCAATTACCACTTCCGAGGAATACTCGCCGAAGAGGCGCGAGCCGGCCGGAACGAGGATCTGCGCCTGATCAAAAGACCAGACCGGCCGAGTGACGATAGCGGTCAACTGGCCGGGCAGCGAGGAATCGACGGCGTTCTCCAAGGTGGCTTCGATCATCGTGCCCTGCAGGACGGTGTTCGACGGGTTGGCGATCACCTGCGAGGCCTCGACCGGCGTCGCCTCACGACCTGACTGAACGAAGTCACGGCCTGCAGCGTCGCGAGAGCCGTTCTGGCCATCCTCGGGTGGCATCAAATTGGTGTCGCTGTTGCCTCCGCTTTGCCCGTTGTCGAAGACGACTGAAGGCGAAGAAACCCGCGCCGCCAGTTCCTCCTCCTTCTTGGCCCGGCGGGCCGCGAGCTCGGCTTCTTGTTTCGCAGTCTCCTTGTCACTCGTTGCTGACGTCGCCTTCAACGCGGCGATCTCGCCACCAAATTCGGCCTTGATGCTTTCGATCATCGCCTGGTTTTGCTCCTGCGCCTTGGCGAGAGCCTCGGCCAGTTCCTTGGCGCTGTCATCCTTCTCCGCAGCAGCCTTGGCGGCCAGGTCAGCGAGTTCCTTCTGAAGCCGGTCCACTTCGCCCGTCAGCGCGGCGTTCTTTGTCTCCAGGGTCTCACGCTGTGAGGCCAGCTGACCTTCGATGTCGGCGAAGTCTGCCCCATCCTTGCCCTTGGGATCGCCGGCGGGCTCAATTGCGCCGAAGGCGGGCCCCTTGTCCGGGTTCTGGAACTCCTGCGCTTCCGAGGTCTCCACCGTCGGGATCGCCTTCTGCGCCGGCCAAGCGGTCCAGAGCGCTGCAATGCTGGCACCAGCCAACAGCGCGCCCATGCCTATCCGCTGCTGTTTCGTCAGCTTCGGCTTCGGGCGCTCGACCTTGTACTCGGGCTCGGGGGCTGCGGCTTGACCTTCAGCCTCGGGGATCTGCTTTTCGGTCATGTCAGAACTCCCATCCCTGCAGCTTGGCAATCAACGTGGGGTCGGTCGTCACGCCGCCCTCCACCCGTTCGATGCAAAGAACCTCCGTCCCGATCCGGATCGAATATTCGTCACGGAGCCCGGGCACACGGACCACGCTGCCGTTGGTCCCCGAGTTGAGGGTCACCTCGCGGCCGGTGGCATCGACACCGAAGACTGACGGCCGCAGCCCCGGCGCGAAGGCGAAGTAGGTCGCAGTTCCGTCGTTCCAGATGTTCACCGGCTTCAGCTTTTCATCGCCGGACCAGGCATAGCCGATGTCACGCGACCCACCCGCGACCTTGGCCGGGCGGGCGGAAGAAGTTTCCGGATAGCGCAGCACCAGCCGGTATATCGGGCTGCGCGAATGCCCCTCGCTGATCGCCAGCGTGATCGTGCGGCGCCCGGTGTAGATCGTCATGTTGGTCTCTGCCCCTGCAATCACCGGCTTGACCGAGACCGTGGTGCGGTTCGACAGGACCTCGACCTCGAAAGCCTCGCTATCGCCGAGGAGGACGGAATCGATCCGCTCCCCTGCCCCAAGCTCGATGGCCGTGTTGACGCGGAGTTGGGTGTCGAGGCGGATCACGTCGACCGGGTTGTAGAGCACCGAGCGCACGCGGGCATCGGCACCCATCGAGGCGGGTGCGGTTTCGGCGAAGAGAGGGGTGGCGACGCTGAGACTGATCAGCAACCCGGGAAGGAGATGGGAACGGGTCATGGATTGCTCTCCAAGGTTTCGGCATCGACGCGGTAGGCGGTGACCGTGAAGCCGAGAGGGTTTTCCCAAACGTGCGCGAGGGAGCGTTCGGTCTTCGGCGTGAAAGCAAACTCGACCGTGGCGACGAAGGGCTGGGTCACCGGTTCCTGCTTGGCTTGCCGGAGGGACTTCAAGAAGCGGACCTGGGCGACATTGGCCGAGAGGAACGTGATCCGCCGGACAGTCACCGAGACCTCGGCGCCCGGGCCATAGACATCAGGCGGATAGGCCTTGTTGCCGCCGCCCTTCGACCAGAGGAGGCGGAGGCTTTCCTCCGCAGACCCGCTCGATCGGCGCTGCACGCTCTCGAGCCGCGCCTGAATGCCGGGCAGGAAATAGCCCTCGCGGTCCGAGACATAGGCGACGAGGAGGCTCTGTTTCAGGGCCTCCTGATCCTCGATGCCGGTCGGGGTCACCTTCACCAGCTTTTCGGCATCGCCCGTCTGGCGGTCGACCAGAACGGTGAAGACCTGGGTTTCCTTGAGCGGCAGGACCAGCACGAGAGCGGTAGCCAAGAGCAGCGCCAGGGCCCCTGCCCCACTGGCCACCATCCAGGCCCGCCGCGCCGAAAGCCGCGGCTCCAAGACGAGGTCGACATCAAATCCATGCGCCTCCATCGGCGTTCCTTTCCTGTTGGGCATCTCTCGAGGCCTCAGCTCTTATCGGGGGTGCGGCTTGCGAGCCGCATGGCGACCTGCACCGCAGAGCGGCCGATCTGGCCTGCGGCATGGCCTGTGAGGCGGGCATTGGACGGACGCCGCCCGCCCGCATCCAAGTCGGCTGCACCCCGGACCGCGCCGATCATCCCGGCAGCGCCGGACCGGCCGTACCCCGCCATGTTGCCACCGGTGCGGAAGGTGGAACTGGCCACACCGCCAAGCCCCGTCGCGGTTTGGGCCAGCGATTGCGCGATGGTGGGAACCATGGCCATCAGCCCCGTGCCGAGCATCATCACCACGACGAAGCTCAGGACGTCGCCGATGATCGTCTCGCCCCAGGGCGACTGCGCCTTCGGGCGACCCTCGGCGACCCGGTGCAGGGCTGCCAGATGGGCGAAGTTGTTGGCCGAGATCAGCGCGGTGCGCGGTCGGTAGAACCAATTGCAGGGTGCCTGCGCGAACCAGGCGGCCCGGGCCGCGAAACTCTCACGCACCAGCACCGCCCCGCAGTCCTGCCCTGCCCGCCAGACCTCAGAAGCCGCCTCTTCGAGTTCATCTGGGGTCTCGCCCGTAACCATTACTGTCAGATGATGCTTGCCGAAGACTTGGCGACCGGAGGCGACATTGTCTGCCGCCTCATAGAGTTCCTGTCGCAGTGTCTCAGCGGCATCCTCCGAGGCCCGCATCTGCCGCGCGGTCCGCTTGATGCGTTCTTCGATCTCATTGTTGCGCGCCGGGGTAAAGCTGTTGGTGATGGTGATGTCGAAAGGCAGTTCCAGCGCATCGAGCATCCGCGCCCAGGTGCGGGCGGGATAGCTCTTGATCCCGAAGATCGTCCCGTAGCGATGTCCGCCGACGCTCTCGATCTCGACCTGCTTGCCCCGGAAGGTGAACTGGCTCGTCGTCAGGCTGTCAGCCAGGAACTGACCCTTCATGGGAAGGGTTTTGACCACCGGCTGACCGATCAACCCGCCGAGATACCCCAGCCATTCGCCAGAACTGATCGTCAGGCGGCGAAACCCCATTCCCTGGACGACACCGGCCAGAAGTCCCATCGCCTCGTTGAAGCGCTCGGCCCGTGCGGTCATGTCATCGGAGAAAGCGGCCTTGAAGAGAGCGCCCATCAGGGGCAGGCGCTTCAGCGCGGTCGGGCGCAGGATCAGCGAGATCATCAGCACCCGGCGCTTCAACCCGCGGTTCGCGAGATGCGCCTGCCAGCGACGGTCGACGGCAAAAGCAAAGCCCTCTCCGCCCCGCGCGTCGAGATCGGCATCGAAACCCTTGAGGTGCAGTGCGGCCGGCAGGGTCAGTTTCGAGACGTGATAGCCGAAGCCTTCACCCAACTGACCGATGAGGCGCGCCAGGGAGGCTGGAACAAGGTCAAGTTCACCCTCCTCCACGGTAAAGCTGTCCATCCCGTCGACCAAGGCCGAGGCGATCAGATCGCCCTGCCGGGTCAGGATCAGATCGTCGCGCGGTGCCGAGAGCCAGGGAAGATGCCGGGAAAGCTTTTCGGCGCCGAGGTCTTCCGGGCGGAGGGCGGATTTGAGGGCCGGGCTGGCAGGAAAGAGGCTTTTGAGATCAGCTGACATGGCGATCTCCGCCGAACACCGCCCTGCCACTGCTGCGCGGCGTTCGGGAGAAGACGACCGAGATCACCTCGAACAGGTTCGGGTTGCGGTCGCCCACAAACCACAGGACCGGATAGCCAAGCACCCCGATCATGAGAAAGCGCCAGTCATTCGCGCCCACAAAGGGGATGACCGAGGCGAGCATCAGGCTCACGAAATAGCCGATCGGCAGGCCGAAGATCTTCGGCGGCCGAGTGAGGCCGAGAAACAAGGGCGCATCATGCATGGGAAAAGTCCGGTTTGACGGGATTGGGCCGGAGGGCGAGGCAAGGGGAAAGAGGAAGGCCCCACCCGTCCGGTGACGCGCGGCCTGTTAGGGCGTTGCGAAGCCGTCGATGATCGTGGCGGCCGAGAAGACCAGCACGACGCCGAAGAAGATGGCGAGGAACAGAGGCCAGTTCAGTCGGCCGGTGAACATCATATAGCCCGCAGCCACCACGGCCAACCGCGCCATCGCAGACTACCAATCCAAGGGGTTTGCGCCTTCGGACTGACCTGACCGCCACCGCACATGCCCCCCCTGCCCTTCCCGGAAAGGAGAGCCTTCTTGCACTTGTCACTCGCTTGCTTGCCTATCGCTGCTGCCGCCATTGCCACAACTGCGGCCCTGTCCATCGCTACGCCCGCCACGGCCTATCCAGTCGATTGTGCCATCCTGCTCTGCCTTGCCGGAGGCTGGCCGGCCTCAGCCGAATGTGCGCAGGCTCGGGCAGTGTTCATCGCCCGCATCACCCCATGGCCGATTGAACCGCCGCTTCAGATCTGGAACTGCCCGATGCATGCCCTGGCCCGGCGACCGGCGCCGGTCGAACGCCTCCTCGACATCGTCTTCCGCGATAACGACGGAGCGATGATGTCCGAGGCCCCTGCCCTGCCGCTGGCACCTTTGCCTGTCGTTGATCAGGCCGACATCGACATTTCCGATCCATCCTACGACTTCGTCCGATCGATTCATGTCTTCCAGATCGAATACAGGCGGCACCGGAGCAGCGACGGCGACTGCAACACTTGGTTCACGGTTCGCGAAGGCACCTACGGTGAGCAGGGCGATTTCGGGTGGGCCCGGTCTACACCCGCACGGATACCTGCGGCTTCGACCTTCCGACCGGGAACGAGCTGTTCTGACTACTACTTCCGCAGTGTCTTCGTGGACTGGAAGGATTACGAAGGCACATACGGCTTCGAAGAGGTTCGCTACTGAGGCGGCACCCGCCTCGGCCTGCCCCCCCACCCCTCACAGAAAACCGCAACCCCAGAAAAGGAAACGACGCCAGACCAAAGGCCCGGCGCCGCACTAAATTCCCTCGTAGCACTGGGAATCTAGCGCGAGCCTCATCCGTGTTCAACCGGCAAATGCTTTTGCCGGAACGATTTTTTGCATGCCTGCGGTCTGGCGTCCTTGAACGAAGGACGATCATTCATGGAACTGACCACCGGCGCGATTCTGCGCCGCATTACCGAGACATCACTGTCGGTCTCAGCCCACAAGCTTGCCACGCTGATCCTAGACGGCATCGCATGGAAGGACGGCTACAACGGTCTCGATCGCGGAACGGCCGCCTTCACGCTGAGACATCTGGCATACAGGATGGGTGTCTCGCGACAGCACCTGACCGTTCTCTTGGCCGAACTCGCCGCCTCAGCCCTCGGGCTGATCCGATGGAAGCCCAATGGCCGCTTCGCGCCCTGGCTCTTCCGCTTCGGGGCTGTGGATAGCACCGGCCCGGAGGCAGATCTCGTGTCAGCCACAGATGACACATCACTATCTAGAGACTCTAAGAACAAAATGATGTTCGCTGGGAAGATCGAGTTTGGGGGCACGTCCAATGTCCATCGCACGCCCTGGGCCGCGATGATCAAGGCAGCGAAGACCGCCCTGCCCTGCTGGAACGTAGACACCCAGGTCATCTGGGACGCTTTCCGCACGTTCAACCGTGCCAAGGGCAACGACGAGGTGCCGGCAGGGTATCTGCTGGGGTTCATGAAGAAGTGGCGGACGGCCGGGGCAGTGCCGTCACGGGTTGAGCCTGAGCCGGTCGTGGACGCCAAGAGCGCAGAGGTATCGGCGCTGATCCGACATGCACCGGTGAAAAATTGGCAGTTTCACGAGCGGGATCTGCAGCGGATCATAGGGCGGGAGGCTTATGAAGAGAGGGTCCGGGCCATGCAGGTAAGGCTGGGAGTGAACCGCTTTGCTGCGGTCCTGGCGGTGCATGGAGAGGCCGTGATAGCTGCGGAGATTGTCAGATGACCCTGGCAGCCGAACCGTGCGAGCCACCGATTCCCAGTATTAGCTGCGGGGCATTCTATCCACGACCGATAGGCGGGACTCACACATCTTGTGTTGACGGCATGCCAACCACCAACCTGTCGTTAGCTGGCAAGCCATGACACGTAGCAAATGCCGAATTTCAAAGGATTTTCTTCATCAGAATCAAAGCATCTCAACGCCCCAAGCGCGCTCAACAGTTTATGATAGATTTAGCGGCGAAATCTGTTATGTTAAGGAAAAATATAATACCCGAGGGCAGCTGATGACCGGAATAAAAGCATCCCAGAGATTTGACGTTATGTCCAAACGGCTCGGCAGCCGTTTGCGTGAGCATACCCAAGAGACATTCCCACCGGATGCCCAGAAAGACCTTCGTCGCTTTGCAATGCGAGAAGCTGCCGATCTTCTTCGTATCAACCAGAATACCTTCCGGCACCATGTGTCAAACTTGGAAGGATTTCCGGGCGGCACCATGGAAGGCGGCAATCGTCGCAGCTTCACCGCTCAGGAAATGGTCGCGGCGCAGAGAATCTTGCTTGAAACCGCCCGAATGAAGCCGGAAGAGCACCCTCATCGCCGTCCAGGAGAGGCCTGCCAGGTACTGACGGTTTTCAATCTCAAAGGCGGAAGCGCCAAGACGTCAACCGTCACCCATATCGGCCAACTGCTGGGCCTGCGCGGCTACCGTGTCCTGCTCGTCGATCTCGACAGCCAGGCGAGCTTGACGAACCTGTTCGGAGTGACGCCGGAACTCGACCCAGACATGCCGACGTCCTATGATCTGATCCGCAGCGAAAGCCCCCTGCCCGCTTCGCAGATCATCAGAAAGACCAACTTCCCTACGGTCGATCTTATCCCGGCTTCCATGGACATCATGGAATACGAGTTCGAAGTCGCCCTCAGCTTCCGGCACGGAACGACTACCTTCCACAGCCGCATCCGAGAAGCCCTTGAACCGGTGCTGGACAACTATGACATCATCATCTTTGACACGCCGCCACAGCTGAATTTCACCGTGATCTCTGCCCTTTTCGCGTCTACTGGCGTGGTAATTCCGCTGAACGCATCGATGCTGGACGTGATGTCTTTGGCGAGCTTTCTTGGCATGGCGAGCAACCTGATGGGTGTCGTCGAGGCACATGCACCCGAGCACGGGTTGAACTTCGTGCGTGTCCTAATCACTCGATATGAAAACACTGACGGGCCGCAAGTACAGATATCCTCGTTGTTGCGCACCGTCCTCGGAGATGCGGTGCTTTCAGCCGAGTTCCTGAAGTCAACTGCAGTCGGCGATGCCGCGAACACCCAGCAAAGCATTTTTGAAGTCGAGCCGCGAGACGTAAACCGCAAGACTTATGAGCGTGCGATTGAGTCGGTTTCCCGTGTAACTGACGAGCTCGAAAAGGAAATTTTGAAGGCATGGGGTCGGACCAATGGCGCGTAAGGTGTTCGGGGACTCCCTGAAGAATGCCATGGGTCAAGGTGCGCCCTTGGACGAGGCAAAGGAGTCGGCACGATCCAGCCCAACGGTCATCCGGGCTCAGGCCTCGATTGTCGAAGAGGATAAGCATGCCACCCGGCTCATGGACCCTGGCACAATCCGCATGTCTGCAGTCATGGACCGCATCGACCCCTCTGAGGGCCTCGATCATTTGATTGCATCAATTCAGGAGCACGGGCAGAAAGTTCCCATCCTGGTCCGTAGAATCCCGGACGGGTTCGAAGTCGTCTACGGCCGCCGCCGCCTTCTTGCCTGTCAAGCTTTGGGCCTGCGCGTGCGAGCTTCCGTAATGGAGATGTCGGAAGAAGAAGCGATCATCGCCCAGGGCGTCGAGAACAACGCCCGACTTAATCCTTCTTTCATTGAGCGAGCCCTCTTCGTCTCAGGAATCATCCGAGAATTGGGTAAGTCGGACGAAGGTCGGAAGAACGCACAGACTGTGGCCTATCGCGCCCTCCAAATTGATGAGTCCCTCGTCTCGCGGATGAACCGAATAGCGAACAGCATCCCCCTGGATTTGATCCGGGCAATTGGCCCTGCCTATGGCGTCGGACGCCGCGCGTGGGAGAAGCTGGCCAAATTGTGCGAAGCAGATCCAAAGGCTGCGCTGACCATTGTGCCGAAGGTTCCGCACGCATTTGATGGATCAGAGCGGCTTGACGCGGCGATTTCCATGTTGACCCAGCCGGCACCAGCGAACCTGCAAGTGCCGGCAACAGATCGCGTACGACTGACCAAGAAGGGTAATCGCCTCATCCTTGATGTGGATGCGGCCCTCCTACCCCGCGTGGAAGAAGCCTTGAGGGAAGTGTTGGCCAATCTGTTGGACATCGACCAAGTCGACAACGAAAATGGCCCATTGGTTTCTTGACCGCGGTCAAGAGGCACACAACGAACAACAAACGAGCAGAAAGGAGGAACGGACCGGAAAAGATAAGACCCCCCGAAAGCGGTGCTTCCGAAGGGCCTCAATTAGTCTGGACAACTGATTGGTACCCCCAAAGTGATTCGATTTCAACACCGCTCGCGGTGAACGGGGAAGCTTTTTCGCCCGAAACATCATGAAACATGTGCTTGGCACCTCAACCGCCCCGGCGGACCGAAAAGCTACGTCTCGCCGGATCCCATATGATGTCCTGACGCCAATCAGGACATTGCGCAAAGAACTCGGCCTCACCCCAAACGATCTGGCGGTACTGACCGCGCTGATCAGTTTTCTTCCACGCGCAAAATCCGATATTGAGGCCACCGTAGATGAGAAGCTGACGGTGGTCTTTCCGTCCAACATCGCTCTATCCGAGCGAACGAACGGACTCGACGAACGTACGATCCGTCGTTGTATTGCGCGTCTCGCAGAAGCTGCCCTAATCCGGAGAAAGACTTCCGCCAATGGGAAACGCTTCCCTCTTCGCTCTGGCGGTGTCATTCGGGAAGCATTTGGCTTCGACCTGCTTCCGCTGCTTGAGCAATATCCTTCGCTCGTCCTGCGGGCAAACCAGGCAGTGGAAAAGCAACAAGACCTCCAATCGTTGCGTGCCAAAGCCTTGGCCCTACGAGCAATGATCGCACGCGAAGCGAGCCTTGATGACGACCAGACGGTTAAGTTGGCCGCAGCGCGCAACATGCTTCGCCGTTCCATTCTGACACAAAGCGACGTTCAGAAGACGATCGACGAAATGGAAGCAATCCTAAGGCCTTGGAGAACGGAAACGGGCCCAGAAAACTCGACCAAAGGAAACTCTGATACTGAGCAGTCGCTTTCAGAGACATACGATTTGACCGCCACAAACGGACAAAATGTCCGGCACATAGAGTCCGTAAAAAAAGAATTTAAAGATCAACACCCGCTTACGAAACGCGCATCCGTCGCCTTGATTACAAGCCGCCAGCTGCCCAAGATCACGCAGGATACGTCCCGTATGGCATGGAATGACTTCACTCATGTCGCATGTTTCTATCCGGACGAGCCCAAAAGCCCAGAAGGACTTACCCGCACCCTCTTAGACATCGGAAAGATGCTGAGAATTGGCCAAGAGCGGTTGCTTCGCGCAATCAAGACTTCGGGCTTGGGGCGCGTTCTTCTCGCATTCAACTATCTGCTCGCTAAAGCCGACGAGGTACAAAGTCCTTCGCGATACTTCGACAAAATGCTCGGGGTCTAACAGTGCGGACTTCTTGACCGCGGTCAAGAACCAGGAGTCCGAGGAAGGCTGGGGAGGGTTTGACGGTGAGTGAGATCGGGAGAGTGGCTCCTGGCGACCGTCGCGGAGATGACCTGATGGCCAAAGCTGCCCAGAACGTGACCCTGTCCCCGTCGCGGGATATCCCCTTTGATCGCCTGGTGTTGAGCCAGTCCAACGTACGCCGCATCAAGTCCGGCATCTCGGTGGAAGAACTGGCGGAAGACATCGCCCGCCGCGGCCTGTTGCAGGGCCTGAACGTCCGGCCCGTGTTGGACGAGGCCGGGGCTGAGACCGGGAAGTTCGAAATCCCTGCTGGCGGTCGCAGGTTCCAGGCCTTGTCTTTGCTGGTGAAGCAAAAGCGCCTGGTCAAGACGGCGCCGATCCCCTGCATCGTCCGGGACGCTGCGTCGGCGATCCTGGCCGAAGACGACTCACTGGCTGAGAACATGCAGCGCGTGGCTCTTCACCCGCTCGATCAGTTCCGGGCTTTTGCGGATCTGCGTCAGAAGGGCCTTGGGGATGAGGCCATCGCTGCGGCCTTCTTCGTTACCCCGCAGGTGGTGCGTCAGCGGTTGAAGCTGACTTCGGTCGCTGACGCACTTCTTGACCTCTACGCCGAGGACGGCATGACTCTGGAGCAGCTGATGGCCTTTTCGGTTTCCAACGACCATGTGCGGCAAGAGCAGGTCTGGGAGGCTGTGAAATCGTCCTGGAACAAAGAGCCCTACGTCATCCGGCGCATGCTGACCGAAGCATCGGTTCGCGCATCTGATCGCCGGGCGGTGTTCGTCGGTGTCGCAGCATACGAAGCCGCTGGGGGCGTCGTGATGCGCGACTTGTTCCAGGGCGATGATGGCGGCTGGCTCGAGAACGTGGGCCTTCTGGATCGTCTCGTCGCGGAAAAGCTGCAATCCGAGGCGCAGATCCTTTCGGGCGAGGGCTGGAAGTGGATCGAGGTTTCGGCTGACCTGCCCTATGGCTTTGCGCATAGCCTGCGCCGACTTGTCGGGGAAGCTGCTCCGATGACCGAGGTCGAAGCTGCAGAACATGCGAAGCTCTTGGTCGACTATCAGGCGCTGGACGCCGAATGGTCCGAGGCACACGAAATCCCCGACGAGGTCGACACGCGGCTTAGCGAACTCGTCGCGGCGATGGAAGTTCTGGAAGCGCGTCCGATGATCTTCGATCCGGCGGAGATCGCGCGGGCAGGGGTCTTCGTCACCTTTGACCGCGAAGGCGCCTTGGTCATCCATCGTGGTTTCGTGCGTCCTGAGGATGAGGCATCGGAAGAGTCCGTGGTCAAGTCCACCGACGCCGAAAGCTGCGATGCAGATGGGCACGATGATCAGGCGGGCGGGTCTAGCTTAGATGCGGGGCAGGGTGCACCCATGGCGGCAGCGGGGACTGTCATCACGTCCTTTGGTCAACCCACGTCGGCCCAGCCTGAGGAAGAAGATGACGGCGCGCTCAAGCCTCTGCCAGAGCGCCTGGTCATGGAGCTGACCGCTCACCGCACTCTGGCGCTGCGCGAAGCCTTGGGGCGTTCGCCGGATGTGGCGCTGACGCTCCTGCTCCTGAAGCTGGTGACGGATACCTTCCGCACCTCCTCTGCCTCGGGTAGCTGCCTCGAAGCCTCGGTCCGCCACGTCTACATGTCGGCGCAGGCGCCCGATCTGAAGGACAGCGTGGTGGCGAAGCTGGTCGATGAGCGTCACGCGGCGTGGGAGGCCGATCTGCCGCTCGGCGATGATGCGGCGCTCTGGGACTATCTGGAGGTGCTCGATCAAGGCAGCCGTCTGGCCCTTCTGGCGCACTGCGTGAGTTTCGGGGTCAACGCTTTGCATGAGCGCGTGAACCCCTATGGCGCGGGCATCTCCGCCACTGGCCTGACGCGGCGCATGAAGCACGCCGATCTGGTGGCCAAGGCCGTCGACCTCAACATGGTCGAAGCTGGCTGGGAGCCGACGGCCGAGAACTACCTCTCGCGTGTGCCCAAGGTCCGCATTCTCGAAGCGGTGCGCGAAGCCAAGGGCGAAGGCACGGCGCAGCTTCTCGACCATCTGAAGAAGACCGAGATGGCTCAGGAAGCAGAGCGCCTGCTCAAGGGCAGCTGCTGGCTGCCTGAAGTCTTGCGTCGCGCTGATCTGGTCACACTGGACCCCGAGGAGATTGCGGAAGGGCAGGGCGCTGACTTTGGCGTTGAGGCCCAAATGGGTGCGGATACCGACGACGTGGCCGAACCTGTTGACCTCCCTGCTTTCCTCGTCGCCGATTTGCCCGGAAATCCGGCCCAAATGATCGCCGCCGAGTGATCTGAGCCCCCGAGGGCGGGAAAACCCGCCCTCATCACAATAAAACGCATTATTATCAATAGCATGAGTGCGATTCTTCGCATTCGAAATGAGGAATCATGTCCGCAACTACCATCATCGACAGCGCGCCCCTCGGGGCGCTCATTCGCTACTCTGACGGCCGCCCAAAACCGCCCGCACGCTTCACCAAGAAGCTGGCAGCATGGGAGCGGTCCAACGGCTTGGGCCGTCTCGTGAAGAAAGAGCCGCCGCGCCCCTATGCGACCTGGACCGCGCCGGCGTCCTTTACCTTGCACGAGGGCAACTTCTCCTCGGATGGCGTCATCCTCGTCACCATCATGCGCAGTCATTCGGCCGACAGCGCCTTGAGCTTCGACCTGGTCGAAGTCCCGCAGCCCGGCTAGGTCAAGGTCCTTTTGGACTTCGGTGGGGCAACCGAACTCCTACATCTCGCGGCCAACAGGACGGCGGCAGATCTCTGGATCGCGCGGGAAGGCTATCGCAACGCAAGGTTGGAGGTCGTGGGCGCCGAGGAACGCGATAGGACAGGGGAGACGGATATCGCCGCCTGAGCCTTTTGCGAGCAGGTAGTTTGCCCGCCCATGGGCGGATCGCTCCCACAACAACCCTGTCCCCCGTCAGCGGGGGGCAGGGCACCAAAGGTTTCATCCCCGAATGACCTTGGCCAAGAAACCATCAGCATGGCGTCAAGGCTGGCGGGGTGTGCTTCAGCAGGACAATCGGCTCCTGTGGCTAGAGCCCCATCCCCCGCCCGCCATTCCCTTCCTTGGCCCGAGGCCGGTCTTCGAGATCAAGCCGCGAGGGCTCGGACTACGGGGTGAACCCGTGCCGCCGGGCGGATTCGAGCAAGTCGAACGCACCCGGTGATGTCAGACCGTCTCGGGCCTTCGGGGTCCTGTCGCGCGGAGGATGGTCCTCCGCCTCCAAGACAGGAGTCGAAAAGATGTCCCGCAAAGATGCACACGCCTACGCCGCCAGCCTCGCCGCCACGCTGATGGTCGCCATCGTGGTCTTCCAGGCCGGGGATGGGTCCTTTGGCGCAGTCCCCGCCGATGAGATCGACGGCGACGAGGTTCTGGTTGTGGGCGAGATCGATCCCTTTCAGTGAGGCTTAAGCCTCACGTCGAAAAGGCTCGGGTGGCGCGTTTTCGCGCCTCCCGGGCCCTTCGCTGTCTGTCGGACCGACAGACGGAATCACGCGCCGACGTGAGGTCGGCATTCCAATATCACTTTTTAGAAGGAGGTCGCGGATGGCCGCGAACTGTTTTCCCTATGGCTTCCCGACAAGCCATTCGCGAGAAGCTCCCTCGCTCTGCCGTTTCTGGCCACAGTGGACCTGTCGCGGTTTGGTGCCGCTCCTTTGGACACGTAATGTGCAGCAAAGGAGACGGAGCATGGGCACAGGCAGAACGGATGAGTTTCGCAAGGATGCGGTGCGGATCGCGCTGACCAGCGGGCTTTCGCGGCGTCAGGTTGCGGATGATTTGGGGGTCGGCTTGTCGACTTTGAACAAGTGGGTGAACGCACACCGGGACACGGATGTGGTCTCGGCCGAGGACCGCGAGCTGGCGCGGGAGAACGAACGGCTTCGGCGCGAGATCCGTATCCTCAAGGAGGAGAGGGACATCCTAAAAAAAGCCACCCAGTTCTTCGCGAGCCTAAAGCCGTGAGGTTCAGGTTCGTCGAAGAACAGCGCGGGGCTTTCCCGGTTGACCGATTGTGTCATGTGATGAATGTCAGCCCGCGTGGCCTGCGGGCCTTCCGCAGCCGTCCTGCCAGCCGCAGGCAGCACATGGACATGGTGGTTCTGGCCCATATCAAGGAGCAGTCGCGCCTGAGCCTGGGCAGCTACGGCCGGCCAAGGATGACCGAAGAACTCAAGGAGGTTGGTGTTGACGTGGGGCACCGGCGTGTCGGACGGCTGATGCGTGAGAACGGGATTGTCGTTGAAAGAACGAGGAAATTCAAAGCAACCACCGACAGCGACCACACCTTCAACATCGCGCCGAACCTGCTGGACCGTGACTTCACGGCAGATCGGCCAAACCAGAAATGGGCGGGCGATATCAGCTACATCTGGACCCGCGAGGGCTGGCTGTATCTGGCCGTCATCCTCGATCTGCACTCGAGGCGCGTCATCGGATGGGCGATCAGCAACCGGATGAAACGCGATCTGGCGATCCGGGCACTGAAGATGGCAATCGCTCTGCGGTCACCGCCGCGGGGCTGCATCTTCCACAGCGATCGCGGCAGCCAATACTGTTCGCATGACTACCAGAAGATTCTGCGCGAGCATGGGTTCAAGGTGTCGATGAGCGGCAAGGGTAACTGCTACGATAACGCTGCCGTCGAGACCTTCTTCAAGACCATCAAGGCCGAACTGATCTGGCGGCGCACGTGGGAGACCCGCCGACAGGCTGAGACAGCCATCTTCCAATACATCAGCGGCTTCTATAACCCGCGCCGTCGGCACTCAGCATTGGGAGGCAAAAGCCCCTTGGCCTTCGAACGCCAAGTGGCCTAAACGAGCACTGGGGGCGGCACAAATACGCGACATGACCAAGAGTGATCAAGCGGTTCAATCTAGACTATAGCTGGTATAGTCTGTTCCTGCGGAGTGTTCTCCGGATGGAGGGGCGGCAACTGGCGAAAGGCGGCCGCAACGGGGCCGTCCAGCATTTGCTTGGCGAATGCGGCGTCTTCCTTGCTTCCTACCTCGCCCGCATAGAGTAGAGCGATCTGAAGCCGGGCGATCAGCGGCAACGAGCTTCGCCGGCAGGCCTCCTCGATCCAATCCTTTGCGGACGCCCCCTCTCCGCTCAAATAGCTAAACAGCGCATACGTGATCGGCTCGACTATGCCTGCATTGTGGCAGACGATGCAACCAGCGCCGGGGATATCGTGGGTCAGCACCCCATTGAATTGCATCTCGGGACCCACCGAGCGCAGCACTACATCGGCGGATCCGACCTCCATGAGGATATGCGGGTCGACACGCTCCTCCTCTCCGTTGCTCACGGAAACAAAGGGGTGAGCAGCCAGGTGCGACAGGATCATCCAACTTTGAAAATCGCCGTACACCGTGTCCAATTCTCCCTCATCGGGGTCCATCTCGAGAAGGTGTCGCTGGCCGTTGAACTCCGCCAAAAGTGAGCCATCCGCCTTCACAGTGAAGTCGACGAGGCCCAGCCCGGGGAGGTGAGTGGCATACCGTGCGCCTGCCTGCAGGGTCTTCCGCGCTGGCCGGGTGTTGAGCAGTTCACCGATGAAGTCGAGGCTGATCGCTCCACTGTCACTGGTTGCTGCATCAATGATCGCCTGAGAACTCACAATGTCGCCCAGTGGCAGGCAGATCGATACTCCGGCCAGCCACTGGGCGGCACCTACCGGACTAGCCTTGGCGTATGATGTTAGCTCGGTGGCAATCAACAAAGCCAGTTCACTCGCCAACAGCTCGGGCAATCTGACCAGCAGAACGGGCTCACCGCTCGAATGCGTGCCAGGCTTGAGGTAGCCGCTGGCGATCAAATCATCTATCTCGACGCTAGCCATATGCTTGGCGAGCTTCTTTCGCCGCACCATGAAGATGCCCATCGATTCAAGGATGAGCGACATAGGTCGCTTCCTCTTCTGCGCGTCTTTCAAGAGGGCCGAGGCAAGCTCGCGGAATTTTCTGCGCAGCTCGGGGTCGGTGAATTGGTCACGCGCTTGCTGGATCAGCCGGACCCCCAACATCGGCGCAGCGACTGCAGCGAAGCTAGGGTCCTGATGTCGGGGGTCTTGCATGATGCTCCAGACCATGGACCGCAATGCCCAAGGAAAACGAAGCTCTCTCGCGGAGCCGGCCCCCTCCATCATCCGGATGCGCATGGCCCAAAGAGTTTTCAGCGCCTTTTGGAACTCGCTGTCGTCGAGGCGGTCGACCGGAACCCGCCTTGCCCGACGCCCAATGGGCGACGAGGCGCGGCTATTGCTGGCAACCAGCAGCTGTTGCACGGCCGAGTCGTCGACACTGATGACAAGCCGCAGGCCATTGCCGAACCGTGACGAAGTGAGCTCTTCGATCTCCGTCAGAATTCCGCTCTGGCGGACGTTGAGGCCGTCGATGGCGAGCACCAATGCGGGCCCGTCTGATTTTGACAACCGCATCAGCCAGTTACGCGCCTCTTCCCTGGTGACTGGCCAGTTGAGTTTGTCCGCAAGCACGTTCGCAAGCGACTGGATGACGCCGACGCGCGATGCTTCGACGAGGAGGGACGCAAAGGTCGCGCCCGTTCTGGCACGGCCCGAAAAGTCCCGCAAGACGTTGCTCTTGCCTATCAGCGGGGGACCTTCGACAAGGATCAGTCGGTCTCCCTTTTCGAGGTGATCCAGCACAACAGACGTAGCGGTACGGCTGAGCAGAAAGCCATCGACGAAGGGGAGCGCGGGAGCGTCGGGTTTCGCCGTCAACTCGGCGATCGTTGCGTCGGTGACATGCTCGACGGCCTGGCGCCAAACCTGAGGATTGGTACCCATCAGGGTCTGGATGGACTCTTTCACATTACCGCGGGCCACGTTCGCTGCGGCGGCCACGACAGCGCTGAACTCTTCTGCTGAAATCGACGTCTGTTTGAGCGCCTTGCCCGTATAGCTGTCGAGGATGCGGACGTCCTGGCCGTTGGTCACGATGACCAGCGGTGCCATCGGGTTGAGAACACGAGCGTAAGACAGACCTTGGGCCTCGTCCCCGGCAACCAGTAGGTTGCCTTCCCGCTTGAGCTCGAGCACAGCCAACGGCGTCTCGCCGCGGAAGAGGATGATGTCTGCCCGAGCCTGGCTCTTGTATCCGGCGGCGCCATCGATCTTGATGGTCGCGTGGCCGAAGGTGAAAGAAAACTTGATCTGGTGGCGGATATCACCGTCAGACAAGTTCGGAAATACGCGCGAAATCGTCTGCCGGATGGCGGCTTCGAGATCCGCCTCGGTTGGTGTGGTGGTGAGCTTTTTTGCTGGCATGCTGTCACGTTGCGGGAAGATTGCGGGAGGGACAAGCGGTAGAAGTTAGCCGCCCCACTAGATCGACGAAGGGGCGGATGGGAGAGAACTAGACGTTGCCGGCTAGACGAACTGATGACTATCATGAAACTGCCCTGGGCCGCATAGCCATGGAGACGCAGGCCTAACCCTGCAGCCGTAGCCAGCTTGAACTGTCACGAGCGAAAGGTCCACCCGGCACCACCCCCTCTGTCAACCTGAAGTCAGCCAAGACAACGTCGGCCGACCGGCAGGCCGGGATAGATCTGTAGGCCGACGACCGGTTGGCAGGTTTAATGTCGGCCGGCCCAGAGCTGCCATAGCTTCGCGCCTTCGTTGCCGCGCCGCGGCATCGCATAAGCTGCCATTGGTATCTTTTATCGACTGATCGCGGTGATTAAGTGAGATGCAGCGATACTCGCCACATGGCAGTCAGGCAGATAGTTAGAGGGAAGTAAGACGTGATTCATTCGGTAGCGCCGCTAGGCGGGAAGGTTATCGGAAAAGCTGCGAGTCACGAAGATGCATGGTGGCTTTGCAGACGCTACGGTCTCGCACCACTAACGCTTGCGGATGCCGGTGTTGTTGATTTGGCGGATACCGAGGAAGGTATCAAGCTTTGGACAGTTCGGTGCGAGCATGTCGAGTTTCCTTTCGATCGCGGCGCGTTTGAGAACCGACTAAGAGACAGTTTGGCCGAATTGGACAACGGTCTACCGGCTTGGCCAGTCGCGGAAGAAAACGGGATAGCTTTCAGGACATTCAAAGCACGCCTTAGGCGTGGTTGGTCAGGGGAGAGGGCGGCGACGGAAGGAACGCGGGACATATCACCCAATCCGGACGATGAATGGGAGAAAACGGCGCTTGAGAACGGCGTTTCGGTGCGCGCGTATCGTGCCCGAGTGCAAGCTGGCTGTCCCGAAGCCGTGGCTGCAACCATGGGCTTGAGCTGGCGCAAGTGGTGACGGCCCTCTACGGACACTCAAGCCTTGCTCATCCGCGCAAGGAGCAGCATGTACCAAGGTGAGATAGAGCAAACTGATGGCAGATCGAGCAAAGCGAAGAGCTCCTCAACATTTGATTGACGAACGGGGAATCGCACTACTGAAACGATTATTGCCCGAAAACTGGGTGGTCCGCGAATACAGACCTGACTATGGCTTAGATTTTGCGGTGGAGGTCTTTGAGGATGCGTCAGCTCAATATCCTCAGACGCTTGGAGAGCACTTTTTTATACAACTTAAGAGTACTGAATCCCCGAAGGTCGGAAAGCTGAACCTCCATCGCCGAGGCAATGTCGAGAAAGGTCGTGAACAACTCGATGACGAGCCTTCAATGTCGATTGACGTGTATAGTCTCAGCCTTGAGATATCCGAACTTGTCACGGTTGAGAGGATGGGTGTCGGGCTCCCAGTCCTCTTGGTCATCGCCGATCTCAGTCGGGACAAATGCGTTTTCGTTTGCCTTAACGATTACGTCGACAAGATCCTCATACCGCGTTTTGACGATTATCGTGATGCAAATAGCAGAACGATTCACTTGCCAGCTAGCAACGACGTCTCCACAACTGTCGGGCAGGTCGCGCTTCGCTGGTATGCCAAGCGTTCGAAGCTGTTTTCTGCCTTCCAGCGGTTCACCTATCAGAACTCGGAGCTCAACTGGGAAAAGGATGGCGACTGGCGCTCCCTCGCCGAACATTTCGCACAGAAGATTGTGCGATATGATTTTTGGGATGACGTCGAGATGTGTCCGATCATCGGACACTATCGCGATGGTCTACGGCGTTTCATTGAAACTGGACAGCCAGGTCTCTTAGAGAGGTCAATCCCTCTGGTCGACGTCAAGACGTTTGAGGGCGAGTTGGACGACCACCTGAGGCAAGTCGACGTGTTCCTACTTTGGCACGGTCTATCGGTCCTTCCGAAAAACTATGAAGATGTATGGAGAGAGTGGTTTCTGCCAACCGATCTGGGCCAAGCTATGAGTGCGCCGCCAGAAGAAAAATAGAGTTTGAAGGAACAAGCTCTGAATGATTGCCCGTTTTGCCAATATTGGTGCTGTTCCTTGGGCCAAGCCCCAATTTTCTCCGAGGCTCATGCGCTACGATATTTCGCGGGAAGTACGGGTCTGTACAAGCAACAAGCTGCCGCTCGTCCAGGACGCAGCGAATGACGGCTCTCCGCCCTGACTGCCTTCTAGAGTAAGAGGAGTGCCGGTTTCCCGGTGACGGGTTGAGGGTTGGGAGAGTGGCTCCCGGCGCCTGTCGCGGGAGATTGCCGATGGGCGTTGTGGAAGTTCTGGACCCGGTCGCACCGGCGCGGGCTGGCGGCTGGAAGGTGGACGTCAGCCAAGGTGAGCGGAACGGACGGGTGTCGTCCGAGTGGTTCAACCGGCCAGACGACGAGCGGTATCTTTCGCTCGACGCGCTCTGGGCCTCGGTGAAAGGCCGGTCCGATCGCAGCCGGTCGCGAGTGGTCGAAACCGCAGAAATCCGCGTTGAGGCCGCCCGCGACAGTGCCGAGCGGCTGCACTTGGTACTGCCGAAAGCGCACGAACCCGTCGCGCCCACGCATTGGGCCTTCGGCCAGCTTGCCAGCATCGTTGGCGCCCCAGCCTCCTACCTGCGGCAGCTGCCCGCGCCGCTGGCGGGGATCAACTTGCAATATGGTCTGGCCAATCACCGCGCCGAGCAGGTGAAGACCTTCGAGACGGAAGACGGCCGCACTGAACTGCGCGCGGTCACCGGCCCCGACTACGGGCGCATCCACGACCACGAACTGGTCGAGGCCGTGCAGCGCATTGCGGGCAATGGCACCGGCGACACGCGCTGGAAGGTGCCGGGCGTGCTCGACTGGTCGACGGGGGTTTACAACCCCGATGTCGAAATCAGCCGCGACACGACCACGCTCTACGCCTCGGACCGCGACGTTTTCCTGTTCCTGGTCGATGACCACAACCCGATCGAGGCAGGCCGACTGCCCGACGGCTCGCCAGACCTCTACTTTCGGGGGTTCTACTGCTGGAACTCCGAGGTGGGCGCGAAGACCCTCGGCATGGCGAGCTTCTACCTGCGCGCCGTGTGCCAGAACCGCAATCTGTGGGGCGTCGAGGATTTCCAGGAGATCACAATCCGCCATTCGAAATACGCGGCTTCCCGTTTCGCCCATGAGGCGGCCCCGGCCCTCACTCGCTTTGCCAACTCCTCACCGATGGGCTTTGTGAACGGCATCAAGGCGGCGCGACAGCAGATCGTGGCGCGTTCCGACGAGGATCGCGACGACTTCCTGCGGAAGCGCGGTTTCTCCAAGGCCGAATCCGGCAAGATCATCGAGAAGGTGCTGATGGAGGAGGGCAGGCCGCCCGAGAGCATCTTTGACTTCGTACAGGGCATCACGCGGCTTGCCCGCGACAAAACCCAGCAGGATGCCCGGCTCGACATGGAAGGCCGCGCGAAAAAGCTCCTCGACCGCGTCGGCTGAGCCTGCGTCGCCGTCGGCCCCCTGTCTCTGGCTTCCGGCAGGGTAGGGGGCCCCTGCGTGTCCCCATCCTTTCTCCCCCTTCCCGGGCTCCCCCCCTCGCCACCCGCGCCCTGCGGATCGGCGGGGGGTCAGAGTTCCCCAATCTCGAAAGCACCGCCCATGACCCCCCAAGAAGAAACCGTGATCCTCGAGGCCCGCGAAATCCTCGGCCGCTACCTCAACCGAAATCCCGCGCTCACTTCGTGGCAAGCCGTCTGTGACTATTGTGCGGTCACGGTGAGGGGCCCCGAGGAACGGTTCCATGTCCTCTACCTCGACCGGAAGAACCGGCTGATCTCGGACGAACGGATGGCCGTTGGCACCGTCGATCACGTCCCAGTTTATCCACGCGAGGTGATCAAGCGGGCGCTGATCCTCGGTGCCAGCGCTTTGATCCTGATCCACAATCACCCTTCCGGCGATCCGACGCCGTCCGAGGCTGATCTCGCCATGACCAAGGAGATCCAGAAAGGCTGCCGCTTTCTGGGCCTAACGCTGCACGACCATATCATCGTCGGCGCGGGCTATGAGCTGTCGCTGCGGGGGTTGGGCAAGATGTGATCGGTCTGCGGCTGCCTGTTGGTCCTGCCATCCTGACGCCGCCCTTCGAGGAAGAGGGCGGCGGTTTCGTCTTTGACGGTTGAAGCGGGAGGAGTGGCCTCCTGCACCGTCGGAGATCGTCCGATGCTTGACCATGTCGCCCTGGCTACCCCCATACTGCCGCCCGCCGGGCTTCCGATTGCCTTCCTCCCGGCGTCATTTTCGCCGGATCATCCCTTTACCTTGACCCTGCCCAATGTGAACCCCGCATCCGCCCTGTCGGGTATGGCGCAGCCCGTGGTCCTCGCCCGCTTCGCGAGCCTGGCCGATGCCATGCAGGGTGCCGTCACGGCGGCCGACTATATGGACCTCGAGGCCGCGCCGCAGATCCTCGCCATTCTCGACCGGGACGACCGGCTGGTTCTGGCGGGCGTCGCCACCTCGGGCGCCATTGCCTGGTGCCACCCGGTGCAGAGCGCTGCCGAGGCGCGCTCGGTCGTCATCGAAGCAAGTGCGCTCCGCGCCCAAGCTGCCCGCGCCGGTGATTGGCGTGAGCCTGACCTCGACACGCGGCTTCGCCAGCAGGCCGACCTCCTCGAAGCGCGTCTCGTCGATCCGCTGTGGCGCAGCTTTGCCGCCCGCGCGCTGCAGATCGCGGCGTGATCCCAGAGAGGCAGAGGAGGGCTGGGCGATCGCGAGCTTGGGCAGGTGAGAGAGATCGCCCGCCCGGCTCTGATCCCTTCCCCTTTCCGGAGACAGACATGACCCCGACCCAACCCACACTCGCAGCCCCCATGCCGCCTTCGACCATCGACCTTGCTTCGATCTTCGCGGGCCACGCCGAACGCACCGCCCGGATCGAAGCCCTGCGCCCCGCCAACAAGGACCGGCTATTCGACGGCCTGGTGGCCGCTCGCATCAGCCATGTCACTGTGAGCTTCGACGGCGAAGGAGACAGCGGCCAGATCGAGAGCATCGCCGCCTGGAACGGTGAGACCGCCGTCGATTTCCCCGCTGTCGAAATCGCCTATGCGGCCCTGACCTGGGACAGCCCCGAGGTCGAGATGCGGAGCCTCTCGCTGCAGGATGTTGCCGAGCAGCTGGCCTATGATTTCCTGTCCGGCACCCACGGCGGTTGGGAAAACAACGACGGCGCCTATGGCGAATTCTGCTTTGATGCCGCCGCTCGCTCCATCCATCTCGAGTTCAACGAACGGTTCACGTCGTCTGAACTCTTCACCCACGACTTCTGAGGGGACGGCGATGGCACATCCGTATCACCACGCCCTCTCCTCGGTAAAAAAATGGGGCGGCACCGCCGACGATTACCAGGCCATCCACGCTTGGTTCGATAGCTCTAAGGCTCATTCTGCGGACTTCCGCCACCGGGCGATGTTTCACCATGCAGCTGGGATCTGGCTTTCTGAAGCGATCTTTGGGCCGACGATCACGCTCTCGACAGGCCGCATCATCCCGACCCGCTGGGTCGGTGAGCAACATGTGCGCGAGGATCTCGGGTTCATTCCGAGTTTCACCGACTGGGTGAAAACGATCCGGCCCGAGGCCTGGATGGGCCGGGCCGAGAAGATCGAAGCCCTTGTCGACCCGCATCTGGCTCTGCCGGTCCTGGAGGTCCGCTGACATGTGTCGAGCCTATCAAGACCTTGGCCTGCCGCCCGAGGCGTCGAACCTGACGGTTCTGCGCACCGCAATCCGGCGGCTGCATCCCGATACGCTGGCCGTCCGCAGCTGGCGCGCGGCGCGCAAGCGCTACTACCGCGATCTGCTCAGCGCCCACCACGCGGCGCGAGACCTCGCGCGAGTGCAACCGCACTGACGCCCGCGTCATCCGTCGAGCCCTAATTGTCATCGCGCCCGGCCTCTCGGGTCGGGCGTTCTCATATCTGGAGGGCCCAATGGCCGATTACTTCACCCACTTCTCCTGTCTGATCGACGTTGGTACGCCCGAAAAGGCCGCGCGCGCGATCGATTTTTTCGTCACCCTTCGCGACGAAGATGACCAGCTGGACGAGCCGCAATTCCACGGCTTTGACCTGTCGATTCAGGATGGCCCGGAGAGCAGCGTCCTGTGGATCCGCGACGACGAAAGTGGCGATGTCGAAGCCGTCATTGCGTTCATTTTGCGCATGGCGGAAGACCTCGATCTCGCTGGTCTCTGGGGCTTTGAGCATTCCACCACATGCTCTCGTCCACGGCTGGACGCCTTCGGCGGCGGCGCACATGTGATCGACCTCTCCGCGCGTAAGGTCATTCGCTGGGTGAATACCCAGACCTGGCTTGCCCAGGCGCTGACTGGGGAGGACCCCGATGCCTGAGATCATTTGCACCAGCGTCTACCAGTTCCCGGAACTGTCCGACACGGCCAAGGAGAAGGCGCGCAGCTGGTATCGTGAGGCGGCGTTCCATGACGATTGGTGGGAGGCGGTCTATGATGACTTCGAGCGCGTCTGCGACATCCTCGGGTTCAGCCTCAAGACCCGGCCTGTCCGTCTGATGGGGGGCGGCACTCGACAGAAGCCCTGCATCTGGTTCTCGGGGTTTTCGTCGCAAGGGGACGGTGCGTCGTTCGAGGCCACGGTTCGTCACGCCAAGGGCTCCACCCGCGAAATTCGCGCCTATGCCCCGAAGGACCAAACCCTGCACAGCGTTGCAGACCGCCTTCAGGCCGTCCAGCGGCACAACTTCTATCAGCTCCAAGCCGACGTGAGCCACCGTGGGCGCTACTACCACGAATACTGCATGACCATCGAGGTTTCGCGCGACAGCCCGACCGGACAGGCGCCGACGGATGGCAGCGAAGAGATCGTCGTCGAGGCGCTGCGCGATCTCGCCCGTTGGCTTTATCGGCAGTTGGAGGCCGAATACGACCATCTGACCTCTGACGAGGCGGTCGAGGAAGGGATCGTCATCAACGAATACACCTTCACAGAAGGTGGTTGGCGGTTTGGTTAAGGGGCGTGCCGTTTGGCTGGCGTCACGGCTGTTTGTCCGCGTTGTGCAGCCCCCGGATTTCCACCGTACGTTTGTGCTCTGGGCTATTCACCCGAACCCCGAGCATGAAGGCGGCACCATCCAGCAACCGGCGCGCGTGGGGGTCATTCATGCTGGCAGCTTCCTCGTGCAGCCAGGTAATCATCTGGCGTGCGGCATCCTGATAGCCGCGCTGGTACTCGGAGATTTTCATCGGGTCACCTGCACCGGGTTTTCGCTGTTCGGCAGGCGCTTCAATGTTGGGGCAGCGCTCATTCCTTTGGGTCCAGACCGTCCGCGTTGCGAGCGCTGTTTGCCGTTTGGGCGAGGCTCGCCAGAGATCTGCTGATCTCGGCAAGGATACCGATGGCAACACCGAAGGCGAACAACTGCATGTCCTTCAGGCTTGCGGCCGACAGCGAGTCCCACTTCGGATGGCCGGGCAAGATGCCACCCTGTTGAAAGGCGAAAACCTGCAAGTAGCCGTAATGCAAGACGCTGCCTGCGACACAGAGCCAGGCAATGGTGCGGCCTGCTTTGGTGAAGAACATGGTCACTCTTTCCTTTGGTACGGGGTCGTCGTGGCGCAGCTATTTGCCGGCGCGCTCTTGGTTCAACTTGAACAGGCGGGCGAGGATTTCATCATCGGTCAAGACACCTGCGCGCCAATCGTCGCCCCAGCCGTAAGCCCCGGCCACAGCCTCATCCAGAGCGGCGTGGGCGTTTTGCAGCCAGGTGGGGCGCTGGTTGTAGAGGTTGGTCAGGGTGCGGGTTTTCAGCATCTTGGCGGCCTCATCGTCCTTGGGGAGGATGCGGTCGGGATAGCCGGGCACCACCTCGGGCACACGGATCACCAGATCGGCGGGGTTGAGCCAGCTTTCGCGAAGCTCGTTCAAATGAGCGGCGGCTTTGGCGATCTTTTGGGCGCGGGGGTCAGAGGCGTAGTCGGTAGCGGGGATGTTCGGTGTCAGGCCTTTGGGGAAGGGGAAAGTCTCGAAGCCGAGCGAGGGAGTGTATTGCGGATCATTGCCCACCCCATGCCAACCACCCAGTGCGAGTGACCAGACTTCATGAAAACGAGAATGAAGGATTCCAAAGGTCATGTCGTCGTCGCGTGCGACGGCAACAACCCGGCTGTCTGGAATGACCTTTGACCCAGCCCATACGAACAGCCGATGCTTAGCCACCCTTGGCGTAAAAATCACGCGACTTAGCCCATCCGATGCTCGTTTTAGACCCGGAACGGTTTCTCCATGTTGCCACCAAAAAAGCTTTCGCCGCTCGCGTCGATTTTCGTCCCGCTCAGGTTTGACGTTCAAAAGACAGTAATGAAACGGGGCTTCGAAAAGCGCGGCATCTGCTTCCGTCATGGTCCCGAAATCAACAATCCAACGACCGGTCGGGCGCCGCGTAATGTCGCTTCCGTTCAATAGCGGGAATAAGACCCAGCTATTGCTCTGCCCGTTCGGGTTCAGAGGCAAAGTGAGCCATAGCCTCGCTTGTTCCCCTTCGATGTCAAACGGCCCAACTTTCACAGGACCCTGAAAAGCTACCGCACGGTTCTCGTCCAAGCGCGCCGCTGAAGTCAGGTCAACTCCACCGCGAGCAGCGGAGAGGTCGGCGAAAACTTCAAGCACTGGGTTCCCGTCCAGCTTGGCTTTGCCGGTCTTTTCGTTGTCGAAGGAGACCATCGAAACACGGACCGCTGCACCGTCTACCGTCCAAGCCTCATCTCCCCAAGCCTCGAAAATACGGCCATCTTCGACGATAGGTTTCAGAACCTCGCGGTTGGCCCCGCTGCGAATGGAATTGGTCGACACCAGACCAGCACGCTTTAGCGATCCCGACTGGATTTGGGTCCAGGTTTTCGCAAACCAATATGCCACCAAATCGACTCCGCCTGGCACGTTGTCCCATGCTTTGCGAAGAGCCAACGTATATTCTTCGCCTAATCCGGCGATCATCTTTTTGTTGCCCAAGAACGGCGGGTTCCCCACGACCACATCGGCCTTGGGCCAGTCTGCGCGGCTGCCGTCGGCTGCTAGCACGGCGTCGCGGTTCTCGATTGTGTTCAGGCTGCGCAAGACCGGGTTGCGCGCGGCCTCGAACCCGTTACGGCGCATCCATTGGATTTCGCCGATCCAGACCGAGACCCGGGCGAGTTCGGCGGCATAGGGGTTCAGCTCGATGCCCAGCACGGCCTCGGGACCGATGCGGGGGAATTCGCGGGGCAGGCCGAGGGCCTCGCACTCCAGGTTCACGCGGTGTTCGAGGTTCTTCAGTTCCAGCAGCGAGAGATATAGGAAATTGCCCGACCCGCAGGCCGGATCCAGCACGCGGAAACCAACAAGGCGTTCCATGAACGCCACGCGCAGGCGATTGGCCTCGTTCGTGGCTTTGGTCTTGGCGGCGCCCGTGGCGGCAGCGGCCTTTGCCAACTCCGCCTCGATCTGCGCCTTGACCCCTGCCCATTCAGCCAACAGCGGTTCAACGATGACCGGACCGACGATCATCATGATCTTGTCGCGGTCGGTGTAATGCGCGCCAAGCTGGCTGCGCTTGTCGGGGTCCAGGCCTCGCTCGAAAAGCGTGCCGAGGATCGAGGGGTCAATGTCGGACCAGTCGAGTTTCGACGCCTCGATCAGGTCGAGGATGTCGGCCTTTTCCAATGGCAGGGTGGCGTCGGTGTCGAACAGGCCGCCGTTGAACCATTCGATTTTCTTGAAGTCGATGCGGCCGCCCTTGCGCATTGCCTCGAATAGGGTCTGAGAATTGAGTGCAAACTCCGAAGGATCGATGCGGCTGGCATCGAGCATCTGTTCGAACAGCTTGTCGGGCAGAAGGCCGACATCCTCGGCGAACATGCAGAAGATCAGCCGGTTGACGAAATGGGCCACCTCCTCGGGAGGATGTCCCCGTCCACGAAGGCGTTGTGCGAGCGTGGCAAACCGCTGCGCGGCTTCTTCGGTCAGGAGTTGCCGGGTCTTGCTGGGCTTCAGCTTTTCGGGGTCAGTAAAACAGGATCGCAGCAGATCGCGCTTGGCGGCATCGAGAAGGTCGTCAAGGCTGAGCGAGTAGACCTTCTGAACCGTGTTGGTCCAGTTGGTGTGGATGCGAATGCGGTCCATGTCGGACACGATCAGAAGCGGCGGGTTTTCAAGCGCGATGGCGTATTGCTGAAGCTGCGAGAAGGCCTTGTCCAAATCCTTGGCCTTGCCTTTATACTCCCAGGCAAAGCAGTTCTTGCGCCAGACGTCGGCCCAGCCTTCACCTCCCGAGGTTTTGGATGCGCCTTTTTCAAAGGCAAAGACGTCGCCCTTCGGGTCTTCGCTGATTGGGTCCTTGACGCCCAACAGGTGGCAAAGATCGATGAAATGCGCTTGTGAGGCGGAGCGTTCTTTCAGTTCGACCGCATGCCACTTGGCGATAAATTCCTGCGGCGTCATGAAATACCCCTTCTACACTTTTGGGCGAGTTAAGCGGGCCGGGATGGCCGGGTCAACGCGGTTTCCGGGCGGGCCAGAAAATGAATTTTGCCTTGCATTGCTGTTCGGGCCGCAATGCCAAGGACTATCTGGTGATTGATTTGATGAACCCAACCAAGGGGTCAAAATCGTGTTGGTCGGCCGCCCTCAGGGCGGCAATGTAGGCTGTCCGGTGTGCGCTGTCCGCGTTGAGCGTGCCGCCGCCAGACCAGTCAAGGAAGATGTTCCGGTCAATCCGGCCGAGGTAGGTATCCGCCATGATCCGCGCCCAACGTCCGTTTCCGTTCGCAAAGGGATGTATCCAAACCAGGCGGTGATGCAGCCGCGCGGTCGCTTCCAGCATGTCGAAGCTCTTGTTGTCACGCCAGTACCGCGCGTCATCAAGGCAGGTGCGCAGGTCTGTCGAAATGCGCCAGACTGGCACCCCGATGTTCTTCTCGGTCAGGCGGTAGACGCCCGCCCACTCCCAGACTTCGCCGAAGAGGCGCTTGTGGACTTCGCGGACGGCAGCGTCGCTCATGACGTCGAATGATTTCGGTCGACGGTCAAGCCAGGTCAGGCCGGCGATGATGTTCTCGCCTTCGAGTTCGTTCAACTCGCCGCGGGTCGCAATGTGCTTGGCCTTGAGGCCAAGCAACTCGTCCGGTGTCAGCGGTGTCGCGCCCTCGGGCTCATGAAGCTCCAGCGTCATTGCCAGAAATCCCGGCGACCTTCGCGAATGATGTCAGCCGCGAGGTCCTCGATCATCGCGGCCTCACTGCGCAGCCCCTCACTCTGCTCTTCCAGCGCCATGTGCGCGCGCGTGCGCTGAATGATGCGGCGTGCCTTCGCGCGGGCTTGGGCAAGGACGATCTCTTCGACCGCGCCCTCGCGTGGGACGATGGCATAGACGAGGCGTCCGCCCATGGCTTCCGCGATCTTCTCCAGCTGGTTCAACGAGATCGTTCCGGCTTGTTCATTCTGGATCGAGGCGTAGATCGTGTTGCGAGAGACCTCGAGGCGTTCGGCAAGCGCGGGCGCATTCATCCCGATCGCCTCCTGAAAGGTGGCGATCCAGCCGCCGAACGGCTTTGCAATCGACTTTGCCAGGCTTGCGGCCTGGTTGATCCTGTCTTGGGCCTGACGTTGCTTCGCGCGGGAGACAGACATTTGCCAACCTAAGATTTTGCATTCGCGTTTACTGTGCGAAGCTAAGGTATGACAAACCAACTAGGTTCGCAATATCACAGTTGGGCAGATCGAATGATTTCGCACAGTGATAGATTGGCTAGGCGGATCATTTGCCAATCTATGGTATGGCGTATACAACATCCGGCCTCAGACAATCTCCGGCCGCGCAGCCCAAGATCTCACGCTCTGATCTTCGCTCACCTGTTCCCGTCGATCCATTTCGACATTAGGCCCTTGTCCCGGAAGCATTCGTCCGGGACGGCACGGCGCTTGATGCGGGCAAGGCGCTCGGCGAAGGCGACCTGCTTCGAGGAGGGCTGGCGGTCGAGTTCGGAGAGGGGCTTCATCCGGGCCTGCGCGTCGATCCAGGCGCTGAGGGAACGACGATCCTGTTGGACGTCCCAAGGCAGGAGCGTCTTGTTTCTCAAGGCCAGCGACCGCGCATAGGCGACCTGCTTCGGAGTGGCGGGGAGGGCAAAGACGGTGTCTTCCATCGGGAATCTTCCTTCTCAGCTTGGCTCTCACTTATAGAACAAAAAGCGAACAAATGCAAGACCAGCCCTTGGCGGATCGGACTGCCAGAGGAAGAGCGGGTGAGGGGGCAGGGCGAGCCCGAGGGATGCCGAGAGAGGTGTTTCCGGGTGCGATCCTGATCTCAACCGGAGTTCCCGATGACCTACCATGTCCCCGCCGTGCTGTCCGCGCCGCCCGCAGTCCTGCTGCAGCCATCCGATGTTGCCGCCAAGATTGTCGCAGTCGCCGAGGCCCTCCAGCCCGCGCTTGCAGCAGGCCAGCCCATCGACACCGGCATGCTGCGCGCCGAAATGGAGCGCGCCTTCGGCGGCTCCGATGCGGCAGGGGCCTGGGACTGGAAACTGGCCTATGAGGCCGGCGAAGCCGCACTCGTCCTTTTCCTGCGGAAATTTGGCCGTGCGCTTTTGGCCCGGACGGGTTCGCCTGCGGCCTTGTTGCCGATCCTGGCCCGAGTGTCGGCTCTTCTGCCGACCCATACCCGCCGGTCGGAGGAGATGGAGCGCTTCCAGCAATTCTCGACTCCGCTGCCCGTGGGGCTCGCGGCTCTCGCTGCCGCGCAGATCACACCCAGCGACCTGGTCCTCGAGCCATCGGCGGGAACCGGGCTCTTGGCTGTCCTAGCCGAGATCGCGGGTGGCAGCCTCGCGCTCAACGAGCTGGCCGAGACCCGCGCCGATCTTCTGCGCCTCCTCTTTCCGGGGCGTCCCGTCACCACCTTTGACGCCCTGCAGATCGACGATCATCTGGACCCAGGGCTGCGCCCGAGCGTCATTCTGATGAACCCGCCGTTCTCGGCCGTGGCCAATGTCGAGGGCCGGACGACCGAGGCGACCGCGCGACATCTGCGCTCTGCCCTTGCCCGCCTTGCCCCCGGCGGTCGGCTCGTGGCCATCACCGGAGCGGGTTTCGCGCCCGCTGCCCCGGCCTGGTCCGAGACCTTCGCTCGTCTGACCGAGTCCGCTCATCTGGTTTTCACAGGCGCTGTGCCGGGTGCCGCCTTCGCCAAACACGGCACCAGCTTCGAGACGCGGATTTCGGTCTTCGACAAATGCCGGGGCGGCGAGGGGGGCGGCATCACCGCTGATCTGGCGCGGTCCATCTCGCCTGATGTGGCTCACCTCGTGGCCCGGATCGTGGCCGAGATCCCGCCACGCCTCGAATTGGATGCGGGCGATGTCGCTCGAACTAGCGCCACTTCCCACTTCCCGGGAACTCCTGCCCGTGCATCCGCTACCCCGGCTGGGAAATCGCGTGCAACCGGAGCAAACGTTGCCTCGCCCGAGGCCAAAGACCTCGTCTACAGCATCTCGACCTTGTCGCGGGCTTCCGCCTTTTGCCGGGCTTCGAAGGTGGAAATCACCTTGGTCACGGACTTCTGCAAATCGCGCAGCGCTGCAAGCGACATGACCGAGAGGTTGAAATCAGGCATCGGGTGCTCCGGTTGATCCAATGCGTCTGGCGTCCTCGTGCTGAGCCCGCGCGGCAAGAGATCAGCGGGGCAGGGGATCGGGTGGGCGTGGTGATCCCTTTCTCCCCTCCCGGGTTCTTTCCCCCTGGTCCTGACATTGCCGGATGAGATCGGTCTGAGCGTGTCTGCTTGGGTCTCTCCTCCCCGGAGATCTGGCTGAGGCACCTCCCCTTCGACTGACAATCCCCTAAGCCTGTTCGGTTTCCTGTCCGCAACCCCAACTCCGGCCCGGGCCGTGTTGCCCTGTGCCAGGGCTGCCCGCGCCACCCCGGGCCCTCGGGGGTTTCCGGTCGCCTCGCGTCTCCCGTGCGGACGTCTCCCGACAGGCTTCTGACGGGTCTTGTCGAAGGGATGGTCCCTTCAGCGGAAACTCAGGAGAACCACCATGCAGAACATCGTCATCCTCGCCGGCAACATCGGTCAGGCCCCGGAGGCTCGCACCACCCAGGGCGGCACGAAGATCACCCACTTCACCCTTGCCACTTCGCGCCCCCGCCTCTCGGAAGGCCGCGCGGTCCGCGACGAGCACGGCTACCGCGTGATGGACACCGAATGGCACCGCATCACCTGCTTCAACGGGCTCGGCAAGTCGGTCGCTGAGAACTGCGAGAAGGGCATGAAGGTCCTGGTCCAGGGCCGTATCCACTACACGAAGTGGACCGATGCGGCGGGCGTCGACCGCTACGGCTGCGAGATCATCGCCGAGAAGGTCGACTTCCTCAGCCGCCCGAAGGCAGCCGAGGGCGATGCGCCCGAACTGGTCGACCGCGACGACGAAGTCGGCTTCTGAAGCCAACCGACGACCTGGCCCGGCGGGGAGAACCCGCTGGGCTGTGTGGCGGGGCCGGAGGCGTCGATATCAAGTTGCCAAAGCGGTGAGCGAAGAAGGTGGGGGCCTCAGCAGTCCATTCTGCACTTTTCACCGCGTTGGAACTTGATCTCCGATTGACCAAGCATGCCCCCGCGAAATAGAGCTTGACACGAGGAATCCAGGAGAGGTCGTTTTTGAGACAGCCATCGGTAGAAATAGCTAACTGAAAATGATTGGAATAGATCTTTTCGCTGGTGGAGGTGGCATGACCATGGGCGCCAAGCTTGCGGGCATTGACGTCCGAGCTGCGGTGGAGAACCATCAAGCGGCATGCCTTACATACGCAGAAAACCACCCCGGGGCGATCGTGCTCGGAACGGACATCGCGAAGGTTGAAACGATCAACATAGGTCTGCGGCAACAGCCGCTGGTACTGTTCGGCGGACCACCTTGCCAAGGGTTTTCTACTTCAAACCAGCGGACTCGGCATGCCGACAATCCGAAGAACTGGCTCTTCAAAGAGTTTCTTCGTTTGGTGGCGACCCTTAAGCCAGAATGGGTGGTGTTCGAGAACGTCGCGGGGATCCTTCAGACCGATGGCGGTCGATTTGCAGAGTCCTTTCGCGACCAGCTTAAGTCGATGGAATACAGGGTAGCATTTGGGATCCTGAATGCGGGAGATTTTGGGTGTCCGCAGCGGCGCTCGCGGTACTTTGTGGTTGCGGCGAGAAATTCTGATCCCGAACTACCTACCCCCCCGCCGGATGTTGCATTCCCTACCCTTTGGCAGGCGATCGGAGACCTTCCTGAACTGCTCAACGGTGCCATGGTCGACGAGCTGGAGTATGGCGGCCCGACACTTTCCAATTACGCCAAAATTTTGCGTTCGGAACTAACGAAATGCACCGGGCATTTAGTTAGTAGGAACGCGGATTCGATCGTGGCGCGGTATGCTTATATCCCGCAGGGCGGCAATTGGCGGGACGTTCCGGGCATGATGCGCGACCCAGTGGCCGACCGGCGACGCTACCATTCGGGTATCTATAAGCGGTTAGTTCAAGACGCTCCTTCCGTCGTCATCGGAAACTTTCGAAAAAACATGCTAATACATCCAACTCAGGACCGAGGGCTATCGGTTCGCGAAGCCGCACGTCTTCAGAGCTTTCCTGACCACTATGTCTTCCGTGGATCGATAGGTTTCCAGCAGCAGCAGGTAGGAAATGCAGTCCCCCCAATATTGGCGAAAGCTGTATTCGACAAAGTGATGTTCTTGTCCCACCAAGCAGGAGGTCGGTGAATTGTCAGTTCTTATTTCCGTCGATTCACCGCTTGAGCAACTATTGAAGAAGCACGTTCGTACTAAAGGTGGAAAGTTTCCGCGCAGGAATGGGACGTACTTCGACCACTACACGTCCATGAAGCAGAGACTGGCCGACAAATATTATGCGGTTACCGGCGCAGCGCTCGCTCAGCAGGGTGATCGGTATACCAAGCATGATATCACTCACGTCGACGACGTTATCGCCACCGCTGGACGAATGCTTGGTTTTGGGCAAGAAAGTCACCCACCAGCCTACAAGTTGCTCGAGCCATACGAAGTGTTTGCACTTCTGCTTGCGATACTTTTGCATGATGCGGGAAATGCTATCCGTCGGCAAGGCCATGAGAAGAAGGCTGCAGACATCCTCCGTGAGATATCTACGGCCACAGGACTAAGCGAAATTGAGCAACGCATCATATCGGCTATTGCTCAGGCGCATGGCGGCGAAATGGACGACGGAAATAAGGACACTATTACGGCCTTAATGAAGGATCCGGAGCCGAACATTGGGAACATAAAAATTCATGCTTGGCGCCTCGCGGCCTTAGTCCGGCTTGCGGATGAACTAAGTGAGAATGCCACGCGCGCTGATGAAGTCGCCATGGAGACGACAGGTACTCCGGATGTTTCCTTGCTAGCAAATTATTATTGCTATGTAATAAATCCTAAAATTGACTTTGTGGGTAAGTCCGCTCACCTAGCGTTTTACGTGGATAAACAACTTCTGCCCCGAACCTTTAAGGTTAAAAATCGCGATGGGGATATTGAAGAGCTTCTCTTTGTCGACTACATCGCCCAGCGGCTCGAAAAGTGTGAGCGAGAGCGCCGATATTGCAACCGATTTCTTGCGGGTTTTGCAAGTTTTGACCGTATAAGGGCGAAGCTTGTGATCTTGGATGGTGATCAGGAAATCGATGCCGTGGCTGTAGAGCTCGAAGAAGTCGGCTACCCTGGTTTATCGAAAACTGTCAGGCAACTTGAGCCTCGATTTGACGCTTGCAAACTGCGCGACCATCATTGCGGGATTGCGGAGCAGGAGCCGGTAAATTGAACAGAAACCCGTTTGGTGTACAGAATCCTGAGCATGTTGATTCCGAATACATTGCTCGAAACTTCGTAGAGGTCCTAACCGACTTCCCTCGCCTCAAGGAGCACGGGAACACTTTCGTACATGGTGCCCGCGGCACTGGGAAAAGTATGCTTTTGCGGAGCCTTGAACCGCGGGTGATGATACTTCAAGACAAGGCTCAGAAACTAAAGGATCTCCCGTTTGTCGCGATCCATGTTCCCTTACGTACCGCCGACTTCGGCGCTCCTGAGTTCAATAGATTTAAGGGCTATGCGGCAAACGCGATCGGCGAACACTTGCTTGTAATGCATGTGGTTCTCAGGGTAGCCCAACTACTAAATAGCTTCCGCGACGAGATTTCCCAGGCTTCGGCAGCAAGCTTCCAGGGCAGATTCGAAGAACTCTTCAAGATCGCCGGGGGGGCTTCTGTCGAGGAAACCACCGCAAAGGCGTCGCAAACAGAGTCGCCTTTCTGGCGCGTCGCAAGTATCTGCGAGAGGAACATTTTTGAAGTTCGGCAGTTTCTTGTTCGGCAACCATTCCGAAGTGCGGAGCCTGACTATGTCGGTGCACTGGCGGGTTTTCTGGACTTTCTTGTTCCCCTTACCCGAGAAGTCAAATCACTAGAAGGCGTTCCGAACGTTCCACTGTTTGTTATGTTGGATGATGCGGACAATCTCCCGATTCCGTTGCAACGCGTCTTGAATTCGTGGGTTTCGACCAGAAGCACTGGTGATATTTGTCTTAAGGTTACGACGCAGCTAGGCTATGCGACGATGCGTACACTCGATAATCGCATAATTGAGAGCCCGCACGACTACGCGGAGGTCAATTTGACAGCGGTCTATACCGCTTCTTCCGATATCTACAGCCGCCGCATCCAAGAAATAGTGGCGAAGCGTCTGCAGAATTCTGGCATACCTTCGACCGTCGACGAATTCTTCCCTTTGGATAAAGCACAAGAGGAGCGGTTGAAGGTCATCGCGGCAGAGATTAACGCCGAGCATATTGCGAAAAACTTGTCGTCTGAGGCTCCTGTTGGGTCGGCGCGTAGTCGTGACGAAGTGCGGCGCTACACGGTGCCCCAATTTATGCGTGAGATAGCTGGATCTTCGAAGTCGGCCCACACTTATAGCTATGCGGGGTTCCGGTCGCTGGTCGACTTGTCGTCGGGGGTCGTCCGCTGGTTCCTTGAGCCGGCGAGTCGCATGTATGACAGGGTCATTAGCGAGAAATTGGATGGCTCCGAGATAGTCAATGAGATCCCAGTGAGAATTCAGGATGTTGTGATCAAGGATTGGTCAGCTGAATTCCTTGAGCCGTTGACACGACAGACGACGGAGATCTCCGAGACGCAGACCGATTTGAGCGAGGGAATTGAGAGCCTTCATGCTGACGGGCACGAGACCGTGCTCTATGAGCAACTGCGAAACCTGATAGAGGGGCTGGGCAGACTGTTCAGAGGGAAGCTTCTCGACGCTAACGCGAGCGAGCAGAGGGTGTTTTCGGTGGTGCTTAGGGATCGACCGAAGCCCGAGCTGGAACGTGTTCTGAACCTTGGGGTCCGGCTCGGTTATTTGCAGAGATCGGACAATGCTGCAAAGGAAGCCCTTGGTGGACGGCGGGCGCGATACATCCTCGCGAGACGTCTTGGGCCTCACTTCAAGCTCGACATATCTGGATATGCCGCACACCTCTCAATCATGTCAAAGGATTTGGAGCTGGCTATGCGAAGCCCCGGAGACTTCGTAAGGACCCGTCTCAGGCAAGATGGGTCCGAAGATACTCAGTTTTCGCTGGACCTAGATGGAGACAAGCTTGAGCGTTCCAATAATTGAACTTCCCGCGCGTCTCTGGACGAAGGCCAGGTCGCTTATAGTTCGAACGAGTTTCGAGGAGAGGTCCGCTGTGGTGGCGCGTACCGCGCAGCCAGGTATGGTCCGCAAAGGAATTATCTTTGCATCCGAAGGCCGGAGCGAACTCGCAGAGGCGAGGCTGAGCGAAGTCAGGCGAATGCATCCCAATCTGCAGGTTGTCGAGCTACGGACCGCCGACCCACTTGGGACTGCGGAACGCATCCACCATGCAATCGAGTCGATCGGTCTGGTGGACGCCGTGATTGACATCACAGCGTTTCGCCGTGAAGAGCTTCTTATGCTCTTGGAGGTTCTTCGCAGCATCGACGCCTCAAAGCGACGGAATTGCGAACTAGTTTACGTGAGTGCGGGCGACATGGCGGATCCCCTTTCCGGAAAGGTGACGCAATGCCGTTCTGTGGTCGGTTACGCTGGCGCGATGTGGCCGTCGCGCCCAACTAGGTTAGTGGTCCTCATGGGTTTTGAGATTCCGCGCGCGCGCGCGATCATCGAGGCTTACGAACCAAAGTATCTCGTGCTAGGGCGGGGCCTGCGCTCAGAATCCATTTCCCAGGCCCTTTCGGACAAGAATGATGCTTTCTTTAAGGAACTTTCGTCTAACTACGCCAACATCGAGTCAACGTTTGAATTCTCCGCTCGAGATCCGCGTGCCGTTGTAAAGGCCTTGGAGCACGTAGTGCCCAGTTCCGAAGCGTCGAATGTGGTTATCGCGCCACTTCACACCAAACTCTCAACTATCGGAGTCGGATTGTACGCTCAAAGCCATCGAGACGTCCAAGTGTGCTATGCAGAGGTCGGCGCATACAACGAAGAGACCTATTCGACAGTAGGAAATGCGGCATATGTGCTGCCGCTTACGCAATTGCTTGCTCGCCGGACTTCATGAATCGCCATTGAGTCCAAGATGGGGTCCAGCGGGTTGCGTATATTGTGCCTCGCGCTTCATTTTGTACTGAGCTGAGCGTAAGCGATGCGCCGGCCCCGTGGTTTCGGCCTGATGCTGTATCGGGCATGCCGTCCTGCAACTGAGTTTGCGGGGGGACGGCTGTGGAGCACCAAAA